>Ga0163150_10006455_pt1 | contig 14332 bp, 12 predicted proteins | sample OliLakLV19P2IB_FD_148628 | JGI IMG/M metagenome (GOLD analysis project Ga0163150, IMG submission 148628) | Freshwater microbial mat bacterial communities from Lake Vanda, McMurdo Dry Valleys, Antarctica - Oligotrophic Lake LV.19.P2.IB | ecosystem: Environmental > Aquatic > Freshwater > Lake >...
GTGGTGTCGAGCACCAACCTGTTGGTGCTCGACACCACCAAGAGCGGCATGGACGCGGCACCGCGGGTAAAGGAAGACCAGTTCTCACCGAGCGGGAACTTCGGCCAGCAGAGCGCAAAGGTAGAGGATTACTGGAAGTCGACCCTCTCGAAGTGAGCTGACCTAACGGGCGGCTAGTCGTGCGGACGCTTACGTCGGACACCCACCAGATGGGCGACGTGGTGCGAGTGCGCGCCAGGCTCAGGCTTCAGGTCGGCGCATGGCGATCAAACGCCTCGTGGCATCAACGCGAACCGGCAACAGCCTTCCCATCACGGTAAGTGGAATAAGGATGTGTGCCATGCGCTGCATCAATTTTGAAGAGTTCCAGCCATGAAGCCGGAAAGAAAAATCGTCTTGGTCACCGGTTCCAACGGACACATTGGCACCGCGGTAATGCGGCGGTTGACCGGACGCTTCAGCGATGTCGTGGGTTTTGACCGCAAGTCGCCGAGTCCGCCGCCGCCGGATTGTACGAACATCCCCGTCGATATCGCTTCCGAGCAAAGCGTGCACGAAGGACTGCGCATCCTGCGTGAACACCACGGCACCCACATTGCCGCCGTGATTCATTTAGCCGCCTACTACGATTTCCTCGGCAAGCCGAGCCCGAAGTATGACGAGATCACGGTCGAAGGCACGCGACGCTTGTTGCACGGTCTGCGAGAGGGTTTCGAGGTCGAACAGTTCATTTTCTCTAGCACCATGCTTGTGCACAAACCGGGCGATCCGGGCGAGTTCATTACCGAGGACTGGCCGCTTGGGCCGACTTGGGCTTACCCGGAGTCGAAGGTTCGCACCGAAGCCCTCATCCGGGCGGAGCACGGCGCCATTCCCGCTGTGATCCTGCGGTTTGCCGGCGTTTACGACGATGTCTGTCACTCGCCGCCGCTCGCGCACCAGATTCAGCGCATCAACGAGCGCCAGCTCGCCGCGCACCTGTATTCAGGCTCGACCTCGCACGGCCAAGCCTTTGTTCACCTCGATGACGTGGTCGACGCGATCGAGCGCGCCGTGGAGCGCCGCACGCAATTGCCGCCCGAAGTCGCGATCCTCATCGGCGAGCCGGAGACGCTCAGCTACGATGAGTTGCAGCATACGTTCCAGCGGCTGATCCTCGACGAGTCGTGGGAGACGCAGAATGTTCCCGGGATCATCGCCAAGGCGGGCGCGTGGGTTCAGGACCACATGCCAGGCCAGGATCCGTTCATCAAGCCGTGGATGATCGATCGGGCCAACGACCACTACGCCCTCGACATCACGCGCGCCCGCACCGTGCTCGACTGGGTGCCCCGTCGATCGCTGCGGCAGACCATGCCAAAGATGGTGGCGGCATTGAAGGCCGACCCTGCGGGATGGTACCGCGAGCACGGCCTGGAGCTGCCCTCAGCATTGACGAAGACGGCGGAGAGCACTGTGCCAACGTCAGCCGCGCAGCCTGAACCTGCCCCCCATCCTGAGCATGCGTCCGCGCCACGGCATGAGCACTTGCATCCACACGGTGGAGATTCCGGCTCCGACGGGACGGTCGAACAGGTTCCCGCGCAGGCCTACGCGATGCATGCTTGCCCGATGCACCCGGAAGTCTGCCAGTCTTCGCCGGGCAACTGTCCGCGCTGCGGCACGGCCCTGGAAGCGGCAGAGTCGACCGCACCCGCGCAGGCGGCCGAGCATACCTGCCCGATGCACCCCGAAGTGGTGGCCTATGAACCGGGACGCTGCCCCAAGTGCGGCATGCCACTCGTGCCGCGCGGCGAGGCGCCGCCGCATGGGGGCGAGCATGCTGGCCACGGCGTCGACATGATGGTCGAGAGCCACCGCAACATGCTCTGGCCCCACTATCTCAATCTGATGCTCGGCCTGTGGCTGCTGACCAGCCCATTCACGCTGGGCTATATGAGCGACTTCGTGCCCGACGCGAACCAGTTGCGGGTCATGGTCGAGCGCGGACTGCCGGCCTTCGAGTTGCGCAACCTGCTAATGACCTGGAGCGATGTTGTCAGCGGCATTCTGGTGATCGTCTTCAGCGCCTTGTCCGCCAACGCATGGCGTCGCTATCCTTGGGCGCAGTGGGCCAACGCCTTCGTTGGCCTGTGGTTGCTATTCGCGCCGCTGGTGTTCTGGACGCCGTTGCCGGAGGCCTATGCCAATGGGACGCTGGTCGGTGGGCTGGTGATCGCGCTTTCAGTGCTGATCCCGATGATGCCAGGCATGAGCATGGCGGGCATGATGGGCAAGCCGGACGTACCGCCGGGATGGGCCTATACGCCGTCGAGTTGGCTGCAGCGCATGCCGATCGCGGTGCTCGCGCTGATCGGATTTCTCATCGCCCGCGTCCTGGGCGCCTATCAGCTTGGCCACATCGACTCTGTGTGGGAGCCGTTCTTCGCCGGCAGCGGCGCCATGGAGGGCGTGATGAACGGCACGGAGACGATCATCACCTCGGATATGTCCAAAGCCTGGCCGATTCCCGATGGCGCCCTGGGCGCTATCGTCTACACGCTCGAGCTGGTGATGACATGGATGGGACTGAAAACCCGCTGGCGCACCATGCCATGGATGGTGCTCGCGCTGGCTATCACGATCCTGCCGCTCGGTGTCGTCAGCATCTATTTTGTCATCGTCCAGCCGATTGTGATCGGCACCTGGTGCACGCTGTGCCTGATCGCCGCGCTGGCGATGGCGGTGATGATTCCGTATTCGCTCAACGAGTTCGTCGCCATGGGCCAGTTCCTGGTCTGGGCGCGTAGGCAAGGCAAGCCGTTCTGGCGCACCTTCTGGACCGGCGACGCGATGGAAGGCGGCAGCGACGACACGTCCAAAGGGCTCGTCGCCACTCCGCTGGAGCAGATCGCGCAAGCCACGCGCGGCGTCACCTATCCGTGGACGCTGTTGATCAGTATCGCGATCGGCGTGTGGCTCACGTTCACGCGACTTGCCTTCGACAGCGCCGGTGCCATGGCCGACAGCGATCACCTGATCGGTCTGCTGGTAGTGACGTTCTCGATCATGGCCTGGGCCGAGGTCGGGCGCGCCATTCGCTTCATCAACATACTGTTCGGCGCTTGGCTGATTGCGGCGCCATGGCTGCTCGACGGCATCGCTTCGCCGCTGGCCACCTGGAACGGCGTCATCAGTGGGGCGATCCTGATTGCGTTGGCGATACCTCGAGGCCGGATCAAGGATTCCTATGCGGGTTGGGATCGCTACATCGTTTAGCTGTTCGCGTGGACCAGCACAGCGCAACCGGGATCTCGAATGAGTGCAACAGCGCACAGAGGCACGCAGCACAACGCAGTATCCCGCTCGCACGAGCATCGCGATGGAGCCTTTACTTTCTTCATTGTGGCTGCCACCGCGGCCATCATCTCGCCGTCGCTCAAGATGTCCAACACCTAAGGAGCTTCACCATGGAAATCACCTGGCGCGACTTGATGACTGTCCTGCATGGCATGGGATTCGGCGCATTGTTCATGCTGGCCTTTACCGGTGCCATCGCAGAGCTTTACCGGATGTCGGTCCCTGGTTCGCCGGTGATCCCGAATCCAAGGAATCAGACACTGCTTCGCTTCTACCTGATCGGAATGGTGGTCCTCGCATGGTTGTCGGTCGTTTCCGGCGCCTACGTCGTCTATCCTTGGTATCGGGCGGCGGCACCGGCCGGATTGGCCGATCTCGCGGCCTATCCGCGAAATTTCCTGCTGTCGAGTCCAACGACCAGTGGCTGGCACAGCCTCGGCATGGAATGGAAGGAGCATGTGGCCTGGATTGCACCGATCGCCATGACCATGGTGGCCTACGTCTACGCAAAATATGGCCCGAGTCTGGCCAAGCACCGTCATCTGCGCAGGGCCGTGTTGATTTTCACGCTTGCGGCCTTTGTGGCAACCGGGATTGCCGGCGCTTTCGGTGCCTTCCTCAATAAGTACGCGCCGATCCGTGGCGGCGATACCATCCACCTGATGAAGGGGAAATGATCATGGCAAGCACCAAGCAAACAGCGTCCACTGAACTACCAAACGGGCCGGGCGCCGCCGCCCTGCTGGCCGCGGGAATCGGATGCGCCACCCTGGGTGTGTTCACGCTACTCGCGGAAGCCTCCAAAGGCATCAATACCTTCTTCAATTTTTACGTTCCGACCGGCGCGCTCTCGGGAGTCAGTACCTCGGCGATCGTTGTCTGGCTGGTGGCTTGGTTTGGGCTGCACAGGGCATGGGCGGAGCGCGAGGTAGCGATCGCGCGGGTCAGTATCGTGGCGTTCGTGCTACTCCTGATCGGCTTCGCGCTGACCTTTCCGCCGTTCATAGATCTACTGCAAGGCAAGTAAGGTGAGCACGGTTTTGCGTTTAACCCCACACCCAGCGCGCGACGCGCCCCCGTCTCTCAGCGCGAGTGGAACAGCGCCGCCGCCATCGATGCGCGCGTGCTGTCCATAATGAAGGCCGAACGCGTACCTGCCAGCAAACTGTTGGCGAGCGCCGCCACGACGCACGTGGCGGGCGACACGCGTGAACTAGTCGGCGCCGTTCGCGATGCGCTCGGCGCGGCGACGGTCTGCACCTACGCTCGAGTGGTTCTCTGGCGAGAATGGCGAGGCGGAGGTTGCGATGGCGGATAACAACAGCACTGTGCCGCCGTCCGATGCGCTGGTGCTGTTCGGCGTAACCGGGGATCTGGCCCGCAAGAAAATCTTCCGGGCGCTCTACGCCATGGCAAAGCGCGGTGTCCTCAACGTGCCCGTAGTCGGCGTCGCCTCCTCGAATTGGAGTCTGGCGCAGCTGCGCCAGCGGGCCACAGAAGCCATCCAGGAATCCGGTGGGATCGATGACCAGGTAGTCCTCGATCGTCTGCTCTCCCTGCTCGGCTATGTGAGTGGCGACTACAACGAGCCGAGCACGTTCACGGCGATAAAAAAGGCGCTGGGCGAGGCCCGCCGACCGGCGCACTATCTCGCCATCCCGCCCGCATTGTTCAAGCCGGTCATCAACGGGCTCGGCGCCGCGGGTTTGACCGAGCAGGCGCGCGTCATCGTCGAAAAGCCATTCGGTCGCGACCTGGCCTCCGCGCGCGAGCTCAACCATGTGTTGCGCTCGGTGTTTGCGGACGACGCGATCTTCCGCATCGATCACTTCCTCGGCAAGGAAGCGATCATGAACATCCTCTATTTCCGCTTCGCCAATACATTCCTGGAGCCGATCTGGAACCGCAACTACGTGGCCAGTGTCCAGATCACGCTGGCCGAGGATTTCGGCGTGAAGGGGCGCGGCAAGTTTTACGAAAGCGCCGGCTGCCTGCGTGACGTCGTGCAGAACCACCTGTTCCAGATTGTTGCCCTGCTGGCCATGGAGCCGCCGGGCTCTCAGGACTATGACGCCGTGAACGTCGAGAAATACAAGGTGTTCCGGGCCATGCGCCCGCTTGAGCCCGACGAACTGGTGCGCGGCCAGTACGTCGGTTACCGCGACGAGCCGGGCGTGGCGCAGGACTCCGATGTCGAGACCTTCTGCGCCCTGCGACTGTTCATCGATTCGTGGCGTTGGCAGGGCGTGCCTTGGTACCTGCGCGCCGGCAAATGCCTGGCCGCCACCGCGGCTGAGGTCCTGGTGGAGCTGAAGCCGCCGCCCCAGCGGCTGTTCGACGACTCGGCACCGATCGACGGCCGCGCCAACTATCTGCGCTTCCGGCTCTCGCCTAGCTCCGCCATCGCGCTTGCCGCGCGCGTCAAGCGTCCGGGGAAGGAATTCACCGGCGACCAGCGCGAGCTGGTCCTGCTGAATGCGCGCGCGGATGAACAATCGCCTTATGACCGCCTGCTGGGAGACGCCATGGCTGGTAACGGCGTCCTGTTCGCCCGCGCGGATGGCCTGGAGGCCACCTGGGTCGCGGTGGATCGGGTACTGACGGAACACCATAGGGCGATTCCGTATGCACCCGGCAGCTGGGGACCCAAGGCAGCGGAGGCGCTCATTACAGCCGAAGGCGGCTGGCACAACCCCATGCTGGAGGAAACGGAATGATGGTGCTGTACGAGCTCGCAATTCTGCTGAATGAAAGATTCTGATTCATGGTAACGCCGGCTAACGTATTTGTCCGCGCCATCAACGGCGGCTCCTCGAGTATCGAGTTTGCGTTGTTCGAGACGGATGATTCGCTGCGCCGGGCTCTGGAAGGCAGGATCGAGCGCATTGGGCTTCCGCCATCCAACACACTAACGCGAAGGAACAGCGATGAAAAAACCACTCTCGTCAGAGCTGTTGCAAAAGATGAATGCCTATTGGCGTGCCGCGAATTACCTTTCGGTCGGGCAGATCTACTTGTACGACAATCCGCTGCTGAAGCAGCCACTCGAGCTAAAGCACATCAAGCCGCGCCTGCTCGGCCACTGGGGCACCACGCCGGGTTTGAACTTCATCTACGTGCACCTGAACCGGGTCATCAAGCAACAAGACCTCGATGTCATCTACGTCACCGGCCCGGGGCACGGCGGTCCGGGGATTGTTGCCAACACTTATCTGGAGGGCACGTATAGCGAGCTGTATCCGAGCGTCTCTCAGGACGAACAGGGTCTGAAAAAGCTGTTCACGCAATTCTCTTTTCCCGGCGGCATACCCAGTCACACTGCCGCGCAAACGCCGGGTTCGATCAACGAAGGCGGCGAGCTCGGCTATTCCCTCGCCCACGCTTACGGCGCGGCCTTCGATAATCCCGACCTCGTGGTCGCCTGCGTGGTGGGCGATGGCGAAGCGGAAACCGCCCCGCTCGCCACGAGCTGGCACTCGAACAAGTTTTTGAATCCTGTCCACGACGGCGCGGTGCTGCCCATCCTGCATTTGAACGGCTACAAGATTGCCGGGCCCACCGTCCTCGACCGCATTCCCCGCGACGAGCTCGAAGCCCTCTTTCGCGGCTACGGTTACACGCCGCATTTCGTCGAGGGTGACGATCCGACGGAGATGCACCAGCTCATGGCTGCGACGCTCGACACCGTGATCGCCAACATCCAAGGCATCCAACGCGACGCCCGAGCCAACGGGTTCAAGGTGCGACCGCGCTGGCCCATGATTATCTTGCGCTCACCGAAGGGCTGGACAGGCCCGAAGGTGGTGGACGGCAAACCGACCGAAGGCACGTTCCGCTCGCACCAGGTGCCGATGGGCGACATGAGTCATCCGGGGCACGTGAAGATCCTGGAAAAGTGGATGAAGAGCTATCGCCCCCAGGAGTTGTTCGACAAAACCGGCAAGCTTCGTTCCGAGCTCGCCGAATTGGCCCCGCAAGGCACGCGTCGCATGGGGGCAAACCCGCACGCCAACGGCGGCCTCCTGTTGCGCGACTTGCGCCTGCCGGATTTCCGCGACTACGCGGTGAAGGTGCCGAAACCCGGGGGCGTGAACGCCGAAGCCACGCGCATCCAGGGCGAGCTCATCCGCGACGTGGTGAAACTAAACCCGGAAACGTTCCGCGTCTTCAGCCCGGACGAAACGGCCTCGAATCGCTGGGGCGCCGTGTTCGAGGTGACGAACCGCTGCTCGACCGCGGAAATCATTCCCATCGACGACCACGTCGCGCCCGATGGCCGGGTGATGGAAGTGTTGAGCGAGCACCAGTGCGAGGGCTGGCTCGAAGGTTATTTGCTCACCGGCCGTCATGGCTTTTTCTCGTGCTATGAAGCATTCATTCACATCATCGATTCGATGTTCAACCAGCACGCCAAGTGGCTCGATGTGGCGAACGAGATCCCGTGGCGGCGGCCGATTGCCTCATTGAACTACCTGCTCTCGTCGCATGTCTGGCGTCAGGATCACAACGGTTTCAGCCATCAAGACCCTGGCTTCATCGACCACGTCATGAGCAAGAAGGCGGAGGTCATCCGCGTCTATCTGCCGCCGGACGCCAATACACTACTCTCCGTGACGGACCACTGCCTGCGCAGCCGCAATTACGTGAACGTCATCGTCGCCGGCAAGCAGCCGTCGCCGCAGTGGCTTGATATGGACGCTGCCATCAAGCACTGCACCGCCGGGCTGGGCATCTGGGAATGGGCCAGCAACGACGAAGGCAGCGAGCCCGATGTGGTGATGGCCTGCGCCGGGGATGTGCCGACCATAGAGACGCTGGCCGCGGTGGAGCTGCTGCGGCAGCATTTTCCGGCGCTCAAGATCCGCGTCGTCAACGTGGTGGACCTGATGGCGCTGCAACCGCAGAGCGAGCATCCCCATGGCCTGAGCGACAAGGATTTCGATGTCCTCTTCACCACGGACAAACCCATTATCTTCGCTTATCACGGGTATCCCTCGCTGATTCATAAACTGACCTATCGTCGAACCAACCATCACAATCTGCACGTTCGTGGCTTCAAGGAAGAGGGAACGACCACCACGCCTTTCGATATGGTGGTGCTCAACGACCTCGACCGGTTCCACTTGGCCAGGGACGTTATCGATCGGGTGCCGAGCCTAGGTCCGCGCGCCGCCTATCTCAGCCAGTACATCCGCGACAAACTCATCGACCACAAGCGCTACATCCGGCAATACGGTGAGGACATGCCGGAGATTCGCAATTGGAAATGGGGAGCGAATGAAACGGGAACCAGGAAATCCAAGCGCACATGAGCGGCGACCTTCCGAAGGTCTATATGGCTTGAGCATCCACTGAATCTCGCCGATCCAGACTGTCACGCGTGCGAGTTCGGCCGCCTAGCTGACATGACTCCAGACCAGTTCATCCGGGTTAAGGTCCGGCGCGTAGCCGGGACGGCAAGCCCCCGGGGACGGCCACGTCCCGGGGGTCGCGGTCTCACCGGCCGCGCGTCGTGCGCTCGCGCGTGTGCCCCCTGCTCAAAACACAAGAACGCCCAGGAACACCCCGAAGATCAGCACCACGAGGAAGATCGCAAGGGCGATGAAAAACAGGATCTTGGCGATCGATTTGGCCCCTGACGCGACGTTCGTGAAGCCGAAAAAACCGGCAATGAGCGAAATGACGAAGAAAATGATTGCCCACTTGATCATTGGAATCCCCGCTGATTGTAGAGAAACGGCAGCCGGGAATTCCCGATGCCGCGTGATCGAACCTTCCTGCTCTTCGAGCCCCGGCGGCGCGAAAGCAACCGGACGAGGCTGTCACCGAAGCGTATCGCAAATACGTGCAGGGTCCTCCTTAGTCGGCGGTGCATCAGGCCACGGCCGACGGCCCCAAGCCGCACCGTCAGCGGCGGCCGGCGCGGATGCTGCTGTATCGCACCGACCAAGCCCATGTCGAGAGCTGGCTCGTGCCCGCGGCGTGTATTGCGTTCTAGCGTCCGGGAAAGCTCTGCTTCAGCACCGCCGCAATGGCGGCCTGCCCTTGCGGATTCGGATGAAACGGCGCGAGGCTCGCGTCGTTGTGCAGCAAAACGCTAAGACCGTAGGTCCACGGATGTTTGGTGCAGAACTCGTGTCCCTGCACGACACCCGAGATGTCGGCGACCGACACGCCGTCGATCCCGCTCACCGCGGCGATCAGCGTCGCCTTCAACGTGTTCTGCAGGAAGATGAGGTAGTTGGTCTCGTCGCGCACGATGTCGCCCATGTCGAGGCAGTCATCCGATTGTTGCGGCCCCGGCAGCGGCTGGTGATACGTCGTGAAGATGATCCGTGGCACCTTGCCGGCCTGCGCGCCGCGCGCCTTGATCGCCGCGACCAGGCTCTTGTAGTGCCCCGCGATCAACCCGCTGTTGATCGGACCCCAGAAGAGATTGAGGATGGGCGTGCCGGGATTGGCCGCGGTGCAATAGGACGACGAGGCAGCGCGCGGCGCCCGGTTCTGCCAAGCTTCCTTCGTCGGGAAGCGCTTGGCAAAATTGGCGCGCAATTGCTGCGACCGATCCGGGTGCGCGGCCAGCGCCGCCACCTGCGCGACGTCGGTGTAGCCGGTAGCGCAGAAGGTGAAGATGTCCGCGAAGCTCACGTCGTCCGCACCCAGCGTAATGATCACGACATCCGGCTTGGCGTCGTCGTAGGCCTTGTTGAGATTGGTCATGCCCAGCCAGTTGCCGAATTGCGCCGGCCGGTACAAGACCCCGCCGTAGCGCCGGTCGAACGTGATCCCGTTATCGTAAGTGGACCCGGTGCACGCGAACTTGGTGAGCGTAGCCCCGATCATCGGCGCCAGCACGTCGCCATAGGCTTGCGCGGAGTCGTGGCAGAGCTGGTAGTCGCCCTGCCATGTCGGATTGTCGACGCCGCCATACCACTCATGCAGAAAGAAATCGCCGTTGTAGTAGGTGTACCCGTAGTTGATGCCCTCTCCCGCCGCGATCGAATCGCCGATGACGACGAGGGACAGCGGAGGCGGCGCGGAAAGGTCGGGCGGCGCGTCGGAGTCGCCGCCACCGCAGGCGGCGGCAAGGGCGGCGACAAAAGCCATTGCCAGTACTGGTTTGGTCATGTGCATATCAGCTCCCACCCACGCAACGTCTGAAGTGACGGGCGAGAGCCTACCAAGGAATTCCGACGCAGGTCTAATTTTCGCGGGAGCCCCTCCCGGCATCATGCCGTCGAGACGCCGTCCAGCTTCGCCACTTCGGCGAGGCGCCGCCGTTGCCGCGTGGCCATCGATGGCCAGCTATTTCGGCTTCTCGCGCGCCGTCAACAGCGCCTTCAAGTCAGCAAAAGGCGAATGCGTGGCCCTGCGGCCTGCGGTATCGGCGCCGGGTCCGCCAGCGCGCGCCTCCAGCTGCCGCTGGTGCTCGTTGTCGTGGCAGTAAAGGCAAAGCAGCTCCCAATTGCTGCCGTCCACGGGATTGTTCTCGTGATCGTGGTCGCGGTGATGGACCGTCAGCTCGCGCAGATTGGCGCGCGTGAACTCGCGCGTGCAGCGACCGCAGATCCACGGATAGATCTTCAACGCCCGCTCGCGATAGCCCAGATCGCGCTCCGCCGCGGCACGCCGCGCGCCGGCCACAATCCTGTCGAGCTTGCCGGGATCGCCTGTCGTCATTGTGCCAATGGCCTTCGTGTTCGCTGCAAATGCGCAAACGAGTATTGTGCACGCGATTGCAGGCAGGCGCTCCCGCCCCGCGTGGTCGTTGGCCTCGATGCGCACCGACGCGTCGACGGAGACCCCCCATGCCAGAGACCATCCGGCCGGTGGCCGCGCACCAGCCACCGCCCACTTACACGCCCGCCTGCCCGCGGTGCGCGCAGCCCCTCATCCCGGTGTTGAGCCTGCTGCCGATGCACCGTTTTGGCGAAGTTTCCAATACGACCCACGCCAGGGCGCGGCCGAGACTTGGCCCAACCCGGCGGTCGAGCAGAAACCCGACGGCGGAGTGCGCCGGAGTCCTTATACGAGGCGAATCGCGCCGTCGTGTCCTGCTCACCTGAACGTTCGGCGTCACAAGGAACGTGAGCATGTGCATGCTCGCGATCGGCACCATCCCGGGCGCATCCGCGCTCTCACCAGTTGCGGCCTTCAACGCCAGGTCATGCGTGCCGCCTGGCGGCATCGAAGAAGACGAATGGCGCGCAGTTGTCAGTAAAGGGGTAAGTCTATGAACAAATCAATGCGTGAAATGATGGGCATCCTCTCGGGCGCTACCGTCTTCGCTGGTGTGATGCTGAGTGGAGCCCCGGATGCCTGGGCGCAGCAGACGGCAAAGGGGCTCAAACAACAGGTTGTGGGAACGTGGTCGCTCGCTGAGCAGTGGGTGGAGCTGGATGGTAAGAAGACACAGCGTTTTGGCCCGAATCCAAAGGGCATTGCAATATTTGAGGGCAATGGCCTCTTTGCGCAGATTCTGCTACGTCCAGATCTCCCCAGATTCGCGTCCAACAACGCCATGACGGGAACGGCGGACGAAAACAAAGCGGTCGTGCAAGGGAGCACGGCCTTTTACGGCAGATGGTCCGTCGACGAGAAGGACGGCTCGCTCGCCGCACACTCGAGGGCAGCAGCTACCCCAACTGGGACGGCCAGGATCAGAAGCGGACCGTCTCCATTTCGAGAGATGAGATGAGATGAAATTGTGCATTCCAGGCGTACAGATTGGCGGAACCGCCTGCGCCATCTGGAAACGCATCATGTAGGCAACCAGCAGAAGGTCGGGTTGGTGTCGCCGAACCAGCGGTTCGAGCGGACCCGTTCCGGCGGGCTTCGCCCGCCTCCACGGGCCGCTCAACCGCATCGTTAAGCGATTCTGTCTAGGCCCGAAGGTTGGTTATCTCGAAGGAGAATGCCATGAAGATACGTTCACTTGTCGCAGCGGCAAACATCGGGTTCATGTTTCTGCTAGCGGGTGGCATCGCGGCGGAGGCCGCTGAAATAAAAGTTCTGAGCCACCGCGGGACTCGCCCAGTCATGGAAGACCACGGGCCGAAGTTCGAGCGCGTGAGCGGACATAAGCTCGCGATCACGATTGGCTCCGCTGGCGGTGTCGCAAAGCTTGTCCAAGGCGGCGAAACTGCCGATGTCGTCATCACTTCCCGGCAGGAGATCAACGGCTTCGTGAAGGACGGCAAGGCCGTTGCGGAGAACGTGGCTGTCGTTGCCCGCTCCGGCATCGGCGTGGCCGTTCGCAAGGGCGCCCCCAAGCCCGACATCTCGTCACCCGAAGCTTTGAAGCAAACGCAGCTCGCTGCAAAGTCGATTACCTATTCCGACCTGGCGCTCGGTGGCGCGGCCGCTATCCATTTCGAAAAGGTCTTAAGTCGCCTGGGGATCACGAATGAGATGAAATCGATGACGGTCTTGTCCAAAGCCGGCAGCGACACTGGAGTTGTGGTCGCAAACGGCGAGGCCGAGCGTCGCCGAGCGAAACTGGGGCCTAACTTTAGGTGGAACGGACGGGCCGCCAACGCCGTGGGAATATCAAACGTAATTGTCGCCCGCCGTTCACCAAGGCGTTAGCGGTCAACGAGCGCCCGAGCTACAATGACCTCCACACTGAATGAGTCGTGGAGATTCCCATGTCTACAGCCGTGGCAGCGATCGAAGCGCAGATTCGAGCCCTTAGTCCTGAGGACAAAGCGGACTTGGTTCGTTCGCTCATAGCGGATCTTGACGGTCCGTCTGACGAGGCGGTTCAACGAGCATGGCTCGAAGAGGCGCAACGTCGTTACCTAGAGGTGGTTGAAGGTAAGGTTCAGCCCGTACCCGCCGAGCGTGTTTTTGCCAATCTGCGCGCCCGTCTGAAACAATGAGGTTGGAGTTTCACCCAGAGGCGGAGTCGGAGCTCCTCGAAGCAGCGGTGTACTACAGCGAACAAGTTCCGGGTTTGGGCGAGCGCTTCGAGGCTGAGGTGCTAAGGGCTACGAGTCTCTTGCTCGAGCAACCTCTGATCGGACGCGCCGCGGACCCGAATCTCCGCGCGTTCTCTCTTCGTCGTTTCCCGTTTACGTTGATGCCGTAGATTGTCTGCGTATCGAAGCAGTCGCACATCAACGTCGGTTACCCGGGTACTGGCGTGAACGAGTTGACCGCTAACAAGTGCATCGAGCGACTGTCTGCGCGGTGCTGAGGCAGCTTTCCGGGCCGATCGCGCCGGCACCACAGCGCCACCGGGCCGACTGCGGGCGGTAGGCCGCGGCTGGCGCAATCCGTCCCGACGCCGGCACCAGGGCGGCGCGTGCGGAGGCCTGACTACCAGGCGAGGCGCTGATCGAAGACGAACGCGCACCACTGCCGTCGTGGTGATGAAGGCGATGATGCGCAGGTCGCCTCCACCATTGGGGCAACGGAGCGGGAACACTTCGTCGATGCGGGCCAGCAGCACGGCCCATGCGTAGCGGGCAGCACGGCGGTGGGCTGGTTCAGCGGCAGGTGGCGCCGGGAGGGTGGCCACCACGGCCGCAGCGAGCGGCACCGCCGGCACGGCGAGAGCGGTGACCGCAGCGCGCAGCCGCGAGTTCGGCGCCAGTACGCCGAAGTAGCGATGGCGATGAACCCGCGGCGGCGGCACCAGAGCGGCGAGGCGGTCGATGCGTTGCAGCGGGGTCAGGCGCAGTGGGCCGCTGCCGCCGGGGCCGGGCTTGGCGCCGTCGTAGAGCAGGCGTTCCGGATCGAGTGCCCGCAGCCGGTCCAAGGCGAAGCAGCGCCTGCCGCTGCAGGCGCAGATAGCGGTCGAAGGTCATCGCGACGGTGCGCACCAGCAGCCGGCCCCGCGCGGTCACGACGATGCGATCCGCGCCGATTTCGACCAGGCCGTCGGCGGCAAGTGGCGCCAGCGCGTCGAGCTCGGCTGCGAAGGTGGTCTTGAAGGGAATGCCATGCGTGCGCTCGATCTCGGCGAAGGCGAGGTCGAAATTGCACATCA
>Ga0163150_10006456_pt1 | contig 14332 bp, 18 predicted proteins | sample OliLakLV19P2IB_FD_148628 | JGI IMG/M metagenome (GOLD analysis project Ga0163150, IMG submission 148628) | Freshwater microbial mat bacterial communities from Lake Vanda, McMurdo Dry Valleys, Antarctica - Oligotrophic Lake LV.19.P2.IB | ecosystem: Environmental > Aquatic > Freshwater > Lake >...
ACACAGACCATTGCCACCAGTGCCAAGGTCCAAGTAGCCACAGCCAGCGCCTCGAAACGGCCGCGACCACGCCTTGCGCTATCCACGTCATCGCAACGTCGCCGAGCGCGGCGAGGACCATCGCAATCTGTCCGGTATTACCGCCCTGATGTATGAAGAACCATGGACACTGAATATTTTCCCAAAGGTAGTTGAGCACAAAGGCGCTTCCGGTGACGAAGCACGCATGAAAAATAATCGTGCGCTTGTCATGCCTGGGGCTGTTCCTTTCGAGGAAGAGTGGAAAATGATGCATAGTGATGTTTCATTGCTCAGGCGCGCACACCGCGCGACCGCAGCTCCTGGAAATGTCTTCGCGTTTGTTCATTGGAAAAACCCCGCTATCACAAAAAGAATTGCTGCAATACCTGCTGCGGTAAAATTATAAGGTGCGGCATACTTCACATATTTTGTGTGGTCGGCGTGAGCGATGTTCGATGACATATTAGTCATTCCGGCAACGGGTGAAGTAACATCTCCGAATGTTCCTCCGGTAATCACTGCAGCAACGCACAGTGGAATGCCGGCACCGACCGACACTGCCAGAGGAATCGCGAAAGGCATAATCAGTGAAGCGGCCCCCCAGCCTGAGCCGATGAAATAAGTTACGGCAGCAGATAAAAGAAAAACCGAAACAGGAACACTCCATGCTGGCAAGGAACTTCCTATCTGCTGCTGAATCAGCGCATTTAACCCCAACTCTTGTGAAACCGCAGCCAATGGCCAGGCGATGGCAAGAATTGCCAGAGTGGGCATGATTTCGTTCCCACCGGAAATAACATCGGCGGTCAGTTGTTTCAGACTATATTTTTGAAACACGTAAAAGATCGCGGTGACAACGATTGAAATAAACAGTGCCACGAGCATGGCTCGGTTCGGTTCGGTGTTAGTTATCGCCGATAGAATCGAGGCGCTGCCCGATTTTTCTTTTCCGAAAAACCAAAAGAAGAAAAGGCTCAAAAGGATAACAGATACCATAGGAACAATGAGGTTGATCACCCGTAGTTTTATCACAGGTTTGGGATCTTCCATGTTCATGCTCATTTCTGGTTTGTCAGCATGCAGCGCTTTAGATTTTTGGTCGGCTTTCTTGAATTGAACAAAGACGGAAAAAAAGGTGATTAGAATGACCACGATGCTGAAGAATTCAAAAGGGATGGCTTTAAGCCAGATGGTGTAGGCGGAATTGTTTTCCGTGGTAATTCCGGCAATTTTCAAGCCCTGAGTAATGATCGCGACATTAAATCCCACGTAGGTCGTGGCAATCGGAATCAGTTCCACCACCGGACTGGAGGTATTGTTCAGCATGAAAGCCAGCCTTTCTGCGGCGATCTTATGCTTTTCGGCCAAAGACCGGGTAATGGAACCAGCGCCAACAACTCGGAATCCGCAATCAATGAACGTCACGGGAATCAATGCCCACAAGGTGAAGAACACTCCTTTTTCACTCTTGATATATTTTTCGGCTTTGTCGGAAAAAGCTTTGATTCCACCTGAGCGTTTTATAATTCCAATCAAGCCGCTGAACAAATACAGAAACAGAAGCACCTGGAGGCTTCCCTTGTCAGTCAAGGTTTTCACAATCTGGTCCATCGCACCTTCAAAGCCACCGGTGACCGTGGGATGTAAAAGATAACTGCCGATTAACAGTCCTATCAAAAGCGAAGGGAGTATTTTTTTTGACCAGACGGCGATCGCTATGGTGATCAGCGGAGGTAACAGTGAAAGCCACGTATTCATTTTATTGAGCCCTTTCTATAATTTCCTCGGGCTTCGCACCGGCAGCCGCAGACAAAGATCTTTCGCGGCAATGTTCGCAGCAAAAGAAGAATGTCTGTCCATCGTGTTCAGCGTGCAGAGCTGTGGCTTCGCCCACGTCCATTCCATAGGTCGGGTCTCGGGCCCTCGTCTTCGCCGTTTTCATAGTGTTTCCTTTCCTGGTTACGTTACAGTTTCTACTTCTTCTCTAGCGTTTTACGAATCGACTTGAGATCCTCGCTGTGTTTAGCGCTCGGTTTGGGGTAAGCCATTTTCAGACTGTGAAAGGTGTCGGTCACGATTTGGGAAATAATCAGCCGGGCGTTTCCCTTATCATCGGCGGGAATCACGTACCAAGGCGCCTCTTGAGTGCTTGTTTCTCCCAGACACGATTCATAGGCTTTCATATATTCATTCCAAAATTTTCTTTCCTCAATGTCGTTAAGACTCAGCTTCCAGTTTTTGTCCGGCTCATCAATGCGGCTTAGAAAACGTTTACGCTGTTCCTCTTTGGAAAGATGCAGGAAAAACTTGATGATTCGCGTTCCGTTCCGCGTGAGATGCTTTTCAAGATCCACAATCGAACGATATCGTTCTTTCCAAAGGGTTTTTGAGGCGAACATCGCTTCCGGAAGTTTCTGCGCGCGCAAGATTTCAGGATGCACGCGCACGATCAGGACTTCTTCGTAATAAGAACGGTTAAAAATTCCGATGCGCCCCCGCTCAGGAAGATGGCGGGTTGTACGCCACAAAAAATCGTGGTCAAGTTCTTCGGCGCTTGGATGTTTGAAACTGAAAACTTGGCAGCCTTGCGGATTAATGCCCGACATCACATGCCGGATGGCACCGTCTTTGCCCGCGGCGTCCATTCCCTGAAAAATCAAGAGCAGTGAGTAACGGTCTGAGGCGTAGTGAAGACGCTGAAGTTTGGTCAAGGTAGTCACCTGGTCTTCCAGGAGTTTGTTGTATTTCTTTTTCGACTTGTAAATGGGCTTCACAAGGGTCGGCCACTTTTCAAGATAGACCTTTCTCCCCTCCGGTACGCGGAAATCATTGGATTTAATTTTCATCTTGATACTTTCTTGAGTTGCCCGTATGTTGCCGAATCCACTGTATTATTTAGAAGACGTTTGGTTTCAAGTATTTTGTAGGCACGTTCCAGACGGCGCTGGAACCGTTCTCGGTCATGCGTGGATTGAATGGTGCGTTTGGCCAGTTCCGCAATCCCTTGCGTTTGTTCAAGTAATATCTGCGAATGGTTCGCTCTCGTGGTGAGCCCGGCAATCGTTTCAATCCCGCTAAGGATCCGCAACATGATAGCAAGATTGCCGGCCGCGCTGACCCTGATTTGATCGAAGGCTTCCGCCATAAGACCCTCAAAAGTCGGGCCGATCGTGATCACTCGCAGTTGTCCTTCCTCATAACGGCGTGATGAAGGAATGGTGCACACAGCCAGCCTCGAGAGAATTACTGTGAGATAATCCACGCACATGATGCCCGTTGTCGTGTCGTTGATGCCGGGTGAGAGTGCTTTCAACGCTATATCCACGATCTGCCGGATGCCAAAGCCCGCATCTTGTTCCACCGTGCGGTGGCGACTAAGGCTGAATGCCGCCTGGAGTTCCACCTTCGTCTCTGAATCGAGCGGGGCTTCCAGTGTCAGCGAAGCCAGCGGAGTGTTCTCAACCACGAATTCGCCAACGCCGCGCTCCATTCGCACAACGGTCTTTCGCTCTCTCGCCAATCGCAACAGCGCGGCATTATCCACACCTTGGATGTAACCGCTCTCATCAGCCGGCACGAGGTGCCATTTCTGATCCGGCAACGGAGGTGGCGATTGACCTTCCTGTGCTTCAGCCAGACTGTGCCCGAGTCGTTTTGGAAAAAGCCGGTCAATAGCCTGGATGGTTTCCTCAGCCACAGAAGCGATAATGCTGGATGCCTGGATGGACGAAGCGACGTGGTGAATAAAAAAGATTAGCACACCCACGCCGCCGACGGCGAGGAAGAATCCGAAGAACACCGCCAGACTGGGAACAAATGCGCCCTCGTCGCCACCGCGAATCGTGCGCAACACGATCAGGCAATAAGTGTAAATGCCAGCGAAAATCCCGAGAGCAGCCTGCGTGGCGCGGCTGCGCATGAAGTTGCGCAGGATGCGCGAGGTGTATTGGCTCGACGCCATGGCCAGAGCCACCAAGGTCATCGAAAAAGTGACGCCCACTACAGACATCATCGAGCCGGCAATCGTGGATAACATCCCGCGCGCGCCTGCCGCCCCGGCCCCGAACAGGCGTGGCCATCGGGCCAGCCATCGGTCGCTCCCGGTCGAGTCAGCTTCGATCAATACGATTGCAAGCAGCACGCTCCCGCTGACAATCAGCGAAGGCAGGAACCAAAGACTCGAACGAAGTTTGCTCCAAAGCAGTTTGAGTTTATTCATGAATCACCTCCAGGCCTGGCGTTAAGAGATCGATCCAAATCGCTGTTGCCTTTCGCCCGGACTTCCGTCTGCGCCGCGCAAAAGCAGATTCCGAATACACCAATGCAGCTGGAAAGATAAATCCATAGCAGGAACGCCGCGACGCCGCCCAGTGCGCCGTAGAGCACGTTGAAATTCGCGAAGTGGACCGCGTAAATCAGGAAGAGCCATTCGCCAATCCAGATCAAGACCGTTGCGGCCAGCGCTCCAATCCAGACCTCGGAGAATTTGGTGGGTCGGTTGGGGGCCAGTCGGTAAATCATGATGACCCCACAGAACAGAACGAGCCACGGAATGAGGTTGAAAGTCAGGGTGAACGCCCAGTTGGGAAATTCGAGATGAGTAGCGAGCCAGCGGCGGCTCAGCTGAGCGACGGCTGGCAGTAGGATGCCCAGAAACGCAACGCTCAATGTGATGCCGAGCAAGCCAAGGCTTTTCAAAGGCAATTGCCACCAGTTGTAAATGGGCGAATGCCAGATGCGGTTAGTGGACCGGATCAGGGTGCGCAGGAATTTCAGCGCGCCCCAAAGCAAAAACGGAAACGCTGTGAGATTGATTTTTCCGCGCTTTTCCAGTACGCCGTGAATATTCGCCATCACACCGCGTTCCTGTTCACCGGTCAGCGGGACATATCGTTCGATCCACTGAATGACCTCGCGCGTCGCGACCTCACGCTCGACGAACAGTGACCCTGTGCTGACCAATATGAAGACCAGCGGCAGAAGTGACAGCAACAGGTAATAGGCAAAAGCCGCGGCGCGCTGGTCGCCATCCTCTTCCGCCCAACGTGCCCAGGCCTGTTTGAGGATTCGCCACCAGGTCGAAAGCGCCGGCCCCCGAAGCGCGCTGCGCGCGCGCTCCACCACGGCCTGCGTCTGTTGAGTTAATTCGTCGCTGCCTTCACTGTTGTTGTCCCCGTTAATCTGGATTTTCATATTTTTGTTCGTCCTTGTTAAAAGCGGCACGTCGCCGCCGCTCCTGTCATTGTCGGCATCCGTTCGGCGGGGATCACCACCACGCGACGGACGGTTCAGCGAATTGACGTTTCGCGATGAAAGCGCACGATCTTACCGTCCTCGAATTGCAGTACCAACTGTTCGCCCTCGAACCAGAATTTCGCCTTCGTCCCGCCGCGAATGGCTTTCGAGCTAATCGTGTCCCCGCGAACTTTGTAAGGCCCTTTCATTTCCTTGACCTTGCCCACGAAAAACAACTCGGACCAAGCCACGAGTTTCATGCCTCCCTCTTCGCGGAAGCTTAGCTTGATCGTTACCTCGCCGACCTTCGCCTCCACGTCCTTGGCCACCCAGGTGCCGTAAAGTTTTTCCGGCGGAATTTGTTTGGATTTGGGCGCGGCATCCGGAACGGCGAAGACGTTGACGCCACTCAGGAATGCCACCGCCAAAAAAACGGCGCACCCTGAAAGAAACGCGCGGCGGCAGTGCGGGAAAAATATCATCATTCGCCCCATTATTTTGTCCTTCCTTTACGCGGCTGGCCGGGTCGTTTGGGCGGGGGAGGATTGTACGGACCCGGCCCTGGTTGGTGCGGACCCGGACGGCCCGGTGGTTTCGTTCTTTTCAGATTAATAGTCATAGTATTGCCCTCGCTTTTAAATTGAGCCTTCCAACTTCACATTTTCCTCCAGGCGTCATTCTTTCGAGCAGAATCGCCATGCTCAATAACCCCTTCGCCCAGGCTAATCGTTTGTTGCAGGTGGGATTGCTTTCGTCCATCGCCAGCAAACCTTTGTCATTGGCGACCAAAGCGTTTGCGGGGTCTATCAGCTCTTGCGCATTCATCTCTGATTCCTCAGTAGTTTTGTGAAATGTCAAGCGACCCTGGCGGAGGCGGGTCAGTCCTGCCCCGCCTTTGATCGCGCAACCGCCCGAGAGTACTCTCAATCAATCGGGTCAACTTATATGCAGCGCCGTTGACTGCCTGGTCCACGGTCGCTGCGTGATCCGTGACCGCGATAGGCTTGCGGCCTTCGAGGCGGGCTTCCATCACACAACGCATGTCGTCATTGCCGCCTTTCTTGTCGCTGTTCTCATCGCTCAAGTGGACCTCCACTCGCGTGATGTGATCGCTGAATCGTTTCAAGGCACTCTCCACGACGCTACTTACCTGAGTGGCCAGCGCTTCGTGACCTTCAATGTTATGGTCGGTATTCAATTGGATCTGCATGTTGTTCTCCTTGTGTGAGTGAGGTTGTTTAATACCGGTAAGTGGCAGCCAGTCCCGTTCGCCCCGGCATCTGCTCGGCTGGCATGACCAGGACCCGACCGCCCATCTTTTCGACCAGTTCACCCAGATCGTCGAGCACGTCATCGACTTGCGGGTGGCTCAGATCAGCAACCTCGACCCGACCCGACGCGCCGTCGAGCCGGCCGGCAATCTGACGGTCGTCCTCGATCAGCAGCGTCGCGACCCGTCCCGCGGTAGCCGCCTGAGCAACCTGCGCCAAGTCGTCATTGCCAAGCCCCTTGGATCGAGCGTGTTCGAACTCTTCGTTCAGCTCAGCCAGCCGCGCCTGATACTGCGGCTCGACGACTTGCCAGGCGCGTTCCCGAAGTTTATCGATTGGCAGGACGTCGGGATTGATTGCGAGTCCCTCTGCGATCAGAAATGGGTTATGGCTAATCCGGCGGAAAAGATCATGATGCTCCGGCAACGCCGCCAGGATCAGCGGTAGGCCCGATGGCTGGGAATGATGCTCGATCACCGCGCGGTCGACGGCACGAAAGAACCGTTCTGCATCGCCGTCTGCTTCGTCCTTTTTCCCGCCGTGGCCGTGGTGCATGGGCGTGCTCGCCTGACCGACACCACCGTGGGAAGCGACGGTTGAATGGGGTTCGGTCAGCTTATCGCCCAGCGCCTCGGTGATCGTCCGCGGGACGCCCGGAGCCGGATCAATCTCGTCGAGCGTATCGCGGTTTCCTTCATAGAGCTGGATCTTCTTGAGGCTCAATCCCAAAACCTGATAGTGACCGACCGATTGCAGAAAGCGTCGCAAGGGCTTGGTGTGAAAGCTGTCGGCCACGACGGCCAATTCGGCGACCGGCCGCTGAAGCCGGAACACTTGAAACAGGCCCGGCCCGCCCAGCACCGCCAATCCATCCAGCGTCTGGTTCCAAAAGGAATGCTCCTGAGCGAGCGCTTCAAATGGTTCCAGAAAGTGCCGTGTCTCCACGGCGGGATACTTCTGCCGGAGCGATGTCTCCAACGCCTTGACGAGATTGCGAAAGCGAATCGGGTCTTGCTGATTTCCGGGATGATGCCGGTGCGTCGGCTGATAAAGCGACAGACACGGCGGCTGTTGGACTGCTGTCAACTCAGCCAATGATTCGATGGTGAGTAAATTACTTTTCTGTTTCATTTTTTGTCTCCTGTTTCGTTATTTGGCCGGATGAAAAAATCAAAAATTCAGTTGCGCACGACCGACATGTTCTCGCCATGCTATACCCAAATAAAAACCTAGATCCCCGCCTTCTTCGCCATTAGGACGAATCCGTCCTTCGGCGGAGCGGGGATGACAGCAAAAAACAGTGCGAACTTCCCGAACGCCGTACTAGAGTTCAGATTATTTTAGTCTTTGGCATTGATTGCTCTTTCGATTTGATTTTCATAAGGCCCTTTTGACTTTTTCTTTACCGAGCGCTTCAAACCCTGAAATGACATCAAAAAGTTCTTCGTCAATACTGCTTTGACGCAATTGTCGAAAACTCCCGTTTAAATCATTCAGCAATTCATCGATATTTTTGTCGGCGCGTTCCATGGCCGCCAAACGGCTCGCATTTTCACTCGCAAGCGATTCAGCGCATGCTTTAAAAATCAAAATGAAAAGATATTCGCGAATGAGCGCGCGCAATGTTACCGCGTCACCCCCAATCACCTCGGGAAGATTTTTTGTCGGCCAAGGGCGGGCCGTTATTTCGCGGTGAGATACAGCATCTAATGGAAATACCTTTTGGTGAACCGATTCATAAATAGCGCCGGATTTTCGGCTGTTATAAATAAGCAAAAGTTCGGCTGCTGAACCCTTACCCGTCTGAATTTCGATTTCTAAAACAATTTTACCAATCAACGGAGTGATCGCTTTCACTGAGCCGGGAACCATAAAAAGTCCGGTCGGCTTTAACCCCGCATCTATGAGGCGGGCATAAGCGCGCTCGCCAACCGCCCAGACTTGAAACTTCCTCGGCAATGCTTGGGTGATCTTGATGGTATATTCAACCACCCCCTCATTAAACTGCCCCACTAATCCCTGATCAGAACCAAACACAATCACGTTTGTCATGCTTGAGTCTGTTTCTTTTGTCACTTCACTCGCCATCAAAACTGCGAAATCATTTTTTCGCAAACAAACGCCTAAGCCCCATTCCACAACTTGAGTATAACCAGCCAACGAACGCACGGATTGATCATATTGTCCGATACTGGATGCGGCGAGAGCCTTCATCGTCCGAACAACGGATTGAAGGTCCCCCGCGCTGGTAATTTTCCGGCGCAAACTAATCGTTGTATCGCTCATCCGTTCACCTTCTCGGCCGGCTGAGACTTTGCATTCCGCTCGCCTTTTGGCTTAGATTTCGATTCAGCTTCAGGCTGAGTCTTAGGCTTATCCTGAACTTGAAAAGGCTTCAACGTTTCAGCGGCAAGTTTGAGGATGCTTTTGCGGTCTTCGTCGCTTAATTTTTCAGCGGTCTCAAATCGCGCGCGAAGTTCTTCCGGAAGATTCGCGGTAGACGCATGCACCGCTTTCTCGGCCGCCTGCATTTTATCCAGAGGCACCGAGTCAAAAAGATTTTCGATCAAAGCAAGCAAGGTCGCGATTTGCGCCGGCATCGAAACAGGCGTGAATTCAGATTGTTTTAGACAGGCACGAATTCTCCGGCCATGCTCGATCACTTCGCGCGTATCTTCATCCAAACGCGCACCAAATCTTGAAAATGTTTCAAGCTCTTCAAACTGAGCATAAGAAAGTTTAAGAGCGCCCGCAACAGACCGATAGGCCGCCCGCTGAGCTTGGCCGCCAACACGTGAAACGGATTTCCCGACATCCACCGCGGGCAATACGCCCAATTCAAAGAGTGACGGCGAAAGATAAATCTGTCCGTCTGTAATTGAAATCAGATTGGTCGGAATATACGCGGAAATATTTTGCGCTTCTGTTTCGATAATGGGCAGAGCGGTCAGCGAGCCGCCGCCTCGTTCTTGGCACAAATGCGTCGCCCGTTCCAGCAAGCGTGAATGAATATAAAAAATATCCCCCGGAAAAGCTTCACGTCCGGGCGGTCGGCGCAAAAGCAAAGAAAGTTCGCGATAAGCCCTAGCATGTTGAGTCAGATCATCATAGACAATCAGAACATCACGTCCCGCTTCCATAAAATATTCCCCGATACTCGTTGCGGCATATGGAGCGATGTAGGCAAGGCCCGGCGCGTCATTGCCCTCCGTCACAATAATGACGGTGTAATCCATGGCTCCTTTTTCTTTTAAAACAGCCACTGTTTTTGCCACAGCGGAAGTGCGTTGGCCAATCGCGCAATAAACGCACACTACATTTTTATCTTTCTGATTCAGAATCGTATCCAGCGCAATCGCCGTTTTACCTGTTTGACGATCGCCTAAAATGAGTTCGCGCTGGCCCCGTCCCACCGGAATAAGCGCATCAATCACTTTAATACCTGTTTGCAGTGGCATGACCACCGGATCCCTGTCCATAATGGGTGCGGCGGGTCGCTCAATCGGCAAGGAATTCTCAGTAATCACGGGCCCATTGCCGTCCAAAGGGCGACCCAACGGATCGATCACGCGCCCTAATAACCGATCGCCCACAGCAATGCTCATGACGCGACCTGTGCGCTCGACTTCATCACCAGTGTGAAGATGCGAATATTCTCCCAGCAACACCACCCCTATCTCATCTTCATCCACATTAAACGCAACACCAAAAACATTCCCTGAAAATTTAATCAACTCGTCATATCCGACTCCCGGCAAACCGGAGACCCTGGCAATGCCGGTAGAAACATTCTTAATGACGCCCATTTCCCGCGGTTTTAAAGAAAATGAAAAGTCTCTATTCGCCTGACTAATTCTGGCGAAGGTATTTTCAAAAATATTTTTTGCGGGTTGGAATTCCATACTTATTTTGTCGTAATTTCAGATTTATTTTTCTTTTGCAAAATTTCTTCGACGGATTTTTCAAGCTCCGCGAGATATTCCGCAATACTCCAGGCCACTTTTTGTCCGTTCGCGCTCAGTTCGATTCCGCTGATAATGTCCGGTGCGGTCACAAATCGAATACGGACATCTGCCGAAAATGTTTCGTTAAGCGCATTTTGTATCGTTGCGTGCAGCTCTGCGGGTAAATCAAAAGCGCTGCGCAAGATCGCGGCCTCAGGTGCTGTTTTAAGCGTTTGGGCTAATGCACTTTTTGTCGGTCCATCCATTCCTTTCAGACGGCGTGTGAATGCTCCACTCATGCTTTCTTCCAAACTGACCGAGGCAAGATCGCTTAATGCCTTGCGTGCAATGCTGAAAACTTCGCGCTGGGTTTGACGGCCTACGGCTTGATTCAGACTCTTGATATCAACGCGCAATGATTCCTGGCTTTTAGCGCTGAAATCTTCGGCGCGCTTCCGCGCATCCTCCATGAGCCGCTCGCCATCTGTCTTAGCCTTACCGGTTGCCTGCTTGAGAAGCTCCGCACGCTGGCTGTCAAACTCCGCGTTTTTACGCTGAAAGTCTTCGCGCTCCTTTTGAGCTTCGGCTTTTTGCTTGGCGGCATCCGCGAGTTCATCCGCAATACGCTTTTCACGGGCATCAATCGCGTTTCGAACCGGCTTATAAAGAAAACGTTTCATCAGCCAAACCAATATAAGAAAGTTAAGCGCCTGCGCGCCCGCCGTAAACCAATCAACAAGCATGATTATTTTCCCGCGGTTTGAGCAATCACATAATTCCAAAACGGATTGGCAAAGATAAGAATCATCGAAACCACAAAACAGTAAATGGCGGTTGATTCGACCATCGCTAAACCCACAAACAAAGTTCGCGTGATGGTGGGTGAAGCATCCGGCTGCTGCGCCAGCGAAGTTAAAGCCGTAGCAACTGCTTTTCCTTCTGATAAAGCGGGACCCATCGTTCCAAATCCGGTGGTCACACCGGCGGTAACAATCGATGCAACTGCGACAATAGTGATGTTATCCATAATTTTTTCCTTTTTATTTTTTCATTGTTTCAAGTTGAGGTTGCGGCGGAGGCTGTGTCTTGGATTCACGATTGCGCGTCGCCGCCGCAATGTAAACGGCGGCAAGAATACTAAAGATATAGGCTTGTACCATGCCTGTCAGTAAACCGAGCAGAGTCATGATAATCGGAAAAACAAAAGGTGTGATCGTGAGTAAAATAGCGATGATCATGGTTCCGCTCATCATATTTCCGAATAAACGAACCGCCAACGCCAATGTGCGCGAGACTTCACTGATAATATTAAACGGAAGCATAATAAAACTGGGCTTAACATAGGAGCTTAAATACTCACCGACTCCTTGCTCCTTAATTCCGAAAAATGGCACCGCGACAAAAACACTCAGCGCGAGAGCCACGGTTGTGGAAAGCGAACCCGTCGGCGGCTCGTATCCCGGGAATACCGTGCCTAGCGTTGCGGTTGCCACAAATAAAAAAAGTGTTCCGATAAAGCCGATATATTTCTCCGGTTCTTGCAGCCCCACTTCTTTGATTTGTTTTTCAATCAGGGTCACAACTATTTCTAAAAAGTTTTGCCACCCCGACCGTTTGTGGTCCGTTGTCAGTTTGCCTGTGATGAGTTTTGAACCTGCAATAAGCACGAGCATAATCCCCCAGGTAAAAACAATCGTCGCATTCAGCTTAAAAAATCCATACTGCCAATAAATGATCTGATCAGGACTAAGACGCATAATTAACCTTTTGCGGTGATTGATTTTGATATTTTTGCGGCAAGGATACCCATCGTTTCACGACGATGCGCGCGATAATAAACCCCAGCAGACAAAGCAACATTCGCTCCCAATGACCCGCACCAAAGAAATAAAACCCCACTAAAACGATACCCGTCCTGAGTAGAAGACTTCCTAAAAACCAAAGCACCTGATTTTGAGATGCAAGCCCGCGACGAACGGTAAACCAAAGCCCGCCAAAAAACAGAATCCCCATCACAAAACCGGCCACAGGTGACAAAATCAAAAATGGATTCATGATTCTCCTCGCTGGGCTTTGCGCATGGCGTTATCTTCCTTATCAATCCAATGCCATGCATTCAAACAACCGATCGCAAGTCCTGCGACGAGAAGGGCCAATGTCCACGCGTGTTTTCCAGGATGATGTTTATCCAGCCATATTCCAAGTAGTGCGCCAAGCAATGTCGGCACCACCACAGACCAGCCAATCAAGCCCATCATGCCCAGTCCAAACCAAATTTCCTGCGCCGAGTTACTCCGCGCTTTCAGTTTGCGCGTTGCCTGGGCGCCAATCTGGCCGGCCAAGTTCGACTCATCATTAATTTGTTTCTTCATTATTTCTTCAGTCATGTTGAAATGTCGCTAAGCGACGTAAAAATCCGCTTTCTAATTTAGCCATCACGGAACGGATGTTTTTCTCTTGATCATCCAAAGCTAAAAACTCCTGCTCTACGGAATCGCGCAATTGCCCCAGATCTTTTCCCTCAATGGCACGCCGCACGGAAACGAGCACATCGGATCCGGTTTTAACAAGTACGCCTTCATCGACCGCTACATAGATTTCGCCGCTGGCTGCGGTTTGATAAATCAAAATCCCCGCCACAAGAGTCGCAACACAATCGAGCCGGTGCGACAAAATTCCAAACGAACCCGCAGTCGTTTCCACCACGATCCGCGACACGTTAGAAAGTTCAGTAAAAACTTGTGCGGGCAAAAGAATTCTAAGATTCATGTTTCACCGTAACAGGTTCGAGCGGAGCTGTCTGTTTTGAATCCGCATCCTCGGACGCGGCTGCGAACTTGGGTTTCTTTTTTTTCTTGGCTTCATCAATGGCACCAATCATATAAAGCGCACTTTCGGGGTAATCTTTAAATTCATCATTCAAAATTCGCTCACCGCCATCCAAGGCATCCTTGAGACTTACTAGTTTGCCCGGAATTCCGCTGAATTTTTCCGTCGTAAAAAAAGGCTGTGTCAAAAATCGCTCTAACCGCCGGGCACGCGCAACCACATTGCGATCTTCCTGAGAAAGTTGTTCCAGACCAAGCATCGCGATAATGTCCTTAAGATCTTTATATTGCGCGAGTGTCTGACGAATTTTCTGCGCCAAATCATAATGCCTCTGGCCAACAATTCTGGGCGTGGCCATCTTTGAACTCGATTGCAGCGGATCAATCGCCGGATAAAGACCTTCGCTCGCACGTTTACGAGAAAGCACAATCGATGCGGAGAGATGCGAAAAAGTATGCACAGCAGCAGGGTCCGTAAAATCATCCGCCGGAACATAAACCGCTTGAATCGACGTAATCGTTCCCGTATCCGTATTCGCAATCCGTTCTTCCACACCCGACAATTCAGTTCCCATTGTGGGTTGGTAACCTAAACGCGAAGGCATTTGCCCCATCAAACCGGACACTTCCGAGCCGGCCTGAATGAAACGAAAAATATTATCGATCAGTAACAAAACATCCTTGTGCTCGTCATCGCGAAAATATTCCGCCATCGTTAAAGCCGCATGCGCCACTCGAAAGCGTGCGCCCGGAGGTTCATTCATTTGTCCAAAGATCATCACCATATTCGACAAAACTTCGGCAGCCTTCATTTCGCGATAAAGCTCTTCACCTTCGCGGCACCGCTCGCCAATCCCGCAAAAAATACTCACGCCTTTTTGATGTCGAATCATGTTGTGAATCATTTCGGTGAGTAAAACTGTTTTGCCTACACCCGCGCCACCAAAAAGTCCGGCTTTACCGCCACTTTCAAGTGGCATCAGCACATCAATCACCTTGATTCCGGTTTCAAAAACTTCTGACTTCGTGGAAC
>Ga0163150_10006458_pt1 | contig 14324 bp, 20 predicted proteins | sample OliLakLV19P2IB_FD_148628 | JGI IMG/M metagenome (GOLD analysis project Ga0163150, IMG submission 148628) | Freshwater microbial mat bacterial communities from Lake Vanda, McMurdo Dry Valleys, Antarctica - Oligotrophic Lake LV.19.P2.IB | ecosystem: Environmental > Aquatic > Freshwater > Lake >...
GCAGCCGAGCCTGCCCATACCGCAGGCTACCGAAAGTTCGCGGCTAACTGGCCAAACCGGGTCCGCTCTCTTCCAATTGCTCCCTAAACTCCAACCCTCGGTGTCTCACCCGTGTTGACACGTTCCGGGTTGACTGCCGGGTTCAGCAGCAGTCGATCAAACAAGGTCACGCGCGCTTTCGCGCTCGGTCATCGCCTTGGCAAACCGGGCGACTGTACCGGCGATCAGCGGCCGGTATAAGTAGCGCAGCAGCCAGCCCGGAGCTCCGCGTCCGCGTTCCTCCAGCGCGACACGGGCACGTGGATGATCCATGAAGCTGAAACCGGATGCGCGGTATCCGTCTTCTTCGTTCCTGAACTCGATTCGGCACAGATGCTTTACCGACTTGTACCCATAGTGCGCGGGCACGATCAGGCGCACCGGCGCGCCGTGCTCGACGGAAAGCGACTCTCCGTCGAGCATATCGGCGAGCAAGACCTCTGGGGCAAGGAGGTCGATCAGGAGCATGCCGGTACGGGCGCCGTCCTGGCCACGGAAAGCAAGCATCGTCGCCTGTGAATGTGGACACGCCCTGGGCACAATCACCTTCTCGTAGAAGTCCAAAAAGCGAACCCCACCCCAACGCAACGATCGATGGCTCCAAGTTGTCACGCAATGAAAATCGCTGACTTGTTCAACCCGCGGCAAGCCGCTCAGGGTATCGGAGAGGCGTAGTTCGTGTTCAACGTTGCCCATGACCTCAAGGTCAAACCTTGACGTCTCTTTGGGAAACCGGTGCGCGAACTGGGTGAGACCGAACCGTGGGAATGTCGCCCTCTCTCGTTGTCCAGGGGGTAGCGGGTGATTCACGTTCGTCCTGTTCTGCTGGCTAACGCGGAGCTAATCGGCGCTGCGCGGGATCATCGCGCAGCGTCCGTTTGAGCGCAGGGTTAGGAGCGTAAGTGAAACCAGCGCGGTTTGCCAGTCAAATTCGCATGTCCCCGGGCGCGTCGCGGCGGGCGGCGTGCCCGCTCCGGCTGCCCATAGGCGCGTCCGGGCCCCGTCTCCGAGGAGCGTCCGACGCGCCAAACCATCTCGACGCCCGAGGCTCCGCCGCCCCGCGGGGTAACCCGCGTTTTCGCATCCGCTTCGTATGCCGCCTCGTCGCCTTTGCTGCCGTGGTCCCCGCCGTCGTGGCCATGCTGCGCGCCAGCCCGAGGGTAGGCTGCGCGCTGCCCCGAGGCAGGCAGCTTGGGCTCGTCCCGACGGGGGTCCGCTCATCGTCGAGGAATGAGCGTGATAAGGCTGCCGGACCACCGGAAACGATCTTTATGGGTTTGAGAAGGGTCTCGGGAAGCAGATCAAGTACGCGGTGGGCCTCAACGCCGATACGGGCGACCTGACGCATGAGGTCGATCCCGGCGGGCGAGTTGAACTTGCGCTGGAGTGCCGCAACTGGTCTATGATCTGGTCTACTCGAAGCAAGTCACAGGGAAGTCCATGAACGAAGCCATCGGCTCATACGAGGCGAAGACCCGCCTTCCGGAACTACTGCGGCAGGTGAGATCGGGCCGTAGTTTCACGATCACCAACCGCGGGGAGGCGATCGCGGATCTGGTGCCCGTCACCGGTGTGCCGGGGAGGGACAGCGCCGGAGCCGCGAAGAGGCTCAAGCAGTTCATGAGCGCAGATCCGATCCGCGGCGTCGACATCAAGAGGCTCATCGAAGACGGACGCGCGTGAGTTTCGTCCTCGACAACTCGGTGACCATGCGCTGGTTCTTCGGCGATGGCAAACGGTCGGAGTTGGCTTTCGCCGCCAGGGTGCTGGACGCCCTCGAATCGGACACCGCGATCGTTCCCGCCACCTGGGGGCTGGAGGTGGCCAATGTCATCGCGCGGGCGGAGGCGAAAGGTCTGGTCACCGAGGCGCGCAGCGGGGAGTTCCTGGATCTGCTCGAAAGAGCGAGTATCGAGCTGGACGCCGCCACTTTCAACCAGGCGCGAACCGGCACTCTCCAGCTCGCCCGCCGATTCAAACTGTCCGCCTGCGACGCTTCCTATCTGGAACTGGCGATCCGTCGTGGCCTGCCGCTCGCAACGCTGGACGAGGATCTACAGAAAGCCGCGAAGAAGGCCGGCGTGAAGCGATTTCGTTGACGCCGCGCCGCGTCACGTTCTCCTGAATCGCCCAGCCGAGTTGTATAGTCGCGCCGCGCCTAAATGTCCCTCTCTGCCGGCTCCCGGCTAGCCCATTACGAGATCGTTGCACCCTTGGGCGCCGGAGGAATGGGCGAGGTGTATGCCAAGCTCACCGCCGTTCTCACGTATCACGTGGTCGCGGGTGAGGCTCAGGATAGCCGCCTGGGGCTGCGAGTCCGCCTCGGTGATCTGTGCCCGAGATTGTTTCAGGGCGGTCAAAACCTCTCGAGCAATTACCCTGCATGGGTGCCTCGATCGCGGGGAGTCCGCCACGTGGGCCTGGACGAAACGAAAGCCCGGTTGCGGTTTCAGATGTTCGATGTTCGACACGGAGCCGGCCGAGAGATCGTCCACGCAGACCCTTCGGCGGCAGGTATTTCTCCAGCTCGGGGATGCAGACCGAGTCCAGGATCTTCCCGCCGTCGCACTTGGAGAACTGGCGTATGCCCGCCACGCCATCCGCGACCTGATAGATCGGTGATGGCGCAGTCTGTAGTCAGGCCAGCATTGCGACCCCGTACTTCGCGAAGATCGCATCCGACGCAACGAGCGTCAACTCCTCCACAAGGGCCTGCGCGACGATCATGCGATCAAACGGGTCCCTGTGGTGGGCCGGGAGTTCTCCGGCCACCCGGGCGTGCACACCGCGTATCGGGAGCTCGCGAAATCCGTCGGCGGAGAGATCGAATACGTCGTCGAGAGACACGTCCAGTTTGCCAAGGCGCGCCTTGATCGCGATCTCCCAGAGCGCCGCCGCGCTGACGAGGACGGTGTCGGCCTTGGCGATTGCGTGGCGAGTGTGGGCATCGAGGCGACGATCTCCGTTCTGCCACCACAAGACCACGCTGGTGTCGAGCAGAAGCCTCAAGGGTTCTCACCGCCAAACGCGGCCAGAAGATCGTCGGGGAGAGGGTCATAGAAGCTCTTCTTGATCTTGATCTTGCCCTTTAGCCGGCCCGGCTTGCGAAGGGGCTTCTTCTCCGCGATCAGTCGCGCGACCGTGTGGCCGTCGCGGGCGATCAAGATCTCTTCGCCACGCGCAACTCGATCGATCAGCTTCGAGAAATGGGTTTTCGCCTCATGAATGTTGTAGGACTCCATAGGCCCATCTTAGTCCACTGGACTAATCAATGAAACCGCGGCGGCCTGCATGATGCCGCAGGGGTTCGGCAGTCGGTCAACCTGCTGACCGCCGAAGAGCCGGCGGACTGGGGCGGAGGCAGCGGGTTCTACGACGCCTTTGTCGAAGTGACCGCCGCCCCACCGACACCGTAGGGCCTTCGGGCAGCCAACCGCACACAGTTGCGATCGCGCATTCAAGGCGCCGCTCAAGGCCTCAAGGAAGGAGTCCCATTCCCGAGTGGTGGGTTGTATGGAAGCGTCGTGGCGGCACCCTCGTCCCCCGGGGAGGCTTCGCGCTGGCCCGAGGACTTCCTGCGCGCTCCGTGACACTGGGGATGAACACCCACTCGTCACCCCGGCGAAAGCCGGGGTCTAGCTAGGCCTTCTTCATCAGCGCCTCGATCTCGGCCACCGTCCGGGGCACCCCCAGCGACAACACTTCATGTCCGCTCTCCGTGATCGCGACGGTGTCTTCGATCCGGATCCCCTCGAACACCGCGGCAAGCGCTTTCTCGGAAACTCCTGGATGCATCGACTGGATGAGCGCCTTGTGCGCCTCAACACCGATGCGGGCGACCTGACGCATGATGTCGATCTCAGCGGGCGACTTGAACTTGCGCAGGTTCCAAACGATCGGCGAAGCGTCGCGTACATCGACCTGGGGGAAGCGTTCGCGCAACTGCTTGACGAACTGCAGCTCGCGCGTGAGCCTTTCGTCCCACATGTTCAGCGTCATCGACTTCTGCAGCTCGTTGAACTTTTCGCGGCTGTTCTCCGGACCGACTTCCTCGGGCATGAACAGGGCGTAGAGGGGCTTGTCGCGTCTGGCGATTCCTGCCAGGTAGCTGCTGAACTGTTCCGCGGGAAGGGCACGTTCGATTCCCGTGTAGGCCACGGGTGCTCGAATAAGTTTCACCGGGATGGCAAAGCCGTCGGCCACAGACTCGGTCATGGTGAAGAAAAGGGCGCTCTCCTTACGCTGGCCATCGACGCCAAGGATGGCGTCTGGAATCTCCACACCGGTCAGGTAGAAGAAGTCATGGCCCTGGCGGAAGGCCACGGCGCGCCTTGCCGCATACTCCGCCTTGTTGAAGGCGTTCGTGTCGAAAACCGGCCCGGCGAAGGCGGGACCGGCGAGGGCGAACAGGCCAATGGCCAGCCCCAGGGGTGAGCATGTCTCGTTTCATGAAGTTCCTTCCGCTTTACCGCGGCTTTCCGGCCGCGCGTGAGATGTTCCAGGGCAGGGCGTCGACTACGGAACCCGTGTCGGGTTCGTTGCCATCAGTCTGATGAGACGATACAGAAACTCCTGCCCCTCGTAGTGCGACGGCATCCGCATCCGCTCGTCGTGACCGTGAGCACGGTGAGCGATCGTCCCTGTGTGTGGACGGCGGCGCCGAGCCCCAAAGCCTCATCGAGACCACCCTGCCGCGCGTTCGTTCGCTCGACCACACCCCCACCGTTGAGGTTTCCGCGCTCATCTCCGCATCGACCCGCGACCTGTTCGATCGGCACTCGCGGCGAACAGGGATCAAGGAATCGAGGCTCATCGAGGACGCTATCCGCCATCACCTCGCCGCCCTCTCGGAATTCCCGGAGGAGCTCGTGATTCCCACCCGACTCGTGGTCTTGGACGCAAGCTTCAAGAAGCTGGAAGACGGCACGAAGCGGGGAGGCCCAATGCGGGGCTTCGGGCGTTGATGCGGAGCCGATAGAGGAGCGTGGCGTCGCGTCCTGCGATGACAGCAAAGAACTGGCATTGCCACGAATCAGGCTGCGTGATGCAGAATATCGGGGTGGGCCACCCCGCCATCAACCTTGACTCGTTCACTCCGCAGGAGCAGCTCGATCTCCTTGAGCAGATTTGGGCCAGCCTCAGCCAACACCCCGAGCGCATTCCCCTCACGGATGCTCAAGCAGGGGAGCTTGATCGCCGCCTGGACGACCTGGAAGACGACATCAGAGAAGGCCGGTCGCTTGGCGAGCCGTGGGACGAAGTTCGGAAGCGCCTAAACCTTCCGCGTTGACCCGCGCACTCTTCCGACCGGCCGCATATTGCGGACATCGAAGAAGCGTGTGCGTGGTACGAATCCCAGCGTCTCGGACTCGGCTTGGATTTCCTCCAAGCCGTCGACCTCGCGGTGGCAGCGGTCCTGGAGAGTCGGAGGATGTTTCCAGTACTTCGCCGCGACACCCGTCGCGCTCTGCTGGGACGGTTTCCCTATGGTCTCTTCTACCGACTCGTCGATGACCGCGTGGTCGTCGTGGGCTGTCTGCACGCGAAGCGCGATCCGAGGAGATGGCGCCCTCGAGCCCAAGCATCAACTCGGGCGTAAACCATGCCCCTTTCTCATGAAGTTCCTTCCGCTTTACTGCGGCTTTCTGGCCGCGCGTGAGATGTTCCAGGTGGCCAGAAGGCGCGTCTGCGGATCGATGATGACTTCCACGACTTCCTTCTCAGTCTTCACAGAATGGGTGACGCCGCTCCCGATTGGCAGCCCGACCGACGTCACCTTGCTGGTGGTGCCGTCTGCGTACTTGAGCGCGATATCCACATCGAGGGCGAACCGGTACTTCGGCTGGGTCTGGGTCAGAGTGACGTTCACGGTGTCGCCTTCCACCCGCCAGGACGCTTCCAGGTGAGGAATGCCGCCCTGAAACAGCCACTGCGTGAAGAAGGCATCCAGTTTCTGACCTGAGGCCTCTTCCATGTGCCGCATGAAGTCGGGGGTGCGCGCGTTCTTGTCCTTGTATTCGGCGTAGTACGACCGCACCCCGGCGTTAAACACCTCCACGCCGAGTTTCTCGCGCAGCATGTGGAGCGTCCAGGCCCCTTTCTGATACATCATCGGCCCGGACACGTCATCCACGTTCTCGATCCAGGGTCGAACGACCTGGAAATCGTAGGTGTCCTTGTAGAACGCGACCACCCGGTTCCGGGCGTCCTTCACTCCGGCCACGAAGTCGTCATGCCCGTACTCATGCTCCCGGAACAGCAGGGTGTAGTACGTGGCGAACCCTTCACTGAGCCACACGTCGTTCCAATCCGACTCCGTGACCGCATTGCCGAACCACTGGTGGGCGATCTCATGGATGATGACGGTTTGCCACCGCCTGGAACGATCTCCCGTCACGGAGGCCTCCGAATAGGCGATGGCGGAGGCGGCCTCCATCCCGCCGCTGGTGGCGTTCGAGACTATGTTCGCCAGTTTCTCGTAACTATAGGGCCCGACGAGATCGGTGTAGTACGCCAGAACCTTCTTCGTGGGTTCGGCGAAGTCGAAGAAGCCCGCGTCCCGGTCCTGGCGGGCCACCCAGGTCTGGATGGCCTTGCCGTCGAACCGGTCGACCTGCTGAACCGCGAACTCCGCCACGCCCAGCATGAACAGCCACGTGGCGATCGGCACGGAATTCTTCCAGTGCGTGAGGGTCGTGCCGTCTCCGCGGCTCGTCTCCTCCACCAGAACCCCGTTTGAAACCACCTGGTAGTGGGCAGGAGCGATCACGATCATCTCGCTGGTGGCCTTGTCCGATGGATGGTCCACGGTTGGAAGCCAATTCCGAACCTTCGAGGACCAGTTGTCGCTGAAGAAGGCCCGGTCCCCGTGTTTGTTGGGGGCAATCTTGAGGCCCGCGGCGGGGATTCCGCGGTACGTCACCGTGGTCTTCACCCGCTCCATCGCCTGACTCGGCCGGCCGAGCTGAATGAATAGCTGATCGCGCTCATGCCGAAAGGACAATCGCTGTCCCTGCATGCTCACTTCCTGCACCGTCATGCCTTTTCCGTCAAGCGCATCGGACGCTTTGATGAGATCCAGTCTCAATTCGCTCTGCCCGGCGGTCCGGAACCTCGCGTCAACGGTCGCCCGTCCAGAAAGTGAGTCCGACTGGTCGGACAGCTTCAATTCAAAAGCGTAGTTCAGAATGTCGATGTCTGGATTCTTCGGGTAGCTATCCTTGTAGTCGCGCGAGAATGACTGCGCGGAGACCGCCTGGGCGAGGAAAAGGGCCAGTAGGGAAGAGAGGCATCGGGTCATCAGGGTGCGGAGCGTAGGTGAAACAAGCGCGGTTCGCCAGTCGGCCCGTTGTCTGCCACCTCTCACCCACGCCGGCTGCCTCGGACGGTTCAGTGTCGAGGGTCCTCCGCATCAGGGCTTTGACCGGCAGAGAGAAGGCGCAGCGCTACCGCCGCAGATCGGCGTGCAGGTCGATCGTCCGCTGCGGGTCGACGTAGACGTCGAAGGCCTGCGAGTCATAGCCCGGCGCTTCGATCTCGATCTCGTGCGGGCCTACCTCGAGGGTCAGGCGCTGGAAAAAGCCATCGAAGTCGTCCACGACCCCTGCGTAGTAGCCGTCCACGTAGACGGCGGCGTGACGCGGACTCACCTTGAGCCGCAGGTCGCCGTAGGCCACGTAGCTGCCGTAGGTCGGCACGGACCTCCGGTACCCGTAGACCCGGCCTGAGTACGCAGAGCCATACCGGTATCCCGATCCGATGCCGAAGTGCAGGGTCAGGCGGTTGCCGGAACCGTAGTACCGGCGCGGGGCCGAGCGGTAAGTGAGCAATCGAGGTGCGTAGTAGCCGCGGCTGTAGCCGCCGCTTTTGGCGCCTCGATAGTCATCATGGCCGCGGCGGTTCTGATACCGCCCGCGATCGTTGTCGCGATACGTCTCGCGCCCACGATTTCTCGGGTCGCGCGCCGCGCGATAGTCATCGCGGGAGTCCCGCTGGCCGACCTCGGCATTGCGCTCCCGCCCGCCGCGTGCGCTGGAGCGCGCGTCCCGGCGGACTTCGTTATCGCGGTTGTCGCGCGGACGCGACGGTGCTGCGGCTCGTTCTCGCTCCGGGTTCGGAGACTGGCTTGCGCGGTCGTCGCGGTCGGCCCGCTCGGCACGCCGCCCGCCTCGAGCCGCCGAAGTTCGGCCGCGATCGCTCTGGTCGCTGCGCGACCGGGCCGAGGTTTCGCCTTGAGAGCGTTCCTGACCCTGGTTCTGGTTTCTACGGTTGCGCCGTTCGGCGTTATGGGCGGTCGCATCCGAGAACGACCCGAGGGCCAGGGCCAGGGCGGCGACGGGAATGGCGATTGATCTGGTTTTCATGACTGTGCCTCCGCTAACTAATGGGTACACGTGGACCCCACGCAAGCCGGGAGAGGCAACATTCCTGCCAACGCGGGTCTCGCCTCCTTCAGGCCGATATTCATTGAACTTCCGCCGCGCGGCCGGAACCGACTGTCCCCTCGATAAGACGATTCCTGCGCGCCGGGTGTCCGCGATCGCCCGGAGTTCAGGGTGGTCCCAGGGAAGCCTGTTGATCACCCTCACGGTCGCATCGCGGCCGGCGGCGGCGCAGTCGGCCGCGTTTGCGGGTCGCCTTGCATCGTTCGGCCCCAGTAGTAATCTCCGTTCCGTGGAGGTCGAGATTCTGAGGCACGTGCCGGCCGCGGGGCGGCGTAGCCGCCAGTGGCTCCTCTTCATTGTCGCCTTCATTGTCGCCTTTGCCCATTTCGGCTGCGGCGCACCGGGACCCACGACCGCGTCCGGACCGGCCCCGGCGGCCTCTCCGGCCGCCGCCGCGGCGCCCGCGAAGGCTCCGGCGGCCGCCGTCGGAGTGCGGGACCACGTCCTGAATCGCGCAACCCTCGGTCCATGGTGGGGAAGCGGGTGCCCCAAGAATGGCGACTGCGGTTGCGGGTCGGCCGAGACCATGGCCGAGGAATTCACCTGCCAGATGGATGAAATACGGGCAAACGACATTCCGGTGAGCGTGTACCTCTTCGATGGGAGTGCCTGGTCGGAGCGAGATTCCCGGAACGAGGGAACGTGCGCCGGAGAGGACTGTTGCTCTTGGAATCTCGGCGATGAGGTGATCGAGCGACTGGCCAGGGAGCACGTGCGCGCCCTCGTGCACGTCTGGGGCGGATGTCACACCCCCGAGCAGTTCGGGCGGGTTCGTTCGCGCCTCGGCGGGTCCCTGCTGGGTTTCTACCTCGACGACGGCACCTCGGATCAGGATCTCCAGCGCGGGAATGACTACATGAAGTCGGTTTCTCCGGGGGATTTCGAGAACGTCGCCAAGGCGTACCAGTCCGAGGAACCCTCCACCACCGACGCCGCCCTTTCGCGGATGGCCAACGTCGCCTACGTTGCGGATCTTTCCAACGATTTTGCGGGACTGCGGGAAGGCATCGCGCGGGTGATCGAGAAGTCGCGCCTGCTGCCGGCGCCCGTAAACGAATTCACGGCGTACGATTACGAGAGTGGGACGGCGCCCGATGAGGCGACCTACTACCGAAGGCTTCACTGGGGCGCCTTCCAGCCCATCATGGCCCACACCCCGTTCGCCAATTCGGATCCCTGGCGAGGGGAGTACGACGCTGGCCTCCTCGCCGCCTATCGTTACTACGCCTGGCTCCACAAGGAGTTGACCCCGTACTTCCTGAGTTACGCCCGGCGCATGCACGAACAGCCGGAGCTTCCGGTGATTCAAGCCGGCCCGGGGGCCTATGCGATGCGGGTTGGTGAGGAAATCTTCGTTCCCTTTGTCACCAGAGATACGCCGACCCTGGATGTCCAGCTTCCCGCCGGACAATGGGTGGACTATTGGGATGAGGCGCGTGTGGTCTCCGGAAACCTCTCCGAACACCCGGCCCCGCTCGGTCGGGAGCCGGTGTTTCTCAAACTGGGCGCCATCATTCCTCTGGAAGTCGAGCGCGACTACACCGGGCACGGAACCCGTGCGTCCGCCGGCTCCTTGACCCTGCTCGTCTATCCGAGTGGCACATCGTCCTTCCGGTACTTCGATGACGACACTGGCAACTGGACCGCGTTCAAGTCCGTGGCTGAAGGGAATCGCCTGACTCTAAGCACGGATTCGGCCCCCGCGATGTCTCTTCTCTACCGGATCGGAAGAATGCCGGCGCGGCCGTCCTCGGTGTGGGTCAACGGCAAGTCCGTGCTCGTCAACCAGACGGGGAGCCTCGCGGAAAGCGAGTCAGAGGCCGAGGTGAACGAATCCCTCGCCAACGCGTGGTTCTATGACGCGGTGGCTCGGCGGCTGATCGTCAAGGTCGCCCACTAACTGACCGGTGGTCAAAATCCCTCGAGCCCCACGAAGCCGCGCACGTCGAACACCGCGCTGAGAAGCCTTCGGGAACCCGCGGAGACGTCGATCGGGCCCACCGACCGATCGCGTAACATCCCCGCGATGGTCAATGCTTCCGCCAAATCCACCCTGAAGCAGCAGCAGGTCGGGCAGCAGGTCAGACGGTTGCGGGAGCAGGCCCGGCTCTCCGTCCGCGCCCTGGCCGCCCGCACCGATTTCTCTCCGAGTTTCATCTCTCAACTCGAGAATGGGCAGGTCTCTCCCTCCATTCATTCGATGGAGAAGATCGCCCACACCCTCGGCGCCACCCTCGGTTCATTCTTCGCCGCCATCGGACCGGGCGCGGGCGGACTCGTCCTGCGCCGCGGGGATCGGGAGCGCGTCCCCAGTGTCTGGTCGAGCGCCGAAATCGAATCCCTGGGCCGGCCCAGTCCGCAGCGGCGCCTCGATCCGATCCTGATCACCCTGGCTCCTGGTGGTCGAAGCGGCAAACACCCTGTCGCCCATCGCGGCGAGGAGTTCGCCATAGTGCTCCGGGGGAAGGCGGTCCTGCGGCTGGGACCCGATTCACACGTTATGGCTGCGGGTGACGCCGTGACGCTTCTTCCGGGTGAACTGCGACTTTGGGCCAACGACTCCCGCGCGGGCTGCCAGATTCTCATCGTTTCGTTGCAGCCGTGACCGGACCCGCGTGCGAGGGCGTGGGCCTGATTCTTCCGGCTCGATGTCTTTAAGGCCTGGAGGTCACGCGCCACACCACGTTTCCAACGTCATCCGCCACGAGGAGGGCGCCTTGGCGGTCGAGAGCAACGCCGACCGGCCGCCCATACGCATGACCTTCGGGATCGACGAAGCCGGTCAGCAGATCGATGGGCGGCTGCGGAAAAGGACGGCTCCCCTCGAAGGGCACGAACACGACCTTGTAGCCGCTGCGGGGACGACGATTCCACGAGCCATGCTGGCCGATGAACATACCGTGGGTGAAGGGTGCGGGCAAGGTGGTCCCCAAAGACCAGGCAAGACCCAGAGAAGCGGTGTGCGATCCAAGCGCGTAGTCGGGAACGATCGCGGTTGCGACGAGCTCAGGGTTTGGTGGTTTGACCCTCTTGTCGACGCGAGATCCAAAGTAGCTGTACGGCCACCCATAAAAGCCCCCGTCTTTCACCGAGGTCAGATAGTCGGGGACGAGGTCGCTTCCGAGTTCGTCCCGCTCGTTCACAACCGTCCACAAGGCTCCGCTGGCTGGCTCGAAGGCCATGCCGTTCGGGTTCCGCAGCCCGGTTGCGAAGAGCCGCTTGACTCCGGTCGCGAGGTCGATTTCCCAGATGGCGGCCCGGCCCTCTTCGAGGGCCATGCCGTTTTCCGCGACGTTGCTGTTAGAGCCGACGGTGGCGTAGAGCCTGGTCCCATCGGGGCTCGCGATGAGACTCTTCGTCCAATGGTGATTAAGCGTTCCGGCCGGCAGGTCCACCACCCGCGTCCCCCCGCCCGGGATCGTGGTGTCGCCCTCGACATAAGGAAAGCGAAGCACGGCATCCGAGGCCGCGACGTACAGCGAGTTCGCGACGAGGGCCATCCCAAACGGCGAGTTCAGACCAGAGAGCAGAACGGACTTCACCTCCGCGATGCCGTCTCCATCCGCGTCCCGCAGTAAGGTGATCCGATTGGCGCTCGGCACCGCGGCGCCCGCCTTCTTCATCACTCTCTTCATGAACCAGCCGCGGATCCCCTTCATGTCATCAGGCTTGGGCGGCGCGTTCGTCTCCGCGACCAGCACGTCCCCGTTCGGAAGGACAAAAAGCCAGCGCGGATGATCGAGCCCTGCCGCAAACGCGCCCACCGATGTGCCGGCCGCAGCCACCGGAGTCAGATTCGTGGGCCACCCCCGGGCAGGAGCGATATGGATCGTCGGTATCAGCTTGTGTCTTTCCTCGGGAAGCGCGGGCTTGGGGCCGGTGCCCGCCTCGATGGTCAATTTCGCGGCTTCGGCGCACGAACTCAGGGTCAGGGCCCCTCCTCCGATCAGGAAGAGAAAAACCGACGCGCCAAGCAGCCGTCCAATGGAGGTCTTTAGGGAAGGGGCCATGTGGTTTTTCTCCTGGTGTCTTGACGGAACTGAAGCTCGCTCGCGGTGAGAACGCGCGCCGACACTATTGGAAAGCATCGGTGGGTTCTGTGCGCTGAGTAACGTAGCGGCGGTCCGAAAAGGCTGGCCGCGCGGATCCATCACCGATCCCGAAACCACCGGTCTTCGTCCGCCAAACGCGCTCCCCGTCGTGCTCGTATGATGAGCACAGGTGTTTAAGGGACACGAACTCAATCGGAATGAAAATCAAGATGACGATTCTTAGAACGACGAGGTGAATCGGGAATTCGCAAAAGTGGAGATGCAGGCGTCCGACGACGACCGGAACAAATCCAAACTCGTCATCCTTGCCCAGTGGGAGAGTCGGCCGTGGACTGAAAAGATCAAGGAGCATGCCGCCGGGCCGGTCACACCCGAGACGGGGGAGGTGACCCCGTAGCCGGGGTCACCCCGGACGCTACTTCGCTTTGGACTCGGTCTTCGGCTTGGTGCAACCATAGTTGTTTCCACAGGTGCATTTGCCACGCTTATCGCAGGCGCACTTGGCGCGGCCACCTGCGGAGCAATTCAGGTCCTTTACCGCCGACGTCATCCGCGTCTATCTACCGCCCGACGCCAGCACCCTGCTGCCCTTGACCGACCATTGTTTGCGGAGCCGTAACTATGTGAACGTGATCGTGGCGGGCAAGCAACCGGAGTTGCGATGGCTGGACATGGACGCTGCGGTCAAGCACTGCGCAGCCGGTCTCGGCGTCTGGAAATGGGCGGGCAACGACCGCGGCCGCGCGCCGGATGTGGTCATGGCCTGCGCAGCCGATGTGCCACCTCTGGAAACGCTGGCCATGCGGTTGGTCAAGGACGTCATCGAGCGTGGGCCGAATCCGGGCTCACGCGGGGCTCAGTTGACGGAAATCATCGACGCCCCCCGCGCTGCCACCCGGTACGCCGGTCCCATCGGCAGTCATGGGATAGAATGAATTCCATGATCACGACCGTTACCCAGAAGAACATGGTTACCATACCTGCGTCCGTTGGACGGCTTTTCAACATTCAGCCCGGCTACCGGCTCGAATGGACGCCGGTCAAGAGCCCAGGTCGCGAACCCACGGAAATGCTGGTGAGAGTCATTCCGGACAAGAAGGGGATTGGGCGGGCCCTCATGGGAAAGGGAAAGAAGTTCTCACCACGCCGGGACTCCGTTTCGGACCTCGTGGCCGAGCGTGAGCGGGAAGGCTGAGCGGATGGCCCGCTACCTGCTCGACACCTCCGCGGTGCTCGCGCACTTTCGCAACGAGGCCGGGGCCGCGCAGGTGCAGGAACTCATCGAGGATGAAGGCTCGGAGATCCTCCTCGCGACACCAACTCTCGTCGAATTGCGGCGGCGCCTGAAGGAGCTCGGAGCGGGCGCCCGCGCGGTCGAGGATGCGGTCTCGGGATACGTCGAAATGGCCGACGAGGTCATCTCGATTGACGTTGACGCGGCCCACGCAGCATGGGAGGTGTCGCGCGGGGCCAGGCGGCGAGTCCCTCTAGTGGATGCACTCATTGCCGGCGCGGCCCGAAGGGCCGCGGCGACCCTCGTCCATCGCGATCCGCACATGGCGGGCATTCCCGCGAATCTCCTAACCCAGGTTCAGCTATGACGGCGCCCGTGATTCGCAGACTGCCTTCCGCCTGCGCTCCATTCCGGCTGTCGCCGAAATGACGGAGGGCGTGGGCATGCCCCCGGATTCGTTCGTCTCCGGCGGGGGTCGCGGAAGGGCCCCGCTCCGTCCACCGCAGGTAGATCGCACGGCGTACGAGACATCCAGGAAGAGGAGGTCCATCCCCA
>Ga0163150_10006459_pt1 | contig 14324 bp, 14 predicted proteins | sample OliLakLV19P2IB_FD_148628 | JGI IMG/M metagenome (GOLD analysis project Ga0163150, IMG submission 148628) | Freshwater microbial mat bacterial communities from Lake Vanda, McMurdo Dry Valleys, Antarctica - Oligotrophic Lake LV.19.P2.IB | ecosystem: Environmental > Aquatic > Freshwater > Lake >...
GTTCATCGGCGCTCGTCCGCGCGGCCTCGATCAGGCGCTGCCGTTCGGCGTTCGCTTCGTCGGTCGCTTTACCCAGGAGCGCCTCGCGCTGCGCGTCGAACGCGTCGCTTTTTTCCCGAAGCTCGGCGCGGTCCTTGGCGGCCTCGGCTTGCTTCGCCGCGGCATCGGCCAGTGTGGCGGCGATTTTTTTCTCCCGGCCGTCGATGGCGCTCAGGACGGGCTGATAAAGAAAACGCTTCATCAGCCACACCAGAATGAGGAAGTTGAGCGCCTGGGCCCCGATGGTGAACCAATCGATGAGCATGGAATTAGTTGCCCGTTGCTGGTGCCGCTCCGGCGATGACATGCTTCCAAAACGGATTCGCAAAAATGAGAATCATCGAAACCACGAAGCAGTAGATCGCGGTGGACTCGATCATCGCCAGGCCGACGAAAAGCGTGCGCGTGATGGTGGCCGAGGCGTCCGGTTGCTGGGCGAGCGCGGTGAGGGCGGTGGCGACAGCCCGGCCTTCGCCAAGCGCCGGCGCGATACAGCCTACACTGGTGGTGAAACCAGCCGTGGCGATTGAGGCGATGGCAATGAGAGTCATGTTATCCATAATAAAGTCCTGGGTTGAAGCGCAGCGGTTTCAGGTGGCGGAAACGGGCGCCGTCTTGGCGGCCGGCTTGGATTTGCGCGTGGCGGCCGCGATATAGACCGCCGCCAGGATGCTAAAGATGTAGGCCTGCACCATGCCGGTCAGCAGGCCGAGCAGCGTCATGACGATCGGAAAAACGAACGGCGTGATCGTGAGCAGGATCGCGATGATCATCGCCCCACTCATCATGTTGCCGAACAGGCGCACCGCGAGGGCGAGCGTGCGAGACACCTCGCTGATGATATTAAACGGCAGCATGATGAACGTCGGCTGCACGTAGGACTTGAGGTAGCCTCCGATTCCCCGTTTCCCAATGCCGAACAGCGGCACCGCTACAAACACACAGAGCGCTAGCGCCGCCGTCGTCGAGAGCGAGGCCGTCGGCGGCTCATAGCCTGGAATGACCGTGCCCAGCGCGGCCGCCGCGACGAAAAGGAAAAGCGTGCCGAGAAAACTGAGATACTTCCGCGGGTTCTTCAGCCCGACTTCCCCGATTTGGACGGTGATGGCGGTGACGATCATCTCGAGCAGGTTCTGCCAGCGGGATCGTTCGTGTTCCGCGGTGAGATTCCGCGTGATGAGTTTCGCCCCGACTGCGAGCACGACCATCAGGCCCCACGTAAATACAATCGTCGCATTGAGCGTGATGAATCCGTGCTGCCAGAAAATCCACTGGTCGGGGCTTAGTTGCATGGCGGGTCTCCGGATTCGGACGCGCTAGTTTTGGTGCTGTTGGAGCTTTCCGAAGGTGGTCTCGAGGGCGGCCTTCAATTTTTCCGCTGCGCCGGTAACAGCCTCGGCCAATTCATCGGCGTGATGCGTGACCGCAATCGGTTGCAGCCCGGCCGGCCGGGCTTCCATCGCACAGCGGATATCGTTGCCGCCGCTTTTGGCGCCGTTCTCGTCGCTGAGATGAACTTCGACCCGCGAGAGTCGACCTTCGTGGTGGCTCAATGAGCTATGCACGGCCGCTTCGATTTCGGCGGTCAATTGGTCGGAGCGGTTGATCGTGTGGTCGGTGTTGATTTGAATGATCATATTATTTGTTTTCGGAGTGGGCAGGGGGATGAAAATGGGATGAGGCTCGTTTATTCACCGCGGTGAGACCGGTGGTATTTGCAGGAGACCGCGTCAGCCGTGTTACGACCAGCCGTGCGAGGATAAATCCGATCAGGCAAGCGGCCAACCGCTGCCACCGGTTATCGGCGACGAGATAAAATCCCGCCAGGGCAATGCTCATGCGAAGCAGCGCGCTGCCGAGAAACCACCACGCCGGTCGCGGCGAAACGGCCCCGCGGCGAACAGTCCACCAGAGGCCGCCAAAGAAAATCGAGCCGAGCAAAACGCCAGCCAGTACGGACCAAATCAGCGGCAGCGTTTCATTCATCGTCATCCTCCGGCTCTTCGCGCATCGCCTTGTCTTGTTTGGCGACCCAGAACCACGCGTTGGCACAACCGATCGCGAGACCGACGACCATCAGCGCCAGTGTCCAGGCATGTTTGCCCGGATGATGCTGATCCAGCCAGACGCCGAGCGCGGCGCCGAGCAGCGTCGGGACGACGACCGACCAGCCGATCAACCCCATCATGCCGAGACCGAACCAGACGCCTTGGTCTGACTTCCGCGCTTTGAGTTTGCGCGCCGCTTTTACGCCGATCCGGGCGGCGAGATCTGAATCCGAATCAGGTTTCTTTTTAGGACGATCACTCATGCCGAAAAGTCGCAAAGCGACGGAGAAATCCGGTCTCAAGTTTTGCCATCACTGCGCGCACGCTTTGTTCGGTTTCATCGAGGGCTAAAAATTCTTTGGTCACGGTCTCACGCAGTTCGCCGAGATCTTTCCCAGCCAATGCGCGTCGCACTGACACGAGCACCTCGGGTCCGGTCTTCACCAACACGCCCTCGTCGACGGCGACAAAAACCTCGCCGTCCGCCTCGGTTTCGTAAGTCAGAATCCCGGGCGCAAGTGCAGCCACGCAGTCGAGCCGGTGCGGCATGAGTCCGAACGAGCCTTCGTGAGTTTCGGCCACGATGCGCAACACGTCGGTTTTCTCCGCGAAGACTTGGAAAGGAAGCAGCACTTTAAGCGTCATGGGCGGCGGTCGCAGGTTCGACGTTCGGTTCCGCTTTTTTTGATGCGGCAGATGCCGCCAGCTTTTTTACCTCGCTGACCGCTCCGATCATATAGAGCGCGCTCTCGGGGTAGTCTTTGAACTCGTCGCGCAGGATACGTTCACAGCCGTCCAACGAATCCTTGAGGCTCACGAGCTTACCCTTTAGGCCGGTGAATTGTTCCGTGGTAAAAAACGGTTGGGTCAGAAACCGCTCCAGGCGGCGGGCCCGGCCGACGATTTTGCGGTCCTCAGGCGAAAGCTGCTCCAACCCGAGCATGGCGATGACGTCCTTCAAGTCGGCATACTGCGCGAGCGTGCGGCGGATTTCCTGGGCGAGCGCGTAGTGCCGTTCGCCGACGATGCCGGGCGTCGCCATTTTGGAGCTGGATTGCAACGGATCGATGGCGGGAAAAAGACCTTCGCTCGCCCGCTTGCGCGAAAGCACGATCGACGCGGAAAGATGCGAGAACGTGTGCACCGCCGCCGGGTCCGTGAAATCATCCGCGGGGACATACACCGCTTGGATCGAAGTGATCGCGCCCGTCGCGGTGTTGGCGATCCGCTCCTCCAAGCCGGAAAGTTCGGTGCCCATCGTGGGCTGGTAACCGAGACGTGACGGCATCTGGCCCATCAGGCCGGAAACTTCCATGCCCGCCTGGATAAAGCGGAAAATATTGTCGACGAGCAGCAGCACATCGCGTTGTTCGTCGTCCCGGAAATATTCGGCCATGGTCAGCGCCGCAAATCCCACTCGAAACCGGCTGCCGGGCGGCTCGTTCATCTGACCAAAAACCATCACCATGTTCGGCAGCACTCCGGCCTCCTTCATTTCGCGGTAAAGTTCCTCGCCCTCGCGGCAGCGTTCGCCGATGCCGCAGAATATGCTCACGCCCTGCTGGTGGCCGATCATGTTGTGGATCATTTCGGTGAGGAGGACGGTTTTGCCGACGCCCGCGCCCCCAAACAGCCCGGCCTTGCCGCCACGCTCCAGCGGTAGAAGCACATCGATCACCTTGATTCCGGTCTCGAAAATCTCCGATTGCGTCGATCGTTCGACGAGCGGTGGCGGCGCCCGGTGTACCGACCGCCACGGCATCTCCGGCAGCGGAGGTTCGCGGTCGATCGCGTGGCCAAACACATCGAACATACGCGAGAGGATCGCCTTTCCCACGGGGACTTTCAGCGGCCCGCCCGTATCCTTCACCGCCATACCGCGGGCGAGACCTTGCGTCGGCGTCAATGCGATCCCGCGGACGTGGCGTGCATCGCGCTGAGCGAGCACCTCGATCACGATGCTGTCCTGCTCGCCCGCGCGCAGCACGGAATAGATCGGTGGCAGCCGCGTCTCGAAGCGAACATCGACCACACTGCCGCGCACCGCCACCACCACGCCGGTGGGTAGGGATGGTGCCTTCATGTGGGTGGCTCCCTTTCCAGTTGCGAATCTTCCTTCACGATGACGTGACGCTTGATCGGGCCGCCTTTGCAAAGTGTCCGAGCAACTCGGTCGGATCGGTTTTCGCGAGGTTGGAAGCGAGGACCTGGCTGATCTTATCCCGGGTTGTCGGTTGCAACGCGTTGAACAGTTGCTTGTGAATCGGCGCACTGACGGCGAGCGAGCAATCGATGACGTGGCTGTCCGCCAGCAGGGCGTCGATTTTTTCTGCCAACTGCTCGATCAGCCGATGGTCTTGTTCGGCCTCTTGATGCAACTGCTCGCCGGCGGACAGATCGCCGGGCGTGGCCCCCTTGCCTCCGCCACGGGGAAAGCGGCCTGCTTGGTCGCTTACCTGATCCGACAGTTTTATATGGGCCGCCGCCGGCTTCAGTTCGGCGATCAGTTCCAAGTGCGGTTGCCGATCGGTCGCGTTCTGCGTCTGGCGATAGGCGCGGAGGAGACCGCGGTCGGCCGCGATGATGAGTTTTGAGTTCATATTATTCCAGGTGGTTTGGTTCAGCGGCTGTGATGAAATCGACCCCGGGGTCAGGGGAAAGGCAGTGGTCTCGCTCATGTGCGCTCCATCCCGGTGGTGTATTCGCCGCGCCGCGCCGCGCGGTTACACCGGGCGCGATGGTTTAGCGCCTTTTGTGCCGATGACACGTTCGCCGCTTTGCCCTCCCAAATATCCAACGCCGGTTGCTGGATGGCGCGGGCAAATGAAAACGCGACGGCCCACGGCACGCGCGATTGGAAGCGAACGTTCATCGCGTTCAGGCGCGCCGACGCGAGCTCGGCCGACTGGCCGCCCGATAAAAACGCGATCGCGGGAACGGCCGCAGGCACGGTCCGCAAAAGGCAGGTCACCGTCGCATCGGCGACCTCGTCGACGCTCGGTTGCTGCGGACAGGAGATTCCCGGCAACACCATGTTTGGTTTCAGGATGATTCCTTCCAGTCTGACGCGCTGACAATTCAACTGGATGAAGACGTTTCGGAGCGCCTCCTCCGTGACCGCAAGGCCTCGCTCCAAGGTATGCCCTCCGTCCATGAGGACCTCCGGCTCGACGATCGGGACGAGGCCCGCTTCCTGACACAGCGCGGCGTAACGCGCCAAGGCATGGGCGTTGGCTTCTAGACTGCTGCGACTGGGAAGATCGTCGCTCACGGCGATCACCGCGCGCCATTTGGCGAACCGTGCGCCCATCTCGGAATATTCCTTTAAGCGTTCGCGCAGACCGTCGAGTCCCTCGGTGATTTTTTCCCCGGGATGGCCGGCCAACTCCTTCGCTCCGGTATCGACTTTGATGCCGGGGACAATCCCCGCATCGATGAGGACTTTGACGAAGGGCGTGCCCGCACCGGTCGTCTGGCGAATCGTCTCATCGTAGAGGATCGCGCCGCCGATGCTTTCGTTGAGACCGGGCGCCGTAACGATCAATTCACGATACGCCCGCCGCATTTCCTCCGTCTGGGGAATTCCCAATTTGGCGAAACGTTTATGGCAGGTAGGCGTGCTTTCATCCATCGCCAGCAGACCTTTGTCGCCGGCGAAGATCGCCCGTGCCGTGTCGATTAATTTTTGTGTATTCATGAGTTTCCACCCTTCCGCCAGACTCCGAGATGCAGCCGACCTTGGCGAAAAACGTAGATCGATGGCCGCCGACCACCGCTACGTTATCCAACTCTTTTCGGAGACCTTGGGGTGTTTTCTTGGGCAAACGTCATATGAGCGTGGAGCGGATGTTGCCCGCGCCCGCTGCGGGCGCGGCTTCACGCGCCGCTTGTCCGCGGTGGAGGCCAGCGATTTCCTGTTCCGCCGTGGCAGGGGAATCGACCAGCGATGTTTCGGAGTCCCAATAACCCGGACGGTTGTAGTGACGGTAGAGACCGGACTCATATTCCCGGTTCAGCAGGGCGGCGTCATTATACTCCGGCGAGTTCTTGATGGTTTCCCGGGTAAGGCCGACAAACACTTTCGACTCCGTCCAACTGACGCGATCGATCCACTGCGGCGAAATCAGAACTTTTTTGCCCGGCCACCAATTCCGGGTGTCCACGATCAGGTAGCGAATGGCCCACGTTTCGGTATCGATGATAAAATCATCGACGTGTCCGATCTCGCCGTCCGTGGCCTGAATGTGATGGCCAGTCACATCATGCGTGCTGCGCAGATCGGGGTCCCATGATTTCTCGCCGCGGGAGGGCTCGCTCCACTTTGCCCGATCTCGCACCGGGTAGGGATACGCGCCCCAACTGTACATTCCTCCCCAATACATCGGCATGCCGTAGTAGCCGTAGTAGCTCTCCTCAAATTGACGGGAGACGGGTTTGTCGCTGGCCAACGAGGGACTTTCTTCGATTTGTTTCTTGGTCAAATCTACGACGATATCCTCGCCCGCCGGTTCCACTGCACCCAAGGCATAGGGGGAAAGCAGCACCTGCTTGCCGGTCATCCAACCTCCGGTGTCCGCCACCAAATAGCGAATCGTCCAGTGCCGGTCATCGAAATAGAATTCCTGGACCTTCCCGATTTCCCCATCGCGGCTTTTCAATTTGTAACCATTCAGGATTTTGGCGCGGTTTAGCATGATAATTGGCTGATTGAGTTTGTAGCGTTTCTTTCAGAGCCCCGGTTTGGGTTGTCCGAAAAGGGGTGGCGTGAGGCGAAGAATTCGCTGCAATGACCCCAATAAACACTACGCCCTCCCGGGACGTTTTGCTATAGGGATAAACCCGCTTTAAACTCTCTCAGGTGGATCGAAAACCTTGGGGGATCGCTCTGTTTCACACGGGTTTGCCCGTGGTCGTCGCGCCCCATTTCCAATTTCGAATCTCCGGCAGGTCCTGGCCGTTTTTGACGATGTAGTGCCGGTGTTCGATCAGCTTGTCTTTGAGCCGCTGCTTCAAGCGGAGGCCTCTGTCGCCGGTCTGGGGGACGCGGTCGATCGTGTCCATCACGAGGTGAAAACGATCGATCTCGTTCAGCACTGTCATGTCGAACGGCGTCGTGATGGTGCCCTCCTCCTTGTAGCCGCGAACGTGAATGTTGTAATGATTCGTGCGCCGATACGTCAGCCGATGAATCGACCAGGGATACGCGTGGAACGCGAAAATCACGGGTTTGTCCGTGGTGAACAGTCGGTCGAAATCGGTATCGCTCAACCCGTGCGGATGCTCGCTCTCCGGTTGCAGCTTCATCAGGTCAACGACGTTGACGACGCGAATTTTTAGATCGGGCAGGTGTTCGCGTAGAATGGAGACCGCCGCCAACGTCTCCAGCGTCGGCACGTCGCCGCAACAAGCCATCACGACATCGGGCGCGACGCCCTCGTCATTGCTCGCCCACGGCCAGATCCCGATGCCTTCGGTGCAGTGTTTCACCGCGGCATCCATCGCCAGCCATTGCGGGGCGGGATGTTTGCCCGCGATCACGACGTTGACGTAGTGCCGGCTGCGCAGGCAGTGATCGAATACGGAGAGCAGGCAGTTGGCGTCGGGCGGAAGATAGACGCGCACGACCAAGGCCTTTTTGTTCAAGACGTGATCGATGAATCCGGGATCCTGATGCGTGAAACCGTTGTGGTCCTGCCGCCACACATGCGACGCCAGCAGGTAGTTCAATGACGCGATCGGCCGCCGCCACGGCAGGTGCGACGTGACCTTCAGCCACTTCGCGTGCTGGTTGAACATCGAGTCGATGATATGGATGAACGCCTCATAACAGTTGAAGAGGCCGTGCCGGCCGGTGAGTAGGTAGCCTTCGAGCCAGCCCTCGCATTGGTGCTCGCTGAGCATCGAATCGAGCACGCGTCCGGCCGGGGCAAGGAATTCGTCGTTCGGTAGCGTGGCGGCATCCCACTGCCGGTCGGTGGCTTCAAAGATCGCGCCCAATCCGTTAGAGAGCGTCTCGTCCGGGCCGAAGACCCGGAAATTCCGCTCTGTCTGGTTCAGTTTGGCCACGTCGCGCAGGAAGGGTCCGAGCACGCGCGTGTCGCCAGTTCCGGACACACCGGGTGTCGGCACCGCCGCCGCATAGTCGCGAAAGTCCGGCATCCGGAGATCGCGGAGCAGCTTCCCGCCATTGGCGTGGGGATTTGCGCCCATGCGGCGATCCCCGGTCGGCGCGAGTTCGGCGAGTTCGGGCTTCAACCGGCCCTCGGCCGTGAAGAGTTCTTCGGGACGATAACTTTTCAACCAGTCTTCCAGCAGCTTGAGATGCTCGGGATGCTTGGACGGATCGGACAGCGGTACTTGGTGAGCCCGGAAGGTGCCTTCGATTTGAAGACCATCGACCCACTTCGGCCCGGTCCAGCCTTTCGGCGAATTCAAAACGATCATGGGCCACCGGGGGCGCGTCTGTACGCCCAGCGCTCGGGCACCGTGCTGAATGCGTTTAATTTCATCGATGACGTGATCGAGCGTAGTCGCCATCGCCTCGTGCATCACCGCCGGATCCGCGTGAAACTCCACGAAGTAGGGCGTCCACCCGTAACCGCGCATCAACTGATCGAGTTCGTCGCGGGTGATCCGCGCGAGGATCGTGGGGTTGGCAATCTTGTAGCCGTTGAGGTGAAGAATCGGCAGCACCGCGCCGTCGGTCGCGGGATCGATAAACTTGTTGGAGTGCCACGCGGTGGCCAGCGGCCCGGTCTCAGCCTCGCCGTCGCCCACGCAACACGCGACGATCAAATCCGGATTGTCGAAGGCGGCGCCAAACGAATGGCTGAGCGAATAGCCCAGTTCGCCTCCCTCGTGAATCGAGCCCGGCGTCTCGGGCGACGCATGGCTGGGAATCCCGCCGGGGAAAGAAAACTGGAGGAAGAGTTTCTGGAGCCCCGCCTCGTCCTGGCTGATGTCAGGATAAATCTCGCTGTAGGTTCCTTCCAAATACGTGTTGCTCACCACGGCCGGACCACCATGTCCCGGGCCGGACACGTAGATCATGTCGAGGTCGTGCTTTTTGATGACCCGGTTCAGGTGCACATAGATGAAATTCTGGCCGGGGGTCGTGCCCCAGTGGCCGAGCAACATGTGTTTGATGTCCGCGAGCGTCAGCGGCCGCTTGAGCAGCGGATTTTCGAAGAGGTAAATCTGCCCGACCGAGAGGTAGTTTGCCGCGCGCCAATAGGCGTCCATCTTATGGGCCAGTTCCGAATTCAGAGTTCTTGTATCCATGGTTTAATTCCTTTTGGTCAGCGCGCCCTGTTGGTTTCTTCTTGATGCTGTAGTCACCCTAATTTGATGCCGGTTTTCGTATTGCCCGTCCCCGACGTTTCGTCGCGTGATGCCTGCCACCTCGCATCAGCCGATCCGACATCGTTTGGTCTCTTCATAACCAGCCGTTCGTAAATCCCGCGCGACGTAACCCCGTGACGATGTAGGGGCAACGCCGCGTCAATCGCCAGAGCAGGCCCGAGCGGAAGTTCTCACACGCCAATACGACCGGCCCCAAGTTGATCCCGAAATGGAACTGCGAGGTCCAGCCGGGCTGACCCGGCGACTGTTGCGGGAAGGTCAAATTGAAGCTGCGCTTGAAGCAATACTTGCCCGTGACCTGCGGATACACTTCCTGGAAATGCCGCACTGTCGGCAGTACGATGTCCGGGGCAAAGGGCAGCGAGGCGACCACGGCCCACAGGGCGACCGTCCCGTCGTCCGGGCCATCCGGCACCCCGCGGGCCACATAGTCAAAGAAGCGGCGCTTGACGCCCGCGACCTGGCGCACCGTCCGACCGGGTCCATCACTCGCGCTCAGCCCCCAGAAGCAGGGACCGTAGCCGACGAAGGCGCGCGGGTTATGAATTGCGTACTGCTGCTGCACGTGGGTCGCGCGCCGGCTGTTCTCGAAGTAGTCGCTGCCCTTGCCGCGCATGAAGAAATCCTGGATTCCCTGGAAATCGATCCACAGGTGCGAGTATTGATGGATGAAGAACGAGCCGCCGTACAGGAACTCGTGGCCATAGAGCTCCCGCCACTGGTAGGTTGCGATCCACGCCGCGTAGCTGGCGTCTGGCAGCGGAAACGTGGGCGAACCCAAGCCCAACGTGTACAATAGTAGCGCCTCGTCGTATCCATTCCAGCGGTACTTCAAAAAGCCGCGTTCGGGCTTCCACCCGTGGGTGACCGCCGCGCCCCGGTTTTGCGCCCACTGCCAATCGGCCCGGCGGTAGAGCGCATCGGCCAACGTGCGGATCTCCTGCTCAGCCTCATCATCCTGATCAAAATAGCTGGCGGCGGTGAGCATGCCGGCCAGCAGAAAGGCCGTATCGATGGTGGAAAGCTCACACCTCCCGGCCCGGCGGCCGGTCTGCATGTCGAGAAAATGGTAGTAGAATCCCTTGTGGCCCGTTGCATCCGGTGCCGTCCCTTGGAGACTCTTCCAGAAGAACCGTAACACCGCCAGGGTTCGCTCGATTGCTTCGGCGCGCGTGATCCACGCGCGCTCGACGCCAACCGGATAGGCCGCCAGGGCAAACCCAACGGCGGCGATGCTCGCGGGGGCGTCCCGTTGAGTCTTGTCGGCCACCAATCCGTTCGCCGGATTGGTCTCGTGCAGGAAGTAGCTGAAGGCATCCCGCTGGAGCGCCTCCAGCATCTCTGCGTTGCTGGCTGGATGATTCGGGTCATTCGCCCGGCGGCTGGGCTCGGTTTGATGCGCCCCCGTTTCAGCCGTTTCTTCCAGAGTGGATTGTCTCTGGCGTTTGTTATCCACAGCAGGATACAGACTTGCCCTCCGACTGGGGGTTCCTCGCTACTTTCAGTGGTTGAATCGAGCTGGGGTCTTTGGTCACGGATTTCGGGTTTCTAATTCCTTTCGCTCTAATCCGGCAGATTGGTCTATATTGCTCGGGGAGCCATTTTCTCCGGCTTTATTCTGAGGGTCGGTTTTGATTTTCAGCAGTCGCGCGTTGATGGCCACAACCACCGTGCTCGCGGCCATCAGCACCGCGCCCAGGGCCGGGCTGAGCAGCACGCCCCACGAGTAGAGCGCGCCGGCTGCCAGCGGAATGGCGACGACGTTGTAGCCCGTGGCCCAGGCCAGATTCTGCATCATCTTCCGATAAGTGGCGCGGGAGAGTTGCACGATCGCGACGACATCCAGCGGATTGCTCCGCACCAAAATCACGTCGGCGGTCTCCACCGCCACGTCGGAGCCGGCGCCAATGGCAATGCCCACGTCGGCCTGCGCTAGAGCCGGGGCGTCGTTCACGCCGTCGCCCGTCATGCCGACCAGCCCGCCGCGCGACTGCACTTCCTTCACTTTGGCGGCTTTGTCCTGCGGCAGGACCTCGGCAAAATATTCATCGAGCCCGACCTGTTCGGAAACCCACTTGGCCGTCGCTGGGTTGTCCCCCGTGAGCATCAGACAGCGGATGCCGAGGGCCTTGAGCGCAGTGATGGCTTGCTTCGCCTCGGGGCGGACGATGTCGGCCAGCGCGATCGCGCCTTTCAACTTTCCATCGACGAGGACAAACACGACGGTCTTGCCCTGGGCTTGGAGCGGCTCGATGCGCGGGTCGGCGAGCTCGATCTTCTGGTCACGCAGGTAACCGGGGCTAACGACTTTGATGGCTTTCCCATCGACCCGGCCCTCGGCGCCCTTGCCCGTGATGCTCTTGAAGTCTTCCACGGGCAGCTTCTTTTCCGAAGCGGCAACGATCGCCTTCGCGATGGGGTGCTCGGAATTCGCGTCCACCGAGGCCGCGTAGGTGCGCAGCGTGGCTTCGTCGATGTCGGGCGCCAGCACCAGCGTCTCCGTCACGCCGAACTTCCCCTGCGTCAGTGTGCCGGTCTTGTCGAAGATGATCGCCTGCAGTTTTCGGGCGCCCTCGAAGGCCGCGCGATTGCGGATGAGCAGACCGTTCTTCGCCGCTACAGCCGTGGTGACCGCGACGACCAGCGGCACGGCCAGACCCAGGGCATGCGGGCAGGCGATAACCATGACCGTCACGGCGCGCTCGATGGCGAACGCGAAATCATGACCGGCCATCAACATCCAGATAACAAAGGTGATCGCGCCGCCGCCCAAGGCGACAATGGTGAGCCAGAGCGCCGCGGTGTTGGCGAGATCCTGGGTCTTGGATTTGCTCTCCTGGGCCTGCTTGACGAGGTCGATGACCTGCGAGAGAAACGAGTCCTTGCCCGTGCCCTTCACCGCGATGGTCAACGAGCCTTCGCCGTTAATCGCGCCGCCGATGACCTTGCCGCCGGTTTTTTTCGTCACTGGATTCGATTCACCCGTGAGCATCGCTTCATCGACCGAACTCTCGCCGGATACGATGACACCGTCGGCGGGAATCTTTTCGCCGGGCTTGATCAGAACTTTGTCATCCACGGCCAGTTCGCCCAGCGGCACGTCCTTCACGCTGCCGTCGGCCATGAGCTTGTGGGCGTCGGACGGCATGAGTTTGGCCAGCTCCTCCAACGCCCGCGAAGCGCCCATCACGGACCTCATTTCGATCCAGTGTCCGAGCAACATGATGTCGACGAGCGTGGCCAGCTCCCAGAAGAACATCTTGCCGGTCAGCCCAAAAACAACGGCGCTGCTGTAGAGATAGGCCGTGGCGATCGCGACGGAGACGAGCGTCATCATCCCGGGCCGGCGGGATTTTATCTCTTCGACGAATCCTTTCAGGAACGGCCAGCCGCCGAACCAAAAGACAGCGGACGAAAAACCGAACAGCACATAGACATCGCCGGGAAAAGTGATCGCGTCCCGCAGCCCCACCAACTTCTGGAGCATCGGCGAGAGGACGAGAATCGGCAGAGTCAGTGCCAGCGAGATCCAGAAGCGATTGCGGAAGTCCGCCGCCATGTGCGCGTGATGATCGCCGTGACCTTTATGTTCATCCGGGCCGTGGCCCGAGATCTCGGCTTCAGCCGCCAGCCAATTCTGCTTGTCGTGCCCTTGCGGACGCCCCTCTTTTTCATAAAGAGCGTAGGCTTTTTTGGCGACCTCGTCGTGCGCCGGCTTCGGAGCGGGTTTGGTGGTGGCCGAGTCCGATTTCTTGGTGGGATGGTTGCTAGGTTTCATAAGTAATCACTCCTGACCCGGGGACTTTGGGTCTGCGCCTTTGGCGCAGCGTTGAGGCTCTTGCCTATATAATCTCTTTCATAGGGAAGTTCGGTTTGTTCCGGTCGTTGCACTTTGATTCGAAGCCAATCGGATGAGTTTGCGCGACAGCCCGAACGTTAAAGGAAACAAGAGAAGCAGTTGCGCCAACGGCAGCGCCGAAATCGGCGTACCAGGCACGAGGGGATTTATGGCGGTGTAGGCCCAGCTCGAGGTTGCCAGCGCCCAACACTCGACGAAGACACTCAGTGCCAAGGCCGCGCCAAGCAACGTGGCCCACTGCCGCCTACGCCAAGGTCCCAGCAGCCACAGCCAGCGCCTCGAAACGATCGCGACCAAGCCCTGCGCCACCCACGTCAGCGCGACGTCGCCAAGCGTGGCGACGACCATTGCGAACTGTCCGGTATTCCCGCCGCGATGGATAAAGAACCATGGGCACTGCAGGTTTTCCCAAACGTAGTTGAGGACAAAAGCGCTTCCGGTGACGGAGCACGCATGAAAAACAATCGCGCGCCTGTCATACATGGGGCTGCTCCTTTCTAGGAAGAGTGGGAAAGGATCTATAGTGATGATTCATTGCTCAAGGCTCGCCCACCGCGCGACTGCGGCCCCGTAAATGTCTTCAAGTTCTTTCATCGGAGAACCCTGAGGTAACAGTGAAAGCTACGTATTCACGTTTTTGATTGAGGCGTTTGGATTTGGTTTTCCGGAAGCTCCCCAAACGGTGGGATCGGACAATCCAGCGGGTCGGCGATGGCGCGGAGCAATTCGGCTTGGCGCTCCTGGATCAAGCCGTCCGCGCCGACGACCTGCCCGCAGGCTTTGAGTACATTTTTTTGGCCCTGCGGTGCAGCCAGCGCCGATGGTGTCGCGGTGCGGTTGGACCGCGTGGTGCTGTCATTATACCAACGTCCCTTGATATTTGGACTGTCATTGCGAGAAGCGGAGCGACGAAGCGATCGAGCTGAATCGCCCCGGCACGCTTCGCGCACCGCGTGATGACAATCGTCTGCATTATACAGGCGATTGGTATTATTTCTTTTTCAACAGCCGGCCGA
>Ga0163150_10006464_pt1 | contig 14320 bp, 9 predicted proteins | sample OliLakLV19P2IB_FD_148628 | JGI IMG/M metagenome (GOLD analysis project Ga0163150, IMG submission 148628) | Freshwater microbial mat bacterial communities from Lake Vanda, McMurdo Dry Valleys, Antarctica - Oligotrophic Lake LV.19.P2.IB | ecosystem: Environmental > Aquatic > Freshwater > Lake >...
CCACCGACGCAAACGTCCGTTGTGCGCTCATCGCTCTGGGCTCCCCATTGAGGTCATGGCACCGGCACCACCCCAATATCGGAACTTGTGCCCGGCGTGTCGAGAGACTTATTCAGAGCTTCCCTAGCGCCAGGGACAGCCACGCCAGGGACGACAGGATCAGGGCGGTGGCGGGATCCAGCGGCCGCCTGCTCCGGTGGCGGAACCAGCCGGCGGCCATGACGATGAACCGGAGTACTCCCCCGGCCATCAGGGCGACGCCGATCCAGGCCAGCACAGGCAGCCGCCCGATGGCGCCTACCCCGAAACACACCGTTCCCGTCGCCAGCACCCGCGGCAGCCAACGCACCGGACCAGGCCGGACTTCGGTCACGCCCAGGAACATCGGCACCATCCGGCTGGCCGCTCCGAACGCCATCAGGGTGGCGAAGCCGACGACGGCAAAGTGGTAGTGCGCCGCGAGCAGTTCGAGTCTCGGCGTGGTCCACCACCCCAGGGCATCGCCGATACGGGCGCCGCCCAGCGCCATCGCGATGCCGAAACCCGAGTGCGCGTAGGACACGTAGATGCCCAGCTGGCGATTCCGGACCGCCCGTCGCCGGGCCGGCATCAGGTTCAGCGCGGTGCCGCACACCCCGCCCAACAGGAGCATCCAGGCCGGCGCGAGCAGGCTGGGGGCTCCGCGCCACAGCCCGGCGGCCAGCGCCGCCGTGCCGAGCGTGTGCATGCCCAGGGAAACCCAGGCGAGCCGTGGGCTCCGAATGGAGACCCCGAGCATGACGGGGATGATCTGGTAGAGCACCCCCGTGATGACCGTGGCGAGCCAGCCGAGGGTGAAGAAATGCACCAGCCCGAGGAGCCGGGGGTCGAGCCAGGTTCCGCTGGCCAGCACCGGCGCCAGCCACACCAGGCCCGCGAAGCCCAGCACGGCCCATCCGAACGACAGCCCGAAGTGCGCAGCAACCAGCGGATAGGACGGGGCCGGCGGCGCGGCGATGGGAAGCCGCTGGCGGACCTCCGCCGTGACCCGCGGGGCGAGGGGAGACGACATGGGTGGAATATCGCCGATTAATTCACATCCGCAAGTGTGGTTTAACTCCGTGCACCACGGGACGACCCGCTCCGGCGGCGGCTACATGTTCTCCACCACCGCCCGCCCGAACTCGCTGCACTTGAGCAGCGTGGCGCCCTCCATCTGCCGCTCGAAGTCGTAGGTCACCCGCTTCTGGCCGATGGCCTTCTCGAGACCCTTGATGATCAGGTCGGCCGCCTCGTTCCAGCCCAGGTACCGGAACATCATCTCGCCCGAGAGGATCAACGAGCCCGGGTTCACCCGGTCCTGGTTGGCATACTTGGGCGCGGTGCCGTGGGTGGCCTCGAAGATGGCGTGGCCGGTCAGGTAGTTGATATTGGCCCCCGGCGCGATGCCGATCCCGCCCACCTGCGCCGCCAGCGCATCGGAGATGTAGTCGCCGTTGAGATTCATCGTGGCGATCACGTCGTACTCCGCCGGCCGGGTCAGGATCTGCTGCAGGAAGGCATCGGCGATGACGTCCTTGATCACGATGCCGCTGGGCAGCTTGCACCACGGTCCGCCGTCGATCTCCACCGCGCCGTATTCCTGCCTGGCCAGCTCGTAACCCCAGTCGCGGAAGGCGCCCTCGGTGAACTTCATGATGTTGCCCTTGTGCACCAGGGTGACGCTCCTCTTTCCCTGCCGGATGGCAAAGTCGAACGCCGAGCGGATCAGCCGCTTGCTGCCCTCCTCGGAGATCGGCTTGATGCCGATGCCGCTGGTCGCCGGGAAGCGGATGGTGCTGGCACCCATCTCCTGCTGCAGGAAGCGGATGAGCTTCTCCGCCTGCTCGGTCTTCGCCTTGTACTCGATGCCGGCGTAGATGTCTTCGGTGTTCTCCCGGAAGATGACCATGTCCACCAGCTCGGGCCGCTTCACCGGGCTGGGCACCCCCGTGAACCAGCGCACCGGCCGGACGCAGGCGTAGAGGTCGAGCTTCTGGCGCAGCGCCACGTTGAGCGAGCGAAAGCCGCCGCCGACGGGAGTCGTGAGCGGTCCCTTGATGCTCACCAGGTGATGGCCGATGGCCCGGAGGGTGTCGTCCGGCAGCCAGCTGTCGAGCTTGTCCCGGCTCTTCTCCCCCGCCAGCACCTCGAACCAGATCACCTCGCGCTGGCCGCCGTAGGCTTTCTTGACCGCGCCATCGAATACCAGCTGCGATGCCTTCCAGATGTCGGGGCCGGTGCCGTCCCCCTCGATGAAGGGGAGGATGGGATGATTGGGGACCTGCAACTTGCCCCCAACCATGGTGATCGTCTCGCCTCGGGTCGGGGGCGTGAGTGAGTCGTAGGTGGGCGCGGGCGCTGGCATAGGGGAGTCGGTGGGTGGTATTGTGGTCCGGCACGCGATCTGCCTTCACCAATATACCATGCCCTCAGAGACCGATCCCGTGAACCACCGTCGGAATTCCACCGCCCCGGCCGGGGTGGCGGAGGCCGCGTCCATGATGCTCGGCGTGTTCGATGCCCATCAGGCGCAGTTCCGGCTGGTCACCCGGCGGGCCGAGGCGCGATTCGTCCAGCGCGACTGGCGCGGCGGGCAACTCGACGCCGCCGAGCGGCTCACGCTGTATCGCCAGTTCGCGGGGTGGTGCGTGCAGGACCTGAAGCGCACCCACGGTCCCCTGGCCGGCGACCCCGGCTTCTGGAGCGCCCTGCGCGAGGCCTACCGCGCCCTGGCCTCGGACCGGCCCGATGCCGAGTTGGCGCTGACGTTCTTCAACTCCATTGTCCGCCAGTCGGTACTCCGCACCGCACCGGAGGCGGGCACCTACTTCGGGGACGGCGACTTTCGAGCGCTGCCTCGGCCCGAGCCCAGTCTGGGACTCCGGCGCTACAGCGGCCGCGGTCTTGAGGCGCTGTTCCGCGATCTGCTGGGCGACCTCCCCTTCGCCGCCGATTATCCCGGGCGGGACCGGGACGCGGCGCTCCTGGCTGGGCTGGTCGGCGACGAAGTGGCCGGGCGGTCCGCCGGGAGCAAGCTGGACGCGATCGAGCTGTTCCCGGCTCCCTTCTACCGGAACAAGGGCGCCTACCTGGTGGGACGGGTGCTCGCCGGGACCGCCGCCATGCCGCTGGTGCTGCCGATCGTCCACGACGGGGACGGCATCCGGGTGGACGCGCTGCTCACCACCTCGGATGAGGTGAGCGTGGTGTTCTCGTTCACCCGCTCCTACTTCCACGTGGCGGTGGACAGTCCCCGCGCCCTGGTGGAATTCCTGCGCACGCTGATGCCGCGGAAGCCGGTGGACGAGCTGTACACCTCGCTCGGCTTCCACAAGCACGGCAAGACCGAGCTGGTGCGCGCCCTCGTCCGGGCCACGCCCGATCAGGACGCCCGCTTCGAGGTCGCCGAGGGGGACAAGGGGCTGGTGATGGTGGTGTTCGCGCTGCCGTCGCTGAACGTGGTGTTCAAGCTCATTCGCGACCGGTTCGGCGCGCCCAAGCAGACCAGTCGCCGGCAGGTCATGGAGAAGTATCACCTGGTCTTCGTGCGCGACCGGGTGGGCCGGCTGGCCGATGCGCAGGAGTTCGAGGGGCTGGAATTCCCCCGCGAGCGATTCGGCCCGGGCGTGCTGGAGGAGGTGCTGGCCGAGTGCGGCGGGACGGTACGGGTCGAGGAGGACCGCGTGGTCTTTCGTCACCTCTATACCGAGCGACGCGTCACCCCGCTCAACCTCTATCTCCGGGAAGCGGACGAGGCTCGCGCCGTTGACGCGGTGCTCGACTACGGTCAGGCCATCAAGGACCTGGCCGCGGCCAATATCTTCACCGGCGACATGCTGCTCAAGAACTTCGGAGTGACCCGCCACGGCCGGGTCATCTTCTACGACTACGACGAGCTCTGCCTGCTCACCGAGTGCAACTTCCGCCACATTCCGGTGGCCCGCCACGAGGAGGACGAGCTGTCCGCCGAGCCGTGGTTCTCGGTCGGGGAGCACGACATTTTCCCCGAGGAGTTCCGCGCCTTTCTCGCCCTCCCCGGCGCGGCAGGGAGGGCCTTCATGGAAACGCATGGAGACCTGCTCACGGTGGACTTCTGGCGGGGCATGCAGGACCTGGCCCGGCGAGGAGAGATCGTGGACATCTTTCCCTACCGGCCGGGGCGGCGGCTGCGGCCAGGGGGCTGACGCATTAGCTTCTCCGCCTCCTCTCCCCGGCCAGCGTCGTGACCATCGTCTCCATTTCCGGTCTCTCCATTCAGTTCGGCGCCAACGTCCTGCTCCGGGACGTGACGCTGGCGGTCGCCGCGGGGGAGCGGTGGGGCGTCATCGGGCGGAACGGCAGCGGCAAGACCTCGCTCTTCCGCGTCATCACCGGCGACCTCGTCCCCGAGCAGGGCGCGGTGAGCCGGACGCCCGGCCTGCGGGTGGCCCTGCTGGATCAGCATCGCGACTTCGGCGGGGCCGAGACGATCTGGGAGGCCGCGGCCGCGCCGTTCCAGGAACTGCTGGATCTGGAACAGTCGCTGGACGTCCAGGGCCACGCGCTCGCCGCCTCGGGCGATCACTCCACCCCGCAGCAGCTGGCCAAATACGACCGCGACCTCGAGCGCTTCAGCCGGGAAGGTGGTTACGAGATCCGCGCCCGGGTCTCGGCGGTGCTCCACGGGCTCGGCTTTGATCCCGACCAGGCCCACCTGCAGCCACTCGACACCCTGAGCGGCGGCGAGCGCGGCCGCCTCGGCCTTGCCTGCCAGCTGGTGGCGCCGGCGGACCTGCTGCTGCTGGACGAACCCACCAACCACCTCGACCTCGACACCACCGAGTGGCTGGTCGGCCACCTGCGCGGGCTCGGCGCGGCGATGCTGCTCGTGAGCCACGACCGGGCGTTTCTCGATGCCGTGGCGGACCGGATCCTGCATCTCGAGGCCGGCACCGGTTTCTGCTACACCGGCGGGTACTCCGCGTTCATCACCCAGCGTGCCGAGCGCCGGCTGTCGCAGGAGCGGGCGTACAGCAAGCAGGCCAAGGTGATCGCGGAGCAGGAGGACTTCATCCGCCGCAACATCGCCGGCCAGAAGACCAAGCAGGCCAAGGGCCGCCGGCGACAGCTGTCGCGCCTGCCCAGGCTCTCGCCGCCCCCGGGGGAGGACGGCGCCATGGCGGTGCGCTTCCGGACGGTGGCCCGGAGCGGAGACCAGATCCTGGTGACGGAGGACCTGCGGGTGATGGTCGAGGACCGGGTGCTGCTGGACCGGTTCAAGGGCGTGGTGCGCCGGGGCGACGTCGTCGGACTGCTCGGTCCTAACGGCACCGGCAAGAGCACGCTCATCGCGACCATGCTCGGCGAGCGCGAGCCGGCGACGGGCCGCACCCGGATCGGGGAGGCCACCACCGTGGCGGTCTACCGCCAGGACCTGGGCCAGGTGCCGAAGGACAAGAGCCTGTTCGACACCATCCACGATCTCCGGCCCATGTGGACCCGCGGCCAGGTGCAGGACCATCTGGGCCGGTTCGATTTCTCGGGCGACTCGGTGCTGCGCAAGGCGGGGTCGCTCTCCGGCGGAGAGCAGGCGCGCGTGGCCCTGGCCATGATGGTGCTGAGCGACGCCAACTTCCTGATCTTCGACGAGCCGACCAACCATCTGGACGTGGAGTCCATCGAGGCGCTGGAAGACGCCATCGGGGACTACGACGGCACCGTCCTGCTGGTGAGTCACGACCGCGCCCTGCTGGAGAATCTCTGCACCCGGGTCTGGTACCTGGAGCACGCTCACATCACCGATTACGACGGCACGTTCACGGAGTGGGAGCAGGCCCGGGCCGAGCGTCGGCGGGCGGCGGAGGCCGCCGCCCGCGAGGCGACCGCGCAGCGCAAAGCCAAGGAAAAGAAGGACGCGAAGAACGCACCGCCGTCGGGAAAGGCCCAGCAGTCCGCCGAACGGAGCGCCCGACGGGCGCTGGAGCAGGCCGAGGCGCGGGTGCACCAGCTGGAGGCAACGGTCGCCACGTTTACGGAGCGGCTGGGGGCGCCGGGACTGTACTCCGAATCAGACGGACCGGCACGGGCCACCGCGCTGGCCGCGGAACTCGATCGCTGTAAAGCGGAACTCGAGGTGGCCTACGCCGCCTGGGAAGCCGCCGCCGCCGAGGCCGAGCGGTTGAGCACCTGACGGAGTATCTTCTCCTGCCTCGTTCCTACCCGGAGCTGTCCATGCGACGTTCGCTCGCGCTCCTCGCTGCCCTCGCCGTCTTTCTGCCCGCGCCCGGCGGCGCGCAGGAGGGCGCCATCGCCTTCACCGGCGCCCGGATCCTGCCGATCAGCGGACCGGAGATTCCCAACGGCGTGCTGGTGGTGCAGGGCGGCAGGATCGTCGCCGTCGGGCGGATGGGTGCGGTCCGCGTTCCGGCCGGTGCGGAGGTGCGTGATGCCCGTGGGAAAGTGGTCATGCCCGGGCTGGTGGACACTCACAGTCATATCGGTGACGGCGACGGCGGTGACCGCTCGGCTCCCATCCAGGGCGATGTGCGGATCCTCGATGCCATCGATGCCGAGGGCCCGAGCATCCGGCGGGCCCGAAGCGGCGGGATCACCACGGTGAACGTGATGCCGGGGTCCGGCCACCTGATGAGCGGCCAGACCGCGTACCTCAAGCTCCGGTCGGGCCACACCGTCCAGGACCTGCTCTACTGCCACGACCCGCTCACCGAGATCTGCGGCGGCCTCAAGATGGCCAACGGGACCAATCCGCGCGGCGCTCCGCCATGGCCCGGCACCCGCGCCAAGGCCGCCGCACTGGTCCGCGACAAGTTCGTGAAGGCGGTGGAGTACCGCCGCAAGCTGGAACTGGCCCAGACCGACAGTACCAAGCGTCCCGACCGGGACCTGGAGATGGAAGTCCTGGTGCAGGTGCTCGAGGGAAAGCGCGTGGTGCACCACCACACCCATCGCTACGACGACATCCTCACGGTGCTCCGCCTCAAGCAGGAGTTCGGCTTCCGGCTGGTGCTGCACCACGTGAGCGAAGGGTGGAAGGTCGCCCGGGAGATCGCGGCGGCGGGCGTGCCGGCGTCCATCATCCTGATCGACAGCCCCGGCGGCAAGCTGGAGGCGATGGATCTCCGGCTGGAGACCGGCGCCGTGATCGACTCGGCTGGGGTCCTGGTGGCCTATCACACCGATGATGGCATCACCGACTCCCGGCTGCTGCTCCGCTCCGCCGCGCTGGGAGTGCGAGCCGGCATGTCGCCCCAGCGGGCGCTGGAGGCCGTAACCATCGCCGGGGCCAAGATGCTCGACCTGGCCGACCGGGTGGGGACTCTCGAACCGGGCAAGGATGCCGACTTCCTGCTCCTCTCCGGGGATCCGTTCAGCGTCTACACCCACGTGGATGAGACCTGGGTCGAGGGCCAGCGGGTGTTCGACCGGGCCAACACCGAGGACCGGAAGTTTGCCACCGGGGCGTTCCGCCTGATGCCGTCGGAAACCGGGCACCACGACGACGATGAAGCCATGGGAGGTGACCGGTGAGGCCGCGGTTCCTCGCCACGGCCCTCCTCGCCGTGCTGGCCGCGGCGCCGCTGTCCGCGCAGTTGGCCGTCCGGGCGGATACCGTCTACACCATGGCCGGTCCGCCGATTATCAACGGCGTGATCCTCATTGGCCACCGCGGCAAGATCGAGTCGGTGGGCCCCGCGGCCCGGGTGCGCATTCCACGCGGCGTCCGGGTGGTCAGCGGGAAGATCGCCACGCCGGGCCTCATCGACGCCCACAGCGTCGTGGGGCTCGCCGGCGCCCGCAACCAGCCGCACGATCAGGATCAGCTCGAGACCTCCGACCCGATCCAGCCGGAACTCCGCGCGGTAGACGCGTACGATGCCCGCGAGGTCCTGGTGGAGTGGGTGCGGACCTTCGGCATCACCACGCTGCACACCGGCCACGGACCCGGCGCGCTGATGAGCGGGCAGACGATGGTCGTGAAGACCCGCGGCGGCACCGTCGCCGAGGCGATGGTGGACAGCGCCACGATGGTCGCGATGACCCTGGGGCCCTCGGTGAGCAGCCGGTTCAGTGGCAAGGCCCCAGGCACCCGGGCCAAGGGCATCGCCATGCTCCGCGGCACGTTCATCAAGGCGGCGGAGTACGCCCGGAAGCGGGAGGACCCGGACAGCGGCAAGCGGCTGGCCCGTGACCTTCGCCTCGAGGCGGTGGCCCGGGTCCTCGACCGGTCGGTGCCGGCGCTGATCACCGCCCACCGGATCAGTGAGATCCAGGCCGCGCTCCGGCTGCAGCGGGAGTTCGGCTTCCGGCTGGTGCTGGACGGCGCCTCGGAGAGCTATGAGGTGATGGAAGAGATCAAGGCGGCGGGCGTCCCGGTCATTCTGCATCCCACCATGATCCGCAACGATGGCGAAACCAACAGTGCCACATTCGAGACGGCGGCCCGGCTCCACGCCGCCGGCATCCCGGTGGCGCTGCAGAGCGGCTACGAGGGGTATGTCCCCAAGACCCGGGTGGTGCTGTTCGAGGCGGCCATCGCGGCCGCCAACGGCCTCTCACGCGAAGCGGCCCTGGCCACCATCACCAGCTCCGCCGCCGAAATCATCGGGCAGGGCCAGCGGCTGGGGAGCTTGGAGGTCGGCAAGGACGGGGATGTGGTGCTGTTCGATGGGGATCCGTTCGAATACACCACCCATGTCTGCACGGTGGTGATCGAGGGGCAGGTCGTCTCCGAGCACTGCCGCTGAGCAGCGGCCCAGGAACGCGGCGCGGGGGCCTGAGCCAGGCTCCCCACCCCTGCTGATCACCCAACCGTCCAACCGCCTAACCGCCTAACCGCCACATGTCCCTCGCCTCCCGCACCCGCCTCCAGGTCCTCGGCGCCGCCTTTCTCTTTTCCACCGGCGGCGCGGCCATCAAGTCGGCCGACTTCACCAGTTGGCAGGTGGCCGGGTTCCGCTCCGGGGTGGCGGCGCTGGCGGTCTGGGCCTTCCTGCCAGCCGCACGGGAGCTGCGGCGCGGCCGGATCGGTATCACCATCCTGGTGGCCCTGGCCTACGCGGCGACGCTGATCCTCTTTGTGCTGGCGAACAAGCTCACCACCGCCGCCAACACCATCTTCCTCCAATCGACGGCCCCGCTGTACATCCTGCTGCTCGGGCCCGTGGTCCTCAAGGAGCGGATCACCGCCCGGGACCTGCTGTTCATGCTGGTGGTGGCCGTGGGGATGGCGTTCTTTTTCCTGGGGCGGCAGCAGAGCTTTGCCACGGCGCCGGACCCGGCCCGCGGCAATCTGTTCGCAATAGGCTCGGGAGTGGCCTACGCGCTGATGCTGGTGGGGTTGCGCTGGATGGGGACGCAGGGAGGCTCGCCGGCGGCGGCGGTGGGACTGGGGAACCTGTTCGCGTTCCTGATCGCGCTGCCCCTTGCCCTGCCGGTGGCCGGGCACGCCGCGGTGGACTGGGCGGTGATTCTCTATTTGGGAGTCTTCCAGATCGGCGTGGCCTACGCCCTGCTCACCCGGGCCATTCCCCACATCCCGGCCTTCGAGACCAGCCTGCTCCTGTTCGTGGAGCCCGCGCTCAACCCGCTGCTGGCCTGGGCGGTGCACGGCGAGTACCCCGGAACCGGAGCGCTGATGGGCGGGGCAATCATCCTCTCGGCGACGGGCACCAAGGCCTGGTGGGACTCCCGCTGGTCCAACCGGCCCCAGGCGCCCTATCGCCCCATCGTCTAACCGCCCAACCACCCAACCGCCCAACCACCCAACCGCCCAACCACCCAACCGCCTAGTCGATCGGAATGCCGCTCGGCACCGAGGCCGGTACTTCGTCCGACAGGTCCATGGCCAACGGGTCGGTGAGGGCGTTGAGGAAGGCGACGATGTCGTCCACCTGGGCGTCCGTGATGGTGAGCGGCGGCGCCACGATCTGGCTCACCGTCGCCAGGATCTGGTTGTGCACCGTCGGGCTGGTCTGCACGGTCCCTTGCAGACTGACGGGCAGCTGACTCGCGTCGTAGGTCTGCAGTGCCGTGGTCACATTCACATAGTGCTTCACCGCCGCGCGGAGCGTGCTATAGGCGCCGTTGTGCATGTAGGGCGCGGTCAGCTCGACGTTCCGGAGCGGTGGCGTGCGGAAGGCAAACCGGTCCGCTGGCAGCCCGCTCTGGAGCTCCCGTCCCTGGTCCAGCCCCTGCGGATCCTTGCCCGGTCCGAGCTGCGGAATGGCGATATTGTGGAATTTCTGGTCGGTGAGCAGCGGGCCGAGATGGCAGCGACTGCACTGGGCCTCACCGAAGAACAGCAGGGCCCCGCGCTTCTGCTGCGCGGTCAACGCGTCGAGATTGCCGGCAACGTAGTCATCGTACGGTGTATCCGCCCGGGTCCAGGCATCGATCTCGAAGGCGGCGATGGCGTTGGCCACATGCTCGATGCCGGCGCTGTTGACCGAGATGCCGTAGGCCGCCATGAAAAGACCATCATACGCCGGGATGGCCCGGAGCCGGGTCATGATGGCGTCCCAGATCCCGGGGAAGTCATTGTCGTTCAGCGCCGCTAGCTCGTTCCCCGGGGCTCCCACCTGGCCCCGCATCTCGTCCCGGCTGGTGATCGGGAAGAGCGCCTGGGCCGCCAGCACGCTGCTGACCCCGGCCGGGAACACCGCGCCGGCCGGCGTGTTGAACCCACCCCCCTGAGCCGCGGCCACCCGGGCATCCCAGAACATCGTGGTCCACTGGGGGTAGCCCCGGTTGAATACATCCGGCGCGTGCCGTGGAATGGTGACCCCACCGCCGCCGCGGGTCGGTCCCCGTCCCGTCGCCCCTTCGCCGACCGAAAGGGCCCGGTGATCGGTGGTGCTCTCAAGCGGGTGATGGCAGGTGGCGCAGGACATGTTGCGGTTGCCGCTGAGTTCCTTGTCGAACATCAGCGCCTGGCCCAGGGCGAACATCTCCGGCGTCGGGAGCGTGAGGGGCGGGAGCGGGGTGACATTCGCGATCGCCATCAGGTCGGACAACTGGGCGTCGATGCTGGGGCCGCCGGTCTTCGACTCGGCGGAACAGGCAGCCAGCAGTGCCAGCAGCGGAATCAGGCGATACGGGCGCATCGGGAATGTCCGGAAACGGGTTATCTATCTTCTGCTAATGACGCGCTCGGCGCCAGTCCTTCTCGAAACGGTCCGGATCCGGCACGGCCGGGCCCCCTTGTGGTATCTCCACCTCAGGCGGCTCTCGGCCAGCTGCATTGCCCTGGGAGTGCCCTTCCCGCCCCGGCTGGACGTGCCCGAGGGCGGGCCCGACCGGGTGCACCGTCTGGAAGTCAGCCAGACGGGAGTCGGGCTCTCGACCCGTACGGTCGGTCCGATCACCCCGCTCCGGCTGATGCTGAGTCCGGTAGTGCACGCTCCGTACCGGCACAAGACGACCGATCGATCGGTCTTCGAGCGGGCCGGCGCCGGGGCGGTGCAAGCCGGTGCGAACGACGCGGTGCTGCTGAGCCCGACCGGCTTCGTGGCCGAGTCCACCATCTGGTGCCTGTTCTGGTGGGAGGGGGAGCGGGTGGCGGCGCCGCCGCTGTCGTTGGGGATCCTGCCGGGCGTGTCTCGTCTGCGGATTGCGGAGCTGGCCGGCCCGCCGGTGGAACGGGAGGTCCGGGCCGGCGATGTGAGCGGTCTCTCCCTGTTCGCGGCCAACGCGGTGCGGGGGGTGGTTCCGGTGGCCAGCGTTGATGGTGTCTCGCTCGTACAACATCCCGGGACCAGCGTGCTGGTGGAGCGGTTCTGGGCTTGACCGGGTGGGGGGCGGTCCTTAGGTTCTTGCGGCTCGGGGCAGGGGGCGAAGACCTCGTGGTGGTTGTAGCTCAATCGGTTAGAGCGCCGGACTGTGGCTCCGGAGGTTGCGGGTTCGATCCCCGTCAGCCACCCTGGACTCAACGTGTAGGTCCGTAGCTCAATTGGTAGAGCACCGGTCTCCAAAACCGGGGGTTGCAGGTTCGATTCCTGCCGGGCCTGTGGGAATGAGCATTGCCCCCGCCGCTATCGTCTAGGGGCCTAGGACACAGCCCTCTCAAGGCTGGAACACGGGTTCGAATCCCGTTAGCGGTATGAGGAGTGGGCCCCCAACGGCCCCATCGTCTATCGGTCAGGACGCGACCCTTTCAAGGTCGAAAGACGGGTTCGATTCCCGTTGGGGCTACTCAGGTAGTACATTGTCGGCGCGCACGGCGTGCGCGCCGCAGTTGTTTTCCGGCGCCGCTAGCTCAATTGGCAGAGCAAGTGACTCTTAATCACTAGGTTGTAGGTTCGATTCCTACGCGGCGCACTCCCCTTGGCCCCGATCGCCCCAGGCGATCGGGGCCTTTTTCTGCCCTGCACGTGCGTGCCCCCCACTGGCTGCCGTGACCCACTGGACCCCGGCACGCCCCCGGGGTCCGTGAGACGCCTCCAGTGTGTCCGGCGTCACTCGGGGCACGGATCTTGTTACAGTTTATGGCATCATTCCCGGTCGGTCCATCCGCCCGGGGTCTTTCCATATCAAACCAGCGCCGGTCCGGGGAACACCTATGCGGAATGCCGCCCGTCTCGCAGTCCTCGCTGCCTTCGCCCTCGTGGCTGCCTGCGGTGGTGGTGATGGCAACGGGCCCTCGGACCCGGTGGCCACGTCGGTCGCCATCAGCGGCGGCAATAACCAGACAGGCCCGGCCGCGACGGCGCTGGCGGTCGCCCCTTCGGTCATCGTCAAGGACCAGCGGGGCAACGGCATTCCCGGCATCGTGGTGACCTTCGCTGTGCAATCCGGCGGTGGCACCGTGGGCGGCGCCCAGATGTTGACCGGCCCGGGCGGGCTGGCCCAGGTGGGCAGCTGGATCCTCGGCACGGCAACCGGCGCCAATACCCTGAGTGCCACGGTGCAGGCCCTCACCCCGGTCAGCTTCACCGCGACCGCCGTCGCCGGCCCGGCGGCCGCCCTGGTGTTCGTCACCGCCCCCGCCAGTACCGCCGCCAACGGCGCTGTGCTGGCGCCCGCGCCGAGCGTGCAGGTCCAGGACCAGTTCGGCAACAACAGCACCCAGGCCGGGTTCATGGTGACCGTGGCGCTCGCGACCGGCGGTGGCACCCTGGGCGGCACCGCCACCGTCGCGACCAATGCGAGCGGTGTGGCCACCTTCAGCAACCTGACCATTACCGGCAGCGTCGGGCCCCGCACCCTGAGCTTCTCCGGTACCGGCGTGCCGGCCCTGCTCTCCGGCGCCGTCCAGCTTACCTCCGGGGCCGCCACGGTGCTGGCCGCCACCACGCCGATTGTCCTCGCCGGCACGGTGGGCGCGGCCATCGGCTCCCCCGTCACCGTGGTGGCCAACGACCAGAGCGGCAACCCGGTGGCCGGCGCGCAGGTCACGTTCGCCGTCACGGCCGGCGGCGGCAGCCTCACCGGCGGCACCCAGACCACCGGTGTGAATGGCCAGGCCACGCTCGGATCGTGGACGCTGGGCACCCTGGCGGGGACCCTCAATACGCTGTCCGCCACCCTTGGGGCGCTGCCGCCTGTCGTGTTCAGCAGCACGCCGGTTGCCGCTGCCGCCTCACGGCTCCTGATGGTCACCGAACCGGGGACGATCTCGGCGGTGAACGGCTCCCCGCTCAACCCGCAGCCGGCGGTACAGGTCGCGGACCAGTACGGCAATGCGGTGGCGCAGGTCGTGGCGGTAACGGCCACGCTCGCCGGAGGTGGCGCCCTGAGTGGCACCACCACCCTCAACACCGCGGCGGATGGCTCCCTCAGCTTTGCCGGCCTCACGGTCACTGGCCTCACCGGCATGCGGACCCTCGGGTTCAGCGCCGCCGGCCTCACCGGTGCCACCTCGGCGGTCTTCCCGATCACCAACGGGCCTGCCACCACCATTGCGCTCGCCACCGGAAACGGACAGACCGCCACCGTCGGCAGCGCGGTGGCCGTCGTGCCGGCGGTGCTGATCACCGACCAGAGTGGCAATCCCGTGGCCGGCGAGTTCGTGACGTACGCCGTCACCGGCGGTGGCGGGTCGATCACCGGCGCCAACGCCGTCTCGGATGAAAGCGGCCTGGCCCCGCTCGGCAGCTGGACGCTAGGGACCGTCGTGGGCGCCAACACGCTCAGCGCTACGGCCACCGGGCTGACCGGCAGTCCGATCACGTTCTCTGCCACCGCCACCGTCGGCGCGCCGGCGGCGGTGATCAAGACCGCGGGAGACAACCAGACCGCCACCGTCAACAGCGGCGTCGTGGTCCATCCCCAGGTCCACGTCACCGACCAGTTCGGCAACTCC
>Ga0163150_10006465_pt1 | contig 14319 bp, 9 predicted proteins | sample OliLakLV19P2IB_FD_148628 | JGI IMG/M metagenome (GOLD analysis project Ga0163150, IMG submission 148628) | Freshwater microbial mat bacterial communities from Lake Vanda, McMurdo Dry Valleys, Antarctica - Oligotrophic Lake LV.19.P2.IB | ecosystem: Environmental > Aquatic > Freshwater > Lake >...
GTTCGCAACAGTTATTGCCCTCTCTCAGCGCCCTCCGCGTCTCTGCGTTTCAAAACCCCTCGTATCAAAGAATGAAACGCAGAGGCGCAGAGATCGCGGAGGAACACCGAAACCCATTGGGGCCACCGAACCAAATCCCGCTGGCTTGCCCAGCGGTCAATTCGGTTTTTCGCTACACTCCCGAGGGCATCACGCTCCAACCCCTCACCTCCTGTCTGCTGGCGAAACCAGCAGGCAGGAGGAGAAGGGGGGCGGTGCGACGCATTCTGTAGCAAGAAACAGAACAATCCACCGTGCAAGCCGGTGGTATTCAAAAAACCAAAGCACTGGCATTCGAAATTCGCTCCGCATCAGGAACCTCCCTCACCATCGGCTCCCGCGACACCAGTTTCCCCGAACCAGTCGAGGCAGTAGAGCCAATCCTGCCGTAACAGGAATTCGCGGAGGAAACAGAGTCGGGGTCGTCGCCCAAATGATTTTTTTGTTTTCGCGCGAGAGAAATGCCATGCGTACGACAGGATTCATTGACCTGCAACTGTCGCTCAGGTAGAAACGATGTGTTGGCTCGAAGTCGTAACAGAATGAGTCAAACACCCGTTGTCTTTGGGAAGTGAATGACAAGACCAACTGCATACATTGAAACGACTGTCATCGGTCATCTGGTCGGGCGAATTCTCGCTGACCCAATTGTTGCGGGGCGTCAGGCGGTCACTCGGCAATGGTGGCCTTCTGCAATTGAAAAGTATCGGCTCTTTGTTTCCAGGGTCGTCGCCGATGAATGTGCTTCGGGCGATCCTGAGGCCGCAAGTTAACGGCTGGGTGCCCTGGAACTTCTCGAGTTTATCGTAACTTCTCCGGCAGTTGACGATTTGGCTCGCCGATTGATGGAGAAACAGGCGGTTCCCAGGACTGAACCCCGTGATGCAGTTCACATTTCCCTCGCCGCAGTCAACGGACTAGAATACCTGGTATCCTGGAACTTCAAGCATATCGTGAATCCGACGACACGGGCTGCTATCGAACGCGTATGTCGTGACGCTGGATTCGTTCCGCCGATTATTTGTACGCCGGACGAACTTAAGGAGGCGTGAATATGGAATCCGATTCAATCACCGAAGAGATTCGGGGTATTCGCCGGGCACTTGCCTCGCAATTTGACAATGACCTCGATTTGATCCTTGCGGACATTCGCCGACGGGAGGCCACCGACGGTCGAATCTACGTTTCCCTTCCTTTCCGAAAGGCCTCGCGCCAACTGGATGAACAAACCGATTCGTCCGGCACGGGGATCCAACAAGAGTGAGGCCCGGAAAGCCCGCGTTCAACCAGTCTCCACGCCCTCTTCGTTTCGAAATTCCCCCGTGCCGACAATTAAAACGCAGAGACGCAGAGTTCGCGGGGGAACACCGAAACCCATTGGGGCCACCGAACCAAATCCCGCTGGCTTGCCCAGCGGTCAATTCGGTTTTTCGCTACACTCCCGAGGGCATCACGCTCCAACCCCTCACCTCCTGTCTGCTGGCGAAACCAGCAGGCAGGCGGCGAAGGGGGGTGGTGCGACGCATTCTGTAGCAAGAAACAGAACAATCCACCGTGCAAGCCGGTGGTATTCAAAGAACGAAAGAACTGGCATTCGAAATTCGCTCCGCATCAGGAACCTCCCTCACCATCGGCTCCCGCGACACCAGTTTCCCCGAACCAGTCGGGGCCAAAGAACCGATCCTGCCGCAACAGGAGTTCGCGGAGCAAACAGAGTCAAAACCAGAACGGGGAACGTCACCCCAAACGGCCCCCTTTCGGAACTAGATTTATTGCCGTCTAGTGCGAGTGTTCAATGCGGCCGAGAAATTTGACCGAGTTAATCAACTGTCGTCGCGTAGCTGCGAGTTCGATTAGGGAGACAGGAGCAATAATCAATCGTTGTCAGCGTTTCGAACCGGAAAAGTGAACAAGGATGAAACTTTAGTTTTAATCGACCTAACCCTGCACTGAATCCTGTCGAAATATCCAACACGCTCGCTGTTTCATTGATGCACAAATAGGCAACGGAACAGTCCCATTGGTGTCCGTCATGATGTTCATCGCGAGAAACGTCACCCAATTCGATCCATGCCGACTGTTTGATCAACGCAATAGTGATGTAACGAACTTCATCGATTGTGTTGTCTTTGCAATATGATCCCCACACCCGCCATTTCAGTTTTTCAAATCTTTCGGTATTCATCGTGCGAAGTCTTCGAAATTGGGAACTCGCCATCTGCCGACACCCATATTGCGGGCTCGCACGGAAACGCTACACATCCCCCTGCGTCCAATCCCCATCAACAAGGCGCCACATCTTTCCGGTTGGGTTTTTGTTTTTTAGTGAGGCGGGGAGTTGGGGTTCTCTGACGTTGTCGTAGCACTCGAGTACGCCGAAACGAGGTAGCGAAGCGGGGATTCCAACCGACGTGAAGTGGGGATGGCCTGTGGCCGGGAAGGGGCCGCCGTGGTTCATGGCGGGGGAGACTGCGACGCCGGTCGGCATCTTGTCGTGCAGCAACCGGCCGACTTTGGGACGCAACGCTGCCGTCACCGGGCCGATCGATGCGCCGTCCGCTCCCTGCTGACTCCAGTAAATCGAGCCGGTCAGATTTCCCTCGAGGTGCGCAATGACCTGGACCATCTGGTCGAGCGAATCCGCAATAACGAACAGCGAGGCGGCTCCGAACATCTCGGTTTGAAACTGGACCGGATTGGCCAGGAAGGCGCTGCCGCTGACCGACAGCAGTGTGTTTTCGACGGCGACGCGCGGGCCGGGGACTGCTTTGCCTCCGGCCAGCAGTTGGGCTCCGGCAGCGACGACTTGCCCGATCCCTTCGACCAGCGATTCCTGGACGCCGCGAGTCAACAGCGTTCCGGCAGCGGCGGACTTCATTTTCCCGGCGACATCGGCGACAAACGACTTGGTTGCTGGACTGTCGATAACAATGACCAGTCCGGGGCTGGTGCAAAACTGGCCGGCTCCCATCGTGCAACTGCCGGTGAACTCGGCGGCCAGGGCCTCGGCCCGTTCGGCGATCGCGCCGGGGAGAAAGACGACCGGGTTGATGCTGCTCATTTCGAGGTAAACCGGTTTGCCGACCCGGTCTGCGGCCTCTTTCAGTTTGACCCCCGCGTGTCGGCTGCCGGTAAACCCGCATGCTCCAAGTCGCGGATCGGCGACCATCCGCAATCCGTCGTTCGGATCGCAACGATAAAACATCTGCACCGTTCCGGATGGCAGCCCCGTCTCCCGGGATGCGGCGAGGGCGAGTTCTGCGATCATTCGCGACGTGGTCGGATGAGCCGAGTGGGCTTTGGCGATCACCGGGTTGCCAGTGGCGATGGCGGCGGCAAAGTCTCCGCCGCAGATTCCACTGAACGCAAGCGGAAAATTGTTCGGGCCAATGCACAACACCGGGCCGACCGGTCCGAGGACGCTGCGGATATTGTTTTTGGTATCGATCGTCGGCATCGACCACGAGCCGGATCGCGCGGCGGCGGCAGCCTGTCGCAGCTGGCCGGTTGTCCGGGGCAACTCGCCGTCTTTCAGTCGCGGCGTAAAGGGGAGCGCGGTTTCTTCGGAGGCTACCGTGCAAATCGATTCGGCATTGGCGTCGAGTCTGTCAGCGAACAGTTCGAGGAACGCCGCGATTTTTTCCGCTTCGACTTTACGCAATTCGCGCGAAGCCGTTGCCGCAGTGTCCAGCATCCGGTCGAGGTCCGCCCATTTGCTGACCGGATATTTTTCGGTCAGCTCCTGTCCGGTCGCCGGGTTGAATGCGTTGAAGCTGCCGGATGCATCGGCAGGAGTCCATTGGTCAGCGATCAAAACCGGATGCGTCATGATGTTCCATAAGTGTAGAACAGTTGTCCTCAACTGTTCATTCGTAATTGAAGCAGTTCTCCTGGAGCAGTTGAGGACAACCGCTCTACAAACCGGAGGGCTTGCGCTCTCCCGCTACCCATCCAATTTTTGCCAAATTGGTTTTTTAGTCACACATTATCGAGCAATTCCACTGCTGCGAATGGTTTGCCTTCGAGCATTTCCAGGCTGGCCCCGCCGCCGGTGGAGACGTGTGTCACCTGGTCTTCGAAACCGAGTTGGGCAATCGCCGCCGCGCTGTCTCCACCGCCAATGATGCTGGTCGCGTCGCTGTCGGCAATCGCCTGGGCCACCGCCCGGGTCCCTTCGTCAAATGGCGGCATCTCGAAGACACCCATCGGGCCGTTCCAGACCACGGTTTTTGCCTTGCGAATCAGTTCAGCGAATTTTTTGGCCGTCGCCGGGCCGATGTCCAGCCCCTGCCACCCGTCGGGGATTTCTCCGGCGGCAACCACCTGCTTGTTGCAGTCGGCACTGAACGCATCGCCGCAGTGCGAATCGACGGGCAACACGATCTTGTTTCCACCACGGGCGATCAGTTCTTTGGCCAGATCGACCTTGTCCGGCTCGACCAGACTCTTTCCGACCTTGCCACCCGTCGCCAGCGAAAACGTGTAGGCCATCGCGCCGCCGATCACGATCGAATCGCAGACATTCAACAGGTTATCGATGACTTTGATTTTGTCGGAGACTTTGGCACCGCCCAGGATTGCCACGAACGGACGTTCGGGTGAGCTGATCACGTCGCTCAGGTATTTGATTTCCTTTTCGACCAGCATCCCTGCGACCCGCGGCTTGCCCGCCATTGCCATCGGCACGGCGTACATCGAACCGTCTTTTCGATGACACGTTCCAAAGGCGTCGTTGCAATAGACATCCCCCATATCGGCCAGAGTTTGGGCGTAGGCAGCCTCTCCTTTTTTCTCACCTGCGTTGAAGCGAACGTTTTCGAGCAAGAGCACTTCGCCTGGTTTCAATGCAGCGGCTTTTGCTTTCGCATCGTCTCCGACCGTGTCTGTTGCGAATACGACATCGCGTGCCAGAATATCGCCCAGTTTTTTTGCAACCGGGGCCAGACTGTACGCCGGGTCAGGCGCACCTTCAGGCCGACCCAAATGCGACATCAGAATCACACTCCCGCCGCGACCGATCACACTTTGGATCGAAGGCACCGCCATCACAATCCGCCGGTCGTCGGTGATCTTTCCGGCATCGTCCAGCGGGACATTGAAATCGACCCGCATCAGAACTTTTTTGCCAGTTACTTCGATATCTTTGATAGTTTTTTTGGGCATGGGGATTTCGTCAGGAAACCTGGATAATGAAGCTGTGCGAGCCAATACGCCGCGGGACTGGGTTGCCGGAACAGCGGAAAGCCCTGTTCCTGCCTGCGTCGAATCGGCCCTGATTCTAAAGGAAAGCCGATGAATTCCGAACGGGGTGATGATTACGGTTACGGTTCGTAGTACCGGCTTCAACCGGAAGATCCGCATGAATGGGGTACTCCGAACTGGCGAAAAACTATTTGTCGGCGGCGCCGGTCGCTGGTTTGCTTTCCGCTGCGGGATAGGTTGCGCGTTCCGCTTCCCACTTTTTCAACGCTTCTTCGTCGCCGGTTGCCTTGCTCAACCCGATCAGCTGGTCGAGGGTTTCCGTGAGAAGCGGCAGGTCATCGATTGGAATCCCATTCTTTTTCCAGGACTTCATTCCTTCATAGCCCTGATTCAAAAGCGGTTCGGCTTCAGCGAATTCCTGTTTGACCAGCAGGACATGTCCGAGCAGAGCCCGGGTTACAAACTTGCTCAACACATCCGGCTGTAGCTCTTCCTGAATTCCGAGCGCCTCGCGCAACGAATCTTCCGCCCGCAGAAATTCACCGACGGCGAACAGGCGTCGTGAAAAAACTGTCAACAACGACGCGTACTGGGACTGGTCGCTTCCCGCCTGGGCCTGATACCCGCTGCGGAACTGTCCGTACAACTCCATTGCCTGGTCCACTTTTCCGCTGACCAGCAACACATTCGCCATGTTGTACTGGGACGCGACGGTGTTGGGGTGGGTTGGGCCGAGTTTCGAAGTCATGTTGTCGAGAACGTCCTGCATCAGCGGCAATGCCTGATCAATCATCCCGGCCTGGCGGTAGATGACGGCCAGATTTCCCTTGTCGGTAACCGTCTCCGGGTGGTCGTCGCCGTAGATTTCCGTTTTCAATTTCACGGATTCCTGAAACAGCTCCAGTGCACGATCGTTCTGACCAAGGGCCAAATATGTTCCGGCCAGTTCGTTGATCGCATACAGCGTGTTGGGGTGATCACGTCCCTGAAGTTCTGTGCTGCGTTCGAGCAGTTGTTCCATGAGTGGCAATGCTCTTTCAAAATCCTTTGCTGCTGCGTAACTCGACGCCAGTGTGTGTTGACTCGACAACGACTCGGGATGATCTGCGCCCAATTCTTCTTCAGTCAGTTTCGCGCATTCCTCGCCGAGCCCGATGGCCTCTTTCGTTTTCCCCATTTGCGACAGGACGGAAACCATGTTTCGCATTCGGGCAAGAGTCGCCGGATTGCGATCGCCCAGTTTTTCACGGCTCACACGATAGCCTTCTTCCATCAGCGGCAGTCCCCGTTCACGCTGGCCCATCGTCCAGAGCGCCGTTCCGAGATTGTTCATCGCAATCAGGGTTGTCGGGTGGTCTTTGCCCAAACCGGTGCGGGTCTTTGAATATGCTTCCTCCATCAACGGCATCGCCCGCTGCAAGTTCCCGGAGCTACGGTAGCCAGTTGAGAGATTGACCAGCGCGAGCAATGTGTCGTGATGGTTTTCGCCGAGGGTGGCCTTCATCCGTTCGTGAGTTTCCTTTTCCATGTCGAGCGCCCGTTTCAGGTCACCTGACTCCCGGTATTCGTGCGCGAGATTGACCATGCTGGAGAGTGTGTCAAAGTGGTCGGGTCCGAGCACGCGCATTCGCGCTTCGAGAACTTCTTCGAACATCGGCAAGGCCCGCTTGCTCTGGCCTGCGCGGCTGAGACCCACGGCCAGATTGCTGTGTGCCATCAGCGTGTCCGGGTGATCGGTGCCGTTCAGTCTTTTCAGGTTTTCGAATGCTTCCTGCTTCAGCGGAAGTGCCAGCGATGACTGGCCGGTCATGTCGTAGGCCTCGCCCAGGTTGACCATCGAACCCAGCGTATCACGGTTTTCGTCGCCGAGTTCTTTCGATCGAATCGCCCTCGCTTTTTCAAAAAGCGGAATTGCTTCGTCCGGGAATCCGAGACTCAGGAGCGAATTGCCCAATTTGTGTTGCAGCGACGCGACGACCAGCGGATCACCGACGTTGTCTTCATCCAGTTGTTTCCCGGCAGTTACCAGCCGGTTTGCCAGAACGGCCTCGAGAGGTTCGTTTTCAACACGAACTTTGCGAATATCCAGGTCATTGAAAATCGAAGTTATGATTTCGCTTCCCCGTTCGATTTGCGTCAGGCGTTTTTGAGTCAGCTTGTTTGCGGCCCGTTCGGCGTTGGCGGATTTTTCGGCTTCCAGTTTGGCCAGCCGCTCTCCTTCCGCACGTTCCGATTCACGCTGGGCAGCGTCCACCGCCAGTTGTTGCTGCTTCCGCGCCTCCAGCATTCCCCACGTTGTTCCGGCAAATCCAGCCAGGAGTGCGGCCAGCAACAGACTGGCAGCGATAACCGGTCCGCGATGTCGCCGGAGAAACTTCCTGACGCGGTAGCTGCGGCTTGGGGGTCGGGCGATTACCGGTTGGTGAGTCAGGAACCGCTGGATGTCGGCTGCGAAATCGTTGGGGCTGTCGTAACGCCGGTCCCGTTCCTTTTCGAGAGCCTTCATCACGATCCAGTCGATGTCGCCACGTACCCAGCGCATCAATTCGGCAGGTTCAATCGCGCGACTGGCTGCAATGTTCGGCAGGTTGTCGGCACTGCTCAGTCTTGTACTCGGTCGGGGCGGATCGACTTCGCGAACCATCCGCAACATTTCCAGAACGGCGGCACGTTGAAACTGGCGCGCGTCCAGCGGCGGAACGCCGACCAGCAACTCGTAAAGAATGACGCCCAGCGCGTAAACGTCGGCTCGTGTATCAACATCGATGTTGCCCGGCGAGACTTGTTCGGGACTCATATAGGCAGGCGTACCGACAATTGCACCTTCGTCACCAAACGACTCGTCGATCAAACTGCCGCCAGTCGCTCTGGCCAATCCGAAATCGATAATTTTTGGCACGGGCCGTCCATCGACTCGCGTGACAAGCACGTTTCCCGGTTTCAAATCGCGATGTATGACGCCTTTGCGATGAGCATGCTGCACGGCATTACAAATTTGAATAAACAATTCCAGCCGCGCCAGAATCGGCATCTGCTCGCGATCGCAGAACTCGGTCAGTGGCACTCCATCAACCAACTCCATGACAAAATAAGGCTGGCCGTATTCCGTAGTGCCACCATCGAACACGCGGGCGATACCAGGATGATCCATCAGGGCCAGAGCCTGACGCTCTGCTTCAAACCTCTTGACGATCGTTTGAGAATCGCGATCGGCGCGAATCAGCTTGAGTGCAACGCGGCGACGAACGGGTCGAACTTGTTCAGCAACCCAGACAGCTCCCATCCCTCCCTGACCGATGATTTCGACCAGTTGGAATCGTTTGTCGATCCACTGCCCTGCCTGTGCCGATTCAACCCGTCCTTTGGATTTGGGGAGCGATTTTTCCAGGGCATTGGGATCGACTTCCTGAGTCACTTCCGTCGATCCGGATGGAGGATTCACCAAAGTGCCGTGGCCGGATTCCGCCGGCACTGGCCCTGAATCGGTGGTTTGGTCGAGCTGTTTATCATCGGTTAATGGCTGGCGATCGAATTCGGCCAACCGCTGCTCCAGCCGCTTTCGTAACTCATCGTCGCCCGCACATTCCCGCTCCAGAATTTCCGCGCGTTTGTGACTGGAAGTCGCGACCAGTCGCTGAAACAATTCGTTTTCGCGCATTGCAAGTCACTCCTCCAAAAGTCTTGATATCAATTCCCGATTCGGTCCAGTCGCTCGCTCAACTCACCGACGATTCGCTCCAACTCAGCGACTCGGGATTCGAGTTCGTTGCTGCGGGCCGGTGCCGACGATCGCGTTGGCGTCGCGGGTTCGTCTCCATCGCCGCCAACGGCTGGTGTCGATTCGATTGACGAGCGGATCTTTTTCAGCTCGTCGAAGCCACACAAATTGTGCGTGACCACCTGTCCGCGACCGGCCGGGGTCAGCTCGATCATCAAACCGCGGGCGACCAGGCCATCGACCAATTCCTTCATCCGGTCGAGATCGTCGACCGGCTCCATCCGGCTGGCACGCTGGCGAAGTTCACCCAGGGTCTGTTGCCCCCGCAACAACAACTCCGCCATCACCGCCATTTCGACCTTGTCCACTCCCAGCCAGTCGTACAGCAGGTGTTTGTACTTGATCGCCCGGCCGTCGCCATGGATTTCGACCACCACGCCCAGTTCGCGCAGCTGATCCAGGACCGATTCCACATGGTCGGAGCTGAGTGTCATCAACGGGCTGCGATTGGATTTCTGGTTGGCGCCATTGGTGATCGAATTCACCGTCATCGGATAAACGTCGGGAGTCGTTTTGGATTTTTCGGCCAACACGCCAGCGATCCGTCGTTGTTCACGGGTCAGCGCTTGCCATTTGCGAGCAGGAGTTTGAGTTTCCGGATTATTCTCGGGATTATTCATTGTGAACAAGTGCCTTATCAGAAATTCTGGTTGGCTAATTTCATGGACTAACATCATCCGCATTCCCATCAATGTATCCGCAACCAAGCCCAATTCGCACACCAGTCACAACTTGTTCCAGGGCTCCGCCCTGGAACGCACTGCACCGGAGGCTCCGCCTCCCGAGCCCTTCCCCAATTTCACGATCCCCACACCCGGCAATTCAAACGTATTCCCACACCGCGACACCAACTCCCCAAAACAGCCACAATTCGCTAGATTTGCGGTTCACAAATTACCAGTTTGAAGCAAGAAAAGGGCTTTTCCCCGATGAACAAGATCAAGGTGCAGAATCCGGTCGTTGAACTGGACGGCGACGAAATGACCCGTATTATCTGGGCGTTTATCAAGGAAAAACTGATCCTGCCCTACCTCGACATCGACATCAAATATTTCGACCTCGGCATCGAGTCCCGCGACAAAACGGAGGACCAGATTACGGTCGATTCGGCCGAAGCGATCAAAAAATACAACGTAGGCATCAAGTGCGCAACCATAACGCCGGATGAAGAACGGGTAAAAGAGTTTGGGCTGAAACAGATGTGGCGTTCGCCCAACGGCACGATCCGCAACATCCTCGGCGGCACGGTCTTTCGCGAGCCGATCATTATGCGCAACGTTCCGCGACTGGTTCCCAACTGGACGCAGCCGATCTGCATTGGCCGTCATGCTTTTGGCGACCAGTACCGGGCGACCGATTTCGTCGTGAAGGGGCCGGGCAAGCTGACGATTTCGTTCGAAGGGGCGGATGGCGAAAAGATTTCCCACAACGTCTACGATTTTGAGGGTGGTGGCGTCGCGATGGCCATGTACAATACCGACGAGTCGATTTGCGGGTTTGCAAGGTCGTGCTTCAACATGGCCCTGCAAAAGAAGTGGCCGCTCTATCTGTCGACCAAGAACACGATCCTGAAAAAATACGACGGACGGTTCAAGGATCTGTTCCAGGAGATCTATGACAACGAGTTCAAGGATCAATACCAGGCGGCGAAGCTGACCTACGAGCACCGGCTGATCGACGACATGGTCGCAGCCTGCCTGAAGTGGAATGGCGGGTTCGTCTGGGCCTGCAAAAATTATGACGGCGACGTCCAATCCGACACCGTGGCCCAGGGCTTTGGGTCGCTGGGGTTAATGACGTCCGTGCTGGTTACGCCGGACGGAAAGACGATGGAAGCCGAAGCGGCGCACGGAACGGTTACCCGCCACTACCGCCAGCACCAGGCCGGCAAGCCGACATCGACCAACCCGATCGCTTCGATTTTTGCCTGGACCCGGGGACTGGCCCATCGCGGCCGGCTGGACAACAACGCCGAACTCGTCAAATTCTCTGAGTCGCTCGAGCAGGTTTGCGTCGAGACGGTGGAAGGTGGCAAGATGACCAAAGACCTTGCGCTGTGTGTCCACGGTGATGATTTAAAACCGGGCCACTACCTGAATACCGAAGATTTCCTGGCCGCGATCAACGACGGCCTGCAGAAATCGATGGCTTAAAGGATTGGTTGCGTTCTGCACAATACACGAAAGGCCGGAAGGCAAGCATGCTTAACCATCGGCTCATTCACCCGGAAATTCTGGCGGTTTTGGCGGCGGCTGGCCACCATGCAAGAGTTCTGATCGCCGACGGGAATTACCCCGCTTCGTCAAAACTGGGAACGCGAGCCAAGCTCGTGCATTTGAATTTGATGCCCGGAGTCACAACTTGCAATCAGGTTTTGCAGGCAATATTGTCCGCAGTACCTGTCGAATCGATCAACACGATGATGTACGAAACGACCGGGCAATACGGATTGACCGAAGACCCGCCGGTCTGGAACGACTACCGCAAGTCGATTGCGGCGGCGGGATTGAAACTGGATTTGAAACCGCTCGAATATCGCGCATTCTACGACGCAGTGATTACTCCCGATCATGTCCTGACGGTTCAGACCGGCGACCAGCAACGATACGCGAACGTATTGTTGACCCTCGGAGTACGGATGGATGCGTAGAGTCCGCTGTGCGGACCAGCCAAAGTTTGGTCCACGATTGGTCCGCACAGCGGACCCTACTTGGCCGCATGGCTTCTCAGGACCTGGTCCAGTTTCCCCGTGCTGTCTCCGATCGATTCCGCTTTGGAACCGGCCTGGTCGAGGATCGTCATGTAGAAGTTGGTCAGTGGCGTTTCCCGTTCGAACTCGAGATGTTGCCCGGTGACGAATCGTCCTCCGCCGCTGCCGACTGTCATGATCGGCAATCCGCCGTGGTCGTGGCGGTTGCCGTCAGCTATGCCGCTGCCATAGACGATTAGCGTGTTGTCCAGCAGCGTGGATTCCCCTTCCGGAACAGCATTCAGTTTGTCGAGAAAATATTTGAACAGCCCCATGTGAAACTGGTTGATCTGGCTGATCTGCGACTGTTTTTCTTCATCGTTGCCGTGATGCGATATTTCGTGATGGCCGTTTTTGATGCCGATTTCGCGATAGCTGCGATTGCTCCCTTCGTTGGCGAACATGAATGACATGATCCGCGTCGAGTCGGTCTGAAATGCCAGTGCCATCACGTCGGCCAGCAGCTTCATGTGCTCGGACCAGGCACGGGGAACACCTGCCGGACGGGGATAGTCCGGAATGTCCTCTTCCGCCCGATCCAGTTTGTCCGTTCCCAACAGCCGGGATTCGACTTCGCGAATTGAATACAGGTACTCGTCCAGTTTGTTCCGGTCGGTGGAACCGAGATGCTGATGCAGGACCTTCGCTTCTTCGCGAACGTAATCGAGCACGCTCTTGCGATTCTTTCGGCGCAGGGCCGAGGCCTGTTTCGATTCCAGTTCGTCGGCCGATCCAAACAGCCGGTCAAAGAGTGAGCCTGGGTCAAAGTCCTTGGCCACTGGCGTCGTCGCGGTGCGCCAGGAAATATTGGAACTGTAAACGCAGCTATATCCCGAATCACAATTGCCCGAGGTGGCGGAACTCTCCATCCCGACTTCCAGCGAAGGGAGTCGGGTCGCAGAACCCATGTGTTCGGCCAGCAACTGGTCGATCGATGGCCCGTTGTAAATTCCGGCACCAGCGGTTTTCTTGGGGTGGGCGCCGGTCAGAAACGCAGCGCCGCTGCGTGCATGATCGCCAGGACCATCGCCCAGCGCCCGGGCCCCGTTCAGCGTTAATCCCGACAGAACGTTGATTTTCGATTTGTATTCCTCGAGCGGCTGGAGAATCGACTTCAATTCAAAACCGGCACCGGTCGTGTCCGGGGTCCAGTCCTGCATATGCATCCCGTTGGGGACGTAGAAGAAAGCGGTGCGGAGCGGTGCAACGCCACTCGCTCCAGAACCGCTGCCGCCCGCGAGGGACTTTCCAGCCGCCAACAACGTTCCGCCCGACATCGCTTCCAGCCATGGCAAAGCGACCAGCGTACCCAGTCCCCGCAACGCGGTTCGACGATTGATTCGGTAATTCATGATTGGGTTTCCATTTTGGGTTACGTAGCCGTTCACTCCGCTACGTAGCCGTTCACTCCGTGAACGTGCTTACACCTCCAGCACGTTCACGGAGTGAACGGCTACGTGTCGTGAACGGCTACGTGTCATTCTTTTGCCCTGAACTGAAATGGTTGACTTTCTACAATGGCAATAATAATCCTTTTGAATCCGTAATTCTCTTTCACCGCTTGCCGGGCGATGCCATCGATCACGCAATCGTCCGCCGGCAAGGGCCCCCGTCCAATCGCATACACAAACAGTTTTTCGACGATGCATCGGACGTAATCATCATACCGGGTTTCCAGTATGGTCTGTTGCAATTCGTCTGCCCCCGTAAATATCGAGCCATCCGGAAAAACTCCGGCGGAATCCACCTTTTCCCCGCCGTCAGAGTCGCGAAACATGCCGACCGCGTCGTAGTTTTCGAGGGCAAAGCCAATCGCGTCCATTTTCCGGTGGCAGCCGGCACAGTTTGGATCGGCGCGATGTTGTTCCATCCGCTGGCGGAGCGTGCCGGTCAGTTCGGCCTGGGAGTCGAGCGGTGGAACATCGGCCAGCGCCGGTGGGGGCGGATCGAGCAGCAGGTTTTCCAAAACCCATTTGCCACGCTTCACCGGCGACGTCCGGGTCGGATTGGAAGTCAGCGTCAGGAAACTGGCGTGGGTCAGCAGTCCGCGTCGCACCGAATTTTCGAGGCTGACCCGGGCGAAACCGTTTTCGGGCACTTCGGCGCTTTCGATCCCGTAATGTTCCGCAAGGGCCCGATCGACAAAAGTGTAATCGGCGTTGAGCAGCGTTTTGGGACTGAGGTCGTTTTCGAAAATGTCTGCAATCAGCAGTTTGGTTTCCTGGACCATCGACTCACGCAGCCCGGCATTGAAAGCCGGAAACTGGTCGGGGTCCGGATCGATGGAATCGAGCCGCCGCAGTTGCAGCCACTGTTCCGCAAAGCTGTCGACCAGCGCGATGGAGCGGTCGTGCTCGAGCATCCGATTCGCCTGTGCCTGCAATACGTTCGTGTCTGAGAGCTTCCCTTCGGCGGCCAGCCTGAACAACTCGTCGTCGGGCATCGAGCTCCACAGAAAATAGGAGAGCGAAGTGGCCAGTTCAAAATCGGACAGGCGGCGGGCTGTACTGTCGGCTGGGGCGGGTGCTTCGATTTTGAAAAGGAAATGGGG
>Ga0163150_10006467_pt1 | contig 14316 bp, 9 predicted proteins | sample OliLakLV19P2IB_FD_148628 | JGI IMG/M metagenome (GOLD analysis project Ga0163150, IMG submission 148628) | Freshwater microbial mat bacterial communities from Lake Vanda, McMurdo Dry Valleys, Antarctica - Oligotrophic Lake LV.19.P2.IB | ecosystem: Environmental > Aquatic > Freshwater > Lake >...
CTTCATGCCGGCACCGTAACGCCCGTAATGGAGGCCGCGCACGGCAATGGTGTAGAAGCGTGCCGGCATGAAGTAGCGCCGGTAGTCGGCGAGCGCGGTGGTGAGCCTGAGGTCGCCAAACGTCGGTGCGATTTCGAAGCGCGAGCGGCCGCCCGCCACCGGGCCCACGGGGCCCGACAGCGCGCTGTCGGTCACGAACGCGGTACTGAAGTTCGACAGGGTCAGCGAGTCGGCCAGCGACGTCCGCTCCGTCTCGTCGGAGAGAATGCGGCCGGTGCGCAGCGAAGACGCGATGGTGCGGACTTGCTGGTCGTACGAGGTCCGCGTGAACCCGCCGCCCAACTCGATACGTGACGTCTGGCTGAACGGATAGGCCAGCATCCCGCTGACGCCCCGGTTGACCTGGCGCTGGATGATCGTCTGATCGAGCAGGGCGTTCTCACCCGCGACGACTCCCTGGCCGATCGCATACCCGCCAGCCATGTAGGGGCTCTGCTCGACCGACACCCCCCAGTTGAAGCGCTTGCTCAGATTCGTATAGGCGAACAGGACGCCGGTATTCTTCGCCAGATCCCCAACGCCCCCGCCGGACGTGTCGGCGCTGATCTGCGCGTAGAGATTGTGGTTGCCGAGGATATCGCTGAAGTTGAAGGCGATGCCGCCGCCAACCCCGGCGCCGAACCGATTGACGCCGGCCGAGATATACGGCTGGCTCACGCCGTCGAGGGTCAGCCCCGCGTTGTAGGCCTCGACCTCGCCCGTGGCGCTCGGAAGGCCGGTTGCGGGGTCGTCGAGCATTCGGGCGATGAGCGCCTCGCGCTGAATGGGCGGGAGCGACGCCGCCTGAAGCCGCGTGGCGGCCGAGGTATCCGGAATCGGCTTGCCGGCCAGTTGGTCCGCCGTTTCGATCAGATAGATGTGGTGCGCGCCTTCTTCGTAGGCGCTGATCGCCAGCGTGCGCGAATCGATCGCGGACGAAATCGCCGGGCTCAGCGCGGTGATGCCGCTGACGCCGCTGTCCACGTTCGTCATCTGCAGGAGCGCGCCCGACTGCACGTTGACCGAGTACACATTGCTGATGCCGGTGTGATCCGACACGAAATAGAGCCGCCTGCTGTCGGGATTCCACTGCGGGTTGATGTTCTTGCCCTGCGCAAACGTGGACAACGCCGCGATGCGCCCTGACGCGACGTCGAAGAGCGCCAGCTGATAGTCGCCCGCGTCCAGCGTGTCGGCCTTGGTCGTGAAGCGATCCGTGACGAACGCGATCTGGCTGCCGTCAGGCGACCATGCCGGTTGCAAGTCTGCAAAGAGATCGCTCGTCACCCGTTGCGCCGCGCCCGCCTCGAGGTTGTAGATGAAGAGATCCGAGTCGCCGCCGACCGTGGCCGAAAACGCGATCGACTTGCCGTCGGGCGACCAGCTGGGGTTGAGGACCTCGCCGACGTCCGGCAGCGCGATCTCACGTGCCACGTCGCCGTTCTGCACGTTGAGAATCGCCAGGACCGCCTTGCCGGCGCTGACGCCGGCGACCGCGAGCTGTTTACTGTTCGGACTCCACGCTCCGGCCGATCCGATGAACTGCAGGCTTGTGAAGTGTTGCGTGAGCGCCGTATCGACGAGCTTGCGCACGATCTTGCCGGTCGCCGTTTCCGCAAGAAACAGGTCGATGGAAAACAGATCGCGCGACGAAAAAAAGGCGATCTGCCGTCCGTCGGGGCTGATGGACGGAGACACGTTGGTGGCCATGCGCGACTGATCGGTCCCGGTCAGCGACCGACCGAACGTGTGCGCGCGGCCGGTCGCCGCCATGACGGGGCTGTATTGCCCGCGGATGTCGGCATGCCAGCCCGCGGACAGCTCTTTCTCCTCGATCGCCGTCGCGGCGTTCAGCGCCAGCAGCGGGCTTCCGGATCGGACCGCATCGCGATAGATCTGGCCGATGAGCTCGTCGCCGTACTTGCCGCCGACGTAGGCCCACACGGCCTGGCCCCATCGATAGGGGAAGAACTCGCCTGAGTCGAGATCCTTGATCTGCGGAAGCTCTTCCTCGCGTGTGGCGTCGCGAAGCCACATCGCCGTATGCGCATCGACCGGCCCGATCGACAGATACTCCGCGAGCCCTTCCACGAACCAGAGCGGCAGGCTCTCAATGCCGCCGCCGCTGCCGGGCGCGCGCTGCGACGAGATGTCGTATTGGAAGGCATGGACGAGCTCGTGACCCAGCACGTGGTCAGTGGCCTGGAGCGTTCCGGCCAGCGGCAGCACCACCCGGCGCTTGAGCCCCTCGGTGACGCCGCCCGTCCCCTCGCCGATCATGCCGCCGACGATGTTGGTCTGTTCGAAGTCGGGGTGGGACGCATAGAGCACCAGCGGCTGGCGCGTCGTCATCGTGTGACTGAAGACCTGTGAGAGGCGGGCGTACCAGCGCTCGGCCATCCGGCCCACCCGTGTGGCGCCTTCGCGCTCTGCCTCGTAAAAGTAGATGTCGAAGTGCTCCGTCTTGAGGACTTCGAACTTGAAGTCCTTGTACTGGACCTTGTTGCGTCCGAAATACTGCGCCTCCGCAGGCGACGTCCCGAGCGACAGAAGAAGGATGGAGAGAAGCGCGAGAGGCAACCGGCGAAATATGTGCCGCATGGGGGCTCCTGCTGAAGTAGGTGTCCGATGTAACCAAACCTTTGCGTTGCCAAAGTCGGGCCAAGTCGGAGCGGCCGGTTTTATCGAGAATTCGGTACGATTTGCGGCACAAAAAGGGGGAGAGTGTCCTCTATAGTCGTCAGTCTCAGGCGACAGTCGCGAGTCTCAGTCGGCAGCGACTTATAGAATCCTCATCCCCAGCGCCGACAGGGCGAGCTCGATGCCGAGCTCGGCGGTCGTGTTGCGGATGTCGAGGGTCGGGTTGACTTCGACCAGGTCGAGGGCCGCGAGCAGGCCGGACTCGGCAATCATCTCCATCAGCAGATGCGCCTCGCGGTAGTTGAGCCCGCCTTTCACCGGCGTGCCCACGCCCGGCGCGATAGACGGATCGCAGACATCGAGATCGAAGGACACGTGGATGCCCGCGGTGCCGGCGGTCACGGCGCGCAGCGCCTCGGTTGCGACGGCCGCGACACCAAGCCGGTCAATGTCCTTCATGGTAAAGACGTGCACGCCGGAATTCCGGACCAGGTCTTTTTCGCGCTCGTCGAGGTTGCGCACGCCGACGAGCGCCGTGTGTTGGGGCAGCACGGTCGGCGAAAAGCCGCCGATGGACGAGAGTTCGGCAGGTTCCGGCCCGATGAGCGCCGCGAGCGGCATGCCGTGCACGTTGCCGCTGGGCGTGCTCGCGGGGGTGTTCATGTCGCCGTGCGCGTCGATCCACAGGAGCCCGATCGAGTGGCCTGCCGTACGCGCGTGCGCGGCGGACGCGGCGACCGAGCCGGCCGCGAGGCTGTGATCGCCGCCGAGCACCAGAGGGATCGCCCCTTCCTCGATCGACGCGCGCGCCAGCTGGTAGAGGCGATCGCACACTTTAGCGATGTCCTTGATGAATTTTTTCTTCGGGTCGCCGTGCTTCTTCGTCTCTGGAATCGGCGACGGAAGATCGCCGCGATCGACAACCGTGCGGCCCAGCGCAGCGATCTTCTCACTGAGGCCGGCGATGCGGAACGCCGACGGCCCCATGTCCACGCCGCGCCTGCTGCCGCCCATGTCGAGCGGCACGCCGATCAGATGGACCGCGGGAGGCACAGGTCTACAATACCAGTAACGGAACAGGAGACTGAGCTCCCTTAGAAAAATGACAGTACCCCATATCACCGTCCCGCCGCCGGGACCGCGCGCGCGGGCCATTCTGGACCGCGATCGCGCGGTGGTGTCGGCGTCCTACCCGCGCAGCGCGCCGTTCGTCATGGCCCGAGGCGAGGGGGCCGTGGTGCACGACGTGGACGGCAACGTCTATCTCGATTGCAGCGCCGGCATCGCCGTGGCGGCGACCGGCCATTCGCATCCCGATGTCGTGCGCGCCATCACCGATCAAGCCGCGCGCTATCTGCACATTTCCACCGACTACTACCACGAGCCGCAGGTCGCGCTTGGCGAACTGCTCTCAGAGGTGGTGCCGGTCGGCGGGCGCGCCAAAACCTTTTTTTCGAATTCGGGAACGGAGGCGGTCGAGGCGGCGATCAAGCTGGCGCGGCATCACACAGGGCGCGTCAACATCATCGCGTTCCTCGGATCGTTCCACGGGCGCACGCTCGGATCGCTGTCGCTGACGGCGAGCCGTACCGTGCAGCGCAGCGGATTCGGACCGATGATGCCCGGTGTCTACCACGCGCCCTACGCAAACCCCTATCGCTGCCCGATCGGGAGCGATGCCGATGCGTGCGCCGAGGCGTGCCTCGCGTACATCGAAACACAGATCCTCACGCATCTCGTGTCGCCCGACGAGGTGGCGGCGATCATCTTCGAGCCGATCCAGGGTGAAGGGGGCTACGTGGTGCCGCCGCCGGCGTTCGTCCAGGGCCTCGCCCGGATCGCGAGCCGCCACGGCATGCTCCTCATCGCCGACGAAGTGCAGTCGGGCATCGGCCGCACGGGAAAAATGTTTGCCGTCGAACACTACGGCGTCCAACCCGACATCTTCGTGGTCGCCAAGGGGGTCGCCTCCGGCTTGCCGATGGGCCTGACGATTGCGCGCGAAGACGTGATGGACTGGCCGGTCGGCGCGCACTCGAACACCTTCGGCGGAAATCCGGTTGTCTGCGCCGCGGCGCTGGCGACGATCGCGCTGGTGCGCGGCGGGCTTATGCAAAACGCTGCCGGCGTCGGAGCCTATCTCCACCAGCAACTGACGAATCTCGCCTCGCGCCACCGGCTGATCGGCGATGTGCGCGGGCTCGGTCTGATGATCGGCATCGAGCTGGTCCGCGACCGTCAGACGAAGGAGCGCGCGACCACCGAACGGGATGCGCTGGTGCTGGCCGCATTCCGCCGCGGGCTGCTCGTCATCGCGGCCGGCCCGAACGTGATCCGGTTCTCGCCACCGCTCGTGCTCACCCGGGATCAGGCCGATACCGCCGTGCGGATTCTGGACGAGTCGCTGATCGAAATTTCCAATTCTTAATTATTTAGTTGAAACGGCAAACCGAGGTAGCATGTCATGTGCCTCGGCCTACATCCCCCACGCTGACCGACGGAGAACTGCGCCTCATGCGCGTCCTGTGGGATCGCGGCGAGTCCACCGTCAACGGCGTCGTGGACGCGCTGAAGTCGCAGCCAAAGCCGGCCTACAACAGCGTGCTCACGCTGCTGCGCATTCTGGAGAAGAAGGGCCACGTGACCCACCGCAAGGACGGGCGCGCGTTTATCTTTCTGCCGGTGATCGGGCGCGCCGACGCGAGCCGCAGCGCGCTGCGGGCCCTGGTGAACCGCTTCTTCGAAGGGTCACCGCGTCTGTTGATTGTGAACCTGCTCGAAGACGAAGAGCTCTCACCTGAGGCGGTCAAGCAGCTCAGGGAGCGCATCGAGGACCACCCATGACCGCATGGTGGCTGACATGGGTATGGCAGGGGCTCGCCCTGGCGCTGGCGACGGACGGCGCGCTTCGCCTGCTGCCGCGCGTGAATGCGGCGACGCGGTACTGGATTTGGTGGATCGCGCTTGGGGTGACGGCGGTATTGGGATGGTGGCCGTTCGCTGAGACAGGACTGAAGTCCTGTCCGTCGTGCGCGATCCAGTCCTCCTTCACGTTTCTTCTTCCGTCGGCCCCCGACGCAGTCATCACCGTCGCACTGGGGATCTGGGCGGCTGTCGCGATCGTCGGGCTCCTGCGCGTGGCGGCCGGTGTTCGTGCGGTGTTCGTGCTGCGCGCTCGCTGCCGTCCAATGCCTGCCGGTCTCGAAGCGCAGCTGCCGTTGTGGCTCGATGCGCGGCGGCGCGGCCGCGACGCGCGCGTCATGCTCTGCGATGCGGTGGACGGGGCGCAGATGCTGGGGTTCGGCCGCGCGTGCCTCGCGCTGCCGCCGTCGCTGGTGAAGGCGCTGACGCTCGAGGAGCTCGATCAGATCCTCCTGCACGAATACGCACACGTGCAGCGGTGCGATGACTGGACAAGGCTCGCGCAGACGGTGCTGCAGTCGGCACTCTGGATTCATCCGGCGATCGCGCTCCTCGGACGCCGGTTGAATCTGGAGCGCGAGATCGCCTGCGACGAGCGGGTCGTCGCCCGCACGGCCCTGCCGAAAGACTACGCGCGGTGTTTGACGCGCGCCGCGGAGATACGCGGCACCGCGACCGAGATCATGCTCGGGTCTGCATTGTTCGGACCCGCGCGGACCCTGGTTCGACGTGTCGATCGGTTGCTCGCACTCAAGGGACGGATACGCCCGAACGCCTCTGCGCTCGCAGCGGGTACCGGGGCGTGCGTACTCATCGCAATGGCCCTGACGCTGCGCACGATTCCGCTCGTGGCGGAAGTAGGGGACGTGATGTTTCCTGGAGTCGCGGTCCCGCTGAAGCCGGACACGACGTACCGTCGTGCAGACACGCGTACGGTGAGGTCCGGCGTCAGCCGGACCGAGGTCCGCATAAATGCGGACCCCACCAGACGAAATGCGGACCCCACCACACGCATGCCTGTCACGGTACGGCTGAAGCCGGACACGACGTACGAACATCACGCACCCATCGCATCCGCCTTCGCGCCTGGCGGCGCGACGGCGGACAAGCCTGACGCACCCATTCTGACCGCGCGCACCTTCGACGGAGACTATCGATCGGCTGCTGCGGCCGCGCCGGCTGACGCCTCGCGTCCGTGGCATGTCGCAGAAGCCGCGGGCATCAAAATCGCTCAAACGTTCACGCGCGCGGGGGTCTCTCTCGCGCGCCGTTTTTAGCCGAATTTCAAGTAGACTTGTGGCTCCAAAATGAGAATTCATCTGGTTAATCCCAGCGATATTTCGTTCGGCACGGCCGTGATCACGCCCCGGTGGCTGTACGTGCTCGCCGCGGCGACGCCCGCCGAGTACGGCGATCCCCACATCATTGATGAAACGCTCGATCCCATGGACTTCGACAGCATTGCGCCGGGCGATGTGGTCGGCATCGGCATTCATACCTTCAACGCGCTCCGCGGGTACGAAATCGGCCGAGAGGCCAGGAAGCGCGGCGCGACGGTCGTCTTCGGCGGGATTCATCCGACGTTGTACCCCGAAGAGTCGTTCGAGCTCGGCGGCGCGCATGCGGTCGTCAAAGGCGACGGCGACATGGTGTGGGGCGTCGTCCTCGGCGATGCCCAGAAGGGCGCGCTCCTCAATACCTATGACGGTGGCCGCGTCAGCGGCACCACCTTCCAGCCGGCGCGCTGGGATCTGCTCCCCGCCGACCGCTACATGTTTGGCTCGGTGCAAACGCTTCGCGGCTGCCCGAAGCATTGTTCGTTCTGCTCGGTCTGGAGAACGGACGGCCAGCAGCCCCGCCAGCGGACGGCCGACGCCGTCGTCAAGGAGGTGGTCGAGCTGCGGCGATTGGGGTTCCGCTTCATTCTGCTCTCGGATGACAATTTTTATCCGGTGACGATGGAGGACTTGAGGCTTGCGGAGCGGCAGGGAAATCAGGCGCGCATCGACTCGCTGATGGAGATTCGCCGCGAGCGGTTCGAGCTGATGGACCTTCTCGCGAAGCTGCCCGACGACCTCGTCTTCTACACGCAGATCACGATGGAAGCGGCCGAAGACCCCGAGTTTCTGCACGCGATGAACAGGGCGAGGATTCGCGGTGCGCTCGTCGGCGTCGAGTCGGTAACCGCCGAAGGATTGAAGGCGGTCTTCAAGGACTTCAACTACGCGGGCGACAAGCTCGTGGCGAGGCTCAAGGAATTCCGCGCGCACGGCGTCCACATTCTCGGCTCGTTCATCTTCGGCCTGCCGACCGACAAGCTCGACACGTTCCACGCCACCGCGGAGCTCGCGCAAAAATCCGACATCGCCTTTGCGCAGTTCATCATGCTGACGCCGTTTCCGGGCACCGTCGACTTTCAGAAGTGGGAAGAGAAGATGGCCGACGACCCGACGCGCATCGCCGGATACCCGCTCACGCGGTTCTGGCTCATCCCGCGGCAGCAGCGGCCGAAGGTCTACACGCCGCATCCGTCGTTGTCGGCGGAGGAGATCCGGAACGGCACGCAGTCCACGTGGGATACCTTCTACGGCGTGCCGGCGATCTGGGAGCGTGCGCGCATCATCAAGTCGCTGAAGGGACGCCTCCTCTTCCTGGTGATGTCGAAGCTCTATCGGCAGATGTACGCGAACACCGGCATCGCCACCGACAGCGCGCGCGTGAGCCGCTCGGCTCAGTGGGCGCGTGTCCTGGCGAAGCAGGCGCGGCGGCTCTTCGTGACGACGCCGATGCCGGACCTGCAGGTGCCTACGTAGGGGCAAGGGGTAAGGGGTAAAAGATGACATTCAGGTTCCAAATCCTGTGTATCGCTGTGGTGCTGGCCTGCGGTGCCGCGGCCGACGCGCAGCGAGGACCGGCGGCGCCGGTCACGGCCATCGTCGGCGCACGACTCGTTGACGGCACGGGCGGCGCGCCCATCGACAACTCGGTTGTGCTGGTCAGCGGCGATCGAATTACCGCCGCAGGCCCACGCGCGAGCGTGCCGGTGCCGCAGGGCGCGACCGTCGTGAACGCGGCCGGCAAGACCGTGATTCCCGGCCTCATCGACGTGCACTGCCACCTCAATCAGCCGGCCGACGTCATGCGGAGGCTGCTGCCGGTGACGCTCAACTGGGGCATCACCACTATCCGGATGGTGGGCAACGACAAGCCGGAGATCATGCACGTCTACGCCGAAGCGCGGGCAGGCACGTTTCCGTCGCCGCGTGTCTACAGCGCGGGTCAGGGATTCAACCTCAGCGGTCCGTATCCCGGAGCACCGACCCTGAAGCCGGCCACACCCGAAGACGCGCGCGCCGGCGTGCGGGCGCACAAGGACCAGAAGGTCGACTTCATCAAGATCTGGATGGGCGACACGGGCTTCACCCCCGAGATCGTCGCGGCCATCGTAGACGAAGCGAGCAAGCAGAACCTTCCGGTCGTCGCGCATATCGGCAACGTGCAGCAGGTGCGGCAGCTTGCGGACCTGGGCGTCACCGACTTTCTGCACGAGGCGCGCGACGGCATGAACCCGGAGTTCATCGCGTATGCGAAGTCGAAACGTCTGTCCTTCGCGCCGACGCTCGGCCAGGGGCAGTCGCGGTGGTTCTACTACGAGCATCCCGAGTTTCTCGCGATGGATCCCAGGTTCGATGGGTTCTACGCGCGGGGCCGCGCGATGCTGAACGATCCCGCGCGCAAGCAGGAGATCGTCGGCGCGGCCGACTTCGCTGCGACGAAGCAGCGATTCAAGGACACCAACTATCCGTTCATCAAGATGATGTCGGATGCGGGCGTCCGCGTCGTCACGGGCACTGATTGCGGTGCCGAAGCGTCTCAAACGACGCCGGTCGGACATACGACGCATCGCGAGCTGCAGATGTTCGTCGAGGCCGGCATGGCGCCGGCTGCCGCGGTGCGGGCGGCCACGCTCGACGCGGCGCGCGTGCTCGAGCGGACGGAAGACCCGTCGTATGGGTCGATTCGCGCCGGTAAAATTGCGGATCTGGTCGTGCTGAACGCCGACCCGATCGCGGACATCAACAACTCGGTCAAGATCGATCGGGTCATGAGGGCGGGACAATGGGTGCCATAACAGTCAGGCCGGATATCTACGACAAGCATCGCTCGCTGTTCGGCGAGAAAACCGTCAACGGACGACGTGTCAACGTCGAGGAGCTGATCGCGCGGCTGACGCGCGACACGAAGAGCGAGTTCCGCACGCTGCTGAGCGCGCGGCACGCGTTCCAGGAACAGGTGGGGCGCCGCGAGCGGAGTTACGGCTTTCTTGCGCCGGAGACGAAGGTCAGCGATGCCGACGGCCATACCGCCACCGTGCGCGAGATCCGGCAGGGCATGCTCGACGGGTTCTTCGGACGCAAGACGCCGCATTCGTGGCGGCTGAACGCGTCGGTGCCGATCCCCAAGGACACGATGACGCCGGGGCTTGAAGGCACGGGGCCCGCCATCGACCTCGGCATGGCCATGGGCGCGCTCAACACCGGCGCGGCGTCGTGGATGTGGGACTGGGAAGACGCCGGCGGCGATTTCAAGGATCAGCTCTATCAGGGCTGGGAGAACCTTCGCGACCTGCTCGCGCACACCTGGAACGGCAAGCCGTACGCGCATCCAACGAAGAAAGACGCCGGCAAGCCGCGGCAGTACACCATCGATCTGCCGCCGGAGAAATGGCCGACGATCTTCCATCGCGTGCCCGGGCTGCACCTGCAGAACCGCCAGATGTCGCTCGACGGGGAGCAGGTGCCGGCGATGATTCCGGCGCTGGTGATGCACGCCCTCAATAACTACGACACGCAGAAAAAAAACGGATCGGGCGTGTATTACTACGTGCCGAAGATCGAGACCTGGCAGGAGGCCCAGCTGGTGTCGGGGCTTCTGAAGAAGCTCGAAGAGGCCATCGGCCTGCCGCGCGGGTCGCTGAAGATCAAGATGCTGAACGAGCGCGCCGAGTACGCGCTGCAGCAGGAAGCGATCATGTGGGTGCTGCGCGAGAACCTCATCGGGCCGAACGTTGGCCGCTGGGACTATCTCAACAGCCGCGAAGAGATGTTCCGTCACGATCCCGCGATGGTGATCCCCGATCCCAACACGGTGACGATGACCGAGCCGTCGCTCACGTATTACACGATGCGGAACGCGCTGCTCGCGTTGCTGGCCGGCGGCATGCCGATCGGCGGCATGGCGGCGCAGATGCAGAACCCCGGTGCGCCCGAGAACGACGCGAAGGCGCTCCGCGATATCTGGTTCGACAAGCTGCGCGAGCGGCTGACCGGCCTGCTCACGATCAACGGCCAGCTCCACGACACGTACCGGCAGAGCTGGGTGGCGACGATTGCGCCGGCCTATGTCGAGGCCGGGCGCGAGCCGCTCGTGACGGGCGCTGGTGAGCTGCAAGGCGTCGTGGACAAGCTGAGGCCGGACGAGAAGAAGCGGCTCGAAGACCTGGGGTTGCTGAAGGACGGACGAATCTCGCCGATGGAGCTGACAGAAGCCGATCTGTCGGTCGAGAAGCTCTTCTCGGAGGAGGCGCGCAAGAAGCTGCTGTCGCGGCCGCAGGGGCCGACGACCGAAGACGGCCTGCGCTATGCGATGTACATGTCCACCGAGTTCATGTATCAGCAGCTGCTCGGCAACAACGCCGCGGCCATTTACGATCCGCGCACCGGCCTGCGTTTCATGAACGACCTGGCGACCTACGAGATCTTCTGGCACTTCCTCTATCTCACCGTCTTCCACGGGGTGGAGCTCACGGCCGACGGGACGTATTCGAAGAAGGGGGATCGCGTCACGCCGGAACTCTTCCTCACGCTGCTCGACGAGCGCCGCGAGACGGTGAAGGAGCTGTTCGCGAAGCTCGGCACGGTCTACGAGAAGACCAACGCCGAGCTCGTGCTCACGCTGCTTACGCGGCAGGTGGTCGAGACGACAGCCGAGGGACGCGTCGTGCCGCAGCCGCGCTGGATCAAGTACGGATCGCGCGTGCTGCTGTCGATTATCGAGGAGCCGGCGGCGGACCGCGTGGCTATTCTCGATGGCCTCTTCGGCGATCGCGACGATCTCGTCAGCGGCCTCGACGAGGCGCACGAGCCGGCGCGTCGCGCGCAGGCGCAGAAAGTGCTGCGCGCCTACGACTTCGTCTACGACGTCCGCGAGGATTCTTCAGAAACTGCGGCATGAGACAGGGCTTTAGCCCTGCCAGCACATGACCAAAGACACCCCGCCGAAGGCAGAGGACGTCGCGCCGATCGTCTATGACGAGCTGCGGCGGGTCGCCGCGGCCTTTATGCGGCGCGAGCGGCCGGGGCAGACACTGCAGGCCACGGCGCTCGTCCACGAAGCCTATCTGCGGCTGGCGCAGGCCGGCACCCCCTGGCACGATCAGCGCCATTTCGTCGGCATCGCCGCGCGCTCGATGCGGCAGATCCTGGTGGAACGCGCCCGTGCCCGCGGCGCGCAGAAGCGGTGGGGCGGCATGAACCGCGTGTCGATCACCGACTCGCTCGCGCTGGCCGCCACTCCCGAAACGATGCTGCCCGCGCTGGACGACGCCATCACCAGGCTGGAGCAGATCGACGCCGAGCAGGCGAAGATCGTCGAGCTCCGCTACTTTGCCGGCATGAGCGTCGAAGAAGCGGCCGACGCGATGGGAATGTCGCCTGCGACCCTCAAGCGCCGATGGACGCTCGCGCGCGCCTGGCTGTTCAGGGAATTGTCGCAATGACATCGAGGGACAGGGCTGAAGCCCTGTGCCTCCACTGATGGCGACCGCCCTGTGCCGCCAGTCATGACTCCCGAACAGCACCGCCGCACGCGCGACCTCTTCGAAGTCGCGCTGGATCGCGAGCCGAATCCCGATGCCGATATCTCGCATTGGCTCGATGACGCCGTTCCGGACGATCCGGTCGTGCGCGCCGAAGTGCGCTCGCTGCTCGATCATCATTCCCGCGCCGGATCGTTTCTGACCCAGCCGATCGTCGAAGTGGCTCCGCATCTGCTCGAGGACGATCGCACGCTCGAGCCGGGCACGGTCCTCGGCTCTTACACCATCGTCCGTGAGATCGGCCGGGGCGGGATGGGGCGCGTCTACCTGGCGTCGGACGCCAGGCTCGGGCGATCGGTCGCGCTGAAAGCGCTGCTGCCGCAGGTCACCAGCGAACCGCACCACCGCGAGCGGCTCCGGCGAGAGGCACGCGCGGCGGCCGTGCTGACGCATCCGGGGATCTGCACGGTCTATGCGCTCGAAGAGCTGGACGGCGAGTTGTACATCGCCACGGAGTTCGTCGAGGGGCACACGCTGCGCGAGGAAATGTCCGGCGGGCCGCGTCCCTCGAGCGAGACCATCACCGCGACCGGAGCCCGTCTCGCATCGGCCCTGGCGAGCGCGCACGCGAAAGGGATCACCCACCGCGATCTGAAGCCCGAGAACATCATGCGGACCCCGGACGGCGGCATCAAGATTCTGGATTTCGGCCTCGCGCGCGTGGAAGGCGCGGGCGCCGGCACGCTCACCGCGGCAGTGCCGGGCGCCATGGCGGGCACGCCGGCCTATATGGCGCCCGAGCAGATCGAGGGGCGCAGCGTCGGCCCCGCCGCCGACGTGTTCGCCTTCGGCGTGCTGATGTACGAGTGGATCTGCGGGCGTCATCCGTTTCAGGCCGGCACGCCGCTCGCGACGCTCGCTCGCGTGATGGAGAGCACGCCGGAGCCGTTGTGCAAGCGCACGGATGTGCCGCTCTGGCTCTCGGAGGTGATCGATCGGTGCCTGCGCAAGCCGGCGGGGGAGCGGTACGGCTCCGGGTCCGATCTGCTGACGGCGTTCGAGCATCCGGCGACCGCTCCACGGCGCACGGCAGACCGAAGCATCTGGTGGCGCACGCATCAGGTCGTGGCGATCGCGCTCTACATCTTCGCCAGCGCCCACGCGTGGCAGATCAAGGAGTGGCTGCGCGAGCCGACCACGCTCTGGGTGTTCGTGCTGACGGGCATCGCGGCCTCGGTGGCCGGCATCATCCGCGGGCATCTGGTGTTTACCGACATCATGAATCGCCCGTACCTGACGAGCGAGCTGCGGCGGACCCAGCGGGTGAGGCTCGTCTCCGACCTGCTGATGGCGGCGCTGCTGACGATTGACGCGTTGCTGCTGGCGTCGCTGTGGCCCCTCACGACTGTGCTGACGATTGCGCTCGCGACCGGCATCGCCCTCGCGTCGGCCCTCATGGAACCCGTCACGACCGCTGCGCTGCTCGGAGAGTAGTCAGCCTGTGAAGGACCGTCGCCGACTACGTCAGCATCGGCCTTGACGCGGATCAACCTGCGCTCGTCGTGGCGTCGGCGCCGCACTGTGCGTGCAGGCCGCCGGAAGACTGATGGTGCTCGATGCCGAGGAAACGCTCGCGACGACCAGCGCGGCCGGCTCCGAACAAGAGGTCGGAAGATCAGGAGAAGGAATGTGAATACTCCTTATCTTCTGCTGTACAGGACATAATGACCGTCCGTGGCCTATCTCGTCGTCTTTGTAGCGGCCTTCGTAGCCGGCGCCATTAACTCTGTTGCCGGCGGCGGCACACTCCTGACATTTCCTGCGCTGGTCTGGGTCGGATTGCCGTCCACCCTTGCCAACGCGACCAGCACGGTGGCGCTGACGCCGGGATCGCTGGG
>Ga0163150_10006468_pt1 | contig 14316 bp, 9 predicted proteins | sample OliLakLV19P2IB_FD_148628 | JGI IMG/M metagenome (GOLD analysis project Ga0163150, IMG submission 148628) | Freshwater microbial mat bacterial communities from Lake Vanda, McMurdo Dry Valleys, Antarctica - Oligotrophic Lake LV.19.P2.IB | ecosystem: Environmental > Aquatic > Freshwater > Lake >...
ACAAATGGTTTTACCAATGAGATGCGGCATGGAGGCGATTATGACAAAAGCACAAACAATTTTGGTCGTGGATGACGAGAAAGCCATTTGCGATTTGATTAAGGCTATTTTAGAGTCAGAAGGCTTTCAGATTTTTACAGCTGCGAATGGTGAGGAAGGATTGAAAGTTCTAAAAAGCCTAATTCCTGATTTAATCATTTTGGATATGAATATGCCCAAAATGAGTGGCATTGAATTTTATTCGAAAATTGCCAAGAGCGATGCGACGCCAGCTATTCCGGTTTTGATTTTAACCGGTCGTGGCAACATGAAAGCCATGTTCGAAGGTTTGAATGTCGACGGTTTTCTTGCCAAGCCTTTTAATGCGTCCGAGTTTATTATAACGGTCAAAAATATTCTCAGTAAATTCAAAAATTGAAAAGTGACAGTGTGTGCACCCATGGTCCCCTATAGCCGCGGATGAAAATGGCCGAAAATAATTGCATCCGACCACCTGATTTGAGTAGGAAGCAAATTGAATGAAGAGAGAAACAAATAATTCTCAGAATTGGTTGATAAGGTTTCTTTTACCCGCCACCGCGCTCATGAATCAACTCACGTACAAACAAAAACTTGTACTTATTATTTTACTTTTTGTTGTGCCTTGTCTGTTTTTAAACTATTTGGTCGTTTCTCAGGCAAATAACCGGATTCATTTTTCAAAAAAAGAAATTTTTGGGACTCAATATTTGCAACCCCTAATGAGGCAAAAGCAGAGTGTTTTAGATCTGCAAATACTATGGAAAATATCAGTCGCTGAAGACGCCGAGAATCGTTCCGCCCTCACTCAAAAAATCAGAGAGACAGACGAAGGTTTTTTAAAGCTTGAGTCCATTCATCGCACGGTCGGCACCAAGCTTGATGCGGCTCAAGAATTCCGGCAGATGGTAGAGACTTGGCAGGTTTTGAAAAAAGCCGTTCAGGATCCGAGCATTCAGTATCGAGATGATTTGTGCGTAAGACTCAATGAGAATATGCGCACATTCATGGCGCATATCGCGAATACGTCGAATTTGATTCTCGATTCGGAGTTGGATACCTATTACTTAATGGATTCGGTGCTTTTGAAACTTCCGGAGGCCAAAAATATTATCGGAAAAGTGCGGCTTTTGGGGTTGGATGTACTTTCAGAAGGACAACTTACACCAGAGGGGAAGGTGGCTTTTCCTCAGCTCTATGGTCTGCTTGATTTTAATGCAAAAGGCGTCAAAAGTGGCTTAAGGACTGCCTTTGATAACAACCCCAACCAAAATTTAAGAATAAGTTTGAGAAGGCTGCTTGAAGATTTTGATGAGGCGGTCGCCCTTTTGATGGCGTCGATTAATCGAATTGTCTTCATTAACACGCTGAGTAGCAATCTCCAGTCGATCGTGCAAGCTCATGAGGAAGCGCTCAAGAGGACGAGCTTAACAAGTTTGGTTTTATTTGACCGTGAAATTATCGAGCTAAGAACCCTTCTCAGCGCGCGTATTCATAAATTTGAACAGAAAAGAAACATAACGATCACGGTTTCGCTTCTATTAACATTGTTGACGCTCTATCTTTGTGTGGCTTTTTATATGAGCGTTATGCGGGTCGTAAAGCTTTTGGGAGACGCTACTGGGAGAATGGAAAAGGGTGAGATTATGGGCGCGGTAGAACTTGAAACAAGGGATGAGATGGGTGATGTTGTGCGGTCGTTTAATCAAGTTGCCGCAAACTTAGCTCAAAAGGCAGACAAACTTCATGCGAGCGAAAAACTTCTTTTCAGCACCCTTCAGGCTCTGCCCGTGATTGTTTTCTGTAAAGACATTCAGAAAGAATTCCGGTGGTCTGTTTGGAATAAAAAAGCGGAGGATGTTTTTGGCATTAAGGCCGAAGATTGCCTTGGGAAGACGGATTCTGATTTTTTTCCAAAAGAACAGGCAGACTGGTTTCGAAAGAAGGATATTGAAGCGAGTAAGACAACAGAAACAATTGATATCCCTGAAGAAATTGTTGAGACCAAAAACGGACCGGTTATTTTACATACCCGCAAAATTGTAATTCGGGATTCGAAGGGAGCGCCGCTTCTTCTGCTTGGTGTCTCTGAAGATATTACTGCGCAGAAAAAAGCCGAAAAAATCTTAAAAGAGAGCGAAGAAAAATTAAGCAAGATGGCAGATTCCGTCCCGGGTGTGGTTTATCAGTATTCTCTGGATAAGCAAGGCGCGCAAAAATTTATTTATATGAGTGCTTTTGCCGAGACTTTGTTTGGAGTGTCTCCCAAAGAAATCGAAAAAGATTTTAATTTGATGTGGAATCTTATTTTACCCGAAGATATCGAGAATCTTGTTCAGTCTATTCAGCGTTCAGCGGAAACCTTTAAGCCCTGGTCTTGTGAGTTTCGAATTAAGGATAAACAAGGCAAAATAAAATATATTCAAGGGGATTCCACTCCCGAAAAACCGCTAGAAGACGGCACGATTATTTGGAATGGTGTTTTAAGCGACATTACTCCCAAAAAACTGCTTGAGCAGCAATTATCACAATCACAAAAAATGGAAGCGGTGGGTAGTTTGGCCGGCGGTATTGCGCATGATTTCAATAATCTTTTGACCGTGATTAATGGATATTCTGATTTGATCGCGGCGAAGCTTAAATCGGACGATCCACTGCGTCCCAAGGTTGAAGAAATTCAAAAAGCCGGCAGCCGCGCCGCGGGTTTGACGGCCCAGCTTTTGGCGTTTTCACGGCGGCACGTGATTCAAACCCAAATTGTAGATATCAATGAGCAGATTGTGGATATGGATCAAATGATCCGCCGTTTGATGACCGAGCAAATTGAACTTGTGACTTTGCAAGCAAGTGATTTATGGATGGTGAAAGCCGATCCCGGACAATTTCAGCAATTAGTGATGAATTTGGTTGTGAATGCGAGGGATGCGATGGAAGAAGGCGGAAAAATCACGCTTGAAACACAGAATAAAACATTGGATGAGGAGTACATTTCCGATCAGGTAAAAATTCCTGCCGGAAAGTATGTTGTGCTCGCGGTCAGCGACACGGGCTGTGGAATGAGCGATGAAGTGAAGAAGCGTATTTTTGAACCCTTCTTCACAACTAAAGAACAGGGTAAGGGTACTGGCCTCGGCCTTGCGACTTGTTTTGGCATTGTCCAGCAATCCGACGGCCATATTTACGTAAACAGTATCTTGAATCAGGGAAGCACGTTTAAGGTCTACCTTCCGTTTGCGGGAGAGAAAGCGATTGCAGTCAACAAAGGACAGGCTGAAGCGCCGTTGCCGCGGGGCAAAGAGACTGTGTTGCTTGTCGAAGACGAAGACGGATTGCGAGCCTTTGCAGGAGAGTTGTTGAGGGATTTAGGATATGAAACTCTTGAAGCAGAAAATGGGGAAGTGGCGCTGCGTATGTTGGAAGAAAATCGAAGCAAGAAGATTCAGCTTGTTTTAACCGATGTGATTATGCCGCGCATGGGCGGAAAAGAATTAGCAAGGAAAGTGCATAAACTATACCCCAGAATGAAAATTATGTTTATGTCGGGATACACGGGTTCAGATATGACAGATAGTTTGGATGAGAAAATCCAGTTTCTCCAAAAGCCATTTTCCCTAAAACAGCTCTCATTTAAAATGCGCGCTGTTTTAGACGTTGCCTGAGATTATAGAAAAAATCCGCGCGGAGATAAGAAGCTAGGTTTCTGAATGGGGTCTGCCCTTGGCGCGAAGCGACGGGGACTGACCCCAATGATCTTTTCCCGCGTTGTTTTTTCTGCTTGTGTGAGGCGAGGATAAAGTGGGTCTGGTCTTTGGAGTAGACATTCCCGCTGCTCAGACAGTCCTCGGCTACGCCTGCGGAACTCGCATCGTGAATGTCTACTCCAAAGACTTCCGTGCTAGCAGTTCATACCAATCGAAATTGGTTGTTACCGATTTCAAAATATGACTCACTGCTGCTGCGTGGTCGTAGACCATGCCAAGCCACCCAAAAAATCAAATGGCGCGGGGTACTAGTGGGTGTGGAGGCTTAGAGCAGAGAAACAATTGCCGCAACTAAATCACTCGAAGTCTCTTCAATACGACTCACTACATAAATTCTCACGCACCGCTACCAAAAGTTTCCTTTTATATCTTTTCCTGGCGCGGCAAAGCCGTTCCAGAAAAATGGAATTAATACAATTCTTATCTCTTTTTTCAATCTCTGCTTAGCCGAGATTGAAAAAGATATAGCGGGAAACGATGGGGGAACAGCTTGATGTCTGTGGGTAACAACTGTGAACTTAGCATTTTGATGGACTTAGTTTGGAGTATGAAGCCTTTGAGCCTAATGAAGCCAGACCATTATCTAAGCGATTCGATTTTCATTACACTCCGAAGCACGGGAGTTGGCTCAACATGGCCGAGACTGAATTAAGTATTCTTTCAAGGCAATGTCTGGCGCGTCGAATTCCCAATCAGCAATCTCTGAAAAAAGAAGTTGCCGCTTGGGAGAAAGAACGCAACGCAAACTGTTCAACGATCGACTGGCAATTTACAACTCAAGATGCACGCATAAAATTACGCCGGCTTTACCCAACATTTCATGCATGACAGACCACAAGTCTGTATTCTGGGCCCCCGCCTTCGCGGGGGTGACAAATCCGAACGCAAAGCAACAAAAGCAGTTAAATGGACTTATGAAGCCGCTTCGAATGTGTTGTCGTTAGTCTAACTAAACTCTCAATTGCTTTTCAGCGTCAACGACATCGCGGTCGATGAGTTGGCGGGCTTTAGCGGCTGTGGACTGCAGCTTGGCCGGCGAATGCGGCGCATGTTGGATTTCGCGCAAGAGCTGGATAATCATGCGCAAGTGTCTTACAAAACTGCCTTCGTCCTCAGTTGAGTTCTTCAAGACTTCATCAAACGATAAGCCATGCACCCATTTCTCGACGGGTTCTGCGAGAAAAAAATGCGGGCGTTTTGTCAGAGGAAAAACATCATATTTTTCTTCGCGTTGATGAATGTGACGATGATGGTGATTGGCGGCTTTAAGTAATTCTTCATGTCCCCGTGAAACGGGTTTAGCAAAATCATTTTTGCGGGGCTCAAAAATCAGCCCGGAAAGTAAAACACAAAGATCCGCTTCATTCAGATTTTCGAGAAAATTTCCGGCATGCATTTCCGCGAGCATGAGTTCATAACCAAAAATCGTTGAGGCAAACTCACCTTTAACCGTGAGGCCTTGAGGATTGAGATAGCCCATGTCTTCGAGCATGTCGAGTTTGTTTTTAAGAAGTTGGAGCCCTTCATCGCGCAAGCGGCGGCCGGATTGATAACAATGAAAAGTTCGAGGGTAAATCGTTAGCAAATCACGCCCCGACTTGCGGTAAAGATTAAGTAAAGTCGCGTAAGTCGTATTGAATTGGCTGCGAACCTTTTCCGGTTCACCTTGAATAATATGCACAATTTGCGAGTAGGGAATGCGATCGGGTTGAACGCGTGAATAAACAAAACCTTCATGGTCAAGTCCACGGCGTCCGGCGCGTCCGGCCATTTGAAAGAAATCGCGCGTAGAAAGATAATCAAAGCCGCTACCGTAAAACTTTTCGAGTTCGTCGAAAATAACCGCTTTTGCGGGCATGTTGATTCCCAAAGCAAAAGTTTCCGTGGTGAAAATGAGCTTAATGAGGCGGCTGGTAAAAAGTCTTTCGACGACTTCTTTCAAGGTCGGAAGCATACCCGCGTGATGATAGGCCACGCCCTGCATCACGAGTGGGCGAATGTTTTCAGCGGACGCTTCGCCTTCAATTCCAAATTGATGAAGGAGCTGGTCAAATAGCTGGCCAATGCGAACACGTTCTTCGTTGGTTACAAAATTCCAGCTTCCCGATTCATGTGCCAGAATTTCTGTTTTGCGGCGACCAAAACAAAAGTAAATTGCGGGCAAACGTTTCTTATCAATGATTTCGCGAATGATTTGTGAAAGCATGTTGGGCTGAGGTCTCGGAGGACGAATTCCGCGCCGTCTTTCCCGGCTGCTCACGCGCCACGTATCTTTGCTCCAATAGCCTTCTTTTAAAAGATGGCGTTCATCTTCATAAATTGTATTTTGGCATTGATATAAAAATTTAAGTGGAACAGGGCGGTGTTTTTCAACAATCACCTGCAAGTCGCGCCCGTGAATGCTTTTGATCCAATCCGCAAGCTCCTGCACATTCGGAATGGTGGCTGACAAAGCTAAGATTTTAATTTCTTTGGGCGTGAAGAGGAGCGACTCTTCCCAAACTGTGCCGCGTTCAGCGTCATCAAGATAATGAACTTCGTCAAAAATAACCCAGTCGACGCTGGCGACACGATCAGATGCCTCAAAGAGGCAGTTGCGATAAATTTCGGTGGTCATGATGACAACGGGTGCATCGGGATTAATTGAAACGTCGCCGGTCAAAATGCCGACTTTTTCAATACCATATTCTTCTTTAAAATCGCGAAATTTTTGATTGCTGAGGGCTTTGATCGGAGCGGTATAAATGACTTTTTTACCTTTTTCAAGCGCTTGGCGCACAGCCGCATCCGCAATGACTGTTTTTCCAGCACCGGTGGGAGCTGAGACAAAGAGTGAGTGCTCGTTCTCAATCCAGTGCAGGGCTTCTTTCTGGAAGGGATCGAGTTCAAAAGGAAATTTTTGCATGGCAGGAAGTATAAAGAACAACTAACGGGGAACAAAGCACAAATTTTTATTCTTACCCAATCGAAAAACAGAGTGGGTTTGGTCTTTGGTCGATTCATTTTCACAAGCGCAAGTCCACTTTAAATTAGCGCTAAGATTATTTTTGTTTGACCAGTAAATAGGTACTGTTCTTTGCGCTTTGTTCCCCTATAATCTGTGCAACCAACATTTCACGGAGACCCGTATTGAATTTACCCGCAGAGTTACCAGAATTTAAGTTTATGTTTGATGCCGTGCGCACAGGCATGGATCTTTCGCGAGAAGTTTATGCCGCAATGGCGGGTCAATCGATGATCAAAGAAGACCGTTCTCCCGTGACAGTCGCAGACTTTGCTTTACAAGCGGTCATCAGCGCAAAGTTGATGCAATATTTTCCAGGCGCCGTGCTTGTTGGCGAAGAAACCGTTGAAGAATTGCAATCGGAAGAAGGCCAAGAGCTGTTACGAGATGCCATTCATTTTGTTCAAAAAGTTTACCCCAAAGCGCAACCGCTTGATGTGATTCGTTGGATTCAAAATGGCGCAGGAAATTGTTGTGATGATTTTTGGACTTTAGACCCGATTGATGGCACGCTTGGGTTTATTGCAGGGCGTCAATACGCCATTGCTCTTGCGCGCGTTCAGAATGGCAAAGTCACCTGGGGTGCTCTTGGCTGCCCCAACCTAGATCCGGTGGAAGGTGCAAATGGAAGGGGAATTTTAGTTGTTGCGGGGCGTGGTCAGGGAGCTTGGTCTGCGCCCATTTTTCCAGGGCAAACCTGGAAGAAATTAAGTGTGACACAAGAAAAACAAATCGAAAATGCCATCATCGTGACTTCTTTTCACGGCAAACATACGAGCCATAATCGCACTGAAATTTTACGTAAAAATTTGGGGATGATCCCTGCGCCCCATTTGCTCGACAGTCAAGCCAAGCATGCGATTGTTGCGGCGGGAAAAGGGGATATCTTTTTAAGAATGCTTCCCCGCTCAAATCCTCACTATGAAGAAAAGATTTGGGATGCCGCCGCAGGTGTCATTGCCATTGAAGAAGCTGGCGGCAAGGCAACTGACTTAGACGGAAAAGAGTTAGATTTTAGCGCGGGCAAAACTTTGGCGCGCAATCGCGGTGTCCTTGCAACAAATGGTTGGCTGCATCAGGATGTGTTGCGAGGACTCAAAACATTAGAAACGACGGATCAATAAGGGCGACATGGCATTAACTCCTTCAACGATGGTGAGCTTGGGAACGCAGGCGCTTGATTTTGATCTTTTGGATGTTGTGAGCGAAAAAAAAGTTTCTTTGCTTTCATCAAGCAAAAGACTTGGCTTGCTTGTGATGTTTATTTGCCGCCATTGTCCTTATGTGAAGCACCTCGAAAAACAATTGGCGCAGCTCGGTAAAGACTACGCAAATTCTGATATTGGAATCGTTGCCGTCAGTTCTAACGATGCGGAAAAATATCCCGAAGATCATCCGACGAAGCTTAAAGAAATGGCGAAGACGTTGTCTTTTTCTTTTCCTTTTTTTTACGATGAATCTCAAAGCGCAGCCAAGAGCTATCAAGCCGCTTGCACGCCTGATTTTTTTCTTCTCAATGCAGATCGCAAGGTCGTTTATCGGGGGCAGTTTGACGAAAGTCGTCCGGGAAATTCATCGCCGATCACCGGCAAGGATTTGCGTGCGGCGATGGATGCGTTGATTGCTGGCGGCAAAATAGATTTTGAGCAGAAACCCAGTCTTGGATGCAATATTAAGTGGAAGCTGGGTAGTGAACCGGAGTATTTTTAAGTTTCAGCTCAACGCAGAACGCTTAACGTTAAAAGCTTCAGCGATTGTTCTGCGTTAGGCGTTAGGCGTTTGGCGTTGTGCAGAAGCGTACGGTGAAAATCAAATAATTTTTCGGAGGATTCGTATGGCTCTCAAAGCAGGTGATCAAGCTCCTAGTTTTAAGGTGCTTGCATCCAACGGCGAAACTGTTTCGCTTAAAGATTTCAAAGGCAATCGTGTTGTGCTTTATTTTTATCCTAAAGATGACACTCCCGGTTGCACCGTCGAAGCTTGCGGATTTCGGGATATTTATAAAAAAATCGAAAGAGCCGGAGCCGTTGTTTTAGGCGTGAGCCCGGATTCGCTTCAGTCGCATGAGAAATTTATCAATAAGTTTGCTTTGCCGTTTCTTTTGCTTGCGGATGAAGAGAAAGAAATTTGCAAAGCTTATGGTGTTTGGGTGAAAAAAAGTATGTATGGGCGCGAATACATGGGGGTTCAGAGGTCCACTTTTATTATTTCTAAAGGCGGCAGAATCGAGATAATATACGCTAAGGTTGATACGAAGATGCACGACCAAGAAATTTTAAAATATTTAAAAGACAGCATATGAGTTCAAATTCAAGTCATATTAAATTTGATGATCTTCATTCGGTCTATCAGCCGATTGTTGATTTGGTCGACCATGACATTTTGGGCTACGAAGCCCTCACGCGAGTCGATGGCAAAGCCCCCATTAACCTTTTGCGGGAGTCTTATCAAGAAGGTGAAGTCATGCAGTTTGATTTTGCATGCCTTCAGTCGTCGGTTAAAGTCTTGCCGGCTTTGCCAGCTGGAAAACTGCTTTTTCTTAATTTGGAACCGATTACGCTTATTCAGGCTTTTCACGCACAAAAAAAAGGCGACGCTTTTTTAAAGAAAATTGCACCTTACGCAGAACAGGTTGTTTTTGAGCTTACCGAGGGTGTGCGTTTAAGAGATGTGGATCTGGTTAAAAAAGGCGTCACTTTTATTCGCCGCCGCAAATTCAAAATCGCCTTAGATGACTTTTCGGATATTGGACCCAAGACCTTTGCTGTTTCTGCGCTTAAAGTCGATTATATGAAAATTGATATGTCTTTGATCCAGGGGCTTGCGGAGAACAAACTTCATCAGCAGATTGTTCTCGAATTAATTCGTTTAGCAAATATGTATGGATCGCACCTTGTTGCAGAAGGCATTGAGGATGAATCTGATTTGGCGCGGGTTCGTAAAATGGGTATTCGCTATGGGCAAGGATATTATTTCGCGAAGCCAAATCGTCAGATTTTAGAAAAAATCGACAAGTCGGTTATTAAAGGCTAACAAGTTGATTAAAATTGTATGGTAGGGCAATTATTTTGCTTTTAAAAAGATAAGTGGGTTTGGTCATTGGAGTAGACATTCCTCTGGCTCGGACAGTCCTCATTCTTCACTTCGTTCGTCGTTGCGGCAATCCGTCTCGGCCTATTTATTTTTGAGACGAGACACAGCGCTGAGTATTGTTTTTAAATGGCATTGCCATTTAAATTTAGGTCGAAGCGCTAGTCACCATAGAAATGTCTACTCCAAAGACTTACTCGCAATTGGGGGTGGAGGCTTAAAGCGGAGAAACAAAGCTCTCTAATTAAATCACTCGAAGTCTCTTCAATTCTACTCGCTACATGAATTCTCACGCATCGCTACCAAAAGTTTCCTGATTTGTCCCCTTTTTCAATCTCTGCTTCGCTGAGATTGAAAAAGGTATGACGGGAAACATTCGTTGCTTTGCTTGATTCCTAATGTAGGACATACAAATATTGAACTCCGATTATTTGATTTGCAGACCACTTGTGGTCGTAGACCATGTTTCTCCGCTTCAAGCCCTCACCCCACACTGCGATAATAATTTACAAAACCATTTTTATTTCAGGAAAGACACGCCTCCTGCGGCATGGCGGAGAAAAATAAAAATAATATGTCCGTTATTTTTTGAGCGGCAGGTGTTTTTGAGGTGAAATCTTTCACTTCAAAAAACACCGGAGCAGGAGGCGTGTCTTTTCTGAAATAAATGAGCAGACTATTCCCATGTCGAACTTCAAGGGGCTAAATAGCTATGAAAGATTAGCGCGCGCTTCTGTCAGTTTAAGCGACGTAGATTTTTTAGCGCGATTTCGAGGAAGCCATCTTTCCAAAGCAAGCCGCATTTTTTTCGATCCATTCCAGAGCGGCTTCTTCTTCAGAGATTCGGTGATGAGTTTCTGAGCTGACTTGTTTTTGATAGGCTTTGATCAAGACAACTTCCTCTCCTAGCTTTGCTTTAAAAGCATTAGTGCTGTCCTTGAATTCAACGCCTGTGCGATAAAAACGGTTGGTTGGGCGATTTGCGCAGTAAACGGCTTGCGCTTCAATTTTAAAAATACGCTCACGAACACCAATTGTAATTTCAAGACTTGATCCCGTTGGAATTTGAGTGAGTGAGTAAAAAGCTAAGCCCCCTTCGGATAAATCATCGGAATAAGTAATCGCGCGGCAGTTGCGATTGGTGTCTTTGATATGAATGGAAGCGCGAATCGGAAATCGTTCAAATTTACGTTTATCGGATGCGGATTTCGTATTTTTCAAATTCAGCCTCGCTTATGTTTTATGCGCACATTTAAAGATTAATCAAGCCTAAGGTTTCAGCTTGCTTGTTTTAAAGCTATAATCCCGAAGCCTCATTTAAATTGGCTTCTCATTTATCGGCAATATTCTTATGAAATTGACTCTTTCTCAAAAAAAAGCGGTAAGTGTGCTTGGCAAGCACACGCTGATCTCAGCCGGAGCTGGCACGGGTAAGACACGCGTGCTTGTCGAGCGCGTTTTTAACCTTGTAACGCAACGGTCTGTGCCTCTCTCAGAAATCCTCGTTTTAACCTTCACCGAAAAAGCTGCCGGAGAAATCAAGCAACGTTTATCCAAGCGCTTCCTAGAGGCGCAAAGGGTGCAGGCTCGAGCGGCGTTGGAGTCAGCGGCCATTTCAACTTTTCATGGCTTTGCGGCCAAGCTTTTGCGAGAGCATCCGATTGAGGCGGGTGTGGATCCCGATTTTCGAGTTTTAGAAAATGAAGAGACCGACATTTTTAAAGAAGATGCTTTGTATGATTGGACGGCGAATCTTTTTGAGCTCAAAACAGAAGGTTTCCGTTTTTTTGAAATTTATGGTGAAGAAGCTGCGCAAACAGCCATTCTTGATGTTTATCACGCGGCTTGCCATCAAGGGGTTGGTTTGGTGGAATACTTTGCTGCAGCGAAAAAAATTCGACTTGAAAAATTAGCGACCGTTAAAAATTCTTGGGCGACTGAAGCTGAAAGTTACTTTCAAAATATTTCGGATAAAGTAAAGCGTGAAGAGTGGCAAGGTTGGTTTGAAAAGGTGGATTGGTCGTGGCAAGCTCATGAAGATTTTTTGAAATGGATTAAGAAGCATGGAACCTCACCCAAATTAACACCCTGGAAAGATTTTTCTAAGGAATGGGCTTCGTGGAGGCTTGAATTTTTAGCGGACGAGGCATTAAATTGCTTTGAACAGGCTGCTTTAGGATTTGAAAAAATTTACCAGCAGAAAAAAGATGAGCAACAGGGGCTTGATTTTGATGACCTGCAAATACGGGCCTTAAAATTGGTCAAGGGCGATTCGCCTGGATCTAAGACGGTGGCGAATGCTTTGCGGCGTAGTTTTCGGCATGTTTTTGTGGATGAATTTCAAGATACGAGTTATCTGCAAATGGCCTTTGTTCAGTTTTTGATGCCCGCTGCGGAAGTTTTTTTAGTGGGGGATTACAAACAATCGATTTATGGATTTCGCGGCGCTGAGCCCGAGCTTTTCCGTGAGCAAGAAGCGGCGTTTGAAAAATCCGAAGATGCGGTCAGACTTGCCCTTGCAGATAATTTTCGAAGTGATCCCCCGATTTTAGAATTTTCAAACGCATTTTTTAAACGGGTGTGGGAAGAGGATAGCTCTTTTCGCTTTGATGCGCTTTGTGCCGCCAAAGATGAAGGCCAAGTAAAAAATAAAAATAAAAAACCCGAAGTCATTGTGATTCCAGAATCTGACGACGGCGATAAGGCCGAGGCGCGATTGAAGGAAGGCGCGGCAATTGCGGCGCGTATTCAAGCCTTACGAGCAGAAGGTTTCGCTTATGGTGATATGGTTTTGCTTTTTTCAGGCATGACGCATAGCGCGCTTTATGAATATGCTTTGCGCCAAGCGCAGATTCCTTACTTGTCTGTGTCGGGTGCAAGTTTATATAGTCAGCCTGAAATTAGAGATCTGATTAGTTTTTTAGAGTGTTTACAAAACCCGCTGGCCGATGTGCCGCTCGCGGCGCTTTTGCGCTCACCTTTTGTGCGCGTCAATGATGAGACCCTTTTTTGGCTTGCTGAAAATGCCAAATCAAAGCATGAAAAAAATCCGCTCTATGAAGGATTGTCGCGTTTTCGTGAAATCAAAGAAATTCACGAGAATGAAAAACAAAAGCTGGAAGTATTTTGGAGTTATTTTCAAGATTGGCGCCGCCGCAAGGACGCAGTTCGGTTGAGTGATTTGCTTGAAGAAGCCATTGAAAAAACGGGATATGTCATTTGGGCACTGGCGCAAGCCCCCGGAGTTCGGCGCTATAGTCATATTCGAAAATTTATTCAGCTCGCTCGACGTCAGGAAGGAAGAGGGCGTTTGTCTGCGCATGATTTTTTACGTTTGGTCAAGCGGCTTCAATTTCAGGAAGTACGATCATCTGACACGATGTCAGACGATGATGATATCGATGCCGTTCGATTAATGACTTTGCATAAGGCCAAAGGCTTGGAGTTTCCCGTTGTCTTTCTTGCTGACTTAGGAAGTAAGAAAAATACCCAACAAAGCTCGCCTGTGATCGCTGTCCCTCATGAAGGTTTTGCGCTTAAACTTAAAAATTCTCTCACCGGTGAAAATGAACCGACATGGTTTTTTAATCAGCTGAATCAGTTTCGCAAGGCGCGTGGAGACGCGGAACGAAAACGGCTTTTTTATGTGGGCGTCACGCGTGCTGAAAATCGACTCATTTTGTCAGGGGTTTGGAAAGAAGCTAAGAAAGAAAAAGAAACCTACGCGGAAATGAGTTCTTGGATGGATTGGGTGATGCAGGCGCGTGATTTGATCGAAGAAACTTCTGCGGCGCCTTTAGAGATTAAGCCTGCGCTTTTGTCGGGGGGTGCTTATGCGGATAAGCCGCACTTTCAAATTCTTTTAAAAGAAATTATCAGCGATCAAAATGGGATGGAAAGTATTTCGTTGGATTTGCCGCAAGCAGCCGAACAAGTCATGCAGCGTATTCAGTCTGTGAAGCCTGCCGAATTCTCTAAAGTGATCGATCTTCCGGTAAGCGCGTATGTTCTTTTTGCAAAAGACCCCGAACAGTTTTGGAACGTCTATGGGCGCGGATGGAGTTTGCCTCAATGGGATCATTTGGCAGACAGTCCGGAGGTGGCTGCAAGTGAGGAACCTGCGTCAACAGAAAATAGCGCGAGGTTTGAAGATGCTGCTGATTTTGGAACGCGGATGCATCGTGCGCTTGAGTTTGTGAATTGGAGCGATCCCCAGAAATCACTTGATCCAGCCAATCTCGATAAGGTTTTTATGGGTTTTTCAGAAGCGAAACGCAATGAAGCATCAGGAATATTGAGCGGATTTTTTAAAACGGATTTGTTTCGGGAAATTCATACCTCCAAGCTTGTTCGTCGCGAGCTTAATTTTGTACTCAATGCTCGGCGCGGCTTGATCGATGGTGTCATCGATCTTCTTTGTCAAAATAAAGATGGTTCTTATTC
>Ga0163150_10006469_pt1 | contig 14314 bp, 9 predicted proteins | sample OliLakLV19P2IB_FD_148628 | JGI IMG/M metagenome (GOLD analysis project Ga0163150, IMG submission 148628) | Freshwater microbial mat bacterial communities from Lake Vanda, McMurdo Dry Valleys, Antarctica - Oligotrophic Lake LV.19.P2.IB | ecosystem: Environmental > Aquatic > Freshwater > Lake >...
CGATAAACTGGCGCAGGGTGCGACCGTCGGCGAGCGTGATGACGGCCTCGGTTTGCGACTCCTTGATCGCGGGGTCGGCGCTCGCGGTGACGCGGCCGCGCAGCGCCACGATGCCGGGATCGCGCGCCGCGCGATCGCTGAACTGCCGCGGGCCGGCGCGGCCCTCGACGATCGCGACGGCGGCGGCGTGATAGACGCTGAACTTGCTTTGCAGCCCGTCCTGCGGGGTTTTCTTGCCGGTCAGTTCCAGCACGAGCGGATGGACGCGCAGGGCAATGTCCGATATTTTTTCGGCCGTGAGCCCATGGGCCGCGCGCAGGCGAAGACAGGCGTCGATGACCGGATGAATCACGATCCCGCACGCAAACGGCTTGTAGGTATTGAGCGCAGTCTCGTAGCGGGAGCCGAGGCCGGCGGTGATTTCTCGAAAATCCTGCTTAGTGCTGACGGTGTGAGCCCAGCCGCGTTTCGCCTCGAGCATCTGTTCGGAGCTGGTGAAATTTTTTTCCGCGAGCAGCGCGGCCATGAGTCCGTTTTGTCCCGCGCGGCCGGGATTGAAGCTCTTGTTCATCGACCCAAACGATTCGCGCAGGCCGACCGACTGCGATGCCGCGAGACCGAGGGCCCAGACCATTTGCGTTTCCGACAGGTCGAGAAGTTTGCCCGCGCCGGCCGCGGCCCCGATCGCGCCGGCGGTGCCGGTGATGTGCCAGCCCGCGTCGTAGTGATCGGGATAGATGGCTTTGCCCACGCGGAGCGCGGTCTCGACGCCGAGCACGAGCGCGTGGAGAAAATCGCGGCCGCTCACCGTCCGGTATTCCGCGAGCGCCAGCAGCGGCGGCACAATGGAGCTGGAGGCGTGGATGATCGTCTTGAGATGCGTGTCGTCGAAATCGAGCACGTGCGAACTGATGCCGTTGACGAGCGTCGCGCTCACGATGTCGAGCCGCTCGCGGCGACCGGCGATACCCGCCTGGGGCGGACCGGAGAACGGCGCGATGGCCGCGAGCGCCAGCCCGACGGTCTCGTGCGGCGAACCGCCGACGGCGACGCCGATCCAGTTGAGCAGCGTGCGCGTGGCCTCCTTGCGCACGGCTGGAGGAACCTGATCCGCCGTCGTCGCGACGAGGAAGCGCGCCAGCGTGCGTGTGACTTCGCCGGGCGGCGCGGGTTGAGCGGCGGGCGCGGATGGCGGGCGCTCGGCGGCCTGCAAAGCCGCGAGGGAGCCCGTGGCGGCAAGTCCGATAAAATGGCGGCGTTGCATGGCGGTGGTCGTCGTCGGTTTCAAAAGTCGAAGGTGGCCGCCAGACGGTAGTTCCGGGGTGGTTTCAGATACATGCGCCGGTAAGCCGTGAAGGTATCGTTCCACAGCCCCGGCTCGACGACATTGGTGTCGAAGGCGTTGTTCACGTTGAGCTGAAGCCGCACCTTGCTGCGCAACGCCCGCAGGCGAAAATCGTAACCGGCAAAAAGATTGGTCTGCGCAGTCGCGGTGCCGTAGAGCAGCGATTTGTTCTGCGCTCCGCCGCCGACCACAAGGTTGGAGCCGCGAAACTGCATGATGTTGGGACTCGTGTAGAGAAATGCACCGCCCACAAAACCGCCTTTCAGCCGGCCCTCCCGAAAGCTGTAGCGCGTGGTGAGGCTGGCCTTGTGCGGGCGCGAACCCTGGGCCGAATCTTCCCAGCCGTTGTCGAGGTAGGCGATTACGCCGTTCAGTTCGGCGATCTCCTGCTCGATCGTGCGACCGGTGGCGATGACGCCCTTGTCGTCGCGCGAGCGGATGAAGGTCACAATGCCCGAGAGGAACGGCTCCCGCTCTGCAAAATAATTCGTGCGACCGCGCTCCGAGTAGGCGTAGGTCGCGCGCAGCGTCCAGTTCGGCAGCGGATTGGCTACGAACTCCAGCTCCACCCCGCGAGCGGCGGTATCGAGCGTGAAAGCGTCGAAGGCGACGTTGCGCGCATCGCGCTCGGCTTGCGTGATGCGGCCGCGCGCGAGGAGGTAGTCGGTCATGGCGTTCACGGAACTCGTGAAGTAGTTCGTGGTCACGCCGCGTCCGCTCGGCGTGGATACGGCATCCCCGATCGTGTCGGTCTGGAAGAAATTCACGCGCGCGAAGTATCGGCCGTCAGCGAGGAAATCGAGCATCAGACCGGCATCGCGGCCCTGGCCGAGCGGGGGCGGCGGGCGCACGCCGGGCACCGTGGTGCGGTCGAAACGCGGAGCGCCGACATTGTCGGACTGATTGTAGAAAAGGGAAATGCGGTCCGTCACGTGCAGCACCGCGCCGAGCGTTTTTGTTTTGTAGCGGTCGGTGGTCTTGTTGAAGACGCCGGGCACGATCGCCCACTCGTTGGCCACGCGCTCACCCGATGCGACCAAGGGCGAGGCGGGGTTTACGCGCTGGGTGACGCCGTTGGCGTAGACGGCCTTGTCGCTGCGGTAGCCGTAGGTCGTGACGAGCTTTCGGTTCCACCAAAAACTCTGGCCGGCGAGCATCCATGAATCCATGTCGCGGCGATCCTGGGTCGTAGCGTTGTTGGAGAAGGCAACGTGCCGCGGGCCAAACGTGCGTCCTCCGACTGAAAAGGGCGCAACGGGAATCCGCAGGTCCGACGTGTAGTAGGTGTCGAATTTCCCCTCGGTCACGTAAAGGCGGCGGGTGAGCTGGTTGGCCGCATTCTCCGGCGCGGCCGTGTTGCCGATGGGAACGTTGTTCTGGTCGACGAGAATTTCGGTGCTGTCGTTTTTCACGCGCGTGAGCCGGCTGTTCTCAAGGAGGCCGGCAAACTGGTGGGAACCGAGCCATTTCCCCAGATCGCGCGTGAACGAGGCGGTCACGCGCGCCACGTCGTTGGCAAACGTCGCTGTCTCGGGCCGCCAGTTCGTTTCCATAAAAAGTCGGCGCGCGTAGGAATTCGCCGCAGTGCCGCCGACGAGGGTCGGCGTCGTGAGATTCGGATCGCCGTAGAGCTCGACGACATTGTCCGCCGCCTGGAGGAAGTTGGTGGCATAACCTGCGCTCGCCGAGTGCTGGTAGCCCGCTTCGACGACCAAGCCCTCGACGATGTGCTGCTCGGCGCGCAACAGATAGTTGTCGAACTGGCCGGCATAGCGGGAGCCGGGCCCGAGGTAGCTGTAGTCGTAGGGCATCTCTTTCGCCGAGAGCAGAAACTTGTCGCGCGCATTGGTGCTCGGCACGCCGCGGCTGATGAGTTCGTTGCGGAGGTTGGACACGTTCCCGTCGTTCTGCACCCAAGTGTAGCGGTTGGCCGTGCCGAGGCTCACCGTGCCGGCGCCAACGAGATCGGCGGCGCCATCCGTCACCGTCGCGCCCCGGCTGCGCCAATGGGCGATCCCGTCGTGGGCGTTTTGGGCGATCGTCATGTGCTTCTCGACGCGGCCCCCGCCGATCGACGCGGCCAGCGTGGTGCGGCGAAAGGGTTGGAAAGTTACGGCGCCCGACAGGCGATGAGTGTTCTCGTAGTCCCACTGGCGCCAACCGTCGCGCTCGCTCCACAGGCCCCAGAGACGCACGGCGAGCCGGTCTTTGACGAGGCGCTGGTTGAGATCGAACTCTGTGCGCCAGGCATTCCACGAGCCGGCTTGGATGCTTACGGTGCGGACGTCGCGATGCACGTTGGCGCGTTTGGTGGAAAGTGTGATTTGCCCGCCCGCCGCGCCGGTGCCGAAGAGAATGGAATTGGGTCCACTGGAGATCTCGACTCGCTCCATATCGAAGAGATCGATGGGCGCGCCGCTCTCCGCGAGGTCCACGGAGATTCCGCCCTGCTGGCCCCGGATGCGAAACTGCGTGTTGCTCGTCTGCGCTTCGCGCACACCGGACGAGGTAAACTGATTGGCCTCGCTGAGCTCGATCTCGGCGTTGCTGGCGAAAGCGAGCATGTCGGTGATGGAGGTCGCCCCGATGTCGCTGAGAAACTCCTGCGTGAAGGGTGAGATGGCGGCGGCCGTATCCTTGAGCCGCGTGTTCAGCCGGCTGCCGGAGGTGGTGTTGGCCGCCTGATACCCGACATCGGCGGCGGCGTTCACCTGAAAGGTGGAAAGCGTCACGACCTGACTGGCTTCGCCCGCGGCCGGCCGTGCGGCGGGCGTGGGCCGCTGCGCCGCGGTGACGGCCAGCGTGCCAGTGCGTTCATCGCGGACCGCACGCAGCGTCGTGCCGGCGAGCATGCGCTCGACCGCGTCGCGGGCGGTGTAGTTGCCGCGGACGGCGCTCGTCACGACGCCATCGAGGGCATCCGCCGAATAGATCAACCGTTCCTTGTCACCCGCCTGCGCCACGAGGAGAGGAAGGGTGGTCGTGGCCGGCCCCGCCGGAACATCGAAGGCGATCCGGACCGGCTCGGCCGCGGAAGTCGGCGAAGCACTCAAAAAGAAACCGAGGGCAAAAAGCGCAGGCAGTGAAGCGGTGGCGAGACGGGACGGAAACTGCGCCATCGCGCGGTGGACGATTGACAAGCGGTTTGAAAGCATGGGAGTAAGACCAGGCACGAAGCCGGCCCCCGATACGATGGGCATCATCGCGAAACGCTCTAAGGAAATCTTTTGCCTGCTGCCGCGTCCCAGCGCGCGAGCCGCTCAGGGCGGACTGTCGGCGCGAAGCGTGAGGCTCGTTTCCCGCGCGCCGCGTTCGACGGCCACGCCGAAATGGTTTTCGAGCAGTTGCACCAGCGCCTCGTAGTCGTTGGTCGCAAACGTGCCGCCGAAACGGCGCGCCCCGAGCCGGGCATCCGCGATGACGAGTTGGTGCCCATTGTGCCGATTGAACTCGGCCACGATCTCGACCAGCGGTTGCGCGACAAATTCGAGATGGCTGGTCCGCCATGCCAGCGCCCGCTTCATTTCGGCGGCGGAAACCGGCGTCACCGTGGCGGGTCCGGCCGGTGCGCCGCGGCTGTCCACCGGGAGGATAAAACGATTTCCCGCCAGCAACGCCGATGCGTCCTGCACCGCGGTCGGTAACAGCGACCGGCCCAGCGTGGCTTCCTGCACCTGCAATTTTCCTTCGGTCAGCAACACGGTCAGGGTCGTGGGCTGGCGGCGAATGCCGAACGCGGTGCCAAGGGCCCGCACTTCGACCAAGCCCGTGCGGACAACAAAGGGTCGCGCCGGGTCCGGCGCGACGTCGCAGTGCGCCTCGCCCGCGATCAAGCGCACCACGCGATCCTGACGCGCGAGACGCACCTCGACTTTGGTCGCGGTGCTCAACTGCACGATCGATCCATCCGGCAGCTTTAGTTCGCGCCGTTCGCCCACGGCCGTTTCCGCCACCATGACGAAGTCGGGAGTGCGAGCCTCGGACGGGCGCCACCACGCCGTCGCGAGCACGGCCAGCGAAGCCGCTGCGGTCAAACCGACGGCCCACCGACGGCGATTCCGACGCAAGGCCGAGTGAACTGTGATCGAAACGGGTGAGCGTGCGTGTCGCAGCCGCTCCCACGTCTCGGCAAATTCCGCGTTGTAGCGGGCGTTCCGCGGATCGGCGCGTTGCCACCGTTCGAACTCAGCCTGCTGCGTCGGCGACAGACCGCCTTCGCGCAAGGCGAACCACTCCGCCGCCTGGCGTTCGACGGCGTCGTCTGCCTCGCGCGGCAGGTTGCGGTGATCGTCAGGCATCGGGGTGTCCTCTCATGACTCCGCGCGCGAGGAGAAACCGGCGGCAGCGCACGATGCCAATGGCGAGCTGTGCGTTGACGGTGTGCTCCGAGATTCCGAGTCGCCCGGCGATTTCACGCCGCGAGAATCCGTGCAGCCGCCGCAGCACAAACACGTCCCGGCACCGTTCCGGCAGGGAAGCGATGGCTTCGTCGAGGATGGCAAGTTCCTGGGCATGGCTCGCGGTTTCGGCCGCATCGGTCTCCCCCCTATCGACGGATGAACCCTGCAATTCAGCTATGGCTTCCGTGAAAATAATCCGGTCGCGGCGGAAGAGATCGAGCACAGCGTGTCGGGCCGTGACGAACAAGTAGGCCCGGGGCAGCCCGACTTCTCCCCCGCGGTGTGCCTGCAGTATGCGCGCGTAGGCGTGTTGCACAATGTCGTCGATGTCGCGCAGCGAAGGAAATTGCCGACGCAGATAGGCGCGCAACGCGGGCTCATGCGGCTGCACTTCGTTTTCGAACCAGCGGGACTGTTCCGTCTGCGGGGTGCTCACGGCGGCGGGGTTACGGGCAACTAATCGGGTTCGCACATATTCGAGTCGAGCCGAATCGACTATCCGAAACGGTCGCCGCGATTCGCGCAATAAAACTTCCCTGCGCGAGCCCGAAAACCATCACGCGAAAAATGGGCGTGTGCGGCGTGCATCATTTCTCGGCGCGCACCCAGCGCGCGCCGTTGGCGGCCGCGGCCAAAATCCAGCCACCCACCCGCTGCGACCGGCGCCCCCAAAACCGCTTGCAGCCGGCGCAGAGAATGTTCCAGCTTCGCCGAAACGCCCGCGCGATGGGCGTTTCGTTCTTTCGAACCGTCCCGCACGTCCCGGGTGCCGCGGATCGATCAACGTTCTCGGCGTTCGTTGGTTGCCTCATCTCCCCCCATGTCACCTCTTCTCCTCTCGACGCGCCGCCCTTCTGTGGCGCGTCCTCTTTATCGTCGGCGCGATGTCCGCGATCTCGTCGCACGCCCAGCCCGCGCTCACCGGCGCCGCTGCGACGGTGGTGCTCGCCAAACTGGGGCCGTCTGCCTCTGCGGCCACGACCACAGAAGCCCTCGCGCTTCCGCTCCGCGACCCGACCGGCCTGACGATCAACGACCCGCACCGCTTCCCCGAAATTGCCGGCCGCACCGGACTGCACATCACGAGTCTGCACACGCAGGCGCCCTCACGACCGCGCTCCACCACGCCCCGCAGGGCACGCTCTCGTTTTGGTTTTCGCCGCTCGAAAACCTCACGTCCTCGCCAGGTAATTCTTCCGACACTAAAGTCCCCTTCGAATTCCCTTTCGTCACCGACGCCTTTCCGGGCCGCGAATCGAGTCGCAGCCACTTCGGCGTCTCCTTCATCCACGGTTACCCCGCGCTCGTCCCTCGTTTCACCAACGGCCGCACCTTTCCCAAACTCGACTACGGCCTCGCCCCGTTCGTCTACGCCGAGAAAGTCCTGCTCCGCCGCGGCCACTGGTATCACCTCGCCCTCGTGTGGGATCGCCCCGCCCAACGCCTCCGCCTCTGGCTCAACGGTTTCATGGCCGGCCACAATGATCGCTCCGGCCCCTTCGATCCCTCCGCCGCCGAACTCTTCCTTGGCAATCCGATGATGGTGCTGCGCGACGTTCGCCTCGAAGCCCGCGCCCTCGACGATGCCGCCGTGCGCGCCCGCTACCGCGCCGACCGTCCGCCGGAAAACGACCTCCTCGACGCCTACTTTCGCCGCCTCCTCGAACCCGCCTTTCTCGCGCCGCTCGACCTCCGCCGCGACGCCACCTGGAAACTCGCCTACAAAAACCGACTTCACCCACGCCAGCGACGTCGCCGCGTGGATTCGCCAGGGCCCCGCCGCGCAGTTCCTGCCCGACTTCTGTTATGGCGGCCACCGCCGAAGGGCTGTATCTGAAAACCCCCCGACGCCATCGAACGCGAGACACGCATGTATCTGTGGAGCCCGCGCCCGTTCGAGGGCGACCAGTGGATCGAGTTCGATCTCCGCCTCGAATCCCCCGCCGGCCTCGCGCTCGTCACCGCGTGCGCCTCGGGCATGCAGCGCGAAGATTTCATCGCCGACCTCGGTGTGCCCAAGACCGGCGCGATGGCCACGATCCTCCGCGATGCGCGCAACTATCACTGGGAATTTATACGACGCGTCGAAGCGATGCGCACCGATGTGGAGACTCACTACGTCTCGAAAAATCCCTTCGGTCACAAACTCCACTGCGCCTGCGTTCCGCGCACAGGTATCAAACGACGCTGCGCGACCATAATCTCTCGGTCCACGTCACTCCCGGTGCTCCCGCGCCGCCGTCCGGCTGACTCCCCGGCCCGAGCAGGAGCGCGGACGAGTCCAAGGGGGCCTGCCTGTTACTTGTTACCAACGGTACCAGCGTAAGCGTCACAGCGAGCACATGGTAGCCGGGAGAAGCGCGTCGATGGTAGTATCGGCGGATGCAGAAACCCGAATCCAAGAGGGGCGAGCGCTATGGGGTCTGCCTGTTACGCGTTACAGGTCGAGTGCGGTGCTAATGCGTAACGCAGATCCCAGGGCGCTCGCCCATCGTCTTTGACCACGGATGGCGGACGGCGCGGATTCGGTGTCGCCGGAAATTCGTAGTTATCTGGCAAACGCGGAATGCGGCCGGGGGCGACCACGGTCTCAGGGAGCGGGCGTATCCGGGTTCTGAATTCGCGGCTCGAACTTCGAAGGCAGGGCGGTCTCCGAATGGCTTTCGTTAGGGAACTGCAAACGGCGGCCGGGGGCGACCGCGGTCCCAGGTCTGAGCGGCATCGGATCATTCCCATTCGGCGTCCGCGTCGGATCTGCTGTCCGCTTGTCCCCCTCGGTCGTTTGGTCGCGGTTATTTCCCGGGGCCCTCGGGCCGGCCGGCGTTGCTCCGCGTTCGCGCGGCGGCGACATCCGCCTCAGTCACCCGATAGCCGGCGATCAGCCAGGCGGAGATGCCGGCGAAGAGCACGGTCCCGCCCGCGAAGGCGATCCGCATGGTCAGGAATGTCTCGGCGGACTGGTTTTGTTTCAGCTCCGTCACCCAGCCGGTGCGCGCGAGCACCCAGCCGGAGAGAAAGATCGAGCCGGAGAGCGCTACCTTGATCGCCCAGGAGAGCACGGCGTTGTACATGCCTTCGCGGCGCGCGCCGCTCTCGGCGGCGTCGAGGTCGCAGATGTCGGCGGTCATGGACGGGATGAGTACCAGCACGGAGACCAGGCCCGGGGCCATCAGGGCCGACGGCAGCAACAGCCACCAGCCGGCTCCGGGGACATAGCAGAACCATTTGGCGATCCCGCCGACGCCCAGCATCGCCGTGCAGAGCAGGAGCGTATGTTTTTTTCCGATACGGCGCGAGAGCCCGACGATGAACGGAATCGCGAGCATGCCGCCGGCCTGCATCGCCGTGCCGTACCAGCCCTTCATCCACGCGCCGGTGCTCATGCTGCCGCCGTTCACGTAGAAGACATTCAGGTAAAAGCCCGTGTTATCGATCACGAGCAGGCTGGCGAAGATGAGGATCTGGGCGAGACAGAGGCGGACGAAATCGGTGCGCCCAAGCGTGATCTTCCAGCTCTCGAGCAGCGACACCCGGGGCACCGTCGGGGCGCTTGCGGCGGCGAAGCGCTCGGGGGTCTTCCAGACCGTGATGACGCCGAGTCCGGCGATGGCGGCACCTACGAGCGGCGCGCAGATGCGGCCGCCCGCGACCAGGTTGCCGTGGCCCGCGAGCTGCACCCATTTCAACAGCCACTGGTTCACGATGCCCGAGGCCTTGTGCAGGATCGACTTCGTGCCCATGAGGCGCGTGCGCTCGTGGTAATCCGAGACGAGCTCGAGCCCGAGCGCGCCGTACGGTACGATGAGGATGCTGTACGCGACCGCCATGACGGCGGAGCCGATGGCGAGCCACCAGAAGTAGAACGTCGGGGTGCGGCCGGCGGGAAAATACCACATGGCCGTCGCGACGGCCGCGGCGAGCAGCGCGCCGACAAGGATAAAGGGCTTGCGCCGGCCCCAGCGCGAGCGGAGCCGGTCGCTCCAGCCGCCGACCATGGGATCGAGGAAGAGGTCGATCAGGCGCGGCAGGGCGAGCGCGATGCCCACCAGCGTGGGACTGACGAGGAGGGTCAGGTTGAAGACCGCGAACGCGAGTTGGTTGATCGAGTTGATCGCCAGGTTTTCGCCAAATGCCGAAGCGCCGTAAGCGAGGCGGGCGCCGCGGCCGAGCGGCGCGGGTGCGAGCGGCGCCGGGGTGGGTTGAGTGGCCGGGGTACTCACGCGTGGGGCAAGCCTTGACCGAAGTCGGTGATGCCGCGGGCGAACTGCTTGATGCGCGTGCGCGGAAACGGCTCGAACGCCAGCGCTTTCAACCCACCGTCCTCGAGCGCGGGTTGCGTGAACTCGCGGTTGGCGATCGTGCGGACCGCCGCGGCACGCAACGCGGCCGTGACCGCCGGCTGCGCTTCGACCAGCGTGCGCACCTCGTCCGGATCCTGGCGGACGTCGAAGAGCAGTTCGCGACCGCCGTTGGCGAGCCAGATGTATTTCCAGTCGCCCTGCCGGACCATGCACTTGAAGAGTCGGGTGCCGGGTGTGCCATACATGCCGACGAGCGTTTCGCGCGCGGCCGTCACGCCGCGGAGACTGGCCAACAGGTCGTGACCGTCGCGCAGCTCGGCCTGCCCGCTCGCTGACGTTACGACGCCGAAGAGATCCGTGAGGGCGGCGAGTCCCTCGAAGCGCGCGCCGGCTGGCAGCCGCTTCGGCCAGCTTACCAGCAGGGGCACGTGGCACGAGGCCTCGAAAAAACTCTCCTTCTGCCACGCGCCATGGTCACCCATGTGATCGCCGTGGTCGGAAAAGAAACAGATCAGCGTGTTGTCGGCGTCGGGCCTCGCCTCCACGGCATCGAGAATGCGGCCGATGCACGCGTCGACGAATTCGATCGCGCCGAAATAGCGCGCGCGCAGCTGGCGCGCCTGGCCGCGGGAGACGTCCTCGGCCCAGACGGCGTGGTTCATCCAGCCCAGATAATCGTCCGCGGTATCGACGGCCGGGTCGCCCAGGATGGGGTTGGGCATGTCGTCGGGATTATAGCGGCGGTTGTAGGGTACGGGCGGCGCGATGGGCGGATGCGGCGTGACGAAGGAGGCCAAGCCGAACCACGGGCGCGGGTCAGGCCGGGCCAGTTCCTCGATCGCGCGGCCGGTGAGCCAGGACTCGACCGTAAGCTCGGCCGGCATGGGGCGCAGCTGCGGCGCGTAGTACATGTCGGTGCGTTCCCCGTGGACCTGTTCGAGGTGCGCGAAGTCCGGCGCGCGGGCGCGGAGCCATTTCACGTAGTCGTCGCCCAGGAACTCCGCTTCGGTGGGCCAGAGCTCCTCGCTGTATTCCTGCACTTCGAAACCGAGCGGCTCTAGCCGCGGCTCGGTGTGAAACTTGCCGAGTCCCCACGTGCGGTAGCCGCGCGCCGAGAGCACTTCGGCAAGATAGGGTCCGCAGCGTTCGCGCACACTCGTGGCCGGCGCCCAGTTGGTCAGCCAGCGCGTGGACGAAGGCTCGCAGCCCGACATCAGCGTGTAGCGCGTCGGCACGCAGACGGGGCACGTCGTGTAGGCATTCGTGCAGGCGACCCCGCGCGCCACCAGGCGATCGAGATTCGGTGTCTTCACGATCCCCGCGCCCAACGCGGAGATCGTGTCGAACCGCTGCTGGTCGGTCATGACGAAGAGAATATTCGGGGGATTCACGCGAGAGAGGGGAAGGATAGGGAAATCAGCGGGACGGAGCGACCGCGAACTCCGCGAAGGCCGGTGGATTGCCGACGAGCTCGCGGTTGCGAAATTGCAGGCGCGTCCCGTCGCCGATGTAAAGGGAAGTGCACTCGCCGCGTTCGTCGAGCGTGACGACGGCGTAGCGGCCGGTGAAGGAGAGGCCGAGTTTCTCGTCGGCCCACATGCGGTCGGCGGTGGGTTGCACGATGACGTATTGGGTCACGGCCCGGCCGGAAATTTTGCTCACGACTTTGAAACCGGCGAAGGCGTTCGCGGCGCCGAGGGCGGTGACGGATTGCACGGTGCCGGATTTTTCCGAGCCGGCGATGGGTTCGAAGAGGGCCGCGAAGGGGCGCTCGCGCCGGAGGTGTGGCCGCGCGGGTTGTCGCGGCGATAGTTGCCGGTTTCGACGCCAAGATCGATGAGCGCTCCAAAGGTGGACTGAAGGTTGGCGTCGCCTTCGCGCCCGCCGAGCGCGTAGGCGATTTCGTAGGAATCGTAGCCGTCGCCGCTGCGGCGCGGACCGTCACCGAAGCGGATATTTTCTCCGTTCGGGAAACGGAAATCGCGCAGGCGGGCGAGCGACAGCGTGATGTTGGCGTAGCCGGCCGGCAGTTCGAGCGCGGGGGTTTGGCGGCGCAGCAGCGCCACCATGTAGGTCGCGAGTGACGAGACACCGGAGGAGTATTGCAACGACTCCGGCCACACCGCGCCGGGCTTCGCATATTCGGCGACGATCTTTTTCAGCGAGTCCTGATGCGGCGTGTCCTGATGCGTGACGTAGGCGAGGAGCCGCGTGCGCTCGGCGGGGTCATCGAGCGCGAGCACGTTGTGGGCGAGGCTCGGCATTTCGAGCACGGGCCAGTTGGCGTCGATGATGCCGTGCTCGATGGCGAGGCGCGCGTAGGTGCGGAAAACGTGTTGGGCGTGCTCGAAGTTGAAAGCGACGGGCTGTCGGGTGACGAGATCGTGGACCTTGGCGCCGGTGCGGAGGTAGGAGCTGACGAAGTCGTAAAGCAGCGGAATCTGGGCGCCGAGGGCGCGTGCCTCGTAAAGGTGATCCCCGGGATAAATCCAGCCCCCGTTGCCGACCGACTCATTCGGTTTCATCAGCACCAGCGCCTCGACGGCGGCGTGAAGGATGTCGGCAGAGCAGCGCGCGTAGGATTCGTCCTGTGTGAGAAAATAGAGCACGCCGCAATCGATCCCGATGAGAAGAAAACGCTGGAGCCCGCTGCGCCGGCCGGACTCGGCTTCGCCCGCCTGATTGCCGCCGACCAGGGCAAGCGTGGGATGCGCGGATGGGCCGGCGATGTTCTTCACCAGCGGCAGGCCGCGCAGAAACGTATCGGGATCGGCTTGATGTTTCGCGATGAAGTCGGCGACGCGCGCCTTCATCGCGTCGAAGGCAGCCTTGGCCCAAGGCTGGGAATCAATCTTGGCGAGAATCGGTGCGCGGTCGGCGGGCGCGACCCAGATAAGTGGTCTCGTTGGTTCTGACCGATTGGCGGCGATCGAAAATGGGGTGAAGGCGCAAAGAGTTAGAAGCGGGAGAAGACGTATCATGGGATTTACGGGCGGTCGGGCAAAGGGGGAATGCCGATGATCGCGCGGGTGGGGGCGGTTTGAAACGAGTGTATCAAGTTGGGGAAGGAAAAGGCATGGATAGGAGCGGATTCTCTTGTGGTTTTGCGTCCCTGCCGGGCTGAATCTAAATTCCGCAGAAGAAGTAACCACTGATCAGCGCTAATAAACACTGATCGAATAGATCCGGATCGATGGTCTGGAACTTTCCCTTCACTTACCGGGTGAACGTCCTCCCCGACATCGCTCAACTCTGTTTGCATCAGTGGTCATCAGTGAAAAGCAGTGGTTCAACTGAGTTTCTTAGGTTCGTAGGCGACGAAAGAAAGTGACGCGATGAGCGCGGGGACGTGACGGAGGCGTAGTGACATGGCGGTTGGCTTGGGCGTGGGGGAAAACGATGGATGTGATTTGGCTTGGGTGGCGCATTGGCGTAGGGCCCGAGCTCGCTCGTGGCTGATTGGTTTCACCCGACCTGGAAGGCCACGACCAAGGTCGGGCCCTACTAAATCTAAATCTAATGAGAGAGTGTATGATTCAGATTTAGATTCGATCAGCGCGGTGATCCGCGCCGACCGCCGGTTTAAAACTCGAACGTGTTCGAGAGCTCGAAGGTGCGGGCGGGAGCCATGGCCCAAATCGGCGAGCCGTCGGGATTGGCGGCAAAAACGCGGAGGCCGTGGTCGCCAAAGAGATTCTGCGCGTTGAGTTGTACGCGCCAGTTGACCTTTCCGTTAAGGATGCGCCGGCCGTAGCTGAGAAACATGCCGCCGGAGAGGACCGGGTCGCCGCGATGTTCCTTGGAGGTATCGGACACGCGGCCGGGGAAATTATTGAGGCCACCGAAATTGAAGGTGGCGTCTTTTTGCGCGTAGCCGAGGACCTTGCCGGATTCCCAGCGCAGGTTGGTGCCGACGCTGACCCCCTTGAAGGCGCCTTCGAGCACCTTGTAGCGGCCGACAAGGCGGGCGGTGTATTCCGAGATGCCGCGGTTGGAGATGCCTTCCTTGAGGATCTCGTTCACGTAATTGCCGGCGATGGTGGTGACAAACCGCTCCTGCAAGGTGTTCGAAGACGCGGTGGTGGTCGTGCCATCGACGCGCAAACCTTCGTCGAAATATTTCTTGTAGAAGGGCGCGCGGATCGCGAGGAACTCAGCGACCTCGCGACCGACGTTAGTGGCGACGTTATCCAGTTGGTCGATGCCGGCGACGAAGTCCCAGTTTCGGTTGGGCCGGAAAGAGATCTCGAGCGAGGCGCCTTTGGAAA
>Ga0163150_10006470_pt1 | contig 14310 bp, 8 predicted proteins | sample OliLakLV19P2IB_FD_148628 | JGI IMG/M metagenome (GOLD analysis project Ga0163150, IMG submission 148628) | Freshwater microbial mat bacterial communities from Lake Vanda, McMurdo Dry Valleys, Antarctica - Oligotrophic Lake LV.19.P2.IB | ecosystem: Environmental > Aquatic > Freshwater > Lake >...
ACAATCCCCCTCGTGACATGCAGGAAGGCTTCTTCCAGACTTCTCCGCCGGGGAGCAAAACGGTGAATCCGAAAACCCTGCCCGATCATTTCGACCAGCAGCTCATGTTGGCGCACCGGATCATCGACCATCGAAAACTCGTACGCGCCCCCCCGTTGCCGCAGTCCGGAAATATCGGGCCGCCCCTCCAGCCACGACTGAATGCCGTCGGTTCCGGGAAGCAATTCCAAATCAACAATCGCCATTTTGCGGGTGGTTGTCGCGGTCTGTACCGAATGACCTCTTTGCAAAATGTCGTCCACCGATCCGTAGGCCAGCAAAACTCCGTGCTCGATAATCGCGACCTTGGTCGACAGTTCCGCCAGTTCGGTCAGGATATGACTGCTGATCAACAGCGATTTTCCCTCGGCTGCCAAACCGTTGATCATCTCCTTCAGTTCGATCCGGGCCCGCGGGTCCAGTCCCGCTGCCGGCTCGTCCAGAATCAGTACCGCCGGGTCATGAATCAGCGCCCGGCCCAGGCACAACCGCTGCTTCATCCCCTTGCTCAAGCCGTTCATCGGCTTGTCCAGCATGTGCTCCATGTGCGTAAATCGTGCCACACGGCGAATGGCCCGCGTCCGGTCCTGACCGGCCAGCCCGTAGGCCCTCGCAAAAAAGTCGAGGTACTCGATGCACGACACATTCGGATACGCACCATATGAATCGGGCATAAAACCCAGCCGGTACCGCACCCGGTCGGGATCATTGATCACCGAAAATCCATCAACAAAGGCGTCACCCACATCGGGTTCATCCAGCGTCGAAAGAATCCGCATCGTCGTGGTCTTGCCAGCTCCGTTGGGCCCGATGAACCCAACCACTTCCCCCGCTTCCACGCTCAGGCTGAGGTCGTTCACCGCGCAGGTCGATCCAAAAAACCGGCTGATCCGGTTGATCTCGATCGCGTGTTTCGCGGTGGTCAGGTGGTAATTATTTCCAGCGTCCATGAATCACATGAAAATCGTGGTTGTAACGTGTAACGACCGGCAGGCTGCCAGCCAGTTTCCAGTCGACGGTCATTCCAGTCCATCCGCCAACCGGAATGGAAGCACTCAAACTGTCCGGATTGGTCATCAGGCCGGCTACCCACAGGTCGTTGTTCGCTTGCCATGAATTGGCCTCGAACTGGTTATTCCAGCTCTGGATAACAACCGGACGCCCGGACGCCAGCCTGTTGTAGGTCATCTTCTTTTTCAACCCGGTCAATTGATCCAGACGGCTCCCTGGAACATTCAGAATTCCGGTCAGGCCCCCGATCAGGGTCGGCGTATCGATCGGCTCCAATGTCACCGACTGTTCGCTCGCCAGACTCTCCACCAGCAGCCATCCGGCATCCGTCCTGGCGATCAACGGAGTCAGATCAGCACCCGTGTGGTTGGTAATTTTCCAGCTGCCCCCGTTACCTCCAACCGGTTCTACGCCCAAACTGGCATCTGTCGGATGGGGCTCGGCCATAGTCAGCTGATGAATGGTTCTGGCCCGGATTCCTCCCCCGGACATTTGCTGCCGTCCACCGAAACTGTTCGAACGGAATTCGTATTCCGAGTTCATATCCGGAAACAGCATCAAATGGTCGTCAAACGAATATCCTCCCGGAGAAGTACCGGAGTAAATCGTAAAATGCGTTCGCGTAAATGACTGGCCGGAGTTGGCGTCCAGCCGGGTAACACTAACCCGCACCGCCCGCGTGCCGAGTCCTTCCGACAAAACAGCAAACACCAGCAGACCTGCCGTCAGCGTTCCGGCAACCACCGGAACCAGCCCCAATATCCAGGGGATTTTCTTTCGGGACGCCAGCAGCGAATAGGCTACAGGGCCGATTCCAATGGCAAAAACCGTGATCATCCCCAAAAACAGAAACCAGGGTGGCTCTCCAATTCCCGGCATCGGTGTTGGCGGAAAATTGAATCCGGTTTCCGGTCCAAAACTGCGTGCCAACAATGGACCGGGAGCTCCGGCAAGTCCGGTTGCCAGAACCGTTTTCCAGTCCCGCGCGTCCCAGTCGGAATATCCGCCCGGTACCGCAACGATTCGGCCAGCACCGTAGTCGGCGTACAACGCTTCACCGGGAGACAACTCCTGGTCGAAACCGAATGGCACCGATTCGGGATTCCACAATTGGGCCACCAGGTAACAGTGCGACAACAGCAATCCGGTCGACGAAAATCGCGGATCGTTATTGCCGGCCACCAGAGCCATGCGGGAAAAAGAACCCATCGGTTGCTGGGTTTCGGGATCAGTGTCTTCCACAACCGAATTGTTTTTCCCCCAATCCCTGGCAGACGCAATGATCCTGTTCAACGACGTTCGTTGCCACAGCCGGCGGACTTCGCCAGGTCCCAGTTCAAACCAGTCCCCTTCAATTTCCCGCAGCGATTCACCTTTGGAACCGCAATGGACCAGAACCAGCCGCCCACCGGCCGCGACCCATTCCCGCATTGCCTGCCATGCGGCCGGGCGGCCAGCACGCAACTGTTTCAGGTTCGCAGCGGAAATAAACAAATAGTCAATCGGCACCAGTCCTTGCCAGGTTTCCGGCAAATCACCAACCGCCACGTGATCCATAAACTCGAATCGTTCCAGGGCCGACAGATTCGATTCCCTGTTTGTTCTGGCCGGACGTTCCACAACCTCTTCCGTCTGCTGTACTCCACCCATCCACCGGTTGTATCGCTCCTGATTGTCCTGGGACAGCACATCCCGCAGGATCCAGGCGGTCGGCACATCCGAGTCGGCCGTTTCGTCGCCGGATACCGGTGTTTTGTCAGCGGTTCCCAGCGTGTCTGGCGCGACCGAAAGGACCGAGTAGTCATAGGCGCTTTCTGAAAATGCAAATTTTTGGTTTGCACCAAGTTGTTTGGAAGACACAAACAGGCACCGGACCGCAGAGGCATCGCTTCCTCCTCCCGACGTATCATTCAGAAAATTGGCGTACTGCATCGTACCAACGTCACTGGACCGGTTCGAGTTGCGCAGATCGCCATCCGTTTCGACAAAAATCCCGCTGTCCCCGGCTTTGGAATTTGTCCCACGAAGCAGAAATATTGCCGAAGCACTCGCGGATCCGCGAGGAAGTTCCATGCGATGGGCGTGGACCTGAGTCCCATAACCGTTTCCGCGATATTGACGGTCTTTCTGGTACACGTAATACGTGATGTTCCGCTGGGCGACTGCCTGCGTTCCCTGCCGCTGGACTGTGATCCGGACCGGCAGGTATCCCCTCGGCCGGATCGTCCCAAACAGGGGTTCCGCCGTTACCTGGTGTTTCAGTCGAACAGGGGCAGCAGGTCCCTGGGCGGATACGGTCGGCGCAGTCAGCGCGAACCATCCGCTGACCAACAACAATCCGGTTGAAAATCTCGTGCCAATGGGCGGTAAAATCATCATTGCAATTCCGGGCTGGAGCCAATGGGAACCGGCGGCTTGTCGTTGGTTGAGTCCGAAGGAGGTTGCATTCCGGGGGGCGGGTGACCCGGCAAACGTTTGGCTGGCGGGGCAACGTAATCAAACACTATGGCCAGCCAATGGGCTACCCAATAGAGCAATGCAAGACAAAACATCGTGATCAATCCGCCCAACAAAGCCCACGAGGCACCGGAGGCCCATTCAATTCCGCGAAATCCCAATCCAACGACCGCCAGCAGGGCTGCGGCAACGCTGCACCAGACGAAAAGACTTCGTAACGAAAAGGTCTTGCTTTGAGCCATTTTTGAAACCAGGCCAAATCAGTCAGGTGATGGAATCAGGGAAAACTCGGTCCGGGTTTGCAAATGAGACGGACGGCAACGGACCGACGGGGCTTGAATATACCAGGCTGGTCCCCAAGTTGTACAAACAGCTGTTGAAAAACCGGGCCTGCTTTCAGGCGTTGTGGGAATCCTGCTCTCCCGGTCGCAAGTGGACCTGGTGGGGACGGTTCGGCCACCTTTTTTGCTCAAACGGCAAAGCCGGATTTGACAGGTTGTCAACATTCCCAGGGGGCCTGGGACCTGTTTCGGCGGACAATTCGTTGCCGGAGGGGGAAATTCTAACGATTATGCAGAACAGGCCCAACTTTGGGCAAAAAAACAGCCCGGTTCAGCAGGCTGTGGTTGTGGCGCCCGCTGTCTGGAACCGATTCTGGAAAAAGGACGATTGTACCGCTGTGTACCAAAATTGGTGTGGTTTTCAGCCACGACCAGGCGTTTTCGTTGACATTGTTTTTTTGGCGTAACTATACTGACGGTACGGAAGACTGGTGTGCACAGGCAATTTTGCTGACCTGTTCATGGCATGTTTCCAGTTCGTCTGAATCCGGTTGCCTGAGTCCGATCCGGCATCATTGCTGACAACGGGGTATTTTTTATGAATCTGGCAGGAAAGTTTCTTACCTTTCTCATTCTGTTCATGAGCATCGTCTTTCTTGTTCTTTCAGTAGTGACGGGTGCCACGCATAAGGCCTGGAAGGACATTGCGACAACCAACAAGGCTGCGGCCGAAAACTATCAGCGATTGCTGGATGAGGCCAAGGAAGCGACGACCGTTGGTGCCCGTTTGCTGGCCGCCGAGGCGACCTCCCGCCAGCAACAGCTGGCCCAGCTGAACTCCGAGCTGCAAAAGGAGCGGATGAATCGCGATGCCAAGGAAAAGGAACTGACCGAAGAACTGGTCATCGCCAAACAGCGACTGGAAGTTCTCCAGAGTTCGGAAGCCCGCCTGACCCAGCAGGACCAGGAAATCTCCCAAGAGCGCGATCTCAACAAGAACCTGATTGACGAAGTCGCCGCGCACCGCCAGGAAGTAACGAGCCTCACGAACAACATTTTCAAGCTGACGGGTGACCTCGAAGAACTCAAGTCACGAAATGGCAATTTGAACGAGCTGGTTGCGATGCAGACAAAAGTCCTGAAGCGCAACGGGCTGACTGCCAATGACCTGACCAACGAAATCCCACCCCGGATCGAAGCCATCGTGATGAAATCCCAGGATGATTTCATCGTCGTCAGCGCCGGTACCGATGACGGCTTGCGGGTCGGACACATGCTCGACATCTTTCGTGGTGACCGTTTCATTGGCAAAGCTGTGATTAGCAACCCCGAATACAACATTGCGGCAGCAAGAATCCTGCCGGAATTTCTGCAGGCTGTCGTACTGGAGGGAGACATTGTCACCACCAAATTCTGATGACCTGTTTGGATCGGAAGATTTTGAACAACAGAGCGGTTTCGGTGATTCGTTTGATGGATCGGGCGATCCGGCTGCTTCGCTGGACCAGGCACAGTTCCGGGCTCCTGCGGCACCCGTTGTTCCCCAGCCATTCAGCGTCTATTCCGTCATGTTGATTATTTCGCTGGTCGCCATGACGACGGCCGCGATCTTGTTCCTGATTGAATCGGGCAAGTATTGATTGGGAGTGATTGATGAGCGACGCCGATCCAAGGCTGGATTTTCCGGATGATGCCGGAACCATTGGAAAAACATCAGCGGAATCGACCGTACCATCCCAGTCGGCGCGTGAGCGTCTGATGCAGGGCTTGGGTGCCGGCCTGACGTTTTACGAATACATGCTGCTGGTTTCCCTGGTCATCGTGACCGTGGCGACAGTCAATATGTATCTGAACGCCACCGAATACGGCAGTTTCCCGTTCGTCTTCCCCTGGAATACCAGTGAAGCCGTAATCGGCCAGTAACCGGCCACCGATCAAGCCGGGAATCATCGAAATCAACCCGACCCCCGGGTAAACAAATAACGCCGGGAGCAAAAGCCTCCGGCGTTTCGCATTTTTGTCCCCCGCTGTCGGCTGGTTTTTATATGCCTCCCAATCGTGGTCGACGCATACGCAGCCAATTCGTTTAACGGCGAGCCAACGGCGACCCCACCCAATGAACAGCGCATGGGCAGCCGGCGCCGTCGGCTGGGCGTTAAACGAAATCATCGTCAACGCTTGCTCCGCCCAATTCGTTTAACGGCGAGCCAACGGCGACCCCACCCAATGAACAGCGCATGGGCAGCCGGCGCCGTCGGCTGGGCGTTAAACGAAAACATGGTCCATGGTGTAGCGTGAAGCCGAAGGGACCGGTGTGCAAGCCACCGGGATTATGCCGAAAAGGATTGGAATCCAGGCAACTTCCGGAACCCGCCGAGAGTGGGGCCGGGTATTGTTGCGGAAATGGTTTTGTTCGGGGCTGGCAAGTCCAAAGTCAAGACCAGTAACGATGGCAAACCAGGCAGTCCGTTTGGTTACACCCGTTTCGAGGGATTCTTCCGAAGCCGATTGCCCGCAAGAAACCTTGAAGGACCCTTTGAACGATCTCCGGAAAAATTTCAGAATTATTTTGACTTGGCGCCCCCCCACTTTGATAGAATCATCCTGTTCGCGGTTGATGGGTTTACCCGGACTCTCAACAAGCCGCGAAACAGGCGATCCAATCCGGCTGGCAGTTTTGCCGGACCGGATTTTCGCCAAGGCGTCGATTTCCATATCCGTCGTTTTGTTCGTGGTGACTCTTCCATGGCACGAGTCGTATCCGTTCTGAAAGGCTGCCTCGCAGACCTGCGCCTCATGAAGGATTTTTTCGCGACCAGGTTCATCAAACGATTCGATGTGATTCTCCATCGAATGCGCAGCGGGATTTCTGTTGCCTGTGTCGCCTTAATGACATTTGGTTTTCTCTCTCCCTGTTTGTCTGCAATTCAGAGTCCCGCATCACCATCTCCTGTGGATACGATTCAGGCGGAAGTGATCAAGGTGAACACTTCTTTTCAAACCACCGAAAAGCAATTCGCGCCCGTAACAGCCAGTGTAAACCTCGGTGCCTTGCCCGCAGGACGGGACTACGAAGTCCATTTGTTTGTACGGAATGAATCGGGTGGCGACGTCGTTTTCCATCGTGTCGACGGGATTTGCGAAAGTGCAAAGATGCAGCTGGGAGGCAACGTATTCCCCGCAGGCAGCACCTCCGAACTGGTTCTGCACCTCAAAACTCCGACTAGCCAACGAAGCAACGATATTCCCATCTGGTTCCGATTGTTGGACGGAAACGGAAAGGATGTCGCGGCGATTAGGGTCAATGCAACGCTGGCTGGCAACCTGGCACTTGCCGCAATATCCACCGTTCTGGTGGTTCCGGAATCGGGACTGGCAACATTGTCGATCCCTGTAATCAGCTCCGATCTGATCCGTCCGGAAGACCTGCAGCCGGTGCTGTCCGACGACCTGCGGGATTTTACTGCCACCCTGGTCCGCGATGACGATGGGGGAATGTTACTGCAGGTTACGCTCGCGGGGAAAATGGTTCTGGATGGAACCAGTGGGACGATCCAGGTTAACGATCCGGGTTCCGGCAAGAGTACGACCATGGACTTGTTGGTCTCCAAGGCACAGCCCATCACAATCAGCCCGGTACTGATTCGGTTCCGGGAGGATCAGGAATCGACGGAACACTCTGTTGCCAATGTCCTGATTCGAATCAACATGCCTCCTGCCGGGGATGGCGGTCCGCCTTCAGGTCTGGAACGAATGACTGTGAAACTGGGCGGCGAACCGGTCAAGGTCGATTTGAAAGAACTGAAGAATGGCATTTGGTCTGCTCGCCTGCACGTGGCAAACAGCGTTTTAAAGACTGGTGAAAAACAAATTCTTTGGGAGTTTTCCTTTGTGGGCCTGGCCCCGGTTATTCTTGAAACCCCTGTCATTGGTGAAGATCAATGATCAACTATCCGGTTCAAAGAGTTTTGGCAACGATCGTAATCCTTACGGAATTGGTTCCGGCAACTGCCTGGAGCCGGGCTGGGGAGATGGCGCACCGTGATCGTGTTTCAGCGAATTCCCTGGCTTTTGTTTTGCTTGATGGCTGGTTTCACGAATCCGGGATGAACAACCTTGGTGAAAGTGGGCAGCTTTTTGAAAACCACAAGTCCTGTTTGTCGTCAGGAGAACTGGATATGTTGCGCAATCAAATTGTTGGCCGTTTTCAGGACCGGAGATTCCCATGTCAGTAACAGTCCGTCCACTTCCGGCAATCTGTTCGCGGGCGCTGGTCACGATATTGCCCGGCCTGATGGTTGCGTTTTGGGCTTTGGAATCCGGGGCCGTCCAGGACAATGGTCCGGACCTGCGGGAAGCCGCCATTTTTGCGTCTGTACTGATGAATGCCGACGCGTTGAGGCAAGGGGACGTGCTGATCAGCGAGACGGTATCGGTGGATACTGTTACCGAAAAACCGGATTTCAATCCCGACGGTGTCGCGAAATCGACGCAGATGCTGATCCGGTTCGTGTTTGACCATGACGCCGGCAAGTATTGCGTGTTGAGAAAGGGACGCTACCTGACGCTGGATTTGGGAGAGGTTGGGAGCGGCAGAAATCCGGAGCGGAACACCGATGTAATTCGCGCAGGATCGGTTTCAGGCCCGGACAGTCCCATCATGATCAGGGATTTCCCAGGGCCCACCAAGACAATCCCGGTCCGGATGCGACAGGCGATGACCGTGTCCATCCTGCGCTACTTGATGGCTCCTGAAATCCGGGTCCTGCCCATGGTGGCGATGATGGAAGAAGACTATGCGTTTGTCCGGGACTATGTCATCCGGTTGCAAACCGGTGCGGGGCTGCGCCGGGCCTCACGGTTAAATGCCACGCGACTGGAGCTGACCAGTTTCGTCGATTATCCGGGTGGCGCCCGCCCCGGCACCGCTTTGGGAGTTGAATGGAAGTATGAATTTGACCTGGAGAATTCCCTGCCGGTGCGGATCACTGCAGAAATCAAACTCCCCGCCGGGGCGGCGGAGAAGGAATTGGGGCCGTCAGTCACCACCGCCAGTTGGCTGGCCATGAACGGCATCCAGGTCCTTGACCAAATGGAATCGCGGGGCATCCGCCCGGTCCGCATCAATGGCCAATACCACCATGGCGAAAGCCTGACTCAACTCAGGTTCCACTGGTTTTCAGTCAACGAGCCCCTCAAGGACCAGTTTTTCGACGGCACGTGTTTTCAGGATCTGGAGACCTTTCAGGCCCATATCGATCCGGTAAAGTCTGGTGCGGATTCTCTGATACGTCCGGACCCGGCAGGTACGGGGGGGTTCAAGCCGGAAGCCTTCAGGCAATTAGAGCGAGGCTCCGAGGGTTCCGCCTCCACCTGCGGAGTGAATTGTTTAACCGCTCAGCGCGCCTGCATGCAGCGCAAGCAGCGGTTAAGGAATTGGTCAAAAACAACTTCCCAGATCCTGGGAGGTTGAGGCTCCCGCCGAAACAGGTTCGCTCGAGAGTATGTCTCGGCAGGAGCCTCGACCTCCCGAATTGGCAAACAAAACGGAAGTTGTTCTTGACCTGGTCCTAAACATCCAAAACTCCTGACTCAGCCAGCAGCGCAGTCATTAGGCGATAATATCGGTTACCACGTTGCCAGAAACATCCGTCAGACGGAAATCGCGGCCCTGGTAGCGGTAGGTCAGGCGGGTGTGATCGATTCCAAACAGGTGCAGCATCGTGGCGTGCAAGTCGTGTACGTGGAACGGGTTCTCGACTGCGGCGTAACCGAATTCGTCTGTCGCACCGTAAGAAATACCCGGGCGGATTCCGCCACCGGCCATCCAGCAGCTGAATCCGCGAATGTGATGGTCCCGGCCATCCCCCTGGGCCATCGGTGTTCGTCCAAACTCCCCTCCCCAAATCACCAGCGTATCGTCCAGCATCCCCCGCTGTTTCAAATCAGTGACCAGCGCCGCCGACGCCTGATCGACCAGTCCCGCCGTGGTCTCCGTTCCTTTCTTGACCCCGCCGTGATGATCCCACCCGCGATGATAAAGCTGGATGAACCGCACGCCGCGCTCGGCCAGCCGCCGGGCCAGCAAACAGTTGGCTGCAAACGTGCCGTCCGCTCCCCGGGTCCCATACATTTCGAGAATGTGTTCCGGCTCGTCCGAGATGTCGGCCAGGTCGGGGACCGATGACTGCATCCGGAACGCCAGTTCGTACTGGGCAATCCGGGCCACAGTTTCCGGATCGTGATCCTGTTCCAGCCGGATCCGGTTCAGCTTTTCCACCGCCGCGACCGTTTCCTGTTGCCGGAGATCGTCGATGCCAGGCGGGTTCTTCACATACAGGACCGGTTCCCCCTGGGATCGAAACTCGACGCCCTGCAGATTGCTGGGCAGAAATCCGCTGTGCCATTGCCGCGAAGCGATCGGCTGCGATTGCCCGCCCCCTTCGGAAACCAGGACGACATAGCCGGGCAGGTTTTCACACTCGCTCCCCAGTCCATACAACAACCACGAACCCATCGAAGGCCGGCCAGGCAGGCCCGATCCGGTATTGAACAGCGTATGGGCCGGGTCGTGATTGATCTGATCAGTATGCAGCGAACGAACGATGCAGATATCGTCTGCAATTTTCTGGATGTGCGGCAGGATATTGCTGATCTCCAGCCCCGACCGGCCACAGGGGGTGAACGGATGTTGCGGTCCCATAATCCGCAACTTGTCGCGTTCACCCTGTAGCTGCGCGATTTGCTGGCCGTCGGTAATCTCCTTCGGCATCGGCTGGCCATCCCGTTTGGCAAGCTCCGGTTTGGGGTCAAGCGTCTCCAGATGCGATGGTCCGCCGGCCATGCAAAGGTGAATCACCCGTTTGCATTTTGCCGGCAGGCCGTTGGAGGCCAGCGGATGGTCCTGGGCCTGACTGCCGCTGGCAAACAGGCCCGGATTCAGCAACGAACCGAGGGCCATCGCCCCCATCCCTGCGCCCCAACGGTTGATAAATGTCCTGCGCGCGACAGCCTGCTGGATCCAGTTCACCGGTTCAGTTCCTTTGCATAAACTCGTGCATATTGATTACCGCGCGACAGACCGAAGTCCACGCCGCCAGTTCCGCCGGGACCGCTCCGCTGGTGGGCATGTACTGCCCCGTCGCCAACAGTTCTTCAGCCTGTTTCGGATTCTGCCGGAAATACTCCCGGTGATTCTGCAACAGTTCTTCCAGCACCACCCGTTCTTCGTCCCTCACTGGCCTGGATAATGCGGTTTGAAAAATCCGGTTCAACCTCTCATTGTCGTCTGGTTCGCCGGCAATCGCATGATCGGCAAACGCCCGGGCCGCCTCGACATACGACGGATCATTCAATAACAACAGCGCAGCCAGGGGCGTACTGGAACGTGATCTCGCCGCATTGCACTCTTCGCGCGACGGCGCATCAAACGTTTTCATTGCCGGGTGAAGGTATTGCCGCTGCCAATGCGTATACAGCCCACGTCGATACTGGTCCGCCCCTGCGCTGGCCTGGTATTCCCGTCTTGGAAAATTCAAATGCCGGTACAGGCCCGCGGGCTGATACGGAAACACGCTCCGCCCGCCCGTTTTATCGACCAGCAGTCCACTGACCGAAAGCGCATTGTCCCGTACAAACTCAGCGGCCAGCCGGAATCGGGACTGCCGTGCAAGCAACCGGTTCGCCGGATCGACCGCTTCCAAATCCGGCCGGCGACGTGACGACTGCCGCCAGGTTCGGGACATCACGATCGTCCGCACCAACTGCTTGACGTCCCAGCCACTTGCCACAAACTCCACCACCAACCGGTCCAACAATTCCGGATGCGACGGCGCGACACTTTGCGCACCAAAATCGTCCAGCACCGGCGCCAGGCCACTTCCAAACAGCAGGCTCCAGACACGATTCACAAACACCCGCGCCGTCAGCGGATTCGATTCGTTCGCAATCCATTCCGCCAGTTCCAGACGTGTCGGCGGCGCACTCCATTCGGGACGCCCCAAAACGGACGGTACCGATGCCCCCACAACTGGACCCGATTTGTCCATCCAGTTTCCACGTGTCAAAACGCGAATCTCGCGGGGAGCCACTGAAGAAGAAATCAGGGTCGTCGGAGTATGCGAATCGACCAGAATCTGGCGCTCTTTTTCCAACTCCGCTAGCAACCGGTTCGTTTCGGAAAACTGGGGTGAAATCGCAACGAAATAGTCCGATACCTGCCGTTGCTGGTCCGCAGTCCGCTCGCTTTCGGAAACCAGCAACCCTTCCCGGACCGGATCCGGCAGGCTGTGCATCGGATCCGAAGTGGCGTCGGCATTGTCGCTGGCCGATATCCTGAAATGACCCAGGGTGTGGTTCCCCTGGCCGTGATATTGATGAATCACAAAAGTCACCGGTCCGGCCAGGACTTCATCGTTGTCGAATTGCACGACCAGCTCATTCGGTTTGTTGACCCCGGGCAAAACGGCCCAGCCCCACGTGCTGCCACGGGCATCGTGATCGATGGTGCTTGCCGCTGACCATTTCCGGTCCGGATGTTTCTCGCCCCCCTGCACCTGCTCGATCGTCGCCGACGCATTCCGCAGCGGAACGTGCAACGATTTGAACTGGTCTGGCCACAGCTCAAAGACCTTTTTCAGCTCGGCCGTTTCCGGACTTTGATCGCCGCGAACGACCAGGAACTCCGTGACGACAAAGTTTCCGTTGCTGGCCCGACCCGGCCCACCGGCTGGCAACGATTTGTGCGGAAGTACCTCCAGCCGGATCGCCCTGGCCCCACTTTCGGGAATAGTCGCCGTCACCACCGTGCAGTTCTCGTTGGGGTTGTCGCCAGCAACCAGTACCGTCCCGTCGCTGGATATCGTCGCCTGGGCGTCGAGAGCGAACTGAACCGACTCCGGTTGAAGCACTTTCCAGTCGGCCCGTCGCGCACGGATTTCGCTTTCCCGCGTCCGACGTTCCGCAGCAACGACTGGCGTTTCGACAAGCTGGGCTTTCAACTCCGCGATCCGTGCGTCGACTGGTCGAAGCAGTTCCGGCAGCACATCGTCGGGAACCTGGATCGACGGTCCCCAGTCACCCGAGTCATGGGCTCCTTCGTAAAGTCCCCGTTCCTTGAGATCTGCAAAGAACGCAGAGAATTCGTAAAACTCCCTGGTCGAAAACGGATCAAACTTGTGGTCGTGGCATTCGGCGCAGCCCAGGGTAATCCCCAACCAGGCCGTGGCCGTAGTTCGAACGCGATCCGAAGCGTACTTGTTCAGATACTCCTCAGGCTGAACTCCGCCCTCCGCAGACATCATTCCCAACCGGTTGTAGCCAGACGCAATCAACTGGTCCCGAGTCGGATTCTCCATCATGTCGCCGGCAATTTGCTCGCGCGTGAACCGGTCGAATGGCATGTTGCTGTTGAAAGCACGAATTACATAATCGCGATAGGGTGAAACACTGATCGGCTGGTCACCGTGATAGCCAACCGTGTCGGCGTAGCGAACCAGATCCAGCCAGTAAACGGCCATGCGTTCCCCAAAGTGCGGACTGGCCAGCAACCGGTCGACCGCCCTGGCATAATCGTCCGGGCGTGCATCCAAATCAAACTCCTCCAGGTCGGCAATTGTCGGGGGCAGACCCGTGATGTCGAAACTCAATCGCCGAAGCAACGTATTTTCCGGTGCCGCTGGTGACGGCGGCAATCCGAGCCGTTCCAGTTCAGCCAAAACATACCGGTCGATGAAATTAACCGGCCATCCGGCATCGGCCACCACAGGGTCAGGCGTAAAGGCCGGTTTTTGGAAGGCCCAGTGACCGGACCATTTTGCCCCCTGTTCCACCCAGGCAACCAGAATCCTTTTCTGTTCCGCAGAAAGTTTCTTGCGGTGCGAAACCGGCGGCATAACTTCGAATTCATCCTCCGAAAGTATTCGCCGGACCAGTTCGCTTTTCGCCACGTCACCTGGAACGACGGCCGAATACCCTCCCAGATCGGCAAATACGCTTTCCTGCAAGTCCAGCCGCAAATCCGTGGCCGCCTGGGCCTGGTCAGGGCCATGGCAATAGAAACAGTTGTCCGACAGGATCGGCCGGACGTCAGCATCAAAGCGAATCAAGCCGTCGTCGTCGGTTCCGGTCCCGGCCAATGCGGTTCCGGCAACTGCCGCGAGAATAAGAAACAGCAAGGTGTCAAACCGCGTCATGAATCATGCAGTCCCGGGTTCATGTTGACGGGCGATCGGGTCGATCCCCCAACCACGAGTTTACACGGTTACAATTCAACTGGGAAACCAACGGAGGGTCAAATGAGGGCTTTTGTTTTCTGGATTGCGATGAAGAGGCCTGGAAAGTTGCCTTATCGCTTTCCCCCCGCATCGCGGCTTTCTTTCGCCAGTTCTTCGAGGCGACCGTTGACATCCCCGATCCATTCGGGTGTCAGAATTGAAAAACGCCTGATGATTTCGTCGCGAACGAACCGGGCCTCGTCGCGCCACGTCTCGAGGTCGCCGGTCCCTGCGTCATGGGCGAACTC
>Ga0163150_10006472_pt1 | contig 14308 bp, 14 predicted proteins | sample OliLakLV19P2IB_FD_148628 | JGI IMG/M metagenome (GOLD analysis project Ga0163150, IMG submission 148628) | Freshwater microbial mat bacterial communities from Lake Vanda, McMurdo Dry Valleys, Antarctica - Oligotrophic Lake LV.19.P2.IB | ecosystem: Environmental > Aquatic > Freshwater > Lake >...
CTGCAGAGGTGGTCGCGGGAATCGATGGCGCGGGTCTGGATGGTGGCCAGCGTCCCGGCGCTGAGCTTCCCTGCGCCCTTGTGGATGTTGTCATCTTCGAACGTCATTTCGATGGGCAGGGTTTCCGTTTTTACAACGTCCTGAAGCAGGTCTCCACCCATGCGCTTTGCGAAAGCGGCAAGGGCGATGCGCTGTTCGGGAGTTGCCCGCTGGTCGAGGATCACAATGGACCGGACCGGGTAGGGATTTCCGTTCACGTTTCCGAGGGTGCTGGACGCCTTGACGACGCCGACGACATTGAGGCCGTCGAGTTTCACGCCGTCGAATTCACCATTTCTTACGTGCCAGCCGAACACGGCGAGGTTGCCGACAAGGTCGACTTCCGAGTTGGCGAAGCAGGGTCCGGTAAAGACGTCGGCGGTTCGAGCTTCGATATATTCGCCGCGGATTTGTGTCCGATTTTGCAAGCCGGCAGCCATGAGCGAGCCGGCGAGGCAAAGTGACAGAGCAAGTCTCTTCATCCTGTGTGTGGGCCTCCAGCCTATGTTTTTATACTAGCGTCTTTTTAGGGGAAACGGGGAAGGGGAGGGTGAGTTAAGGGAGGCTCGGGCGAGCCTCCCCTGGGTATCTGCCAGACTACGCTTTTTTCTTTGCTGCGGGGGCGGCGGGGCCTTCGAGTTCAGAGAACAGGACGCGGCGCTCTTCGTCCATTGCTTTATTGGCCATGATGACCGAGATGGAGTCGTCGAGGCCGACCTTGTAGTTGGCGCGGGGCATGATGTTACCGGTGCGGATGTCGTTGAAGAAGCCTTCCATCGACGTGGTGACCGGGTTCTTGACTTCGGTCGGCACCATGATGTTCTTGGCATAGAGCCACTGGCGGGCGAACTTGGCTTCCTTCTCGAGAAAGCTTTCCTTGCCGGTCATCTTATCGCCGGTGAGGAGGACGGGAAGCGGCTTGGTGCCGGAGGCGAGGGAGAAGCTGGCGCCTGCTTTGTAGGTTTCCTTCTTGCTGCCGGTCTCCACCTTGGGAGGATTGGGTTCACGGAACCAGATGGCGACAGGCGGGTTGGGGTCCATTTTGCCGTCCCCGATGGTGATGTGGACGGTGCCCTGGGTACCCGAGATCCACTCGCCCTGCTCAGCGCGTGCGCCGCCGAAGAGAGGCAGGTGAGAACTGACGGAAGAGCCGGACCAGATCATCTTCTTGCCCTTGGGGTACTTGAAGATGAGCTGAATGTTGTCGTAGATATCGCGGCCGTCGAACATGGTGTCGAGGCCACCCAGACCCATCACCATTTCGGGAGTCGAGCCGAACATCCAGTCGGCGACGTCGAAATGGTGGGATCCGAGCTCGGCTGCCAGACCGCCGGACGTTTTGCGGAAGAGGCGCCAGTTGCCGGGCTTCATGGTCCAGCCGGGATTGCGGTGCCACTGGCCGTACATGTACTTCACGTCGCCGAGCATGCCCTTGTCGACCATCTGCTTGACGACGTTGTAGTACTCGGAGTAGCGGCGCTGGAGGCCGACCTGCAGAACCTGTTTCGGATGCTGACTGGGGTAAATGGAACGAAGTTTGTGGACTTCCTCGCCGGTGAACACGATGCTCTTTTCGCAGAAGACGTGCTTGCCTGATTTCAGGGCGTCTTCGAGCATCGGGTAATGCAGATATACGGGAGTCGAGATGATGACGGCTTCGACGGAGTTGTCGGCGAGGAGCTGGCGGTAGTCCTTGTACGTTTTCGGGGAGGTGCCGATGGCGAGCTTGCCCTTGTCGAGGGCCTCGTCGCTGACATCGCAGATGGCGGCACAACGGCCACTGTCGACGCCTTTTAGCAACCCGAGCAGGTACTGTCCGCGACCACCGGTACCGATGATGCCGTAGTTGACCTGATTATTGGCCGCGTGCACGCTTTTCAAAAAGGCGGGGGCTACCCCAAGCGCCACGCCAGCCTTGACCGCGTCTCTTCTGCTGATTCCACTCTTCGACATGGATGTGATTGACTCCTCAAGACTTCGACTGCCCCATCCGTATGTGCGACACGCGCACCTCCCGGGACTCGACATTCAAGGGCTACTAATAGTGTAACGCCGTTCGGCTGGCTCGGGTTACCGGTTACCGCGACCTGGTTCAGAAGCCGTAATCGCGCTTCGATTCCGCCCGCGCGAGGGTAGTGCGAAGGTACGTATGCGGATTGATTGCAGTGCCTCCGCGGCGGACCTCGTAATGCAGGTGCGGCGCAGTCACACGGCCTGTTGCGCCGGAGCGCCCGAGGATCTCACCGCGCTTGAGCCACTGGCCGGGGACCACTTCGAATCGCGACATATGGGCGTAATACGTCCGGAAGCCGTTGCTGTGATCGAGGATAACCAGCTTGCCGTAGGCGCCAGCCCATTCGGCGGCACTGACCACGCCGTCCGCGGCAGCCTTCACAGCGGTTCCTGAGGGCACGGAAATATCGACGCCGGAATGGAAAGCGCCGTCGCCGGAGAACGGGTCGTTACGCTGTCCGAAATTGCTCATCAGCCGGCCTTCAACGGGCCAGATGCCCGGCATCATATTCAAGCTCTGGAAGATGGGGTTGGACCGGCGTGCGTGCTGACCGATGTTCGCGGAGCGGAGGAAATTGTACTCTTCAAACGTTTCGGAGACAGTTGGCAGGAGTCGGCCTTCACTCGAAATGTCGCTGGGTCCTTCGAGGCTGCGCTTGATTCCGTAGGCGACGGAAACCTCATTTGCCAGCAACTGAAGACTGGCCAGTTGTACGCCTTTCTGCTTCGATTCCTTTTCCAGCCGCTGATATCGCGACCGCAGGGTGCTCACCTCGTCCCGCAGCGTGTTGTAGTTAGCGACCTTGAGGCTCATCCGAAGATAGCTGGTGGCAAGGCCGAACAGCGAGAAGCTCCCGAAAACCGCAAGGGCCAGCACAACGTATACAAAAACGTAGGGAATGTGGATACGGCGAAGACGGCCGTGCAGGGAATGGGCGAGGACGACGATAAAGTACGGCTGATTCAAACCCAGGTCTCCAAACGAAGCTTTGAACTCGGGAACTGAGAGTCCCTGTCAGAAAGCCAGACTTTGCCGATTCCGCCAGACAAGGCGTGTTCGGGGGAAGCAAAGCACTCGCCCGATCCTCAGCAAAATCCTTTCCTGTTTAAGAAAAACCAGCTTACCCCGCGTTACTCACCTGTGTCAATGGGCCACAGATGTGGGTCGTAACGCCACAGATGCCGTGCCAGCGGCTGCTGTGGTGCCCTCTCCAATGGTGGCTGGCTTAGCTTTCGGAGGAGCTATCTGGAAGGAATCGTTGGAGAAATACACAGTCCGCACCTGGCCTTTGGGTCCGAGACTGCCGACCGAACGGCCGTTCATACGCACATCCAGGGCGCCCGCATTTCCTGTCAAAAGACGTGCGTTTTCGGCTACGGCGAATTGCCTGGCCTGCGCCGGGTTGAGAATACCTATGTAGAGTGTCCTACCACCTGAGGTGATCTGGACCCACGTCGGCTCCGATGCCACGATCTCCAGTGCGATGTTGCCGGAACCTACCGGACCAGCGGCCGGGGCGACAGGTACTGCTGGCGTCGTTGTCGCTGCGGCCTGTTGTTGCTGGCCTGCAAGGTCGTTGGCCGCCGGAGTTTGCTGCGGCTGTTGCTGGCTGCCTGACGGTGTGGTGCCGGCAGTCTGTTCCGGAGTGGTGGTTGCTGCCGGTGTTTGGGCTGGAGGCTGCTGCTGCGGAGTCTGGACGGTCGGAACTGGGGTGGGAGCGGAAGCCGCCTGCTCGGCTGCGGTTTCCTTCTGAGTCTGGACGCGCTGGAACCAGGAATAGAGTCCGGCTCCGCCTGCCAGCACCAGAATCAGGGATCCCACCGCGACGGCGGTGGAAGGCGACCAGCGGGACGAGGTCGGCTCGTTCGCTTTCTGGTAGACCTCGCTCAGGACGGGCAGTGGATCGACCTCTTCGACCGGTACTGCGGAAGCGACAACACGATCTGTAGTCGCAGCGTCTAAATCGAGGGCTCTCGCGTACTGCCGGAGGAACGATTTGTAAAAGAAATCGCCAGGCAACTGCTTGATATCGTCACGCTCGATTGCCTCGAGGTAACGCGCACTGATGCATGTATCAGTTGCGATTTCGGCGAGGCTCCTGTTGCGCTTGAGCCGCTCACTTTGGAGCAATTGTCCGGCGGACATCATAAATTGCCAGTTATCCTGGCTGTATTCCGTATAATACTACAGTTGCTGATAATTGAGTCCGGACGCCCCCGCCCGGATCGTACTAAGGCGATTCAGGTGACGGTGGTCGTCGTTAACTGGAACCGGCGGGAGCTTTTGCGTGCGTGTCTGCGGTCTCTGGCCGTGCAGGAGGCCATCTCGTTTGAAGTGGTGGTGGTAGACAACGGCTCGACTGACGGGTCTCAGGACGAGGTGCTGGAGTTTGCAGCAACGTCGGGAGTAGCGACCGAACTGATTCGTAATGTAACGAATCTCGGGTTTTGTGCGGCGAATAATCAGGGGATTGCGGTGGCTCGCGGGGAGTTTGTCGCGTTGTTGAACAATGATGCCGAGGCGTGCCCGATGTGGCTTGCTTCGATGGTGAACGCAATTACACACCATTCTGAAGTTGGCATGGTGGCTTCGAAGATTCTGGTCTGGGAGGATCCCACGCGGATTGACAAGGTGGGACATTTGATCTGGCCCGACGGGCAGAATCGAGGACGCGGAACGGGACAGTCGGACCGCGGGCAGTTTGACGTCGAAGAAGAAGTGCTGTGGCCGGACGGGTGCGCGGCGCTGTACCGGAAGTCGATGCTCGACGTGATTGGCGGGTTCGACGAAGACCTTTTCGCCTACGGGGACGACGCGGAACTCGGGCTGCGGGCACGGATCGCGGGATGGAAATGCCTGTATGCGCCGGAGGCGGTGGTGCGGCATCACCGGGGCGCTACGCTGGGCGTACGGTCGAGCCGCCGGTTGCACCTGATTGAGCGCAATCGAGTGCTGCTGGCAGTGGCTCACTTCCCACCGGGACTGCTGCTGCAGAATCCGTTTTGGTTCGCATTGCGGCTGGCAGCGGGAGTTATCGCGGCGGTTCGCGGTCGTGGCGAGGCGGGGAAGTTCCACGGGTTCGGGGAGAAGGTCCGGCTGGGGCTGGCACTGATCAGCGGGCTGGTGGCGGGAGTCGGTGCAATTCCTTTGACCCTCGAAAAGCGGCGGGCGTTCGACCCGAAGCGCCGGCTAAGCAACCGCGAGGTTCGGGAACTGCTGTTTCGGTATCGCATAGGGCTGCGCGAGTTGAGCGAGGGGGCAGCTTGAGGCTGACTCCCACGGGGGACGCGTGTCCAGGCTGCGCCAGTACCGAATCCCGCGCGCTGTTTCACGCCGGGGACCGGCTGTTTCAAACGACTAAGAAATCCTTTCTGGTAGTCCAGTGTGGCGGGTGTTCGCTGATCCGCTTGTATCCCTGGCCGGATATCGACGAACTGAAGAGTTACTACCCGGAAGCATACTGGTTCAATCCGGGCGCGTCGACGGCTGCGTATCTGGAAGAGATGTACCGGCGCTTTGTGCTTCGCGATCACGTCAATTTCGCCGAGGGTGCGTTGCGGCGGGCCGGGCTTCGCGGTACGGTGCTGGACGTTGGCTGCGGTGGCGCGCTGTTCGGGCGCCTTTTGGGGGAACGCGGCTACCGGTGTTTCGGGCTCGATTTTTCGCACGATGCGGCGAAGGTCGGGTGGTCGGTGAACGGAGTTCCGGTGCTTGTCGGCGACTTTATGCGTGCGCCGTATCGGGAGGGAACTTTCGCCGCGGTCACTATGTTCCATGTGCTGGAACACTTATATGACCCGGGTGCGGCGGTGCGGGCTGTGGGCCGATTGCTGCGTCCGGACGGCCGACTGATTGTGCAGGTTCCTAATGCGTCGTGCTGGCAATTCCTGTTGTTCGGCGAGAAGTGGAACGGAATCGACGTGCCGCGGCATCTGGTGAATTTCAGGCAGTCCGATATCGAAGCGCTGCTGGATTTCTGTGGGTTCGAGGTAATTCGGCGCAAGCACTTTTCGCTGCGGGATAATCCGGCCGGGCTGGCGAGCTCGCTGGCTCCGGGTCTGGATCCGATGAGCCGGCGGGTTCGCAAGGTAGTGGAGTCAGAGGGAGTGCGACTGTTACGGGACCTGATGTACCTGGGGCTGACCGTGGCCGCGATTCCGTTTACCTTGATCGAGGCGGTTTGCGGGGCTGGTTCGACGATCATGCTGGAGGCCAGGAAGAAACCAGCATGATGTACCGGCGGATGCCCGCTGCTCTTCGGATTATGCCGGCCGCCGTGCAGCGTCAGGTGCTGCATTTTGAGGCTTGTATCGAAGACGCGGCGCGGGCATTTGCGGCGAGCCTGCCGCCGGGGGCCGCGGTGCTGGATGCCGGGGCTGGTGAATCCCAGTACGAGCCGCTGTTTGCGGGGCTGCGGTACGTGGCGGTGGACCTGGGCGTGGGCGATTCGCAATGGTCGTACCGGCGGCTGGATGCGGTGGCGGATTTGTCCCTGCTGCCGTTCGCTGACGGGTCGTTTGCCGGGTGTGTAAATATCGTCACACTGGAGCATGTGCGTGAGCCGCGGGCGGTGTTGTCGGAACTGGCGCGGGTGATGCGTTCGGGCGGTCGACTGCTGCTGGTAACGCCGCTGGAGTGGGAAGAGCATCAGCAGCCGCACGACTATTTTCGATATACACGATATGGCGTGATGCATTTGCTAAATTCGGCGGGGCTCGAGGTGGAGCGGCTGGAGGCGGCGGGTGGATTTTTTCGTTTAATGGCGCGGCGTTTATGGAATGCGCCGCAGTTTTTTCCGGTGCCGCTGGCGTGGCTGGTTCTGCTGTTGGTGGCGGTGCCGGCGCTGGTGTTGCCGCTGCTCGACGGGCTGGACCCGCGCCGAGCCTTTACTTTGGGACATATATGTATTGCACGCAAGCCCTGATTGTTCTGCTGGCCGCGTTGGCTGGTTTGAGTGGCGCGGAAGCGCCTCGCTCGCTCCGGGGTGAGACGGCTTTGGAGTTTACGCGCAAGCTGGTGGCGTTTGGTCCGCGGCCCTCCGGGTCTCCGGCTCATGCGTCCATGCAGGCTTACCTGGCGGCGCAACTCAGGCTGTTTGGTTGCGCGACGGAGGAACTGCCTTTTCAGGCATCGACTCCGAATGGTCCGGTGCGGATGAAGAACATTCTGGTTCGGGTGCCTGGGACGTCGACGCGCCCGGTGGTGATCACGGGCCACTACGACACCAAAGTGCTGCCAGGGTTTGCGGGAGCCAATGACGGCGGGTCGTCCGCGGGACTGCTGCTTGAGTTGGCCCGGGTTCTGTGCGGCATGCCGAAGAAGGCCGATCCGGTTTGGCTGGTGTGGCTGGACGGCGAGGAAGCGGTAAAGACCTGGAGCGAGACGGACAGCCTGTACGGGAGTCGGTGGCTGGCATCCAAATGGAAGGCCGACGGTACGGCAAAGCGGATTAAGGCGCTCGTTAATATCGATATGATTGGGGACCGCGATCTGAACCTGGTTGCCGACATGAACTCAAGCACGCAGGTTCGGGAACTGTTCTGGGGGGCGGCGCGGGAACTGGGTTACGGGCAATATCTGACGGGAGGAACGGGCGCGATTGAGGACGATCATATCCCGTTCGCCAGGGCTGGCATTCCGGTGCTCGACGTGATCGATTTTGACTACGGTCCCGGGAATTCGTACTGGCATACGGATCGCGACACTATGGACAAGCTGAGCGCCAGGAGTTTCCAGGTAATTGGCGATGTTTTACTGCGGGTCATTAAGAAACTTGGGGGAATGTAGACGTGAAACGACGAAATTTGCTGGCTGGTGGCATGGCTGCCGCACTGCCTTTTCCGGTGATGGCGGCTGGAAAACTGGCGAACTCGACGCTGGATGAAGCGAAGGCGAAGGTGACGAAGGAGCCGTTCGGCGAACTGCGGATTTACTATGAGGGGCCGACGGAGCAGTTGAAGTCAATGACGGCGGGGAGTCTTCGGCTCAAGCCTGGGATGTCGCCGCATGAGCCTCACAAGCACCCCGAGGAAGAGTTTATGGTGATCACCGAGGGCACCGGCGAGATTTCGGTGGAGGGCAAGATCACTAAAGTGGGTCCGGGCACGATGATGTATTGCGGGGCAGGGAAGCTGCACGGCATTGTGAACACGGGCAAGACGTCGCTGCTGTTCTATTTCTACAAGTGGAGCGCCTGATGAAGAGATTCGTACTGGTGTTGTGGGCCGTGTCGGCCTGTGCGGCTGAGTTTGCCGACGTTGCGAAGCTGGTTTCGGCGGCTAAGGACGAAAAGGCCATTGCCGCGGCGTTTGGTGAGAAGGCTTTGGCGGAGAACAAAGCGGTTCTCGCCGAGCGCGGGAACATGTTGTTTGCGGTGAAGGTGGCGGGTTCATCGGGACCGGTGCGGGCTTCGGTGGACGACGGGGCTCCGGTGTCGCTGAAACGCGTCGGCAAGTCGGACCTGTGGGTGGGCAGCGGTAAGGCTGTGCCTGGTACGACTCACAATGTGCAGTACCTGGCGGCGGGCAAGACGATCGCTCCGGTGGAGAATGTTCGGTCGTTCGATGACTGGGCGTATGAGAAGCCGGGTGTGCCGCAGGGCAAGCTCAGTGAAAAGATGGTGCACGAGAGCCAGATTTATCCCAACACGAAGACGGACTGGTGGATTTATGTGCCGGCTCAGTATGACGCCTCGAAGCCCGCGGCGCTGATGGTTTGGCAGGATGGCGCGGGTTTGACGCAGCGCAACGGGTCGCGCGTGCAGATCATGATCGACAATCTGACGCACGAGAAGAAAATTCCGGTAATTGTGCATGTGTTTATTGCTCCGTCGACGCCGAATATGCGGTCGATTCAGTACGACCGTATGGATGACACGTACTCCCGGTTCCTTCGCGACGAGATGATTCCGAAGGTGGCGGGGATGTATAAGGTTCGGACGGACTCGTACAGCCGCGCGATTTCCGGGGCTTCTTCGGGTGGCATTGCCGCGTTCAATGTGGCGTGGACGCAGCCGGATCAGTTTAGCCGGGTACTGTCGCTGGTGGGTTCGTTTACCAGCATTCAGTGGAGAGCCGGCGAGCGCGAGGGCGGGAATCTGTTTCCTTTTATGATTCGCAAGACGCCGAAGAAGAATATCCGGGTTTGGTTGCAGGACGGGAATAACGATCTGGAGAATACGCACGGGTCGTGGCCACTGCAGAATATTCAGATGGCGAATTCGCTCAAGATGCAGGGGTATGATTTTCACCTGCGCTGGACGTCGAGCTTTCATGGGGGCGGCGGCGGGCCGGATCGGGCTGAGGGGCTGATCTGGCTGTGGCGTGGCTATGATCCGGCTAAGACGTCGGAGACGTATGCTCCGGACTCGGCCGAGAAGGACAAGCCGTACTTCCGTGTGAAGGCTCTGAACCGGACGGAGTAGCTGTCAGCGGGCTGCTACTGGCTGGCTTCCTGCTATCCTGTATTCGCACTATGCCGGAACTACGAACCAATCCCGCTCCACTCTCCGATGCCGTCACCGAGGGTGTTCGGGTGGAGGTACTGGCTCGGCATTCCCCGGAGGGATCGAAGCAACTGCAGAGCGAGTGGCTGTTTGAGTACACTGTGCGGATTACAAATTTGGGCTCGGAGCCGGTGCAGTTGCTCAGCCGCCACTGGATCATTACCGACGCACTGGACCACTCGCGCGAGGTGAAGGGGCCCGGTGTGGTGGGCAAACAGCCCCTGCTGGCGCCTGGCGAGTCGTTCAAATATTCGTCCTGGTGCCCGCTGCAGACTCCTACCGGGGTGATGCGAGGGACTTATCAGATGGTCCGCGATACGGGTCAGCTTTTCGATGTGGAGATCGCGCCGTTTGCCCTGAAGGCCCGGTACACGGTCCACTAAGCTTTCTGGGTACGCCCGAGCGCTATGACGAAGTAGCTGGCGCGGGTGTCGCCGACGTTTTTCCAGCCATGCATTTCGTCGGACGCTACGTATCCCACTGAGCCGGGACCGAGGCGGATCGTTTTTCCTTCGATTGTCACCTCCAGCGTTCCTTCGCGGATCAGGATCATTTCTTCATGCGCGTGCTTGTGAGCGGCGTGGGGCATGAGACCCGGGGCGAGTTCGGTCTCGTGCATCTCGATGTCGTAGCCGGTATGCGTGAGTCCGTTCAGCATCGCACGCGACTTGTTCTGTCCGTTGGTCTTCACGGGCAGAGATTCGTGCTCGAGGGTGGTGGACGGAAGTTTCGCGGCGGCTGTCTGGGCTTGTGCGGCGGAGGCGGCGGCGAGCGCGGGGAGAAGCAGACTGAGATCGCGTCGGGTCATGTTTGGTTAGTCTATCGCTTTGCATACAGGATCATCTGGGTGCAGCGGAACAAGGCGATGGTTTTGCCTGTCGACTGCACGCGGACCTCGGCATCCCAGACCTGAGTCGAGCGTCCGTAGTGGGCTCGGCGGGCCTCGCAGGTGAGGACGCCGTCGAGCGCGGTCCCGGTGTGATTGCTCTTCAGCTCGATTGTGGTGAAGCCGGTGGCTCCGTCGGGCAAGTCGAGCATGGTGGCGAAGCCGCAGGACGAATCGGCGAGCGCGATCACGGACGCGGCGTGCAGATAGCCGTTTGGCGCGAGCAGGTCGGCGCGTATCGGCATGATGGCCTGCAGGTGGCCGGGCTCGGCTGCTGTAACTTCAAAACCCACGAGGGCCGGCAGTCCCGAGCGCCAGCGGTTCAGTTCTTCAACAGTCTGGAGAGGCACGCCTGCGATTGTAACCGCGCTGCGGCGCTCACTTTCCCTTAATCATGATGGCGAGCCGGTCCGCGATACTGTCGAGGTCGCTGGCGCGACCGGCGAGATTGCGTCCGGTCTCCAGGCTGCTGTGCGCCGACGCCATGATCTGGTCGGTGACCTGTCCCAGGTCGACGATTGCGGAAGATACCTCACGGAGCTGGAGTGCCTGGTCGGCGCCTCCCGAGCGCACTCGTTCCATGATGCTGTTCAGCGATTCGACTGCGCCGGTTACGCCCTTGACGGCGGAGCGCATCTGGGCGACAGCGGCCCGGCCTTCGTTGGCGGCTCCCAGACTGGTTTCCATGAGTAGACTGGTTTCGCGGGCGGCGTCGGTGCAGCGCTGGGCGAGCGAGCGGACCTCGTCGGCAACGACGGCAAACCCGGCTCCGGCGGCGCCGGCGCGAGCTGCTTCGACCGAAGCATTGAGCGCGAGCAGATTGGTCTGGAACGCGATTTCTTCGATCGCCTTCGCGATTTTCGCTACTTTTTCGCTGGTCTTGAGGGCCTCGTCCATGCTTCCACCGATCCGGTCGAGGCTGGTGTGGACGTTGTTGGTGGTGGTCAGCACCGAGCCAAGCGTGGCGCCGGCTTCATCGGCGTGGGCGGAGTTGGTCTGTGCAGCCTCGGCGATTCGGGATCCGGCGGCGCTGGTTTGCTGGAGCATGGCGGCCTGGCGTTCGGCATGGCCGGAGAGCTCCGAGCCGCTGCGTTCCAACTCACCGGCTGCGCCGGCGAGGCTCGATGTAGCGTCGACGATCCCACCGCTGAACGTTCCAAGCCTCTGGCAGGTCTGGAACAGCATGACGAAGATACCAACGTTGATGAGGAGCGCCAGCACGGCCATCCCGACTGCCAGGCGAGTGTGCTCGCGCTGGGTGTCGGCGGCTGCGGCCGCGGCGTTGTGCAGGAATGCTTTGTGTTGCTGGAGAATGTCGGCGGATGCGGTCTCCACGCGCTCGGCGGCAGGCAGCAGTCCGGCTGTGAGGATATCGTGGGCTTCCTCATACTTGTCCTGACGGGCGATCTGGAGGAATTTGTCCCATGTCAGCAACCATTCGCGCAGTCCGCTCTCAAGATTGGCTCCGGCTTTCGTTGTTGCCTCGCCGGGCAGATCGGAGGAAATGGTGGTGAGAAGGGTTCGAACGGTCGCGGCATTCTGGGTGAGGTCGGTGGTGGCTTTGTCCGCCCGGTCGAGGCTGTGACATCCCGAACACGTTCCTGCCGTTTCTTTAGTTTCCAGCCTGCGAATGGCGAACAGGAGTTGCGCACCGCGCGCCTGTTCCGTCATGCTTTGCAGGCTGGTGTGGATTTTGTTGACGGATTCTGCCGTTCGGGCGGCGCGAGTCGTTGCCGTATTCAGGTTTTCGCCCAGTGTGTAGACGGCCCGGACGGCAGTTGTACTTAGTACGACGGCCACGAGGGCACTTACAGCCAGAACGAGCGCGGTCTTTCGGGTGAGGCTCAACTGTGCTTCCTCCACAATACTTATCGATCCGCATGTGGAGAGTTAGAGGAAATATTCTAACGTTGTTACCTATATCGCTGTACTACTTGCGGTAGCGGGGAGGGCTGTGATGTACTCTACAGACCACGGCGCCAAGGCAGCGCCAGAGCAAGGTCAAGGAGACGAATCCGATGGCGGCAAACAGAGGCGTTGCATACATGGGAACCGGAAAGGTGGAAATCCAGTCGATTCCCTTTCCGGAACTGTCACTCGGGTCGCGCAAGTGTGAGCACGGCGCGATTCTTAAGATTGTCACCACGAATATCTGCGGCAGCGACCAGCACATGGTTCGCGGCCGTACAACTGCGCCACAAGGGCTGATCCTTGGGCACGAGATCACCGGCCAGATCATCGAGAAGGGCCGCGACGTGGAGTTCCTTAGCGTCGGCGACATCTGCTCAGTGCCATTCAACATCGCCTGCGGGCGCTGCCGGAACTGCAAGGAAGGCAAGACGGGCATCTGTCTGAACGTGAATCCGGCGCGTCCGGGCGCGGCGTACGGGTATGTCGACATGGGCGGATGGGTCGGTGGGCAGGCCGAGTACGTGATGGTGCCGTATGCCGATTTCAACCTGCTCCGGTTCCCGGACAAAGATCAGGCGATGGAGAAGATCCGCGACTTGACACTGTTGTCGGACATTTTTCCGACGGGGTATCACGGTGCGGTCACGGCCGGGGTCGGGCCAGGCTCGGTGGTGTATGTGGCGGGCGCGGGGCCGGTGGGACTGGCGTGCGCGTCGGCGTGCCAGCTGCTGGGCGCGGCGGTGGTGATTGTTGGCGACCTGATCGACGAGCGGCTGGAGCAGGCTCGGAGCTTCGGCTGCGAGACTATCGACTTGCGCAGGGATGCATCGGTAGCGGAGCAGATTGCGCAGATCGTGAAGGTACCTGAAGTGGATAACGCGGTGGACTGCGTGGGCTTTGAGGCTCGCGGACACGGGCACGATTCCGGGGTCGAGCGTCCCGCGACGGTGCTGAATTCGCTGATGGAAGTGACGCGTGCCGGCGGCGCGATCGGCATTCCTGGTCTGTACGTGACGGACGATCCGGGCGGGGTTGACGAGAACGCGAAGATCGGACGGCTTGGGATTCGGATTGGGCTCGGGTGGGCAAAGTCGCACTCACTTACCACGGGGCAGTGTCCGGTGCTGAAGTACAACCGGCAGCTGATGCAGGCAATTCTGTATGAAAAGGCGCACCCGGCAAAGGCGGTGAATGTGACGACGATTACGATGGACCAGGCTCCCGAGGGCTATCACGACTTCGACAAGGGCGCGGCCAGGAAGTACGTCATCGACCCGCACGGCATGGTGCAGTAGGAAGGGTGCAGCACGAGATCCGGCGTGACTGGAGGGACCGTCTTCGCAACGCGGTCCCTTTCGGAATCGGTCAACAAAAGCCGCAACATTTCGCTGATTTTCCGGCGATTATTCTGAATAATCTGGATAATGCCGGATATGCCTGGAAAGTTCTGTCGCGCGGCGTGTGCGACGGGTGCGCGCTGGGCGTGGCGGGGTTTCACGACTGGACGCTGGGGGGGATGCATCTGTGCATGACGCGGCTGAATTTGCTGCGTCTGAACACGATGCCCGCATTCGACGAACGGATCGTGGAGGATGTGGGCTGGCTGCGGTCGCTGTCGAACGCGCAACTGCGGGAACTGGGGCGGATTCCTTACCCTTTCATTCGGCATCGCGGGGCGAAGGGGTTTCGTCGAGTGCCGTGGTCAGAGGCGCTGGGGCGGATCTCAGACCGGATTCGGGAGACAGCGGACCGTCGGCGCATCGCGTTTTACCTGACATCGCGCGGAATTACCAACGAAACGTATTACGTCGCGCAAAAAGTGGCGCGATATTTAGGCACGAATAACGTCGACAACGCGGCGCGGCTTTGTCATTCTCCGTCGACGGGCGCGATGAAGGCGACGCTCGGAGTGGGCGCCAGCACGTGCAGTTACAGCGACTGGATCGGCACGGAT
>Ga0163150_10006476_pt1 | contig 14296 bp, 13 predicted proteins | sample OliLakLV19P2IB_FD_148628 | JGI IMG/M metagenome (GOLD analysis project Ga0163150, IMG submission 148628) | Freshwater microbial mat bacterial communities from Lake Vanda, McMurdo Dry Valleys, Antarctica - Oligotrophic Lake LV.19.P2.IB | ecosystem: Environmental > Aquatic > Freshwater > Lake >...
AGCGGGTGATTGTCTTTGGACATGGTGGACATCCTTTGCAAGAGTTGTCAGCGTCTGCGATGCAGAAAATAGGCATCGAGAAACAGCCGCTAACGACAAGGAGCCACTGTGCTTCAACGACAGCGTGGTGCAACCTTTCAGATTGTACATCCGTCCGAACAAGCCCCAAACAATCCAGAACTGCCGCGCCAGCGGCTTGCTTGAACAAAGCGTTATTTGCTGTAGAATCAATCGATGAATAGCATCTACCTCGAAACTACTGTAGTTGGTCATTTAGCTGGGAGGCTTCACTCTGACACTGTGATTCTTGGCCGACAAACAATTACGCGGCGTTGGTGGAATACGGCTGACAGACGATACCGACTTTTCGCCTCAAATCTCGTTGTTGCGGAATGCGGCGCTGGAGACACAGAAGCTGGGCAGGAACGTTTGGCTCTCCTTGCAAACATCGATTTGCTGGACATTGAGGAAGAAACGGAGAAGCTTGCTAATGCATTGCTCACCAATCATGCGGTTCCGAAAACTGAGCCTCGAGACGCCACGCACATTGCTGTTACAGCGGTGAACGGCATCGACTATTTGGCTACTTGGAACTTTAAGCATATAATGAATCCGTCGACTCAGCACCTGATCGAGGCTATTTGCAGAGCATTGGGTTACGAGCCCCCAACCATTTGTACACCCGAACAACTTCTGGAGGCACATGATGATTCCTGACCCAACCGAAGAGATAAAGACTATACGTCATAAACTCGGCGCCGAGTTAGGCTTCGATTTGCAAAAAATCATTGCGGATAACCGCCGACAGCAAGGCGCTTCCGGTCGTGTATACATTCGTTTGCCTAGCCGAAAACCGCAAATAACAAAGCATTGCATCGAAGTCGCCGATCAGCCGCTTCGTGATGGTGGCTCTACTCCGGCGACTCGATGAACGCAGCCGTTGAACTAAACCTCCTGGCCTGGTTTGTTTAGCTAGGAGACCGCCCTGGAGGGGCGTGAGTCGCTCGGGGGCCGTGGTTTGTTATGTGGCTTGGCATGGTGTCGTGGTTGGCGATGCGGTGTGTAACTGCGTACTCCGTTCGCGCGTCTTTGCTTGCTTGCGATGTTTTCTTGGCTGCCTGCGTTGTTGCCTTGACGGCAATCCGCACCGCGGGTGACGACACAGCGCCCGCGCCGAAACTGAACGTCACCAGGCTGGCAGTGCAGCTCAGAGCCAGTCGGCACGCGGAGAAACAAAAGCAATATTATGGACGTTAGAACGAGTTCGCCTGCTTACGCCAAGAGTCCCTTGATTACCCGTCCGCCTTGATTGTCCACCAATGACATGGATCGGTTATTGGAATCAAAGTGGAGCTGGTCGGCGTCCAGCCCGAATAGGTGCAGCAAGGTGGCATGATAATCAAAATGGTTCACCACATCTTCGACCGCCTTGTGTCCGAGTTCATCGGTCGCACCGTGAACATGGCCTCGCTTGAAACCACCTCCGGCGACCCACATACTGAAGCCATACGTATTGTGATCGCGGCCGACTCGCGAGGGACCGGAATTGTTTTCGATGACGGGCAAGCGGCCCATTTCACCGCCCCAATGAACGATGGTCGAATCGAGCATCCCACGTTGTTTCAGATCCTTGACCAGCGCGGCTGATGGCACATCGACCTTCTTGCAAGCCGTGGGGAGGCTACTGACAATACTGCCATGATGATCCCAGCGTTGGTTCTCAGTAAAGACTTGCGCAAAGCGTACACCCCGTTCGATCAATCGCCGCGCGATCAGGCATCGTGCTCCAAACTCTTTCGTCTCGGGATTTTCCATCCCATACATTTTTAGGGTCGCTTGTGTCTCGGTACTGAAATCAACCGCGTCTTTAGCAGCCAATTGCATGTTCGCCGCTAGTTCGTAACTCGCGATCCTCGCCCCTAGATCGTGGTACCCGGCACGCTGGGCAAGGTGTTCGCGGTTGAGATGTTCCAGATAGCTGAGTGCCTCTTTTTGTGCGGCCCCTTTCAAATGCGCGGGCGGGTCGAGGTTGAGGATACGTGGTTCTTGCGCTCGAATGACGGTCCCCTGATAGATTGATGGCAAGAAGCCATTGGTCCAGTTCTCCACTCCCATTACCGGCAATTGGCCTGGATCGATGAGCGCGACATAGGCGGGTAGGTTGTCGGTTTCGCACCCCAGGCCATACGTCAACCAGCTTCCCACGGTGGGCCGGCCCGACAAAATCCGTCCATTCTGCATCGCTTGAATCGACTGGCCGTGATTGTTCACGCCAGTGTGCATCGAGCGGATCAGGGTGATGTCATCGACCACTTCGGCTAAGCCGGGCAGCAGTTCGGAAAGTTCCATCCCACACTGACCGTGCTTATTGAACTTCCAGGGCGACGCCATCAGCTTGGAACTGGCCTCCGCCGCGTTATCGTACTTGATGTCCCCTTCAAAATTCTTTCCGTCCATCTTCTGTAGCTCGGGCTTGGGATCAAACAGATCCAGATGGCTGGGGCCGCCTTGCATCCACAGCGAGATCATCGCCTTGGCGCGAGGCTCGAAATGGGGCTCTTTCGGTTTGAGGTCATACGACTTGGGTTCCATTTCCGGGCGGGCAAACGGATCGTCCGCCGGCGTCTCAGCCTTGAGTCGCTCATTATGAAGCAAGGCGGTTAACGCGAATCCCATTAAACTCATCGCGCTAGTGGCGTTGAAGTGTCGCCGCGATGACGCGGAGAGAGCGTTGAAGTTTTCCGTCCGTCGGGTTGGCTGCTGATACTTCATTGCAATTCAATCAATGTATAAAAAACTATTTGAACTAAAGAGCATCTGACAAAAACTGGAAAGCGCTAACATCGCGGGTGTTTGCGACTTGTCTTTTTTGGCAAGGCTCACCGCCTCAGGTGAATCGGCAAGCACAGCCGTCTCTCGCTGGATGAAGTTCAATGCAGATGCAAGTTGCTCGTCGCTAGGAGACTGGCAAAAGGCGAGTTCCCAAGCAAGTTTGATTTGGTCGCGTCGATCCTGTCCCGCTTGCTCGCTAATTCGTTGTGCGAAATCATTGGACCGCTCCAGCAAGAAATCGTTGTTCATTAATAGCAACGACTGCGGAGCAACGGTCGATGTCGCACGGACCTCACAATTGGGGTTCATGCGAGGTGAGTCGAACGTATCGAGCAAACCAAGTGGTCGGCTGCGTCGCACCTGGACGTAGACCGAGCGTCGAAAATCCTCGCCCTTCATGTCGATCACCTCTCCAGGACGACCGGCATTAAGATTTTCAATGCCAAGGACAAATTGTCCGAAATTGTCCGTCATCACCGGGACGGGTTCCCCAAAGCGTTTGGAATTCAGTTTGCCGCTGATGGCCAGCATGCTGTCGCGAATCGTTTCCGCGTCCAGTCGACGAAGAGACATCCCGCTGAGCAGCCGATTGTCGGGGTCGGTGCCGTCGGGCGGAATCACCCTGAGGGCTTGGCGGTACGCTGTCGAAGTCATCACCAGTCGGTGAAAAGTTTTCAGGCTCCAGCCACTCGCCATGAATTGGGTCGACAACCAGTCGAGCAATTCAGGATGGGATGGCCGGTCACCCAACATGCCGAAATCACTGGGGGTGGACACGATTCCGTTTCCGAAGTGGTGCATCCAGAACCGATTGACTAAAACTCGCGCGAGCAGTGGATGCCGACCATTGGTGAGATAGTTGGCATAGGCCAACCTGCGGCCCGTGGTGGGCAAATTTTTATCATCGACCGGGATTTCGACAGGATTTTCAGCCGTCGGAATGGAGAGTGCTGCGGGTACGACTTTCTCGGTTGGATTGTGGTAATCGCCGCGCGCGAAAACAAACGTCTCGGGTACCGTACCGGGTACTTCCGTCAACGCCTGCACAAAATTCTCTTTGGGTTTTTTGGCACGAAGCGCTTTGGCACGATCGGCAATCGCGGTCAACTGCGGCGCACGTTCCTTCGTCTGGTCAATTTCAGACTGTCGTTTGGCTACTTCGGTAGCGGCTTGCGGGTCGAACTCCGCTAGGTTGCTGGCGGTGACTTCCAAACCGGGATGTTCGACGAGTAAATTTTGCTGGTCCGTGGTTCGCTTGTTTTCGGGTACCGCCAAGGCCGCAGACACTCTCTTCGCAAGGTTATTGTCGAGCGACTGGAACGCGTGCTTTTGGGCGGCGGCAACGGAAGCGGCCGTTTTCGCTGCCTGGTCCTTCTTCAAGCCCGCGAGCTTGCCGCGAAGTTCGCGGTCGTACAGGTACAGCGCGCCCGTTGAGATCTTTAGGATCTTGGGATACTTTTTCAGATGGTCTTGCTGTTCCTTGGTCCGCTTCGCCACCAGCGTTTGGTAAGCGGTTCGCAGCGCCTCTCGCAGCTCTTCGGGGACGTGCTGGTCGAGTTGATCCTCCAAGGTCTCAGCGATCAGCTCGTCGGCTCGTTTTTTATATTCTGCATCAATCTGTTTAGCTTGGACTTCGATTTTAGCGGCCGCTTTGCGATCGTCGTCGGTGTATAGCGACACCAACCTGGCTGATGGCTTACGCCAGTTCTTCCAGTCATAGGCTGGTTCGAAGATCGCTCGAATCTGAAAATACTCAGTCTGAGGAATGGGATCGTAGCGATGGTTGTGACACTGGGCACAACTCAGCGTCAGCCCTAGCAAGGAACTGCCCACCACGTGCAGCGCGTCCGCCATGACTTGGTTTTCAGCCAATGGCAACTCCTCGTCGCTGACTTTCCCCGTCCCGTCGGGAACCATTCGCAAGAAACCGGTCGCGATCAATTTCGCGGTCTCGTCGCTCGTCAGGTTTTTTTTGGGGTAGCCGATGATTTCGTCGCCAGCCAACTGCTCACGGATAAAACGATCAAATGGCATGTCGTCATTCATGGCCCCGATGACGTAATCGCGGTAATGATAGGCGTGCGGGCGAATCGGATCGTCGATCGTGTATCCTTCGGAATCTGCATAGCCGACAACGTCCAGCCAGTGCCGTCCCCAACGCTCGCCGTAATGTAGTGAATCGAGGAGCCGGTCGATCAAATTTTCGACGGCATTGAGATCTTGGTCCGCGACAAAATCCTGGACTTCTTGTGGTGTGGGCGGCAATCCCGTCAAATCAAACGTGGCTCGGCGAATGAAGGTTCGTCGATCGGCGTCGGGAGAAAAGCCAAGTTGTTGTTGCTCCAGACGCTGTAATAAGAAGGCGTCGATCGGATTGCGAACTCGATCCTGAGCGGAGACGTCGGGGATTGCCCGATTCTGAATCGGCAAGAACGACCAAAACTCACGTTCTTCCGGAGGTACATACACTCCATCGGGAATGGATTCCGGTTCCGGTCGCAGTGTCGTTGCACCGTACTCGACCCACCGACGAAGCACCTCTTGTTCTTGCGAGGTCAACTTCACGTCGCCCGGTGGCATCTCCTCGGCGACGGTTCTTTCGACTAAATTGCTTTCGCCTGGATTGCCAGCAACGACTGCCGGTCCACTCTCGCCACCCTTCAAGATGAATTTCTGTAAGCGAAGGTCCAGCCCACCTTCGATCTCTTTTCCTTCACCATGGCAATGCAGACAATGGGTCTTCAGGATAGGGCGGACGTCGCGTTCAAACGAGACTGATTCGGCAGGCGGCGTCGGATTGGATTCGCAAAAGGCTGGCGCAGCGAGGCCGAACGAAAACGCGGCAGCTAAAAAAAAGCGAGATCGCATTACGAGTTCCAATCGCATGTCGTGATTACGGGAGGGAGGGATGACGGAGTTCCGTCGGCGGGCTCTTTATTATACAAGCACGAAGCCTCGATGTCGACAACGGCCGGGCCGCTGCTACGTTGGCTTTGCGTTGCGGGTCGATGATCATCGCGACGTTTTTGATCAAAGCTAGGCTCGCATCCATAGAAACTCGATGCCACTTGCACAGCGGGTGCGGTCCAACTTCGGTCGAATTCCGGCTATAAATGGCAATCTAGTACGCGTTGATGAAAAAATCCGTCGCTCTTCGAGGAAGTAGTTATGCCTAGCCAGAGTTCACAAGAAATCACCTTGACAATGATGCGCACGTCATTGTATTCCGCCGTCGTCTGTGATGCGCTCGACGCATTGGGGTATCGCAATCAAGCCCCTCGAATCGCACTCAAGGCATTTACAACGGATGAAATATTGGTGGGAAGATGCAAGACAACGCTGTGGGCTGATATGTACCATGAAGACCCGCGACCATACGAATTAGAACTGAAGGCCGTCGATAGCTGCAATACGGACGATGTCATCATTGCGGCGGCTAGCGGCTCCGTGCAATCTGCGCTTTGGGGAGAATTGCTTTCGACTGCCTCTCGCAATTCTGGATGCATAGGAGCGATCATTGATGGAGCTGTTCGCGACGTCCGACAGATGTCTGAAATGCGATTCCCGATTTTTGCGCGAGCGACAATTCCTTACGACAGTCTTCATCGACAACGCGTGATCGACTTCGATGTACCCGTTGAAATAGCAGGCGTTCGATTTTGTCCTGGAGATCTGGTGTTTGCCGACATCGACGGAATCGTCGTCGTGCCACAGGCGGTTGAAGCTGAAGCGATCCAGCGGGCTTGGGACAAAGTATTCACTGAGAATCTTATCCGAGATTCGATTCGATTCGGAATGAAGGCGACGCAGGCGTTCGAAAAGTATGGCGTGCTATGACAAGTCTGCCAGGTTTCTCGGAGCCTGGTTCAGCATAACGAATAAGTTTCAAGATGTCAGTCCTGTCGAAAGGGAGTGTATCGCGTCGTCGATCGCATCCAAGGTCGCATCGATATCGGCTTGGGTGTGAGCCAAGCTGATCGAGCCTTGCTTGACGGCCACTGGGAAATTGTAAATGCCGCGATCGATGAGGGCGCGTCGATAGCGGAGGTCGAAATCAAAATCATGGGCATCGAGCAGCGACCACCAGTCATGTGGCTCTCGCTCAGCAAAGTAAACGCAATGGGCGCTTCCAACGCGACTGATAACCGCCGATATCCCATGTCGAGCAAAAATCTCGCATTGGCCTTGTTCCAATTGTCGAGCGCGCTTTTTTAACGTTCCGTAGACATCGATGACTGGATCGCTCAACTTTTTGAGACAAGCGATCGCGGCCATCACAGGGACAGGATGGCAGTTGTAAGTTCCGGCAATCAAAACACGCCGATGAAGATCTTCGCAGCAGGCCATGTCTAAATACTCCGCCTGACCAGCCATCGCAGCGATCGGAAATCCGTTGCCCAACGCTTTGCCGTAGCTTGTTCTTCTGGTGGAATTCCGGCCGTGATCGGTACTAACGGGTACTCGTCGCCTTGAATTGGTTTTCCGCCCAGAGCTTGCGTGGAATTCATCAGATTCGCGGCGACCATGTTGTGATGCCCGTTGTAGCTGCCCTATATCTTGATGATATAACTTCGGCCGGTCGCAGTTCGCGCGACTCGAATGGCTTGCGAAGTGGCTTCAGAACCCGTATTGAAAAACTAAACTTTCTCCGCGTGCGGAACGGCTTGCAAAAAAGTCGCGCGAGTTCTCCTTCCTCTCGAGTCGGTCCTGATCCCCAGTTCGACAAATCCTCAGCCATCGATTGTGTGACGGCGGCAATTTGATCATCATCGTTGTGTCCGAGAATGTAGGGGGAAAAATCGGCGTGGTAGTCGATATACTCATGCCCGTCGATGTCCCATAGCTTGGAACCTTTGCCTTTGGCAAACGCAATAACCGGTTCAGCTTTGCGATTCAACGACACTAAACCGCCGGGTATCATCGCCGCGTTCTTTTCCAATAACAGTTCTGACTGAGGCCAATTCATCTGCGACTATCCGCTTTCGACAACATGGGCTTGGAGCTCGGGCCAATTGGAATCATGCTTGCAAAGCAGCCAGCCATGATTTGCAGCGCCAATGCGACCGGCATACCCCAGATGAAACTGATACCCGGCGATCCGGTTAGGTCCTTCCAAAAATTGATCAACGCGACGACTGCGATACCGACAAGAACGCCAACCCATGTTCCGAACGGTGTCGCCCATTGGACGAAGATCGCCATAAAGAAAATGCCAAACAAAGGTGCCGTCAGGAGATTGACTACTTTGTAAGTAACTTCGAGCAGATTGCCGCTCACTATCCCAACTAGCGTGCTAAGTCCGACAACGGCGAGCCCCAACGCCCACGATGTCAATCGCGCTGTTCGCGACGAGCTGGTGTCGGACAGTTTGCGAAAGCGTTCGATGAAATCGATGGTAACGACGGAGCTGCTCGAATTGATCCCTAAAGAAAGACTATCCATCGCCGCCGAAATTAAGCCTGCAACGACCAAACCGCAAACACCGGTCGGCATGGCCACGATGACGAACTGCTGGAAGAACTGATCAGAATGATTTTCAATGGTCTGGCCGAGATTTATCATCTCCGGCCGTAATTTGAAGTAAGCGAACAACGACAACCCGAGTGCCGCTAAACATAAACACACCAAGAGATTCGTGATCAGCGCAATCGAATACATTCGGCGAGCCGCTTTCAAATCCCTCGTCGCCAAATAACGTTGAACCGCCATTTGATCGGAACCCGCCGTACAAACTTGCCACGATACAACCGCCAGAATCGCACTCAAAAAAGTGATCCGAACCGTTGGGTCGTAACCGAAGACAGGTCGTTGCCAATGAGGTTCCCAATGTCTCGGAAACCATCCCAAGCCACCGAAATGAACCGTAATCGTCGCCAAGGCCACAACGGTCGCGCCGAACAAAATCAGCGTCTGCACAACATCTGTTACCACCACCGCTTTGAATCCACCCAGCGCGGTATAGACGATCGTACCGAAGCAAAGGATGAGCGAAAGATAAGGTGCCGATGCAGGGTCAAAACCGGCGACTGGAATCAGGATTTCCACAGTCGTCGCATGTACGATGACAGCCATCCAACATAACCGCATCAATAGGAACAGCATCGACCCAAGCATTCGGATGCTCAAACCCAATCGGATTTCTAAGATTTCGTACGCGCTGGTGACCGGCAATCGCATAAAATGCGGGATGATAAAGCTCTGGTTGGACCGATGTGAAGCAACCCGAACGCCCCAAGCAAGCTGATTTTCGCGATGCTATTCTTTGCAGTTGGGTTTGTCGTTCGAGTGATGGCGGCAAGACTTGGACACAGCGAAAATCTTTTGTGTCGCCCGATGAAGGTTGGACGGAGTATATTCCATTTGGTGATATCTTCGCGGGGTCGGGAGGTACGCTCCACGTCTCTTGCTACGGTGGCGAATTCGTCGATCCAACCAAATCAACGAAGACCAGGAGCTACCGTTCTTGGCACTTTCAAAGTGATGACGATGGTGATACATGGCGGCGAACCTCGACCATCGGCGAAAAGCACAATGAAACGACAATCTTGCCCCTCGGTGGTCGACGCTGGTTAGCAGCGGCACGCATCGACGCGGTCGAAATATTCCGAAGCGACGATGATGGTGAAAGTTGGCAAGGACCATTGCGAGTATGCGTCAAGCTATCGTCGAAGGTCGATTCGGTCGTCCACTGACGATCATCGCTCAATCCGGCCAGTATTTCCCGCTTTATCGTCCAGCTTATCGCGACATCTACTACAACAAACGAGAGACTGGCGGCGGTGCGGTCCAAGATGCATTGACGCATGTGATCAATGCTGGGGAATGGTTGGTTGGGCCTGTTACAAGACTTGTGGCCGATATCGATCATCAACGCGTCGACGTTGAAGACACCGCTCACGTGTTGACTCGACATGGTTCGGTGATGGGATGCTTCAATTTGAATCAACATCAATCGCCGAACGAATCGACGATAACCGTGATCTGCACCCAAGGCACTGCTCGCTTCGAATTCCATGAAAATCGTTGGCGCTGGATGATCGAACCTGGCAGCAATTGGCATGATGAAGCGATACCAACATTGGAACGTGACCGACTGTTTTATTTACAAGCCAATGCTTTTCTGGACGCGGTCGAAAAGCGATGCAAGCCACTTTGTACCATCGAGGAAGCCAAACAAACGTTATCCGTCAATTTAGCGATCTTGCAATCCTCCGATAAAGGTGGATGGCGACGACTGTTGGGCGGTGGTTGTAATAGCGGATGCAAATAAAGGTTTTAGCCACGGTCACGAAGGCGGTGGGAGCAGGAAAAAGAAGGGAAAAGCCATGCCTGTCGAACACTTAAACGTTCTGCAACAATTCGACCTCTCTGGTCGCACCGCTTTAGTTACGGGCTGGACGGGATATCTAGGATCTGCGATCGCGGCGGCGACTCGCGACGGTGGTATCGATATTCTAGTCAACAACGGGCACGAGGCCGTTGCTCATGATTGCTCCAAGGAGCCATGCTATTCTTGGCTTCAGACGCAAGCAGCTAGGTAACTGGCCATAATCTAGTTGTCGATGGTGGCTGGACGGATTGGTAAGACTACCGTTGCTTGCGAGACGATCGCCTATTTTTTCAATTTGGCATCCAGTTCGGATAACGTGAATCGCACGCTGACCACGTAAGCTAATTCGCCTTCGGTCCAGTGGCCATACGTCGTCGTTACAAAAGTACCATCAGGCAGCAATTCGACGCCAGGATACGTACAATCGGAACCTTTGGTATTATCCATGATACGAATGCGATACTGCCCGTCATTTCCTTTGACGATGTCGTCATAAGTACCGACCCAGCCAACCCAGTCACCTTTGGTTGGACTGACGTGCGTGGTGTCGCGGAAGCTGATAAAAAGGCGACCGTCCGGCGCGTATTTTGCCACATGGCGATCGCCGGTGAGTGCGGCTGGCAACTCGCGAGGTTCCGTCCATGTGAGGCCTTCATCGTTGGAAAATATGACGAACGAGTTGTACTTCCTAGAGTTTTCTCGGAGCACCACCGCGATTTGCTTCCCATCTGGAGAACGAATCGCACCTGGCTCGCAGAGGCTCGCATCCGGCAGCATTGCAATCGGTGCGGGAATGCTCCATGTAAGTCCGCCGTCTTTGGAAAGCGATGTGAAGACCCAGAATCGCCAGGGCTTGGCAGTTGGTGAGGTGTGATCGCTGTGAGGAGTTCGGACTCGATACTTTTCTTCCTCCCCGCCACGAATGAAGCGACCGTCGTCATGAAAAAAAGCTAAATAGTACCCAGGTGTTTTGAGGTCAATGACCGATGCCATCGTCACGACGCCGCCAAAGTTGCCGATTGGCTTTAGTTCGCTCCACGTCGAACCGTCGTCTTCCGTGACTGCCATGCGAATCGGATACAAGCCGCTGAACATAATAATCCGTTTTTTACCGGCTGCATCGATCACGCGATGAAGGGTTGGTACTTCCAGCGACGATTCCCAAGACTTCGGCGTTGGCAGACGTTCGCTCCAAGTCTTGCCACCATCGTTGCTTCGTTTGTAGACAATCGCACCGCGTCCGTGCCCTTTGGGATATACGGTAAGCATCGTCTTGTTGTCTTCGAGTAAGACGGTCGTTGGATGCCCAAGATATTGGCCAGGTTCGCGATCGACGATGATCTGTCGTTCTTTCTCAGAGCTGATGTCGACAATCGGAATCGTATATCCCGGCGGAAGCTTGGTCTTCAAACCTTTGGGTGGCTCAAGTGTCGTGTCTTTCTTATGGTCGGCTGCTGGCTGGGAAAAACAGTCCAGTGAAATTAGCATCAAGATTAATAAAGCACCGAGCTTCGAATGTTGCTGATTCATCGGATGCGCATCCTTAAGTGTGAGAGTTGGGATGTTGGGAAATGTATCTCGGGAGAATCTCAATTGTAGCCATAGTCCTAATACGGTGGACGCAGGCGAGAGAATCGTTGTTCCACAATGATGTTACGAGCTTTTGTCGTTTGAGGAGTTGGCTCTCAAAAAAACGTCCAGTGGTTTTGATTGCCTCCAGTCCTGAGACAACCGAACGTCGTTCTCGCCGCTCAATTAGCCCGTCGAGCTAGGCAAGGCAGCGTCCGTCATCGGTCGCATTTCCCACCAGCATTGCCCACAATGATTGTGTTCATGATCGATCACGAAACCAGCTTCATTCATTAGCGGCCCGATACAATGGTCGCAGTAATCGTGGTATTGTTCGAGCCCATTTCGAATGAGAAAGCCTTTTGACGGACATTCGTGCATATCGATTCGAAAGATGTTTTCTTTCGACGTCGTATGGTACCCCCGCTCCTTCGTGCTGAAGAACGCTCCCCCAATGTGCTTCCATCCCAGGAATTCCGTTTTCCAGGATCAATTGCGAAGCATGCGATTGCGAATCGATGCGAATCGCTTGATCCCAATATGCATGAACAAGTTGCTCGCCGCCCAGTCGACGAAGCCATTCAAAAGTCCATTCGTAGTGGCCACAGAAATCGTAGCAACCTAAAATGATACCTCCTTGATCGCGCTCGGATCTTGAGGTGGTATGCATTGATTGCGGAAATAGAAAGTCTGCTGGCATGCGCCGTTTCCGCCTGCGATGCGAACCGTCAAGCCGGCTGGTGCGGCGCCATCGACGGCGCCATCCCCAACGGCGAACCAATACAAAAAATACGGGCAACCTTCCGGGCTCGAATTTTAACTAGGACTTTTGATTTTCTTGCGATAATTTAGGCGACAACACGACCGGCAGAATCACTCGTGAAGCCTGCAAAGCGAGGTCAATCGAGCGGGAATATTGGTCGCTGAATCTTATGATAGGGTAACCTGCGAAGATTGCTCGTACAGGGACCGGGCGTGTCGACCCAAAGCATTCGTGAAGCGATCGGGTCGTATGCGGCGCGATGGGCCACTGCGGCTTTGACGACAATGACGGAAAGCTTTGTTGGTTCGATTCCTTGACTGCGCCATTGACCGAGGTCGAAGGGGGGCGTTTTGTTGCTGGTAATAAGAATCGTCAAACTGCCGTGATGGACGACTGCGGACTGCCCCATATCGAAACTGTCTCCGTTCATCGACGCGAGATGGCTTTGTTTGTCTTCAAGCTGAAATTGTCCGCTACCGAAGCGTTGCAATTCGACTTCCAATGTAAACGGTCCCGCATCCAGTCTGCTGGAGCGACCTCCAAGCGAAATGGTCGTCTTGTTTCCGATAGGTAGCTTCGACAGTTCTCGAATCGCCTGTGGATCGTTGATTGCGATGGCAGCATTCGCAATTGAATTTTTAATCAGGGCTCGAAGTAAACCCGTACCGTCACCTGGGGCTCCACCTCCGATATTATCCGACGGCTCGACCAACACGGTAAGACCAGATGGAAGAGGATTGAGTCGAGCAAAAACTTCGTCCCTCGGCGGGTCCAAGACGTTGCCATCCGATTTTTTATCCATTGCCAAGTCCGCAAGTTCCGACAACGCCTTTTGAGCTTCATATTCGTCGCCGATCGTAGCAACCGCAAAGCTTACGCCTGTATCTGGAGTATCGGCAAAAGAAAAACCTGCGCATACACTGACAGCCCAGAAATTCGGCGACTTATTCTCCAGGTCTCTTGCGAGCCGTTCCAGTGAACACATTGGATCGACGGCTGTCCCCGTGCCCGTTGGTGGCCACATCAACGGCGGATGCCGCCAAAACATTCTCGGCATTTTTCCAGTGGTCATAGTGCGTTGCAGCAATCCGGCTGCGAGCTTCGCCGCTTGTCGAGCGTCCGTATGTGGGTTTTCACGATAGGCGACAAGGCAATTCGCGTGCTCTGCCATGCGTTGTGTAAAATTGGCATGGAGATCAAAAACGCCGAAGATCGGAATCGCAGGGCTGATCATTCGCCGCAATCGATCGAGAATCTCGCCTTCAACGTCGACAATTCTTTTCGATACCATAGCTCCATGAAGAATAAGAAATACGGCATCGATCGGCGGCTGAATTACGGATTTCAATTCACTCCAGAAATGTTCCACGACTTCGTCGTCTACCGTTGCGCTCGGCGAAGCGCGATAGTCAATGGCGGGTAATACATTCCAACCAAATTCGCGAGCACTTTCCAATGCGCCGCCAAGCGGCGAACTATCGCCCATTCGAAGAAGTAGCTCGTTCCCACGAAGAACTTGAAAATCGTTCAAGCCGGTTATCCCATCGAGAAACGTATGTGTTTCGTGAAAGAGGCCAGCAAAAAGAACTCGCTTCATATTTCTTGACAAACGGTAAGGTATTCTCGGATAATTCGTAACCGTTCACGGGGCGGGGTAGATTTTTGGAAACTGACGTAGACACGTAGGCATCGTTTGGGACACGACATAGCTTATCGTGTCCGATTCAAAACCTCTTTCACTGATCATACCTCCCGAAGTCGATGCCGAGTTGACTCCGTTGACTCGCGCATTTGTGCTGATG
>Ga0163150_10006477_pt1 | contig 14295 bp, 20 predicted proteins | sample OliLakLV19P2IB_FD_148628 | JGI IMG/M metagenome (GOLD analysis project Ga0163150, IMG submission 148628) | Freshwater microbial mat bacterial communities from Lake Vanda, McMurdo Dry Valleys, Antarctica - Oligotrophic Lake LV.19.P2.IB | ecosystem: Environmental > Aquatic > Freshwater > Lake >...
AGGATACGTTCAACGAGCGCTGCTTTCATGGCTGCGAGTTGGTAAGCGTGGTGGTTTTTCATGCCTCCACGGTAGACCGCTAATGTGTAAGGTTAATTGCTGCAATAAGAACAGGTGAAGAAAAGATGGCTTATTCAAGAGCAAGAATACATATCAAAAGTATACAAGCAGAATTCTGAGGTGAAGAAAACGGATACTGAATGTATATGACGCATTCGTATTCAACACATGACCTCGGCCTCGCCGCCTCAATTCTCCACGAGCGTGGACAGCTTGTAGGCGTTGATCGCACAAAGACTCGCGTGGAGTTTCTCTTTGAGGACACTCCTGCTCTTCGTGATGTCGTTGATCGGTACTGGCAGAACACGCTGATGCTTCCTGCACAGTCACTCCTACTTTCTTTCAAGAGAGCCAAACACATCCTTCACGACTACCAACAATGAAGCCGATCTTCACATTATCGGCTTTTGTCCGTTGCCGCACACGCGAAGAACGCCCTCCTTAAATAGGCAAAGATCCCCAGCACGACCAAGTACTAAAGAAGCTTTACCTTTCACTTTTTAACACTCCTAAGTTTATGCGTATAAACGACCAAATGAAAGTCCTGGTGCTCGATACTGAACCCACATGGGCGGAAGCCTACTGCCGATGGATGGGCAGCCCTCTTCCTGAAAGGAAGAAGTGGAAGCTTGTGAATATTTCCCCAAAATCATCATGGTAGAAATCCCCGCAAATGAGTTTCCAATACGGTCCCGCAAGCGCTCCTCCCCACCTGAAAAGGGTGGGGAGGATGTGCAACCAGATCCACCATCGTTCAATGTCGCCAAAGTACCGCAGCCTACTACTCCGACGACATTCGATGAATGGATTCAGGTCATGCGAATGCACTTCCCCGAGCTGACCACCGCCATCGAAGCGAGCTTGTCCGTGGTCATGCAGCTCCTCATCCGTGACGTGACGAACTGCTCCGCACTCGTGCTCGTAGATGCTCCCGCAGCGGGCAAGACGATTGCCATCAATATCTTTGATGAAATAGAAGGCATCACGTATTCCTCCGATACCTTCACCCCTGCCTCATTTGTTACGAATGCCGCAAATGTCGCAAAGGACAAATTGGGAAAGCTCGATCTTCTTCCTCGCATCCGTCGCAAAATGTTCCTTGTTCGGGACATGGCGACCATTTTCTCCGCTCGTGACGATGATCTCATGAAGAACATGGGCATCCTGACCCGCGTCCTGGACGGCGAAGGACTCTCTACGGACACAGGAATACACGGTAGGAGGGCTTTGCGTGGCGACTACCTCTTTATGATGCTTGCAGCCTCCACACCCATCCCTCCGCGTGTTTGGAAGGTGATGGGGACCCTCGGGCAGCGAATCTTCTTCCTTGGGTTGCATTTGAAGCGCAAGACCAAGGGAGAGCTCGTGAAACAGCTCAAGGACACTTCCTATAAGAAGAAAGAGTTGGAATGTCGCAGAGTCACCCGAGACCTCCTCCTAACGCTCTGGAACAAGCACCCTGAGGGCGTGGAGTGGGATAAGCAGGACGATGATGATGAATTGCTCGGCATTATCGCACAGTGTGCCCTTCTCTTGGCACGTTTGCGCGGACAGGTGTTCGTCTACAAGGAAAAGTGGGAAGGCGACGACAAAGAGCTCGGGCATACCGTCCCGAGCGTGGAGCATGAGAACCGCATCAACCAGTGCCTCTACAACATCGCACGCGGTCACGCCCTTGCAATGGGTCGCAAGAGACTCAGTACCGAGGACTTGCGGCTGATCATCCTGCTGGCTTTCGATTCCGCACCCGGACACCGCGCACCGCTCTTTCATGAGCTGATACGCACAGGAGGGACGCTCAAGACCTCCGACGTGGAAACCTTCCTCCGTTGCTCTACACCGACGGCATTGAAGGAAATGAAGACCTTTACGATCCTTGGCGTATGCGATGAGACCGAAGGCGAAACGTTCGACACATCGAAGCACATCACATTGAAGGATGATTTGAGCTGGTTCCTGAGCGACGAGTGCAAGGAGTACCTCGGCACAATTTCAGGCAATAGCTCACTGGCAGTAGCACCGACGGAAACACCGAAAACAAAGGATGATCTTCCCTTTTAACCAAATCTGACCCCGTGGAGTCTATGGCAGCATCCTTACCCCCACCGGCAAAGAATCAGGGGCAGGGTGCTGCCTTCCTTCCGCGCAAGCGGGGTCCGAAAGCAAGGGAGATGCTCATGAAGGTCACGTACATCGGGAATGCTGATTGGGACTACAAACTCGCCCTGTATCCGATGTTTAGGGATTGGGGGATGTTTGATGAATAGAAGCTTTTCTCATTACCAGATTGAATCTACAAACTTCAATACACAAGTTTTATAATTTGATAAATATCCTTTTAATAGGATATATGGCTCTCCCCTAGGAGATTCTCCTAGGGGAGAGCCGATACTATTACAGCGTAAGTTGATTCCTAATATCTGCTATAGTTCTTCCTACACTCTCTTCTCTTGATTGTTTAGCTTCAGCACTTTTTTTGTTATTTGCCTGCATTAGACCAACAACAACTGTCTCAGTATTCGAGAGTTCACGCCCAGGTTGAGGTTGCAACCACATATCAGAAATAGTATTCATACGTGGTCCATCATCTTCACCCCAATCGACTGCTGTCACACTATCATCTGGTGCCCCACGCATGAAAAATTGAGGACGGTCCTTACCGCTACACAGAGAAAGGCGAATTCCAATACTCTTGCCTTCTTGATTTCGAATTTCCAAAGTTCCCTGAACAAATTCACCAGTCATTCCGCATTGGATGAATTCACCAGGCAAAAGTGTTATTCCTCCTGGAAGGTCAATTTCAGAATCGAGTACTACTTTGGTGAAGTGTTTTCCAGTCACACCATCAGCGCGTATTCCTTCGAGGTCATTCGCAGTAGCTGATCGCTTCCCGCAGAGATTAATGAGTTGTTCAGCAAAATTACGTGAAACATTATCATGTAGCATGGAGTAACTGGAAATACGCCTATCAGCATTATCAGGATTTAGCTGTCTAAAAAGCGTATCAGCTTGTATTTCAGTCAGACCATACTGATCAACAATACTTATTGTTCTTGGACCATAATCGTTCTTTTCGGAAGTTTCAGCCATACTTATTTGGGGGAAGAAAACATATGTATTATAATCTATTTTGATTATAAACGCAAGTTTTTTCTGGGTAACCGCTCACTACCCTCATTTCTCTGTCATTAACAGTCGCAATTCGCCAAAGTAATCTTCCGGCTTTCTCCACCACAGGGTCAGGAGAACGGAGAGGATTGTTTCCATGGCCTGTGCTCCCTGTTGTGTCCGTGATCCGAAAGACAACAGGCGTTTGATGGCGAGGTGTCGGAGTGAACTCTCCGCCTTGTTGTTCGTCATGGGCACTCCTGCCATGCGGATACAGAGAAGATATTTCTCCCTGTGTTCAAGGAACGTGCTTTTGTACGTGGCCAGCTTCGGAAGATCCTCCGGATCCGGCGTCATGAGCACCGCGATCTCCGCTGCATGGGTTTCTGCGGCGATCATCCGTTTTAACCAAATCTGACCCCGTGGAGTCTATGGCAGCATCCTTACCCCCACCGGCAGAGAATCAGGGGCAGGGTGCTGCCTTCCTTCCGCGCAAGCGGGGTCCGAAAGCAAGGGAGATGCTCATGAAGGTCACGTACATCGGGAATGCTGATTGGGACTACAAACTCGCCCTGTATCCGATGTTTAGGGATTGGGGGATGTTTGATTGATCTATATCCTTCGGTTCATCGGCTTTCATGATTTGATGCCTTACTGAGCCGAGGGTGTTCGATCTTTAGACTCGACATCTCTCTAAGCTGATTCCTTCCACGAAATCCCACACTCATCCCAAATCCAAACAAATAGTAACCTTGTCCTAATGACGCACCACTTATCGCTAAAAAACGAAATCTATAATGCCTTCATCGTCAGGTTTTGATCTTTTTTCCTTGAATCCGACACTTTCAAAGCATTTGCGACTGGCAATATTGTCATAGTCTATTCCTGCCCAGATCTCATTGAATTCAAGAGCAAACGGAGAAGATAGATACTCCTGAAGAATTTTTTTACCGAACCACTGCCTCCGTAACTCAGGTTTTACAGCAAGCCCAATCCAATCCAGATTTTCCTTCCGGTGAATTTCCAAATCCACATACGCGATAGCCTGACTATCTTTTAACACAATCATGCACTATCTATGTTCATCATTCTGCATTATTTCCCACAATTTATTCGGCCAATCCGATCCGCCATATCTGTTTGATAGTTTTGCATCTTAGTATCAGAGAATTAGTGCATGTAAATCACTCTGCGCTAATGGCCGAAATGCAATGTCAGACATACAACGATTCTAGCAAAAAAAGCCCGCCGAGCGGGCCAATTCTTAATTCTACATTCTCAACTCTCAATTCCTACTGCAATGACTGGAAGATCTGCTGCATCAGGTCAACGATGGTCGAAAAATTCAGATCAAACGGGATATCAAGCAAGCGTGCAATAAAGGAAACCGCGAAGAATGCGACGAAGGTCACGATAAGACCGATGATTGCATAGCGGATGGTGTGGACTGCCTTCTTGATTTTATCCTCGTCACCGGCAGAGAGGATGAAGGAGATGCCTCCGACGATGATAAACACGAGGCAGAGGATAGAAGCGGTAATAAGAGCGAATGCTATGAAAGTAGCGAGAATGTCGATTGGGCTGCCATTCGCGAGAAGATCCTGAATCATGGAACGGGGGAGAAAGTGATAGATACGGATCTGAGACCCGCAAAATTAAGAAACAGCCTCGGGTTCGAGGACTTTAAGATTGATGCGTTGCGATGCATTGCCGCCAAGAATGCGGACAAGTGTGCGCAATGCTTTGACGGTTTGACCACCCTTACCGATAAGCTTGCCCATGTCTTTGTCCCCGACACGAACAGTAAGAAGAACGCCGAGATCATCGATTTTTCCCTCAACAACAAGAGCGTCCTTGTCTTCGACAATCGAAGAAAGAACATACTGAATGAATTCCAGTCCGGGGATATCGGTCGATGGAGATTGCGGATCGGTCATGCGGCTGGGAGCATACCTTGTGACTTAGGCGTTGTCACCAGCAGTTGCGTCGGCGGCAGGCGCCTCTGCAGGAGTCGCTTCAACCACAGGTTCGGCGGGCGTAGGAGTTTCAACAACAGTCTCTGCTACAGGTGCTTCAACTACCGGAGCGGGCTCTGCGGCAACTTCTGCTGCAGGAGCGGCTGGCGCTGGTTTAGCCGGTTCCTCTACAGGAGCATTCTTGGAGCGGCGCTTGGTGTAGGTCGTGATATACTTCTCCATTCCTTTGGCACCTTCTTTCTTCATCAAACGGGCAACTGTGTCGCTGGGGACAGCGCCATGCTTGATCCAATGTGCAGCACGTTCGGTATCAACTTTGATAACGGGCGTTTTCTGCGTAGGTAGGTAGTGTCCAAGGATTTCCTGGAACTTACCTTTGGCTGCCCTGCTTTTCTCTGCGAGAACGATACGGTACGTCGCGAGATTGGTTCGGCCGGTGCGCTGGAGACGAATTACTAGCATGCGGGGCGCTAGTCTAGGGAAGGAATGGATGCCATGCAAGGCATATTTTGAGCGGTTCAGGCACGTTCAACGCGGATAGAACGGACTACACCGCAGGAGGAGTCTTTGCGAAGCTCTTGCAGAAGACCTTCGCTGGCAGATCGACATTCCTGCATTGCGATTGCATTTTCACAGGCAATAACGATTTCTCCTTCTTTGATCCCCTTGACCTTAATATAGGAGGAAATCTGAGGGAGCTGCTCGGTAATCCAGTCACGAGCCCGTAGCGTCGCCAAAGCTCCTTTTGCATGGTCGGCCAGTCCGCGCTTCTGCAGAACGTTTGTAAGGAAGGAAGAAATTCTGTCCATGGGTTAACAGTGTCGGCGCTTTCACCGACTCAAGCAAGCAGCAACAGCATAGAGAAGAGGACCCGTCTATTGCTTTGATAGGGGAATCTTCGCAGACTGTTGGGGATAGTCCTTCGATTTCTTCCCCCGTTTTTCTATGACCCGATTCAGTTCACACAAAATAGTGACCGCCGCATTTATGGCCGGCTCGCTATTTGGCGTCCTCGCTACAAGCGCAGGAGCTGCCATTCGCGGTTCAAGCATTTTCCCAGACGTTCCCGCAAATTCCTATTATGATGTCGCAGTCGGCGAAATGTATGGCGACGGCGTAATCAAAGGAAACCCTGATGGAACATTTCATCCCGCCGACCCGGTATCACGCGCTGATATCGCCGTGATGCTGAAGCGTTTCAAAGATTCACTCGACGGCACAACGGTCACGCGCTCAAGTTCGTCCAAATCATCGAGGGACTCAAGCTCATCTTCGTCATCGTCATCTTCGTCTTCAGTAGCATCGCAGGTAACGACCAACCCCACGGGCATCTTCCGCTTTACGACAGGTACGTTCAGCGTAGTTGAGAACGTTGCAGTGGGAACCGTAAATATCACGGTCGTCCGCACGGGAGGCAACCAAGGGTCCGTCTCCGTCGACTACGCAGTAACGGGCACCACGGCAACAGCAGGATCCGACTTCGAGGCAACCAGTGGCACACTTAGCTTCGCATCCAAAGAAACCAGCAAGACCTTTACGGTCAAAATTCTGAACGATTCATCGTCCGAAGGAACAGAAACCGCAACCATCACCCTGACGAAGCCGACAAACAGCGCCATCATCGGTTCACCGAACACCGCAATCATCAGCATTAACGATGATGAATCCACATCATCCAGCACATCATCCACAAGCTCTTCTGCATCATCCAACCCCAACGGAACACTCTCATTGTCGGCAACCACGTACGGCGTGTTGGAAAACGTCGGCACATTGACCATGACCGTCAACCGTCTTGGCGGAACCACGGGCGCAGTAGGCGTCACATACGCCACGTCCAACGGAACAGGTGTGTCAGGTGCGGACTACGGAGCAGTCAACGGAACGCTTTCATTCGCTGCAGGCGAAGCGAGCAAAACATTCACTGTCAACATCGTCGATGACTCCAACGTGGACGGTGCCAAGACATTCAACATCAAACTGACGAATCCCACCGGCAGTGCGAGCCTTGGTACTGCGTCGGCGCTCACGACCATCTTTGACAACGAGAGCACGCCCGACTTCGGCAGCGGCTCGATGAAGCTGTCAAAAGCATCCTTCGATGTCGGCGAATCTGATAAAAAGGTGGAGATGACGATTCAGCGCGTAGGCGGCAGCAAAGGAACCGTCAGCGTCGAATACCGCACAACGAACGGTACATCCGTAGCAGGCGGTGACTTTACATCCGTCAGCGGTGTTCTCGTCTTCGCACCGGGGGAAACCAGTAAGACAGTTACAATCGACATTGTCGATGATTCCGCCATCGAAGAGAATGAATATTTCTTCTTCGATCTCGTGAATCCATCTGCAAGCACAACTCTCACGTCGCCCTCAACCACAACGATCAACTTGTTCGATTAAGAAAAAAATCACAGATGGCACAAAAGGCGCTCCGCTCTATGCGGGGCGTTTTTTGTCAGCGAGAAATTGTCATGAATATTTGCAGCAAAAGATTCTTGGTTTCCTCCGCGGCCATTTCCCACGACCCCGCAATAAACGGATGGCGATCGGCTGGCGGATTACGCATTGCCATAGCAAATGCATCGACGGTCGGTTTTATCAGCAGAGCATGACCCGCTGCTGTTTCGGGAATGGCTGTTCGGTTGGATGCAATAACCGGACAACCGCAGGCCAAGGCTTCGGCAACCGGCAGACAGTATCCTTCGTACAACGACGCGGTCACCGTACATGTAGCGGATGAATAGAGGACAGGAAGATCTTCATCTGCAATATTATTCAATACACGTGCATTCGCGGGAAGTTGGAGAGATGCCGATTCAGGTCCACCGGTGACCAACAACAGATCGGTATTATCCACTCCTGCCTGCTCAAACGCATCAAGCAGCATCTGCACATTTTTCTGCTGTTTTGCATTGCCGACATACAGGAAGTACGGACGTGTGACGCCGAGCCGATTGAGCACCGTCTTTGACAGATAATCGGCAATAGGGCGATAAATAGTACTTACCCCTTCCGAGATCGTTTGTATTTTTTCTGCAGATGAGCCATATACATCAGACAACTCGCGTGCCGTAAACGCACTCACGGCAACGATTGCCTTGGCCTTTCGTACCGCATGTCCGATGATCATGCGATAGAGCACCTGTTTCAAGACCGATGCATGATTGGGGTACCGATGCAGAATGAGATCATGCACCGTGACGACAAACGGAACAGGGCAGAAGAACGGCACGTTGAAATGCGGCGAAAAAAGAAGACCTGCTCCGCTGTTGCGAATAATGCGGGGCAGCGCCGTCTGTTCAACAAAGGAATAGTGGGGGATATCCGCTTCGATAACATCGGCACAGGTGGGAATCCATGCTTCATCTATGCTTCGCACCAAAAGCTTATAGGAAAGGCCGGAAGACGGACGGTCTAGTAAATGCGTGACCAATTCACGCGTATAGCGCCCTAAGCCGGCATTAAGGCCTGCAAAACGGCAATCGATAAGAATTATCTTCACTCTGGCATGATACCTTTTCCTCAACAAGGAGCGAAGCCGTATGATGGCCCCATGACTATCGCAGAAGCACTGGCAAAATCGGGGTTGGAAATGCTGGATGCCGAGCTCTTGGCTGCGTTTACACTGAACCATGACCGAACGTGGGTGATTGCGCACACACATGATCTGTTCGATGATCAGTTATTCCACACATTCGAAGAATACTCGGAGCGACGGATGAGGGGGGAGCCGGTTGCATACATCGTCGGACAAAAAGAATTTTTTGGTCGGATGTTCCGCGTTACCCCCGCAACACTTGTCCCGCGACCCGCCACAGAAGAACTGGTGCAGACCGTTCTTGATTTTCTTGCTGGGAAAAAAGTTGAGAATGTTCGTGTAATCGACAACGAGATCGTCGCATGGACTCATGCGCAGTCTGATGTAAGCAATGTGAAAACAATTGTCGATGCAGGTACGGGCTCCGGATGCATCGCCATAACCCTTGCTTGTGAGCGGCCCGATCTGCACATTATCGCGACGGATATTTCTGGGGATGCCCTGGCTATCGCTCGCGAAAATGCCGAGCTGATGAATGTCGCAGATCGCATGACGTTCAAACACGGAAGGGGGTTTGCAGCTGCGGGGGTTATTACCGAACCGTTTCTTCTTGTAAGCAACCCTCCGTATATTCCCGATAACACCATACTCGATCGCGATGTCGCGGCATTTGAACCTTCATCCGCATTATTTGCAGGGAAAGACGGAACGGGTGTTTTGCATCCACTTGTGCAGGAAACACTCGCTCACCCCCTATGCAAGGGATTTGTGATGGAGTGTAGAGAAGAACAAGTAATTGACTTTGTAAAACTAACGTCGTAAAAATATGATCATCTATCATGCGCTACAATCTATCATGCTCGGTTTTCGAACTTAGTCACAAAAAAGAACCGCCCCTACCTATAAAAAATTATACGGACATTGATGCATCTAATCGTGTGTTTCTTCGCATTTTGCACACATCAGCTCAAGAAGAGAATCTCGAACTCCAGTATAAAGTACATCCTTTTCAAAATTTACGCTTATCAAGCCCTGAAAAGCTAAGTGAGGAAAAATTTGACGCGGATATCGCGGTTTGCATGTATCCTGATTTGGAACATATAGGTCCGGAGCTTGGCCACGTATTAACAAACCGACGAAAAATGTTCCGTCATGTATTTATCATTACTCAACGACAGGTACCCGACTCAGAAAATGATCTTTGGAAGGCAATTAAAACATTGCCACAAGCATCCATTAATCGCGGTTCAATACTCTATGAACCGATTCCACAGAAAGTGGTAGATGGTGATGAAATCTACGATGCAGAAGAAGGACGGCTGGTCAGCCACTGGCATGTCGTAGATATTCGCAATAAGAATGCCAGAGAAAGAATTCAAACAATTCTTGCTATTGCTTAGATTCCCTCGCCCCACCGCAACTTCGAACGCAGCGTAAAGAAAAATCTGTCCTGATTACGCCGCAAGAACCGCGCGGGTTCGTCATCCATTTTCACAGACACGTAATCACCCTTCGCAAGTTCAAAATAGACCTGCCCATCAAGCGTCAGTCCGACGTGCGTGTCATTGTACGAAGGACCTGATTGAATCACCTCCACCTTCACCGACGCATTACCCGGAATGACAACCGGTTTTTGTGTGAGACTATGCGGATTGATGGGTGCGAGAATCAGCGCGGAGAGTGCCGGGTGCACAACCGGACCTCCGGCGGCGAGAGCGTAGGCGGTGGAACCTGTCGGTGTCGCAACGATGAGACCATCGGCATGGAACGTTGCAAGCACTTCACCCGACACTTCGGTACGGAGATCAATCAAACGCGCGATGGTCCCCTGTGCGATGACCACTTCGTTAAGCGCTGTCCCATGGAACACGTCTTTTCCGTCACGTTCAACAGACACTTTCAGCATTGTCCGTTCATCGATTCGCCCTTCGCCGGAAAGAAGCGAAGGGATCGCCGTTACTACTTCATCCATCGCCACCTCCGCCAGAAACCCGAGCACGCCGCGATTGACGCCGAGAACGGGAATTTTCCGATCAGGCAATTGCCGGATTGAACGCAAGATTGTTCCATCACCGCCAATCACGATCATCAAGTCTATCGCATCGGCATTTTCAAGCTTTTGAAGTTGGCCGGCACAATGCACGTCACCGAGCCCCGCTGCATCGATAAACACTTCCGCTCCTGTCTTGCGAATCGTATCGAGCACCAGCTGGACCGTTTCATCTTTTTCCGACAGGTTCGGCTTTGCGGTAATGCCGATGTGTTTGTAGCGAAGCATGGCTTCAGCTTCAGCTGAACAGAACGTGCTGTCAAGGTCAGCGACCAATGATATCCACCGCCTGAAGAAACAAATCGGCGGTCTTGTCCCACGAAAAATCCTGTGCCCGCTTCAAGCCTTTCAATGCAAAAGAATGCCGTAAATCTCGCTGTTCAAGCATCTTCCGCAGACCTTCTGTCACAGATGTTTCATCGAGAGGATCCACAATGAGAGCTGCATCACCTGCAACTTCCGCCAAACTTCCCCCATGCGATGTAAGTACCGGAATGCCAGCAGCAAATGCTTCCAGAACGGGGAAGCCGAATCCTTCATAGAGCGAAGGGAATGCCACCATGATTGCCTCTTTCAAAATAGCATCGCGCTCCGCGTCCGTTACGGATCCGATCCACAGAACATACCGCGTATGCTGTGTGGCATGAATAATTGCGTCATCACCCCATCCTCTCGAGCCAATGAGAACGAGTGGATGTTTTTTTCGAAGGTCTTCGGGGAGTTGCACGTACGCATGAATAAGCCTCAACTGATTTTTACGCGGACACAATGTGCCAATGCACACGATCGGTCCATTTCCTTTCGTTGGATGAATGGCAATCCGCTGATCACATCCTGCAAAAATAGGCATGATTCGCTTCGATGCCATTGGGAGTTTTTCACGCAGATCTCGGGCTGTCGATTCACTGACTGTGCAGATTAGTGAAGAGTACCGCATGGCGATCTGCATCGTGACATGCTCAATAAACATCGCACGTCTATCGTGCGGTTCCTGTCTGAAAGAAATAAGGTCATGCACGACGGTGATACACGGTTTTCTGCCGCGAAGCAAAACAGGAACAAGATAACTGACAGTACTCACATATGCATCGATCTCTTTGTTGCGAAGAATGAAACCCGTCGCTTTCAAATGCCAGAATAACCCCGATGAAGGAATGACATGTACCGTCGCATTCTTCCATGTTTCTGCAGACAATAAAGGAAGCGGGCGATCGCTGAGAAGAACAAGCTGCACGCCGTGTTCAAGTAGAGCCGATACAAATCCGGCAGTCCAACGGCCCTTCCCCGTGAGAGGGGTTCGGCAGGCTTCGCGAATGTCGATGGCAAGCTTCATGGACTCAGTGTAGCGACAGATGCTTCGCCGAACACTGTCCATTCGCGTTCGACGCATGCACTGGTACCATATCCAGACATGCAACAGCGACTAAAGCGACTCCTCTCCGGGCTTGATCTTGAAGATCGCATTCTTGCGATTTCATCGTTCTTTGCGTTTGTGTGTGTATTTTTTCCGTGGATGTCAGGGCGATTAAGCGACGATGCCGTTTCGTACTCGGGCGTTCAATTTTTCACTGCCTACATCGGCATGATAATAGCCGTGTGTACGCTCGCTGTATTCCTCATCACCGTCATCCCCGCGGCCGGGTGGCAACTGCCTCTTAAGCGCAAGCAACGCGAAATGTTTCGTACGTCACTCGGTTTACTCTCAGCAGTTCTGACACTTGCTGCTTTGTCGGTTTTGGTCAATGTTACCTATGACTACACATTGATGGATATTCGCCTGGGGGTATACGGCACATTCGCAGGAAGCATCGTGAGCGCATTTTATGCATTTTGGAAACTGCAGGAATTCCGCAAAAATGAGCCACAAGAGCTGTTTCATCACCCGGAAGTGCAATTGGCACCGGAAGACAGGCGTGAACCGTTTGCCACACCTCCTATACCTCCGCCCCCTCCACCCCTGCAACCCGAAGAATATCGGTCAGTTCACCGGTAGCCCGTTTCCTGTTATACTGTCGATCCATGGCAGATGAAACTACCCCCGCGGCACCCGTACTCTACAAAGATGATGATCTTGTGTATGTCGACCCCGACACGCGCACGGTTGTCGGGATTGTTCAGTGGGGTGTAGGCGAAAAGCCCAAATCATTGGCACGATCTGTTCCTGTTGCAGACGTCGAGGAAGAAGGGGATCCTGCTAAAAAAGCTGATCCAAAAAAGGGGCACAGGCCCGGTCCGACACGTCTTCGCTTTTACCCATGGGGAACATATCGCTCCATGAAGCGAATTTACAAACTTGAAGGCAAACAACCTCGCGTAGAATCAACATACACACTCAACGATGTTATTGAAAAAGCATTGAGCCAACCCTTCTGGGACTAACCCTTCGACAAGCTCAGGATGACAATAGGGAGCACACACGATCGACTTCGGACTTTGACCCGATGATCAAGGGAGTCCGTTCATCAAGACTGCGGATGGGACGATCGAGAACGCTGTTGACGCCGTCTGACGCAGAACCTCCCGCCTGTTCGACGAGATATGCAAACGGTCCGCACTCGAAGGCTAAGCGCAGCTTGCCCTGCGGATACTTGCTGCCGCCGATGTTCGTGAAGATACCTTGGCCTTTACTGAGTATGTGATGAATGTCGGCAACCATACATCCGGAGTAACGCAACGTCGCTTCTTCAGTCATCCACAATTCCATCATCTTCTTGTAAGCCGGCGTATCGTTTACAGCACGCAGGTTTCCCGGGCTGTAGTTCTTCGCATCATCGCCCACACCGATAAACTCGTGGAGCAACGTGAATTCACCCACTTCATTCAAAAAGAATTGATGCACTCCATTGCCCGTGGAATATGTGAGGAGCGTGCGTGGTCCGTACAACACATAGAGCGCGGCAACCTGCTCTCTCGGTGTCTTGTTGAGCACTTGCGAACCGGCATAGATACCGAAGATGGATCCAATGGCAAAGTTGACATCCACAAGTGACGAGCCATCGAGCGGATCGTAAACGACGGAGAATGGGAGGGAAGGATCAAGCTCAATGATTTCATCCTGTTCTTCAGAGCCAAAACTGGCGGTCAAGTTACTTTCACAGAGGTGTTGGCGAATAATGTCATCGCTCAGCACATCGAGTTTTACCTGATCTTCTCCGAATGTATTGCGCGAACCGGCCAAGCCCGTATCGGTCGTGCGGATGGCATAGTTGATGTATTTAGCCGCACGCGCAATATCGAGAATAAGATGGCGCAAATCGTCAGATGCCTTACTGACGGCAAAGAGATGTGCATTGAGTGACTGCTTTTCAGGAATAGGACAAGCGGGGTGTTCCATTAGTGAGTGGGAAGAAAAGAGCCAAGTTTGATTGTCATTTCAGAGACGCGCATCGCATAACCCCATTCGTTGTCATACCAGCTGAGTACTTGTGCCGCGCAACCGTCGATAACTTTGGTGGACGGCGCATCAATAATCGACGAATGCGGATCGGTTTGAAAATCGATGGATACGCACTGGTCATGGGAAACCATGAGTATGCCGCGCATATGGTCGCTCGCAGCAGCTT
>Ga0163150_10006481_pt1 | contig 14281 bp, 12 predicted proteins | sample OliLakLV19P2IB_FD_148628 | JGI IMG/M metagenome (GOLD analysis project Ga0163150, IMG submission 148628) | Freshwater microbial mat bacterial communities from Lake Vanda, McMurdo Dry Valleys, Antarctica - Oligotrophic Lake LV.19.P2.IB | ecosystem: Environmental > Aquatic > Freshwater > Lake >...
GTCATGGGTTAAGCAATCGGTGAACGTCTTGGGTGGCTGGGGCTGAGTCCTCGAAGCTTCGGCCCAGTGGTGATGCAGGCCGGGGCTTACGCCGAGCCTATTAGCCCCAGCCACCCAGTTCATTTCAACGTCTTGATGTACTCGATGATCGCGGTGATCTCGTTGTCCTTCATGCGGCCCTGGTAAGTCGGCATGACGTTGTCGAAGCCCGCGGTCACCTTCGCGCCGGGGGCGAGGATCGACTCGCGGATGTAGTTCTCTTCCACCTGCACGGTGGAGCCGTCGGTGAGCGTGTGCGACGAATCGAACAGGCCCTTGAACGATGGCCCGGTGAGCCGGGCGCCGTCGATCGAATGGCACTGCGCGCAGCCGCGCTGTTTGTAGAGCAGGGCCCCGGCCTCGGCGGGGGGCATGCGGTCAACGAAGTTCGCCGCGTCCTCCAGCCAGCGGGCGAAGACCGTCGGTTCCTGCACCTCGACGGTGGTGATCATCTTCGAGTGTTGCGTGCCGCAGTATTCGGCGCAGAAGAGGTCGAACGTCCCGAGCCGGGTGGCCTGAAACCACATGTAGTTGTACCGCCCGGGCACCGCGTCCTTCTTCACGCGGAAGGCGGGGATGAACACGCTGTGCAGCACGTCCTGCGACTGGAGGATCAGCCGCACCGGCCGGTCGTGGGGCACGTGCAGCACCGAGTCGGTGTGCCCGTTGGGGTAAGTGAACTCCCAGCGCCACTTGCTGCCCATCACCTGGATCTCGTAGGCGTTGGCCGGCGGGGCGGTCATGTCCATGTAGCCGCGGAACCCGAAATAAAAGATCACCATCACCACAATGGTCGGCAGCACCGTCCAGGTCATCTCCAGCGCCGTCGAGTGGGCCGGGGCCTTGAGCGCGGCCTGCCCGGGCTTGCCGCGGTACTTGATCGAGAACACCGTCACCAGCGCCGTGACCAGGCCGAACATGGCGATGCAGACCCAGAGGATGAACAGGAACTGGGCATCGACCCCGGGGGCCACCGTCGACGCCTGCTCGGGCATCCACAAACCGGCTTCTGAATCAGCGAAAAAAGGCGTCATTTCCAGATCATCCAATCAAAGCAGGATTCACAACGGAGACACGGGGGCACGGAGGCAGGAACGAGCTGGTTGCAAAGCAGTGACGAACATCACCCGTAAACCTCATTGCGTTCGATCTCCGCTCTTAACTCTCAACGCTCAACTCTTCCCTCCGTGTCTCCGTGCCCCCGTGGTGGTCCTTGCGTCGTCGTTCGCGGCGCAGCGACCGGAGGATCAGGCCGCCGAGGATCAGCAGCGTCATCAGGCCGCCCAGGCGCACGAGGTTCACGGCCGCCAGGGTGTAGCGGTGGTTCTCGCCGTCGTATTGGAAACAGAAGAGCAGGAACCGGTCGAGGGCCGAGCCGATCTTTCCCTCGGACGCTTCGACGAGCGAGAGGCGGAAGGTCTGCGCGGGGAAGGTGGTGCCGTAGAGGTAGCGCGACACCTTGCCATCGGGTGTGAGGATGATGACGCCGGCGGCGTGGACGAACTCCCGGCGGTCCTCGATCCACTTGAAGTGGAACCCGGCGGCGTCGGTGAGTGCGGCGATGTTGGCCTCGCTGCCGGTGAGGAAGTGCCAGCCGGTCGAGGCGGCGGGCCTGCCGATCTCGCGGATGTAATTCTGTTTCTTGATGCGGGCCAGGCGATGCGTCTCGCCGGCGTCGATGCTGATGGAGAGGACGATGTAGTCCTCGCCGGGCATAAGCGAGGTTTCCTTCATCGCGTCGGTCATGCCGTTCATCACCAGGCCGCACAGCATCGGGCAGCCGAAATAACCGAGGTTCAGTACGACCGGCTTGCCGGGCCGCAGCAGCTCGCCGAGCGTGACCGGCTTGCCGGCCTCGTTCACGAAGGCGAGGTCGAGCGGCAGCGCGTCGCCGAGCTTCTCGGTGATGCCGATGCCCTCGAGCTCGGCCGGCAGCTTGCCCGCCGTCTCCGCCAGCGCACCGCGCCCGCACCAGGCGGTGAGGCAGGCGGCGAGCAGGATGAGCTTCGTGGTTGACATTCGTTATTCGGGGCGTCTTTTCGAACCTATTTAGGAAAGCAGGAAAAAGAGGAAAGAAGGAAAGAGACCATCGGGAGAGACAATCAGATAAAGAGGCAATTGGTAACTTCACAACCTCTCGTCTCCTTAAACCCCCTTTCGATTCACCTGCCTTATTTCCTCAATTCCACAATTCCTCATTTCCTCTTTTCCTCTCTTCCTAAATCAAATTTACGGCTTCCAAACTCACTTCGCCTCCGGCCTCGCCAGACGTCGAGCGGTCAGGCTGATCGCTTCATCGATCGGGATCGTCACGGTCTGCTTGTCGGCATCGACAATGCGGTACGCGTTCAGCCGTTCGTCCTGCGTCATGTTCTGCTCGGCGAGCTTCCAGTTGGTCTGGCCTTGGTGCTTGATCGCGCGCTCATCGTCGACCTCGTTGTGGAACCACGCCTGCAAGCCGATGGCGATGACGAACAGCAGGATCGCCGAGATGAACCCGACGGTGGCGATCAGCGGGATGTTGATGTTCTGTCGTTCGACCATGGTTGTTGTTCAAGAGGATTAGCCACCGAGCCACCGAGAGCACCGAGGAAGGCAGAGAAGGAAAGTGAAAAAAACAATCGGGTCCATCAGATGGTTTGAGTCGCCCTTTAATGTGGTTGCTTCAATTGCTCTACTTGATCATCCATTCCCTCCCTCGGCTCCTTCAATCTCTCTCTCTCTCTCCCTCACTCCCTCTCTTTGCCTTCCTCGGTGCTCTCGGTGCTCTCGGTGGCCTGACTTGCCTTAAATATTCTCGAACGCGATCGACTCCGGCAGCCGGGGGTCGCTCACCGGGACCAGCTTGTTGAGCTTGGCGATCCGCAACGCCGTGGCGGCGAAAACGCCGGCCACCGCGAGGAAGGTCGCGACCTCCGGGACGCCGAAGCGGACGGCGGGGCCGAGCTCCGGCAGCACGATCCACCACAGGTCGATCCAGTGGAACACCAGCACCCAGGCGGCCCAGAACACCAGCGAGGTTGTCTTCCGCTTGACGTGCCGGGACATCAGGCCCAGGAATGGGATCAGGAAGTGGCCCAGCACCAGGGCGATGGAGACGATCGACCAGCCGCTGAAGTGGGCCGGGTGCGTCGAGGCGCCGCGCTGGGCGAACCAGAACGTCGTCTCCGGCAAATTGGCGTACCAGATGAGCATGTACTGGCTGAAGGCGATGTAGCCCCAGAAGAACACGAAGCCGAGCAGGTACTTGCCCAGGTCGTGGTAGTGCTCGGCGGTGATCGTGCGGGTGAGGAAGCCCAGCCTCTGGAGGCCGGCGCAGATGAGGATGATGGCGGCGAAGGCGGCGACGACCGCGCCGGTGAAGAAATAGACGCCGAAGATGGTGGAGTACCAGCCGGGGCTCAGCGACATCAGCAGGTCGAAGGCGCCGAAGGTGATGGTGACGGCGAAGAGCCACATGCCGCCGGCCGAGGCGGAGTGCATGCGGTGCGAGTGGGCGGCGTCGCCGGTCTTGTCCTGCTGCGTCGATTGCCGCCAGAGCCAGAGGGCGAGGCCGGTCCATGCGGCGAAGTAAATGGCGAACCGGCTGAGGAAAAAGGCGGGATTGAGGTAGGCGCGCTTTTTGGCGGCGAGGAGGTCTTCGGTGTGCGGGTCGACGATCGAGGGTGATACGCCGCCGTTGTGTGGTTCGCCGGCGGCGTGCGAAGCTTCGAGCGAAGGTGTCTCGACGGCAGTGGCGCCGCCCGTGGTAGCGCCGGGCTCGACCGCGCCGGGCTTCGCCGCGCCGTGATCGGCAACGTGATGCGCATCGTGCCCCACCGGCTTGGCCCAGGGATAAAGCTCCGCTTCATTGACCAGCACCGCCACCGCGATCGGCGCGAAGCACACCGCCATCATCGGCATCGTCGCGGCGCACACCTCGGCGACGCGGCGCACCGCCACGCTCCAGCCGGCCCGCGTCAGGTGGTGGATCATCACGAAGAACAGCGAACCCAGCGCGATCGAGAGGAAGAACGCGAAGCTCACCAGGTAGGCGTGATAAAACCGCGTGAAGCCGCCGTCCGTCATCGCCCCCACCGCCAGCGACAGCACGAAGCCCGCCACGGCGACGATCTGCGCATACTTGATGACCGGCAGCACGCGGGCCGTCAGCATGGTGCGGTCGTCGGGGTCGATGTTGTGATTCACGTGTGCCATTAACCTAAATCCTCCCGTCTCAAACCGAGTTAACCACAGAGAGCACAGAGGACACAGAGAGCACCGAGGAAGCGTAGACGAGGTCTCGATCAGCATCGTGCGTCAACCTGTCGCACCCCTCGGACGATCTTTTGTCCGACCTCTGTGTCCTCTGTGTTCTCTATGGTTCATTCTTTCACCGCAGCTTCGCGCGCTGCTCCGCCGGCACCGCGTCCATCGGCGCATTCTGGCTTAACTGCAAGGCCCGGATGTAGGCGACGATCGCCCAGCGGTCGTTGACCTCGATCTGATGCCCGTATGCCGGCATGTTGCGGATGCCGTTGGTGATCGTGTTAAAGAGGTGCCCCTCGGTCCGCGTGCGCACCACGTCGCTGTGCAGCGAGGTCGGCTGCACCCACGGCTCCTTGAGCTCATCGACGCGGCGCCACACCGGCCCGTCGCCGTAGCCGGCCTTGCCGTGGCAGAGAGCGCAGTGAATGTTGAACTGCATCTGGCCGCGGCGGATGAACGCCTCATCAGCGACAACTTGGGCGGGCAGGCCTTCGAAGTAGGTCACGTCCCACTTGCCTTCGGCGCTGCGCATCGTCGAGAAGCCGCGCGAGTAATGATCGTCTTCATCGAGCTCGCCGCGGGCGACGGTGCCGGGCACGGGCTGCCGCATCGCGCGGCCGTCGGCGAAAACCTCGCTCGACGCCTGCGGGCCGTAACGCGGCTGCACGTCCATGTCCTGAATGATGTGTACGCGCGGCTCCGTTGACTTGCTCACCCGGCCCAGCGCGATGATCGCCAGCGGCACCCACGTCACCGTCACCAGCACGATGCCCGCCGCGATCATCCAAAACGGCGGCTTCGGCAGGCGCAGCTCGGCCAGCTCGGCCTGCAGGCCGGTGGGCGCTTCGTCTTGCGGGGGAAGTTGTTGCGGTTGCTCGGACATTGTTTTCAATAACGCGGGTCTGACTCACTTCAAACGGATTAGCCTCTAAGGAAGGCAGGAAAGCAGGAAAAGAACGAAAAAATGCTCTGTGTATATTCCTGCTTTCTTGCCTTCCTTAGCGGCTAATCTTCTTCCAGGACTTCCTCGATGCTCGTCGGTTTCATGCTTTCCAACAGGGCCTTCGTTTTGTCTTCGCTGAACAACGGGTCGATGGCTTCGATCACGATGAAAAAGCGGTCGCTGGTCGCCCGTCGGAAGCGGCGGTGCTTGAAGAGCGGGTGGTAGAGCAGCGGCAGCTTGTTCATGATCAGCATGCCGAACACCGCGGTGAAGGCGGCGAAGAGCACGGTGGTCTCGAAGATCACCGGGATGTTGGCGGCGAAGCTCCAGATGGGCTTGCCGCTGATGAGGTACGGGTAGCTGATGGCGTTGGTCCACCAGGAGAGCAGCAGGCCGGCGAGGAAGCCGAAGATGCCGCCGGCGAGCACCAGCCAGGGGAGGATGGTGGGCTTGGCGCCCATGGCTTTGTCGATGCCGTGGATCGGGAACGGGCTGTGCATGTCCCACTGCGTGAAGCCCGCGTCGCGCACCTTTCGGGCGGCGGCGACGACGGTGGTCACGTCGGCGAACTCCGCCATGAAGCCGTAGATCTCGGGGCGGTGGGGGTGGTGGCGCGGGTCGTAGCGGGGCTCGTCGGTGTCGCGCGGAGGCGCAAGCGTTGGAGGCGAGGTTTCCATTAGTGGCTACCTCCCTTGTCGCCGGGGAGCGCGCTCGCGTAGCCCTGCGGCTTCTCGCGCGCGTCTTCCGGGTGTGCGTGGGCCTGCGGCAGCACGGTCTTGATTTCCGCCATGGCGACCATGGGCAGGAACCGGCAGAAGAGCAGGAAGAGCGTGAAAAACAGGCCGAAACTGCCGATGAGCATGCCGATGTCGACCCAGGTCGGCACGTACATCGCCCAGCTCGAGGGGAGGAAGTCGCGGTGCAGCGAGGTGACGACGATGACGAAGCGCTCGAACCACATGCCGACATTGACGAAGAACGCGACCGCCATGAGCACCCACAAATTGTTTCGCAGCTTCTTGAACCAGAACAACTGCGGCGTGACGACGTTGCAGAAGAACATGATCCAGAACGCCCAGGCATACGGCCCCAGCGGGCGGTTCATGAACGCGAACTGCTCGAAGGCGTGGCCGCTGTACCAGGCGGTGAAGAACTCGATCATGTAGGCGTAAGCGACGATGGCGCCGGTGGCGAGCATGATCTTCGCCATGTTGTCGAGGTGGCGGAGCGTGATGAAGTCCTTGAGGCCGAAGAACTGGCGGGCGGGGATGGCGAGGAAGATGACCATCGCGAAGCCGCCGAACACGGCACCGGCGACGAAGTAGGGCGGGAAGATGGTGGTGTGCCAGCCGGGCAATTGCGAGGTGGCGAAGTCGAAGGAGACGACCGAGTGAACGGAGAGCACCAGCGGTGTGGCAAGCGCGGCGAGGAGCAGGTAGGCCTTTTCGAACCGCAGCCAGCCGCGGCTGGAGCCGTTCCATCCGAGGGCGAGGATGCCGTAAGCGATCTGGCGTGTCTTGGATTTGGCGCGATCGCGCAGCGTGGCGAGGTCGGGGATCATGCCCACGTACCAGAAGAGCAGCGAGACGGTGGCATAGGTGCCGACGGCGAAGACGTCCCAGAGCAGTGGCGAGCGGAACTGCGGCCACATGTCCATCTGGTTCGGATACGGCGCGAGCCAGTAGGCGAGCCAGGGCCGGCCGACGTGGATGGCGGGGAACGTGCCGGCACAAATGACCGCGAAGATGGTCATTGCCTCGGCGAAGCGGTTGATGCTGGTGCGCCAGTTCTGTCGGAAGAGGAAGAGGATGGCGGAGATGAGCGTGCCGGCATGGCCGATGCCGACCCAGAAGACGAAGTTGACGATGTCGAACGCCCAGCTCACCGGCTGGTTGTTGCCCCAGACGCCGACGCCGGTGGTGAACAGGTAGCCGATCTGCATCACGAACGCGAAGGCCAGCGGTGAGGCGATGAAGAAGGCGATCCACCAGGCCCGCGGCGTCTTGCGCTCGGCGATGGAGCAGACGGTCTCGGTGACGGACGTGAAGTCGTGCTTGCCCCCTCGGCCGACCACCAGCGGCGCGCGGGCGCTGACCGGGTCGCCCGTGTTGTCGGGCTCGCCGTTCAGTGTCGGCAGGTCGGGTTGGTGGGGGATGCTGGACATTATTGATCTGATTCAATCGAATGATTAGGCCACCGAGACACCGAGAGCACCGAGGAAGGCAGCGAAGGATTGAGTGAAAACAGAACGATTTTCTTCATTGAGCTTTTCGACAGTCTTTCAGGTGATTTCAATCATTCGCCTTCTGCCTCCATCTCTCTTTCTCTCTCTGTTCTTTGCCTTCCTCGGTGCTCTCGGTGTCTCGGTGGCCTAACTTGGCTTCTCCGCCGGGTTTCGCACCTTGGCCAGGTACTTCGTCCTCGGCCGCGTGTTGAGCTCGCCGAGCACGGAGTACGAGCGGTTGTTTTCGTGGAGCTTGCGGACCTTGCTGTTCTTGTCGTTGAGGTTGCCGAAGACGATCGCCTGCGTGGGGCAGACGCTCTGGCAGGCGGTGACGACATCGCCGTCTTTAATCTCCTCGCCGGCGTTGCGGCGGGTGATCTTGGCGGCCTGAATGCGCTGCGTGCAGTAGGTGCATTTTTCCATCACGCCGCGCATGCGCACCGTGACCTCGGGATTGAAGACCATGCGCTTGATCTTGTCGACCTGCTCGCGCTGCTGCGTGTCGGGCATGCCGAGCCAGGGCGTGGCGCCTTCGCGCGGGTCTTTCGAGTGAAAATCAAAATAGTTGAATCGGCGCACCTTGTACGGGCAGTTGTTCGAGCAGTACCGCGTGCCGATGCAGCGGTTGTAGACCATCGTGTTGAGGCCTTCGGTGTCGTGCACGGTGGCGGCCACGGGGCAGACCTGCTCGCACGGCGCATTCTCGCAGTGGACGCACATCATCGGCTGATGGATGACCTGCGGGTTCTCATCCTCCGCATCGCCCTTGAAGTAACGATCGATGCGGAGCCAGTGCATCTCGCGGGAACGCTCGACTTCGTCCTTGCCGACGATGGGGACGTTGTTCTCGGCCTGGCAGGCGACGAGGCAGGCGTTGCAGCCGGTGCAGGAGGACATGTCGACGGCCATGCCCCAGGCGTGCGGCTCGTTGAACTGGTGCGGCGGGGCGAAGAGCTGGAGCGCGATGTTGCCGTGCGCATCGCGGTGGACGAAGTGCTTGTCCTTCTTGTACTCGGCGAGGGCGGCGTCCTTGATGATCGTGCCGCTCTTGCCCTTTTCACCGACGCGCTGCTCGCGGCCGCGCATGCCGATGTCGTCGATGATGTGGTGGTCCTGCGTCAAGGCGAGCGTGTAGCGGGCACCGGCTTTGGTGACGGCGGCGCCGGTGGCGACGAAGGGCGCGGCGGCGGTGCGGAGCGTGAACGTGTTGAAGCCGACGCCGGTGCCGACGGGGCCCGCGGCGGTGCGGCCGTAGCCCAGCGGCAGGGCGATGACGCCGGATGGCTGGCCGGGCATGATGTAGGCGGCGATGTCGAGCTTGCGGCCTGGGATCTCGATGGTGATCACGTCACCGGTGCGGATGCTCAGCGCATCGGCGTCGCGCTTGCTGATGAGCGCGGCGTTGTCCCATGTAACCTTGGTCATCGGGTCCGGCGCTTCCTGAAGCCAGCCGTTGGGCGCGAACCGGCCGTCGTGGAGGAACGGGTCGGGGAAGAAGACGAGGTCGAAGGCGGAGGACTGCTCTTTGGCCGCGGTGCTGGCGGACGAATGCGTCGTGGTGGCGACGGATTGATGGGAGGGCGAGGCTCCCGCCGAGCCGTTCCGGGTGGCACTGACAAGGCTGCTCGGAGCCTTGTCAGTGGTGAGCTCACTGACAACCTCCACTGACAAGTTCCGAAGACTGCGCTTGTCAGTGCCACCCGCCGATCCGCTTGCATCAATGTTCGTCCACCGTGCGAGATTCGATCGCTCGACTCGCGGACGGGCCTCGCGATCGAACGGCTCGGCGGGAGCCTCGCCCTCCCACTTGATCGCCCGCGCACTCCGCGCCTCGATCGCTTGCAGCGCGCTGCCTTTCACGACGCCGTCATGCAGCGCGCGGCGCCAGGCTTTCTCGAAATGCTCGCTCGGCATCACGCGCTGCATGGCGGCGCGGATCAGCTCGTAGCTGTCGCTCCAGCGGCGCGAGGCGATGAAATCGACGACCTCCGCGATCGACTTGCCGCCGTAGAGCGGCATGATCAGCGGCTGGGCGATGCTCACGGTGCCGTCCCACGCCCGGCCATCGCCCCACGCCTCGAGGTAGTGCGCCCGCGGCAGGTGGTATGAACACAGCTGCGACGTCTCGTTGAGGTAGTGGCTCAGGTGGATGCTGGCGGCTTTACCAATGGCGGCAGCGAAATCGAATTCGGCGGGGGCGTCGTAGGCGGGGTTGCCGCCGAGGATCAGCAGCGTGTTCACTTTGCCGGCGTTGAGCAGTTGCGTGACGCTGGCGATGGCGGCGAGGTGCGTCGGGCGGTCGCCGCGCGGCTCGGGGATGTAGGTGACGGTGTGACCTGTCGCGCCGAGGAGCGTGTTGATGAGATGTACCGCGGCGTGGGCGGCGGGGGGCAGGCTGTCGCCGGCGACGACGAGCACGTCGCGGCCGTGCTGCTTGAGGTCGGCGGCGAGCAGGTCGATGAAGCGGGTTTCGCGGTCGTCGAGCGGGGCGGCTGAAGCCGCCGCACCGGTGGTGGTTCGGAGTTTCGCGGCGAGGGCGGTGAGCAGCGTTTCGACGCGCGTTGGCCGCAGGGCGATGCGTTCATCGGCGACGCTGCCGGTCTGCGAGAAGCGGCTCTCGGCGATATACAGCCGGTTCATCGCGCCCTCGTCGGCGGAGCGCCGGCCGGCGGCCCAGTCGCGCATCAGCCGCAGCTTCGCCGGGTGCGAGCCGAACAGGTCGGCATCAAACGACGCGATGACCTTCGCCTTCGACAGGTCGTACAGCGGCCGCACCGCCTGGTTCATCACCTGCCGACCGCCGTCGATGGCGTTGTCCCGGCTGATCGCTTCGTACTCGAACCACTTCGCCTCCGGCAGCGCCGCTTGCAGCTTCGAGTGAGCGGAATCGACCATCAGGCTGCTGGTCGCCTCGCAGAGCACGACAAGGCCCGCGCCCTTCACGGCTGCCAGTTCGCCGATGCGAGCCTGCGCGAACTGCGTGAATGCTTCCCACGTCGACAATGCACGTTCGGTAGTGCCCTTGCCCTGTACCGAGACGCTTCGGCTGCGGTTGGGGTCATACAGGTCGAGCACGCTGGCTTGCGCCGTCGCATCGGTGGCGCCGAGCGAGCCGGGGTGCAGCGGGTTGCCTTCGATCTTGATGGGCCGGCCGTCGTAGCTGGTGGCGAGCACGCCGGTGGCGACGCCGCCAATCTCGTAGCAGGTTGCGTATTGCACCGTGGTGCCCGGCGGCCGGTTGTCGGGCTGGCGGGAGTGCGGCGCGATTTTTTCCTCGGGGTATCGCCGGCAACCGGAGAGCGTGAGCCCCGCCAGCGCCATTGAAGCGCCCATCAGCCGCAGGAACTTCCGCCGCGACATTGCCGTGATCGCCTCGGGATCGTACCCCTGAAACTCATCCGCGATGCGCGCAGCTACATCCGAGGTGCCAGCCAGTTGCTCAAGGCTGAGCCAGTAGTCGCGGCCTTGGATGTTGGGGGTAGGATTCAAAGTTCCGAGTTCCCAGTTCCGAGTTCCGAATTCCGAGTTGCTAGTTGCGAGTTGCTAGTTGCGAGTTCCGAGGATTGTCCACTCGCAACTCGGAACTCGGAACTCGCAACTTCTGTGTTAGCGATGGCACACCGAGCAACTCGTCATGTAATCCGCGTCGCGGATGCCCAGTTTCTCTTTCAGTTCGAGTCCGACCTTCAACTGGTCGCCGCCTTCGGGGGTCCACGCCAGATTGGTGACCTCCTCGACGGGCCGGAGGTATTTCTCGGGGTTGCGGTGGCAGTCGAGGCAGAAGGCCATCGAGAGCGTCTTCGCCTGATAGACGCGGTCCATCTGGTCGACGCGGCCGTGGCAGGCGACGCAGGAGACGCCGCGGGTCACGTGGGCGCTGTGGTTGAAGTAGGCGTAGTCGGGGAGGTTGTGGACCTTGATCCACTCGATGGGCTTGCCGGTCAGGCCGCTCTCGCGGACCTTCAGGAGCTTCGGGCTGTCGGTGCGGATTTTCGAGTGGCAGTTGAGGCAGGTCTGCGTCGAGGGGATGGCGGCGAAGGCGGCCTTGTCGACGGTGGTGTGGCAGTACCGGCAGTCGATGCCGAGGTTGCCCGCGTGCAGGGCGTGGCTGAACTCGACGGGCTGGACGGGTTGATAACCTACATCCGTCGTCACCGGCGAACCGCCGAGACCCAGCGCGACGACGAGGTATGGCCCCGCGCCCACGGCCATCAGAATCAACGTGGGCAACAGGTAGTTGGCCCAGCGTGGGAAGACGAACAACTTGTCGGAGCTCTCATCACTCATGGCCGCGCGCCGTGGACCGCCGACTATACGGGACGGATATCCGCGCCCGCCCTTGAACTGCCGCGGCACTTTCCGCATTCTTCCATGCGGGATTCACTACGGGCATGGCAGCGAGGCTCCCCCGAGGGGCGGGGAATGCGAATGCCCGACCCGCTCCCGGGAACGCAAGGGATCGGGCGTACGGAACATTACGGGATCATCGGCAGTGATTTGTGCGGCAATGTGTCGCAGCGGTTGCGGCGTAATGTCGCGGCGAGCGCCGAAAAAAAAATCGCGGCCTGCTTTATGAACAGGCCGCGATTGGTATGGATGAGGTTTGTGAGGCTGATCAGCGCGGGTGGCGCATGATTTCCGGGTCGTCCTCGGCTCCGAGAGCGTGCGTCATCGCCTCGCCGCTGGGCCAGAAGGGCGTAAACAGCACGAACGCAACGACCGCGGGCAGCACGTTGGGCGTCAGCGAGTTGCTCATGAAGCAGCCGATGAGGCTGATCAGGCCGCCGATCTCGATGGTGACCCAGACGCTCAGCGAGCCGCGCAGATAGTCGGCGGGTTTGGTCAGGCCGCCGGCCCAGTAATCCTTGAAGTAGCGGGCGCGGATGAAGAAGCTGATGGGCACCGCGATGCCGAGCCAGACGACGGAGGCGACGAAAAACGCCCGGGCGATGAAGGGGTCTTTCACGGGCCCCAGCGACAGGTAGAGCAGCAGCGAGAGAAAAAAGACGAAGGGAATGACCAGCAGCGCGAGCCACCAAGCCCAAGCCCGCCGCAGGGCGGCCTGGATCGCGCACGACTGCGAGGTGGGGCTGGCATGTCCGACACCGACGAAGGGCTGAAACGCTTGCGACATCCACGAGCTCCTTAAGGCGAGGTGAGTGCTTCGTGATACCGTGACGCTTGCAAAACTGCGCGACACCCGGGCCGTGTCCCCTTGTCAGTACAATCTTAACACGCAGAGGCCCCTGCGACAAAAGGCCGCACATCCTTTTATGGGCATCGGACACCCCTATGTTTCAGCATAACCCCACTTTTTTTGTCGCCGCCGCCTTGATCCTGACCGCCGTCGCTTCCCCGGCCGAGGCTGTCATCACCCGGCTGACCCCGCTTAAGGCGATCATCGATGACTCGGACTTCATCGTGGTGCTCAAGGTTGATTCGATCGACCCGGCCCGGCCGTCGATGACCCTGACCCTCGGCGATGTGATCAAAGGCGAGACGGCGATGAAGTCGATGGCGGTGCTGCTCAAAGGGGATTCGGAAGGTAATCCGAAGCAGGTGCTCGACCGCGTCGCCGCTGGGCATTCGATGGTTGTCTTCATCACCGAGCTTCCCGATCGCCGCCTGGCGCTCGCATTTTCCAATGGCTCCTGGTTCCAGATCGTTGGCCAACTCGACGGCGACAAGCTGCGCTGGGAGTTCACCCACGGCGAGCCGTACCTCCGGCGAACGTTCAAGGGCAGCACCGATGAGATAAAGCAGGCTGTTGTGGCTTACGTGACGGAGAAGAAGGAGCCGCCGCCGGTGAGCGGCGACGAGAAGCCGGGGCTGGGCCCGGTGCTTCCGGGCGCAGCGACAACCGCCACGACGCCGGAGGCGACGACCGATGCGAAATCGACAACCACGCCAATCGCATCCGCTCCGCAAGCCGCTCCCGCGCCCGCCCCGAAACAGTCGTCATTCATTCCCATCCTGATTGCCGTCATTGTCGGCGGGGCCCTCGCCGGCATCGTTTACCGCTCCCGCAAAGGCGGCGGCTGACAGTCGTGCCATTGATCGCCGCGTGCCGGCGACAGCCAAATGATGCTCAACCTGGAGGCAAAGAGGCAAACATCATGGAAGACCTCATCGAGATCGTTTTGCGTTGCTCATTATCCGCTCCTCTTCCTTTCCTGCATTCCTGCTTTCCTTAGAGGCACTCCGATCAATTCATAACAGCGGCGCCGTTGTCAATCGCCGCCCGTGCCTTGCATTGGTTTTCTCGGGCATCACACTGACTCCACCGGTGATGCCCCGCAACAAGGATCGCTCCCGATGTTCCCCTCGGATTTCGCCACGCTCGGTGTCATCACGCTGCCGGTGCTGGCCCCCATCGCCGCGCTCCTTCAGCTCCTGTTCCCCGGCCTGCTGCGCGACCAGTGGAAACAGTACCGCGTCGCCATCAGCGTGCTGCTCACGCAATCGACGGTGTTCATGATCCACTGGGCGCTGGTGACGTGGTGGGTAAAAGACCGCGTGTGGTGGCTCAGTGACGCGATGCTGACGTTCGCCATCGTGCTCGTCGCGCTCGTCGGCCTGATCATCGCCGCCTTCATGGCGTATCGCCGGGTGAAGCTCACGCACCGCCGGCTGGAGGCGTATCACATCGGCCAGGCGCGGGCCGCTTCGGCTCCCCTCCCTCTTAGGGAGGGGCCGGGGGAGGGTCGAGCGTCCAATTTAGAAGAGTCGTCGCTCGCGGTGTCCATTTTCGATTCGTTGCCCACCGCGGTACTGGGCAATCATGGCAAGTTTGCGGGTCCGACCCTCCCCCTGCCCCTCCCTAAGAG
>Ga0163150_10006482_pt1 | contig 14280 bp, 16 predicted proteins | sample OliLakLV19P2IB_FD_148628 | JGI IMG/M metagenome (GOLD analysis project Ga0163150, IMG submission 148628) | Freshwater microbial mat bacterial communities from Lake Vanda, McMurdo Dry Valleys, Antarctica - Oligotrophic Lake LV.19.P2.IB | ecosystem: Environmental > Aquatic > Freshwater > Lake >...
CGGAAGCGGCCTGTGCGCTTTTGAGCAACACGCGCAAAACGGACTCGCTGCGACGGTATGGGACGGCGTGTTTCTCTATCGTTTGGAGACGCGCCTTCGCGGCCTGTGCGCTCTTAAGGAACACGCGCAAAACGGACTCGCTTCCGGCGGCTAAGTCCGCTGAGTCCCTGCTTCGTTTGGCGCCGCCGGAAGCGGCCTTTGCACTTCTGATTCTGATCGCGGTTGTTGCCGCGGCCGCCCAGGACACGGACAATCAGCCATTCCCGCCGCATCGCATCGTCGGCAACGTTTATTACGTCGGCGCCAGTGATATCTCAAGCTACTTGATCACCACCCCCCAGGGGCACATCATCGTCAACTCCGGTTATGAAACTACGCCCGCGCTGATTCGGGCGAGCGTCGAGAAGCTCGGCTTCAAGATGGCCGACGTCAAGATTCTGCTGAACGGGCAGGCTCACTTTGACCATGTCGCGGGGCAGGCCGCTTTGAAGGAGATGACCGGTGCGGAAGTGTTCTCAAGCGATGCGGACGCGAGGGTGATCGAAACCGGCGGGAAGGCGGATTTTCGCTGGGGGAGCGAATACACGTATCCTCCGGTGAAGGTGTCGCGGCGTGTGAAGGATGGTGAGAAAGTGACGTTGGGCGGCGTCGCCTTGACAGCTCACATGACACCGGGGCACTCCATCGGTTGCACCACCTGGACGCTACAGGCCCAGGAGGGCGGCAAGACTTACGACGTCGTGATCGTCGGCGGCACGGGGATCAACCCGGGCGTCACGCTCATCAAAAATCCCAAATATCCAAACATGATGGAGGATTTCGCGCGGACCTTCCGAGTGCTGCGGGCGTTGAAGTGCGATATCTTTCTCGGCGCGCACGGCCAATACTACGGAATGAAGGCCAAGCACGACCGCATGGTTGGTGCGAAGACAAATCCGTTTATCGATCCCGACGGTTATGCGAAGTTCGTGGATGCCGGAGAAAAGGCGTACCTCGATCAACTGGCTCGTGAGAAGAAGGCGCTACAGTAGGCTCGGAATGCACCCGCCCGATTATACGGATACCGATCCACGCGCCATGGAGGTATGGCTTCAGCTTCAGCGCGAGATGAATCCGGCCGACAAGTTGATCTCGATCCTGGATGCGAGCGGATTGATTCTGCAGATGTACGAAGCCGGTGTGCGATTGCAGTATCCGGGCGCTGGCGACCGCGAGGTGTTGGTGCGAGTGGCCGCCCGCCACCTTCCGCGAGAACTGGTGATTCGGGCTTACGGGTGGGACCCGGAGGGCGATGAAGACCCCTCGTGACGCTTTCATTCGCATTCTGGAAGTCCTCGATCTGCTGGAGATTCCCTACTTCGTGGGAGGCTCGGTGGCGAGTTCGATACACGGCTTGTCCAGACCCACGATGGATACCGATCTAATCGTCGATCTGCGACCGGATCAAGTGGCGGCCTTGACGAGCGAACTGAGTGCTGATTTCTACGCTGATACCGACATGATCCTGGACGCAATCCAGCAGGCTCGGGCGGCGAACATTATCCACTCCACCAGTACATATAAGTTCGACTTGTTTCCCCTCGGGCGGGATGAGTACAGCAGGGTGGAGTTCGGACGAAGGCGCTTTGTGGAGACGCATTCATTCGGCGATCCTATCGAGTGCGCAGTGGCGACCGCTGAGGACACGATCTTGCGCAAGCTGGTTTGGTATCGCAAAGGGCGCGAGCAGTCCGACCGGCAGTGGAACGATCTTCGAGGGATACTGCGGCTCCAACGTGGAGCCTTGGATCTGGGCTACATGGAGACTTGGGCGTCGCAGCTTGGAGTTGATGACTTACTGACCCGACTGTTCAACGAACGAGCCTGACCGGCGAACTCTACACACGCCGAAAGATCACCACTGCGTTCAAGCCCCCGAACGCGAATGAGTTCGACATAGCGCACTCCACTTCGGCGGCGCGAGCCACGTTCGGCACGATGTCGAGGTCACACTCAGGGTCGGCCTCCTCGAAATTTGCCGTCGGAGGGACGATGCCGTTGTGCAGCGCGAGCAGGGTGGCCGCCGCCTCAATCGCACCCGCGGCGCCGAGCGTATGGCCGTGCATCGACTTCGTTGAACTCACGAGCAGGTTGTCCGCGTGGGCGCCGAAGACGCTTCGGATGGCGGCCGTCTCCGTCGAGTCGTTCGCCGTCGTACCGGTGCCGTGCGCATTGATATAGCCGATGGACTCCGGCGCCACGCCTGCATCCTTAAGGGCTGCTCTCATCGCGCGGCCCGCGCCTTCCGCGGACGGCTGAGTAAGGTGGAAGGCGTCCGACGACATGCCGAAGCCGCAAATCTCGCCGTAGATGCGGGCGCCTCGGGCACGGGCTTCATCGAGTGACTCGAGCACCATCATCGCGCCGCCGTCGCCCAGGATGAGGCCTCTCCGATTCTTTGAAAAGGGGCGGCACGTGTCAGGTGAAACTACCCGCATTGCCTCCCAGGCCCGCAGCAGTCCCGGTGTAAACAGGGCCTCGCTTCCACCCGTGATGGCCGCGTCTACCGAGCCGTTCCGCACCAGCCAGAAAGCCTGCCCGAGCGCGTGATTCGAAGATGAGCAGGCGGTGCTCACGGTATAACCCGGGCCCGTGATGCCGAACTCGAGCGAGATCCGGCTCGCGGCGGCGTTGGACATCGCGCGCGGAATGGTGAGCGGGTTGAATCGGGTGTTGTTGTCGCGATAGAGCTGGCGGTAGCCTTCGTCTTCAGTCGCCTTGCCGCCCAGGCACGATCCGGTGATTACAGCGGTGTTCTCGCCTCGCCCATTCTCGAATGTGATCCCGGCGTCCGCAATTGCATGACGCGCCGCAACGACGCCGTACTGCGCAAACCGGTCGAGAAACGAAGCCTCCTTAGCATCGAAGTAGCTGCCGCTGTCGAAGCCCAGCGCTTCGGCGCCGTTTGAAAAGCGCAGGGCGTTCAACGCTACAGACTGTATCGGACCGATGCCTGAGCGGCCGTGGCTCAACGCCTCCCAGAACTGATCGACGGTTACGCCGAGCGCCGAAATCACGCCCAGCCCGGTTACGGCGACTCGACGCTGCATCAAACCTTGGCCGGCGTCGAATCGGCCGCTGTGGCCTTCGCCTCCACTAGCCTGCGAACGCCTTCCACCATATCGCGCACGGTCCGAATCTCTTTGGCGCCCTCATCCGGAATGTTGATGTCGAACTCATTCTCGAGGGCGAACAGAATATTGATTCCGTCCAGCGAGTCGATGTTCAGCTCCTGGAACGTGCTATCGATTGTGATCGTGTCGGGCGGCAGGTGCTGCGAGGCGGCCATCACCGAAATCACTCGTTGTGTCAATTCGTGGGACATAGAATCTCACTCACGGTTTCGAATCTGAATCCTTGCTCGATCCATCGGGGAACAACGCGCCGCACGGCTTCGATGGTAGCAGAGATGTCTGGAGTGGCAGCCGTGAGGCGTCCGTCGTGAAGGCAGACGATCGCGCCATTCTCACCACGGTCGAGCAACCGCTCGGCGACAGCGGCGCCGCTGTGTTTCCAGTCGAGGCCTATCACACTCCACATCACACCGGTGAGTCCCAGGTCGCGCTGAGCTTTGCGGAGTCCAAACCATCGCACGCCGAATGGCGGCCGAAACCAAAGTGGAAGTACCGCGGTAACCTCGCCGATGGTCTCCTGAGCCCGGGCGAGTTCCGCGCGGATGAAGGCCGCGGAACGGAAATGGAGCATCGGATGGGAGTCGGTATGATTGCCGAGCTCATGCCCGGCGGCGACGATTTCACGGGCCACCGACGGCAACCTGCGCACATTCGCTCCGCACTGGAAGAAGGTCGCCCGTGCGTTGTGATCGGCGAGAACCTTGAGCAGTTCAGGCGTGGATTCGCTGGGGCCGTCGTCGAACGTCAAGGCGATGGCGCGGCGGGTCCTGTTCCCGCGAAATACGGAAGGCGCCAGCAGCGACGACCGAGGTGAGCGTACCGCGTAAGCCAGCGTTCCCGCGGCTAGTGCCGCGCCGCCAAGCGTTTCCACCAGCATTTAGGTCCATCATACGCGAGCGTACATCATACGCGAGGATTCATGATACGCGGGCCCTCCGTGCTGGAACAATCTAAAGTAGAGGATATGCCTTCCGCCCTGATCGGCATGGACCTTGTCGACCTGCGGGCTGCCCTCGGATCCGCCGAACCCGGCTTCCGCGCCCGCCAGCTTTACGACGCGATATACCGCCAGCGCGCCACTGACCTCGAGCAGGTGACTAACCTTCCCAAAGAGCTGAAGGTGCGCCTCGCCGCAACGTTCAACGTTGGGCTTCCGCGGCTGGCGGCCCGTTATGACTCCGCCGATGGGACGCTCCGCTATCTGCTCCGTCTCGACGACGACCGCACCGTGGAAACCGTATTGATGCCGGAAGGCGAGCGGAACACCATCTGTATCTCCAGCCAGGTGGGATGCCCGGTGAACTGCAGCTTCTGCCTCACGGCAAAGATGGGGCTGGAGCGAAATCTGACTGCCGGTGAGATTGTCGGTCAGGTTCTCTTCGTGATCGAAGCGAACGGTCTGTCGGCCGATGTCGATCGCCTCAACATCGTCATGATGGGCCAGGGCGAGCCGTTGCTCAACCTGCCGAGCGTTGTGAAGGCGACCCGCATCCTCACCGACAAGTCGGGAATCGCGTTTTCCGAAAAACGGATCACCGTCTCCACGGCGGGGATCATCCCGGCCATAGAAGCGCTGGGACGGGAGCCGGTCCGCCCGAAACTGGCGATTTCGTTGAACGCCTCAAACGAACTGCAGCGGCAGGAACTGATGCCGATCACCCGCAAGTATCACCTCGGCAAACTGCTCGATGCCTGCAAAGCGTACCCGCTGCGTGCCTGGGAGAGGCTGACCTTCGAGTATGTGCTGCTGGCCAATGTAAACGATACTGACGCGGATGCACGCCGCGTGGCGCGGATGCTTGGAAACCTGAATTGCATCGTCAACTTGATCGCCCTCAACCCAGGTCCGGGAATCCCGTATGGGACGCCGAGTCCGGAACGTGTCGAGTCGTTCCAGACCGTGGTGCGGCGAAGCGTCCCCTGCTTCGTTCGCAAGCCTCGCGGCCGCGACGTTTACGCGGCGTGCGGACAGTTGAAGCGGATGGAGTCGGAGAATCTGGTACAAGTTGGATAAAACATGTTAGTGGTGATGCGCGCCTCGGCCAGCGGCGAGGACATCGCATGCGTCTGCGCGCGAATCGAGAGCCTCGGCTTTCGTCCGCACGTGATGCCGGGTGCGGAGCGCACAGCCATCGGGATCACGGGAAATCACGGCCCGGTGCCCGCCGAGGAGTTTGAGGATCTTCCCGGAGTGTCGGAGGCCATCCCGGTCTCGAAGGCCTACAAACTGGTGAGCCGCGAGGTGAAGCCGGACAACTCGGTGGTGCTCGTCGCCGGCGTTCCGGTGGGCGGTGACGAACTGGTGATCTGCGCCGGTCCTTGTTCGGTGGAGAGCCGCGAGCAGATCCTGTCATCGGCGCGCGCGGTGAAGGCGGGAGGCGCAAGGCTGTTGCGCGGCGGCGCCTACAAACCCCGGACTTCCCCGTATGCTTTCCAAGGTCTGGCTGAAGAAGGCTTGAAGCTGCTGGCCGAGGCGCGCGAAGAGACGGGGCTCGGAATCGTCACGGAAGCCGTCGATATCGAATCGCTCGACCTGGTGGAGCGCTATGCCGATTGCATCCAGATCGGCGCGCGCAACATGCAAAATTTCTCGCTGCTGCGGCGGGCCGGGCGAGCAGGTATACCGGTGCTCCTGAAGCGCGGAATGTCGTCTACGCTGGACGAGTTTCTGATGGCGGCCGAGTACATATTGTCCGAAGGGAACTACAACGTCATCCTCTGTGAGCGCGGCGTGCGGACGTTTGCCGATCACACCAGGAACACTCTCGACCTGAGCATCGTGCCCGCGGTTCAGAAGCTCAGCCATCTGCCGATCATCGCCGACCCAAGTCACGGCACCGGCAAGCGCGACAAGGTGCATCCACTCGCGCTGGCAGCGGTGGCGGCCGGCGCTTCGGGACTGATTGTCGAGGTGCATCCGCAGCCCGAGAAAGCACTGTCCGACGGCTATCAGTCCCTCGATCCTCCGCAATTTCTTGCGATGGCGGAAGACTGTCGCGCGGTCCATGCTCTTCTGCTCGGGAGGCGCCGCGCGGCCAAACCGCGGGCCGATGGCGAGCAATAACGGCGGCTGTCGGGTCGCCGGGTCCGATGATAGACTCGGGGTGAAATGAAAATAGCTCTCGGCGCGGATCACGGCGGATTCCAACTGAAGCGCGCCGTCCGTGAGTTGCTCGAGCGGGTTGGGCACGAGGTCGTGGACTTAGGCACGGATAGCGCTGAATCTACCGACTATCCCGACTACGCTGAAACGGTGGCTCGTCTGGTGGTGCGCGGCCAAGCGGATCGCGGGATTCTGGTGTGTACCACGGGAGTGGGCATGGCGATTGCGGCCAACAAGGTGCCCGGTATTCGCGCGGCGCTGGCCGTGAACGCCGATGAGGTGCGGCTCACTCGCGCTCACAACGACGCCAATGTGCTCACCATCGGCTCGCGCTATACCGACCCCGACACGGCCGGGGAACTCGTGCGGATTTTTCTCGACACTGCCTTTGAGGGCGGACGCCATGCCCGCCGGCTGGAGAAGATCGTTCGCATCGAGGCCAATCGGGCGTGAGCCGGGGCGAGTCCGGGCGGCCCCTGCGAATCGTCATGGACGCGCGCCATGTCCGCGATTTTGGCATCGGCACCTACATTCGAAACCTGTTGGCGGCGCTGGGCGAGATCGACTCCACCAACCTCTACTTCGTGGTGACCCATCCTGAAGACTTGGGCGAGCTTCCCACTCTGCCCGAAAATTTCTCAAAGGTGGTGTGGCGGGCGCGCCGAGTGGCAAACCCCATCGCCTTCCCCATGTTTCTCCGCGGTTTTTCTGCCGACCTCTTTCACGTCCCGCTCAATGACGTTCCACTCCTGATGCCGCGGCCCTACCTGGTGACTTTGCATGATATGAGCACCCTGATCTACGACCATCAGGAGAGGTTCCCCCACAACTGGCACCTGTACCGGTTTCGGAGAGGGCTGTTGCGAGCCGCTTGCGTCATCTCGGTGTCCGATGCCACGCGGCGCGACGTCGAGAATACGCTTGGCATTCCGGCCCACCAGCTACACCTGATCTATAACGCTCCCGACCCGGTGTTCACAGCGCCCTCCCAAGGGCTCGAGTTGGATGAAAGTTACCGCGTGATGGAGCGCTACCAGATTAATTACCCCTTCATCTTGTATGCGGGCAACATCCGTCCGCAGAAAAATATTCCCCGCCTGATAGAAGCCTTCGCCGTGCTGAGGGGCGAGTTGGCGCAGCATCCGATTTACAACGACCTGCGCCTCATCATCATCGGCGACGAAATCTCCAAGCACCCGTCTGTGCGACATGCGGTGATCCGGAGCCGGGTGGAGCAGTCGGTAAGATTTCTGGGCTTTGTTCCGATTCACACGCTGCGAGTTTTCTACAAGGCCGCCGCCGTATTTGCGTTCCCCTCCCTTCACGAGGGGTTCGGCCTTCCGCCGCTCGAGGCCATGGCGTCGGGCACTCCCGTCGTCACCTCTAACGTTAGTTCGCTGCCTGAGGTGGTGGGCGACGCCGCGGTGCTGGTAAATCCGGATAATGTTTTTGACATCGCCCGTGGATTGAAGGATGCGCTGCTTGATGAGGACGTCCGGCGCAATTGTATCGAGCGAGGGTTCCTGCAACTCCGGCGATTTAGTTGGCGGCGGAACGCCGAGCTGGTGCTGGAGAAGTACCGGGAGGTCGCTGCGGCGCAATTATCCGCCGATGATCGGGAGAAGTCCAGGAGTGGAAGTGCACCTTCGCCCTAATAGCCTCCGAACTAATTTCGTTCCAATCGAACGATCTCCACTGCATCGGATTCTGCGCGTTTACGGCGTTCAACACGTAGAAACGCCGGTTACCCATGCGAACCCATCGCACGTTAACGCCCGCGTCCAGTTGCACGACATATAGTGATTGAGGATCGGGATAGTTCTCAATCGCGGATGCTGTTTCAAGGATAATTAACTCCCCTCCTGAAAATATTCCGGTCATCGCCGGGTCGAAAGCGAGACGTGCCGCTATCGGCTGTTGCAGGCCGGCGAAATGCTCGATGGGCAGGTTGAAGCGCTCGAATGCACTTTCCTGGAGGGGCCAGGCGCCTCCTCCTCCCACCGTATCGGACAGCACCGGGATCTCGCGGGAGGGCACGTCGGGCGCCGGTCTCCATTGCAGGTAACGGCCAAGCTCAGCGGGTCCAATCAGGTCTAAGAGGCTTATTCTTAGTGAGCTAAGAATGCGGTCCGCGGTGGCGGGCGTCAATTCCCGTACGCCTTTCAGAACGTTGTGAAGATGCGGTTGAGACACTCCCGTAAAGCGGGCCAACCCGCGTTCGGTGGTCTCACCGCTCCGCACACGGTGCTTCAAATTGCCGATCAACCGTTCCTGCAGGTCGCCAAAGTCCATAGGTACCGATCTCAACCGGAAATAGGTCAAAACCTTTCACGCAAATGATTACCATTAGCGGTGATTTACGCAAACAGATAAGAAGACCGCATTTCCTCTATCTGGATCGAGTTTACACCAACTTGCCACGGAAGTCCTCGCCGTCAACTGGCCCAATTTGGCGCTAAGCATGCAGAAAAGCGTTGACAGCTGCTGTACATGACTTAGGATCTAAGCAAGAACTAAACGGGTGAGACAAGTAAACACCCGGAGGACATACTCTTCATGGCTTTCGAATGGACACGTTCAAATACACTGGCGCTGGCCAGACAAAGGTGCGAGTTCTGCCACGGACTCGGCCTTACCGGGGCTACCTTTTCCGCCCCTTGCAAATGCGTCTTGCGCTCAATTTTTAAGATCTGTCACGATCGTTTCATTGAATGCACCCGTGGCGAAAGGTTTACCCGGGGCGTAAGTCTCGAACTGCACAGTGGGCCGGAACGCCGCGGCACCTGGGGTTTAAAGCAGGAAGAATATCTGGCCGATTTCATCCTGCTCGCAAAACGTACCCTTAACGAGGACGATTACAAGCTATTCCGCTACCGCTTTCTGTTGGGAGTGGACTGGAAACTGTGCGCCACCAAGCTTGGCCTCGATCGAGGCACGTGCTTTAATCGCATCTACAGCATCATGCAGCGTCTCGGCCGCGCGTTCGCCGAACTCGAACCTTACGTGATGTTCCCGTTGATCGAGTACTTCCAGGCCACCCATCGCAGCCAACGCGTGGGCGCCTGCACGCCGCCCGAAGATCGCACCGTGCCGATACGGCCGCCTGTCAAGGACGACCAGGACGATCTATACGAGTCCGACTTGAAGGCCGCTTAGGCCGCGGGTAGCGGGGCGGTGCACAAGGCCGCCCCTGATTCATACCTCGTGCTCCGAAAAATGATTCAATAGAGACCACATGGTCACCTCGCCGAGCTACCGGTGGTGGATCTTGTGGTTGTTATTCTTCGCCACTACCATCAACTACCTCGACCGCATCGTCTTTTCCGTCCTCGTTCCCGTGATCCGAAAAGACCTCCACCTCACCGATCAGGACTACGGCCTCGTAACGGGCGCCTTCCAGACTGCTTACACCATCGGCTTCGTCTTCGTCGGCAAATTTATCGACCGTTTCGGCACCCGCATCGGCTACGGCGCCGCTACACTGTTTTGGTCGATCGCGGCGGGATTGCACGCCGTCGCTCGGACTCCGGTTGACCTCGGCTTCTGGCGCGCCATGCTCGGCCTGGGCGAGAGCGGCAATTTTCCGGCCGCCATCAAAGCCGTTGCCGAATGGTTCCCTCCTCACGAGCGGGCGTTCGCCACCGGCATTTTCAACGCTGGAACAACAGTGGCGTCCATTGTCGGTCCGCCTTCATTGGTGTGGCTGTCTTCAATCTATGGTTGGCGAAGCGCCTTCGTTTTTACCGCCGGACTCGGTTTCGTGTGGCTCATCATGTGGTGGCCCACCTACCGTTCGGCGCCTGTCGATAGCACCGTCCCCATTGAACCCAAAGTGGGTTGGGGCGAAGCCTTCGGACTTCGCGAGACTTGGGGATTCGCCATCGGGAAATTCTTTTCCGACCCGGTCTGGTGGTTCTACCTGTTCTGGCTTCCGCTCTACCTATATGACGTCCGCAAGTTCGACATGAAGCAGGTGAGTTGGGTGCTCCCGGCAATGTATTCCATGGCGGCGGTGGGCAGCGTAGGCGGCGGTTGGATCTCGGGAGCCTTGCTCAATCGCGGATGGGCCGCGGGAAAGGCGCGAAAGACGGCGATGGCCCTCTGCGCGGCGCTGATGCCGATCGCCGCACTAGGCGTCCTTGTCCCATCTCCAACTTTGGCGGTGTTCCTTTTCGGATTGGCGCTCGCCGGCCATCAAGGGTGGTCCGCCAACCTCTACACCACTACCTCCGACGTCTTTCCAAAGAACGCGGTGGCGAGCGTGATCGGCATCGGGGGCGCGGCCGGCGGTTTGGCGGGAGTGCTGTTCTCAGCCGTCATCCCCGGATACGTCATCCCGCTCGTTGGTTACAAACCGGTCTTCCTCATCATGGGCTTCTTCTACGTTTTCGCATGGCTCGGAGTCCACCACTTCATGGGCGACCTGAAGCGAATCGGGAGCCCAAGTACCCAAAGCGCGAATTGACTTCGTCCAAATCCCAGCCGCCCGCGTCTACTAAGGATGTGGCGCCGGCACGGTACGTGTATCTCTCATGAAGCGCGTTACGTACGCCCTAACATTCATGCAACAAAATGTTTGATGAAAGCCTATTCGCGAAGCGGGAATAATACAATGGAAGCGAAGCTGGCGCGTGCCTGAACAATGCTGAACTGCTATTTTGCCCTTCAAATCAATACGTGGGACATGGTGAAGACCTCGGAGCCCATCCCGCTCGCCGTGCTGGCGATCCTGGTGATTCTTTCGCTATTGTCCTGGACCATCATCTTTTCCAAGTGGTCGACATTGCGTTCAGCCCGCGACGCAAACCGCCAGTTTCTCCGTGCCTTTCGCAAAGCCAACGGACTCGAGGCGGTGGCGCTGGCCAGTGAACAGTTCACCGCTTCGCCGCTGGTGGCGGTCTTCGATTTCGGTTACTCCGAGATTGACCGGCAGGTGAAGGCGCGCGGTACCCTCACCAATAAGCTCTCGCTCGAGCGGAGCCTTCAGCTTGGCATCAGCGAGGAAGTGGCCAAGCTCGAACGCAATATGACATGGCTCGCGACGGCGGCCACAGTCTCTCCCTTCATCGGCCTCTTCGGCACGGTGTGGGGCATCATGGACGCCTTCAATGGACTCGGCCTCGCCGGCGCCACCAGTATGCGCGCCGTTGCGCCGGGCATCTCACACGCCCTGGTTGCGACAGCGATGGGCCTTGCCGCTGCGATTCCGGCAGCGGTCTTTTACAACCATTTCGGCCACCAATTGAAGGAGCTTGGAGCACGTATGGAAGACTTCTCGCTCGAGTTTCTGAATCTCGCCGAGCGCACCTTCGAGGACTGACATCATGGCCTTCTCCACCAACAATGGCGGGTTCAACAGGCGGCGCGGCTATCGCGGCGGCTCCAGTTCGCTGGCCGAGATCAACATCGTCCCGCTGGTGGACGTCGTGCTCGTTCTGCTCATCATCTTTATGGTGACGGCGCACGTGATGGAGTTCGGTATGGAAGTGGACGTCCCAAAGACGAAGTCGCGGAAGGACACCGCGGAGATCCTTCCCGTGATCAACGTGACGCGGTCAGGCGACCTCTTCCTCGCCGACAAGCCGATCAACATCCACGACATCGGCGTCGAAATCCAAAAGAGGTTCGGGACCCAGAAAGCCGCATATCTTCGCGCCGATAAGCAGACCCCGTGGGAAACGGTGGCTCAAGTGGTGAGCGCCTTACACGAATCCAAGCTCGACATCCGGCTCGTCACACAGCCGGTGGAAGACGCCGGACGCCGTAAGAAATGAGCCAGCACGCCGACATCCTCGACGAACGCGACGCTTCGTTGAGCCGTCCGCTCATCGGTTCGCTCGTGTTGCATGTCGGGGTGGTGGCGCTGGTGGCGGGATTCGCCTGGTACAAACAGGTGAACGCAGTACAGTGGGGCGTGGAGAACCCGATGGGCGGCGCCATCGGCGTCACGGCTGTCGAGAAGATTCCACTTCCCAATCGAGGGATCAAGCCGAATCCAGTAGCGAGCGACTCGGACTCCACCGTTCCCCAGAAGCCCGATAAGAAGGAACAGAAGAAGGTCCCCGTGGATGAGCCGGACGCGATCCCGCTTAATTCGCGGAATCAGCCGAGGAAGCCGAGCGAGCCGCGGACCGTGGCCCGACGTTACGAGCCCACTCCGCTGCGGCCCAATCAAGTCACCAACACAACCGGCCAAGCCGTCAACTCGCCGATTTACGGCAAGACGGGGATTGGCGGCATCGGCATCGGCGAGAGCACCATCGCCGGACGCGGGTGTACGGGTTACCTTGAACTCGTCCGCCAGCGCATTCAAGTCAAATGGGACAGCCAGTCGATTTCCGCGGGCCTCCGCGCCGGCGTCAGCCTGAATCTCATCCTCCAACGCAGCGGTGTTGTGCGCGACGTTTCCATTCTCCAAAGCAGCAACAATAGCGAGATCGATTTCGCCGCGCGCCGCGCCATCAGCGAAGCCAGCCCGTTCCAACCGTTCCTTCCTAACTGCGAAGGCAACGAAGCCAAAATCGAAGTGAGATTTGAGCCCAAGCGATGAAGACTAAACGAGATGAAAACTAAACGACTCGCGTTCCTGATCAGCGCCGTTGTACTGGCGGCGATCCTCCTAGTAGCGCAACAGGGCGGCGGTGTCATCACCATCCGGCCCGGTGAAATGCCAGTGATCGCGATTCCCGATCTACGTGGTTCCGGCGAAGCGCAGAGCTTCATGAACGCGTTCAACTCAACCCTGTGGAATGAGATTCAGCAGTCCGGCCAGTTCAGGATGGTGGGCAAGTCGCTATACCCGCAACGCGTCCCCCAGCAGCCTACTGACTTCAGGCAGCCCTCGCCTTGGCTTACCGAATGGTCCGGCCCTCCGGTGAATGCGCAGTGGCTCGCATTCGGATACACCGCTCCCCAAAGCGGACAAATGGTGCTTCGCGGTTGGCTCTACAACGTGGGCGTGCAGGACATCGCCGGCGCGCAGGTGATCGGCAAACTCTACTTCGGAACATTGGACGAAGAGGGTGCGCGCAAGGTGGCGCGCGAGTTCGCCGCCGATATCCTGGCCCAGTTTGGCGCCAAAACTTTGCTTGGCTCCAAGATCTTCTTCACCTCGGACCGTACCCGCAACAAGGAAATCTGGACCATGGACTACGACGGCTCCAACCAGAAGCAGCTCACGCGCTACGCCTCCATCTCCAATTTCCCGGTGGCCTCGCCGGACGGGTCAAAGGTCGCCTTCACCACCTATTTCCAAGGGCAGCCGAAGATCTTTCTGCATTCGCTCGAGACCGGCAGAAAGCTCGCCTTCTACAACCAGGGCGCCTCAATGAACGCCGCCGGTGACTTCACTCCCGACGGTAAACAGATCCTGCTATCCTCAACCGCGGCGGGCGGGTACGCCCAGATTTATATCGCCAACGCCGATGGTAGCGGCCTCCGGCGCATCTCCTCCACCCGCTCCATTGAGGTGGAGCCCAAGGTGAACCCGAAGAATCCATCTGAGATTGTTTACGTTTCGGGTCGCGGCGGACTGCCACAAATATATAAAATGAATATTGAAGGCGCGGACAACGTCAGGTTGACGAGCGGCGAGGGCGAGGCGGTGAATCCGTCCTGGCACCCCAGCGGTGGGAGTATCGCTTTCGCTTGGACAAAAGGGTTTGAGCCCGGAAACTATAATATCTTTGTAATGGAGATCGCCAGCGGTAAGATCACGCAGCTTACGCACAGTTCAGGCCGAAACGAGAACCCGGTGTGGGCCCCGGATGGAATCCATCTCGTGTTCTCGTCCAAGCGTGGCCGCTCCACCCATATCTACACAATGTTGGCCGACGGAACCCAAGTCAAACAGCTCACGACGCAAGGCAACAACGAAAAGCCTGTCTGGGCCAAAGCAAGTAACCAGTAAGTTTTTTCCAATCAGGAGGCAAGTTCAGGATGAGTAAACGAACGATTCAGGCAGCACGAGTCAGCACCGCGCTGCTGGCAGCGCTGATGTTATTC
>Ga0163150_10006489_pt1 | contig 14274 bp, 13 predicted proteins | sample OliLakLV19P2IB_FD_148628 | JGI IMG/M metagenome (GOLD analysis project Ga0163150, IMG submission 148628) | Freshwater microbial mat bacterial communities from Lake Vanda, McMurdo Dry Valleys, Antarctica - Oligotrophic Lake LV.19.P2.IB | ecosystem: Environmental > Aquatic > Freshwater > Lake >...
CAAAGGTGTAAGTTCAAAATTCAGCCTGAGAGATAGACAACTAACTCTCCAATAAACCCTCAAAAGTAGACCATTTCTTTAAAGTACGGGATTCGAACGAAAACACTTCACCAAATTAGGGCTAAAAAAAAGTACTTTTCTCTAAAAGCTTAGAACCAAGCGTAAATACCTTGAGGGTCATTTCAGAGATTTTCAACATTACAGGCTATCTTTGGGGTACTGAAGGTTTTCTGCTCCTTTTTAGCAAGCCAGATAGGGCTAATCGAGCATAGGAGACGGGTCTTGGAGCAACCGAAGGACCTTTGGCGGAGCACCTAGGTCTGGAACCCAACTCTCCTAATAAGCCTAGCTTGTAAACTATGTTTATAATACTGTCTCATTCCAGAAGACAACTCCAAGCTAATTTTATAAAAAATGAGACAGTATAAAAAAAGGAGTGTGACTATATACATATATTGTCATGTATTGCAGTATATATTTGTAAATTTTCGTAAAATAGATTTATCATGGTAATTAAACGGTCAAAAAATTCTACAGATAACGAAAAAATCGACTCCGCTGTCGCACGAGTGTCTGGCGCAGTTCAGGTAGCAAATGCTGCGGTTGTAAAAACAATGTTGCTAAAAGACGAAGCAATAGGTGAAGTCGAAGTCTTAAAATCAGAAGCAAGTTCAAAGGCAGAAGATTCTGCGGTAAAAAAGATCAAAGCAGATACAAAACGGCCAATGGCAAAATGATAATTAGTATCTGTGGTCTGATTTTTTAATGCTTTCTAAAAAGTCGTTTCTCTTGGGTAGACGAACAAAAAGAGGATACTAAAATCTTCCCTTTTTTTTGGTTATTTTGGGTTCATATTGTGCTGATATGGTCCATTTAGTATAATTAAACACATAATGGATAAACCGAAACTCGAAGAATTTGAAACTTTCTACTCTCAGTTCGTAACCCGTTTCTATAAAAAAGGTGAAATATTGATTCGGGCCGATGATGATCCTCAAGGAATTTTTTGCCTTACAAAAGGGTATGTCCGGCAATACACGATCTCAAATAACGGTTTGGAGCTCACACTTCATATTCTAAAGCCTATTTCCTATTTCCCTATGGTTTGGGCCATAAACGGGACTCCCAATGTGTATTACTTTGAAGCCTTAACAGAAGTGGAGGTCGGACGCGCGCCGCGGGATCAGGTAGTGAATTTTATTAAAGATAAACCCACTATAATTTTTGAACTGATGAGTATACTTCTGGAGGACTACGCAGAAACACTCAAAAGAGTAGAACACTTAGTATTCAGCGATGCATACCGCAGGGTTATTTCTATTTTACTTTATATTGCCAAACATTTTGGAGAAAAATACGGCACTAGCATCATTGTCAATCATAGATTTACTCAACAGGATATAGCTACTTTGGTCGGTGTGGCTCGAGAAACTGCGAGTAATGAAATGGTAAAAATTGAAAAAAATGGATTCGTCACCTACGAGGATCATTCAATGGTATTCGACAATATTATAAAGATGGAAGCAGAGCTCAATTCAAACCGCTAACATATCCAGACAATCTCTGAGAACAAGAGGGCCCGTAAAATTAAATATTACCACTTATTCTTTTTGTATCTTTCAGCCCCATAAATAACATGAACAGTATAATCACTTTTATAAGGTAGTTGCCGTGCAAATCGAGAAACATCTGTGTCAGTGGAGTATTCTGCCGAATTAAAATATGAGCAATGATGGCGATTGGTAAGGTCAGCCACACCCATTGAATTCTGGTAATCGATAGATGAATTTTTTGGAATAATTTCGTCAATAATGGGGAGAGTAAAAATACTCCCAGGTATGCTAGGGCAGAATCAAATATGGTAAATGGACCTATCCTGTATTGCCGCAACAACGTTATTATATCCATTGACTATAGTTAGAACTTATTTTTAATATCCGCAATAACCACATTTGATTTACCTTTAATTTTGTCCATAGTGCCTTTTGCATGGTCACCACTGGCATATTCAATTTTTCCTTTTACTTGTTGTGTCTCGCCTTTTATCTTTTGACCTAGAACTTTTAATTTATTCATAACTACTCACCTCCTTTTAAAAGGACCTATAAGATTGTCTTTATAAGACAATGTCATTCGGTTTAAATAGCAACACCCAATAGTCTGGCCACAAGAACAATAGCCGCAATGACCAATAATAGATGTATCAAGCCTCCTCCAACATGGAAAGCAAATCCACCTAGCCACGAAATTACTAATATAATAATTAAAATATCTAAGATACCCATAATTAATTCACCCCATTTCTAAATTTATAAACGTCTATACTTTCACTTTTATTCAGGTTGATTAACATTTACATCTATTTTCTCTGGTACATTTACTTGAGGGGTCGTTGTTCCTCTTCCCATAGAACTTCGTATCACAGGAAGTCCATAAACAAAAAATACAAATAGGAAAACAATCAACAAGATTGCTCCCACTACCATTCCCATTCCACTTCCTGAGTCTGTATTACCTTGTGCTGGTGTATTTACAATAGTTGCCATTTAAGTCTCACCTCCTTTAATTATTAAAATTTATTTACAAGAACTTTGTTAATCTAATTCTTATATTGTTAGTATGCTTGAATCTTTCAAAATATGCTGTTATCTCTATTACAAACATTTAGTGACGCTTGTTATTGGATAAGCATGAGTCTGACTGATGCAAACAATACCCTAGGCACATCATAGAATGTGTTTTTAATTTCGTGGGGACATCTTATTACTTGATTTGGCTTCAAAAGCTATAAGATATGTTCACAAACGAAATGCACCACTTGAACATTAAAATACCCGTTCGGGAGGAGTGCGTATGGAGAAGAAGTCAAAGCTTAGAACCAAGCCCATTTACATTGGAGGCGTTTTCGGCGATTTTGCACATTACAGGCTATGTTTGAGATACTGAAGGTTTTCTATTCTTTTTTAGCAAGCCCCATCAAGCTAATCGAGCATAGTAGACGGGTCTTGGAGCAACCGAAGACCTTATGCGGAGCACCTAGGTCTGGAACCCAACTGTCCCATAACCACTGTCTCACTAGGGAGACATCTCCAGGCTCTATTTTACCAGAAACGAGACAAATGAGACACTATAAAAAAGAGGTGTATCATTCTTTTTAAGATCCCATAACAAGAATAGTAGGCTGATATGATTTGATATATTTATCTCTTTTTTAATCACTGTATAATTATCTCATGACAAAAGGCTCATATTTTGATAAACGTCGGGAGCGGAATAATCAAAAACTAAAGATATTACTCTCCCGTCCAGATTTTCAAGCAGATATTGCTGAATTACGAAAACTACTTAACATCCCTCAAGATGGGTTTCAGGATGAGGACACGTATACAAGGTGGGAGATAAAGCTAGAACTCGATACACAAAAATACTTTACTGAAAACTGGCCTTCTATGGCAGAAAAACTACAAGAATTGAAACAAAAAGGTATGATTGCTGAGTTCGAGCAAGAACAACAAGTTTTTAATCAAAAAGCTCCTCGCAATTACCTTCACTATTGCATCTGGAGACTGGTACATAAGTACAAACTCTCAACCCTGTGGCGAAGCTCTCTGAAGCGGTATGTGCTTTTTAACGATGTAGAAAACCTCTGGATTCCTGCTGGTAATACAACGATGGAAATTAAATGGGATAAAAAAACTGGACATAGAGAGCTTTCCCTCATTATTTATGCAGACACTACGCTGGAAGATGTAAAAGCCATCTGGCCAGAAGTGATGAAACAGCAAAAGGAGTTGCAAGATAAAGAAGGGGATAAATTTCAACCTATTCCAAATCTAAAAAGAGACAAAAGAATTTATGAGCTTTCAGAAAAAAAGATGAGTTATGAAGATATTGCATCTGAGATTAAGGAAGAATTTAATGTACCTACTTCTTTTGGCTATGACGATGTCTCAAAAGCACTTAATCGCTACCGCAAACGAATAAGACACCAATAAAGCGTGATTGATGCGGTATACCCTCTTTTTCTTCTATTGTATGCTTCTTAAAACTACTCCTTTTCAAAAATGTATAAGTTTTCGACTATTTATCCATAAAATAGGTGTAGGAGGATACAAATATGATCCAATCAATATCTAGAGCACAAATAAAAATACAGTATATTTCAGTAGAACAATTACGTTCTGCTGAGTACAATCCACGTACTAATACTGATAAACAGTCTCAGGAACTTAAGAAAAGTCTTACTAACTTTGATGTGGTTGAGCCGATTATTGTCAATTCCGCACAAAATAGAAAAAACATCATTATCGGTGGTCATTTTAGATGGAGAATAGCAAAGGAATTGGGATACAAGGAGATTCCTGTTGTATATGTAAACATTCCGAATGTTGCTAAGGAAAAAGAGTTGAATCTCCGCTTAAATCGTAATACTGGTGAATGGGATTTTGAGCTGTTGAAAGATTTTGATGTCGAGTTATTACTTGATGTTGGCTTCGATGACAGTGACCTCTCGCATATATGGGATGATAATTTAGGCATTGAAGATGATGAGTTTGATGTTGAAAAAGAGCTTGAGAAAATAAAAAAGCCGAAAACCAAGCTTGGTGACGTTTATGAACTTGGGGTGCATCGGCTCATATGTGGAGATGCAACAGATCCAGAAGTAGTAAAGAAGTTGGTTGGAGCAAATAAAATATCCATGGTCTATTGTGATCCACCATATAATATTTCCCTCGACTATAGCAACGGAATTGGTACAAACGGAAAATATGGCGGAAAAACGAATGACAAGAAGTCTGAGGAAGAATACAAGGCATTCCTGAAGAAAACGCTCGAGAACGGTTTATCAGTGTCTCTTCCTAACTCACACATATTTTACTGGTGTGATGAAAACTATATTTGGCTAATTCAGGAGATATATAAAAATCTTGGGATCGTAAATAAACGTGTGTGCCTCTGGATTAAGAATAATCAGAATGTAACGCCACAAACTGCATTTAATAAAGTGTACGAACCTTGCGTTTATGGGGTCCGAGGTACTCCTTACCTTTCCGAATCAGTAAAAAATCTGAATGAAGTATTGAATAAAGAAGTCGGCACAGGCAATCGCTTAACGGATGACATACTTGATCTCTTTAATATCTGGCTAGCAAAACGCTTACCAGCACAAGAATACGAACATCCTACAGAAAAACCACCAACTCTCCATGAAAAAGCATTACGCCGTTGTACTAAAGCAGGTGACATCGTACTCGATCTGTTCGGTGGCTCAGGTTCTACACTTATAGCCTGTGAACAATTAAAACGTCGTGCATTTCTTTGTGAAATAGAACCAATATTCTGTGATCTTATTATCAAACGATACGAAGTACTAACTGGGAAGGAGGCGCGACTATGCAAATAAAGGTCCAAGATATTTTTCAACTCGGTGAACATCGATTAGCCTGTGGTGATGCAAAAGATGCATCAGTAGTTAAAAAACTAATCTCAGATGATCGAATATCACTCATCGTAACTGATCCGCCGTACGGTGTTGCGTATGTGGAAGGAAAAGCTGATTTAACTAATATAAAACTGAGATCAAAGATTATCTTAAATGACCATGAACAGACAGAAAGTACATACCGCAGATTTACTAAAGACTGGCTTGCAGTAGCAAAGCCGTATCTTTCTCGAAAGAACTCTTTTTATATCTTCAACTCAGACAAAATGGTCTTTTCCTTGCGAGATGGCATTATTGAAGCTGAATATCGACTAACACAACTACTAATTTGGATTAAAAACAATGTGGTAGTCGGAAGGCTTCACTATCTCCCCCAGCATGAATTAATAGCATATGGCTGGTTCGGAAGTCATGAGTTCTACAAAGCAAAAGATAAAAGTATCCTAATCTATCCGAAACCCAACAAAAGTCCTCTACATCCGACAATGAAGCCTGTTGGCTTATTGAGAAATTTGATTCTTAACAGTTCTAAAATTGGCGATTACGTCTACGACCCGTTCGGCGGATCGGGGTCAACACTTATAGCGTGTGACCAAACCAAGAGGAAATGTCTAATGATTGAACTTGATCCTGAGTATTGCCAGGCGATTATTACTCGCTTTGAGAAAGTTACCGGACAAAAAGCAGAAAGGATAACAATATATGGGAAATGATCAGACAGCTATACAAAAGCGGATTGATAAAAATCAGGAGTTACTTATTGATCAACTTAAAAAAACGCCAATTGTCCAAGTCGCTTGTGAGAAAGTTGGTATTGGTCGAGCAACATACTACCGCTGGCGAAAAGATAACGAAGAGCTTGCAAAACTTGCTGATGATGCCATTGTTGAAGGAAATGCACTTGTGAATGACATGGCAGAATCGCAGCTTATGGCTGCAATTAGAGATAAAAACCTCACTGCTATTATCTTCTGGTTGAAAAACCATCACCCCAGTTATGCAACAAAAGTTGAGATAACAGGACATCTAAAACACGAGGAACAGCTTACTCCTGAACAAGATGCACTAGTTATGAAAGCGTTAAAGTTAGCAGAACTTCTTCCTACAATAATTGCACAAGAGAACGGCAATGGAAAAACCCCAGAAAAGGAGGTACGAATACGATGAATGTAACACAGTCATTATCTCCTCAAGAGTTGGAGCAAATTAAAAAGAAACGTTCAATTCGAAAAATGCTGGCCAAGAAAAGTCACTTCTGGTTCTTCACCATTTACCTAAGCGACTATATCGACTATTCATTTGCTCCATTTCATCACGAAATGTTTCAAGTTACTGAAGATCAAGATTTGCGACTCGCAACAATTGTTGCCTTTCGAGGTTCAGGTAAATCAACTCTAATGAGTTTGTCTTACCCCATCTGGTCAATTATTGGTTCACAACAGAAAAAATTTGTCTTGATTCTCGGACAAACACAAAACCAAGCCCGGCAGCACTTAACGAATATAAAAAGAGAGTTAGAAACAAACCAGTTACTCAAAGCAGATATTGGACCATTTCAAGAATTCAGTGATGAATGGGGATCAACCTCAATAGTACTATCCAACTATGATGCCAAGATTACCATTGCCTCTACTGAGCAAAGTATCCGGGGTATACGGCATGGGAAATATAGACCTGATCTTGTGGTATGTGATGACGTTGAGGACTTAAACAGTGTGAAAACTAAAGAAGGACGAGATAAAGTCTTTCAATGGCTAACAGGTGAAATTATGCCAATTGGTGATACCTACACCAAAACCATTATTATCGGTAACCTTTTACATGAAGATTGCCTGTTAATGCGTTTGAGAAAACTAATGGAGCTGGGTAATCTTAATGGCAAGTTTTTTGCCTATCCACTCATCGATGATAAAGGAATAATCTCCTGGACAGGTAAATTTCCTGATTTACAAGCGATTGAAAAGCATAAAGCAACCATTGCCTCAGATTCTGCATGGTACAGAGAGTTTTTACTCAAAATTATCTCAGATGAGGATCGCTTAGTACATCCAGACTGGATTCAATACTATGACACTATTCCTGAAGAAATGGGCAACAAATTCAGATTTACCGCAACGGGGATAGACTTAGCAATTTCTCAAAGAGAATCGGCAGATTATACTGCGATGATAACCGCAAAAGTGTATGATTACAGAGAAAACCTAAAGGTATATATCCTCCCGAATCCTATCAATAAACGAATGGGGTTCCCTCAAACAGTAGAAACAGCAGCAGGGATTGCAACGGGTCTTAAATCCAAACTCTATATTGAAGACGTCGGCTACCAACTGGCACTTATAGAACATCTATCGAATGTTATGAATATCCCAGCTGAGGGAGTGAAAGTGTCTGGGCAAGACAAGCAGTCACGGCTTACCCTTATTACCCATTTAATTCAACAAGGGAAAGTACTATTTCCAAAACATGGTGCAGAGGATTTGATCACACAACTCACGGGATTTGGGATTGAGAAGCATGATGACTTAGCTGATGCATTCTCACTTTTGTTACTTAAGATTATGGAAATAGATAATACTGCTCAGTCAGGAGGAATGATAATTGCTACAGGTAGTATTTATGATCGGTATAATCCACTTAATATTTTGGATGATGAACATAGAATTACCTTAGATACAATTTTTTAGTTAAACAGTTGAGGGATATGGAATTTTAGATTTAATAGGTTATTTCAACTTGTAAAGATGAGTAAAGAGTATTCCAGTTATTTATCATGTTTATTATTTCCCTTCAGCAAAAGATTAATCAAATGCTTCCCGAAACACCTCTGAGCTTTTCTCTTCAAATTTTTATATAATACAATTAATGACTATGGAGGTAACGAATACTATGGAAAGAGAATCATCAACTACATTGCGAGCTTTATTTAGAAGGGATCAGGATAGACAAACTGAAATACTCGGTGGTTTTTCTCCTGACCAGCAGCAGGATATAAGATATAAACAAAAAATTCTCACCTCCCTCGCTTCTTTTATAGGTAAAGACTTCAGCATTCCAGTTACATTAAACGAGCCAGGTCAGGGTTGGTATTGGAACTTCCAAGATAATGAAATAAAAATAGATCCCCAAGATTTAGTAGAAAAACCAATGGACTATCTTCGTTTTGTTATATCTCATGAGGGAGGACATAGGCGTATTTCTCGACCTGAAGGTATTCCTATGGACGTATGGCAGCAACCAGGGTTTTCTTTTATGATGAATGCTATTGAAGATCCTCGTGATAATAATTTTGTTGCTGAAGCATACCCAAAATTTAGAGATCAAATGGGACTTGCATACGAAGCTGACCTTGATTTTGAGGGGAAGGCAAAAGGAAAAGCAAAAGACGAATTAGGATACCAGCCGAAATTTATCCAAGGTGGGTTTGAATATATTAAACAATGGTTTAGAACTACAAGAGATGAAGGTTTTGAGATTGATCCAACACTACCGGAAGATGTTAGACAGGTCGTAGAAGCAACACTTCAATCAGCCCAAGATTCATGGCTTCGTTACCCTTCTAGAACAGAGGCTGACAGTGGGGAAGAAATTATAAAACGATATGCACAGCTCTCATATGAAATAAATCGTGATGAAGTCTGGCCGGAATTTAGAAAACTGGTAGAGAAAGACCTAGAAGATCAACGAGTGCAGGAAATGTTGCAAGAAATGGCTCAGGGGCAAAGTGGAGAAGGTGAAGGAACTGAAGGTAAAGGTCAAGGAATGCCCCAGGGTTTACAGGATCAGCTTACAGACGCACAACAGCAAGAATTGGGAGAAGCGATACAGAAAGCAATAGAGCAATCACAACAGCAAGGTCAAGAAGGTGAAGGTCAGCCACAAACAGCAGATGGGCAACCTGGTACATCAGGAAAAATGGTGGCAATTGATTTAGATTCACTATCGCCAGAACTAAAACAAAAAATACAGGATTATATTGACTCATTACCGGAAGACGTACGTAAACAGTTAGAAGAAAAAGCTCGAGCAACGTTGCAACAGTTTGAACAGGAAATAAATGAAAAATTAGAAGGAAAACTTTCTGACAACCCGGATAAAAAAGCCAAACGGGATGCTGCACAAAAAGCTGATGTGGGTGATCAAAAAGCAAAAGAAAGATCGGATGACACTCCTCAAAGAGAACCTCAGCAACAAGATGTTCGACCCGAAGAAACGGAAGATCTTAGAAGGTTTAAAGATATGGTCGAGGAGGCTCTCAAAAAGGATGAAACAATCTACGAGAAAAATCGTCGTGAAGTCTTGCCTGTTATGGATTCTTTGGAAAGCGATCTAAGAGAATTATTTGTGCAAAGACGAGCACAAAAATGGCAAAGTGGCTATAGGACTGGAAAAAGGATTGATATAAAACGAAGAATGCAGGAAAAAGCAAAAGGTATTTCAGCAGTTGAAAGTAAAGCATGGCAAAAAAGAGAGCTTCCGCAAGAAAAAGACTATGCAATCTCTCTTCTTGTTGATCTTTCTGGATCAATGCAAGGACAAAAAATACAAGAAACTTTTAGAGCAGCTATAGTTTTAGCAGAGGTGTTAAATAGGCTTTCTATTAATACTGAAATACTAGGTTTTAATGATAGACTATATGAGTACCAACCCTTTGGGGTAGATATGGGAAGAGATGTTAGGGACCGAATGGGAGGAATGTTGCAGGAGATTTCAGATACCAGCGATACTGGACGCGCTAGGTGGAATGATGATGGGTGGGCATTAGCCGAAACTTCTGAGCGGTTAGCACGTCAGAAAGCATCTGAGAAGTTTATTTTCGTTTTATCAGATGGTGCACCAGAAGAGTCACCAATGCATCCACGCTCAAAGTATGAATTAGGAGCGGTTGTAAAAAAAATTATGGAGGATTCAGACCAAAGATTAATAGGACTTGGAATTGGGCCAGGTACAAACCATGTAGAGCAGTTTTATCCTAACAGTGTTGCAAATATAGGAGTTCGAGAAATGTCTGACAAATTAGCTGATGTTATTCGTGAAGCCATAGCGAATTACGACACATTTTAGTATAATATTTTTATTGATGACTATGAATAGCAAATTTACTGATTTTTTAAGATTTACAAAATCACAAAAAGAAGTATCTCTTATTATCGCAAAAGATGATATGGAGCTATATAACCTTCAGGCTCAACTTGATGAAAATAGTTTTAGGAAGGTTGGCAGACACGATGAACTTCTTAAACGTATTCAGTCCGCTTCTAAAAACTATTTTGTTATCAATAAACATATGCCAAAAGAGGTTTATGATTTTATTTTGCAATATCCTACAGGACAAGTTGAACTTTTTGATAAAAATAAAATGAAATCTGAGAGTACAAACCCAGTATATAAAGATGTCTCAATGATATTCATAGTAACGAAAGATACATTATCAACTATACAAAAAACAGGTTTCCAGCTATTAGAAAATGCTGGTATAACATACCAAAGCTAATATGGATGCAGAACCAAATATGAGTCCAGAAGTAAGGCCAGCCACTCCACAAGATAGACTGCCTGTCCACGAAACGGATACGTCCGTTTCGTATTTAGGTGTGCGATTGGAAAAAGCTCAATCAAAAGATAGTCAATTTGTGCCTAAAAAAGAAGCATACGCAGATTATATAAGCGATAAATTTGCTCTAGACTTACAAAAACAGATCGCAGTCAGCTTTCATCAAGGTGAGCCACTTCTTATTGAAGGAGGAACGAGTATTGGTAAAACGACAACTGTTAGGAAAATGGCCTCTGACCTTGGATGGGAAGTTCACTATGCTAACTTAAATGGTGCAACTGATGTTGAAGATTTAATGGGTAGATATATTCCAAATCCAGATAAGCATGGTCCCGAAGATCCTGAATATGTTTTTGCAGACGGTAAAGTTACAAGTGGATTGCGGCCAGAAGAAGGGAAAGTAAAAGTAATTCTCTTAGATGAATTTAATTCTTCTGCGCCAAACATTTTGATTCGTCTCCATGAAGTTTTGGATGCATTACAAAGAGGAGAGAATGTAGTACTTTCTGAAGATGCTTCAGAAACTATTCATGTAGACAAACAAGCAACAAAAGTTGTCGCTCTAATGAACCCTCCAGGAAAAGGATATTTTGGCCGTGAGCCTCTTGATCCGGCACAGCTTCGGCGTTGGGTATATTTTAAAGCTCCGACTGATTTGCCAGAGGAAACGTTTTCTTATTCAGTAGATTCACTTTTTGGTGTCGCTTCTGGCACACAAGAAGCTCCTCAGCAAGCATTCTTAGAAGCAAGAGATGTTGCACTACTCCCAGAGCAGTTAAGAGAAATTCCTGGCATTCAGGATATTCTTGGAAAATATAAGGAATTTCATAAAGGAGCAAAGGCATTGGTAAAAGAAAGAAAAGTTGCTGCAGACCAGCCTCAGCCATTTACCTATGATGACAGAATGGAACCTCAAAGAGTTATGAACTTTGTCGCGGCTTTTTATAATGGTGATGTAAATGCAACATTTCAACAGGCTCTCGAATATTATTATACAAATAAATTAGAATCCGATGTTGATCGCGCACAGCTTGAAGAAATAATGAGGCATGTTGAATACACGCCTCCTGTAAATACTTCACAAAGGAGAGGATTAGATCGAGATGCAATTCCTGGACAAGTAGAGCCTCGAGTAGATATTGTTAGACCAATAGGTACAGAAACCTCAGAGCTCGCCCGGCGTGAGCAAGATGCCTGGCAAAGTGTTTTAGGTACAATGGTTGAAGTAAAGCCTCTACCTGAAACTGTAACACCGGAAGTAAGAAGAAATCTAGAAAGGCTTGGATTCGATCTACGTTATGTTCCTAAGATAGAGCTTGCTGACGCTGACGCTATAAGGCGTAAGGGTGTAGATCAATACTTAAAAGATTTACAGCGTCAGTATCCAAATTGGAAACCATACGAGTCATTAAGTGAGAGAAAGAGTTCTGATCATAAAGTTCCAAGAAATCTAATGGAATGGTATTGGGAGTTAGTAAAAGATGGCAAGGTTGATATGCCAGTGCTTCCAGGGCAATGGTTGGCTGTTGAAACGGTTGATAAGCCGTCTTATGGTAATAAATACTCACGAACAGCTTTTGCTGAAAAATTAGGATTTAGAGATGATAGATTTAATGTTTCCTGGAATGATGCTCATAACGCTATTGAAAGTCAAAAAAGAGGTGTTCTTGGAGAAGTAGGGATTTCTGGAAGATCAGCAGATATTCGCTTATTAGAAGCTCCTGAATGGAACTTATTAGGAAATAGAGAAGGTTGGGGTGCAACTGATACATATGAATGGACCAATACTGAGTACCGTGCCTCCGGTGACTCGAACCGTCTCGTCGCTGGGTTCTCTGACGACGGTGGTGCTGCCCGCGCCGCTTGGGTTCATCCCTCGCACTCGGTCGACCGCGTCGGTTTCCGTGCTGCGGTAGTCCTGGGTTCTTGATAACTTGAATCTTGGGTTCTTTTGGTTTCTTTGTTTTTGATCTCTTGAATTACCCGCTTTGCGGGTCGATTAGAAAATTAATTTCATCTCAATTTAACTGAATACAATAAATAGCATTTGTGCTTGATTTTTACCCCTGTGCTTCTATATACTCCTAAATAGATTTTGTTAATGTAGATGTGGGTACGCTTACATCTCACGAAATCTCTCTTTTTATCAATGTGTGAGTTTTGATGGGTACGCCTGTCAAAAGAGAGCAAATAGGAAGATGAAACTACTTGTCCCTTTTCAAAGGTCTTAGTAAGAAATTACTGAGCCGCGTTAAATACAGGAGACAGTCTTTAGTGTCTAAAGACCATCTCGGTACGAATGTAAAGATAAGGTATTTCGAAATAGCCATCAGTGGTAACAATGAAGCAGCTGAAATCTGCTTCAGGAAAGAGAAGGGGCAATACAACCGTGAATCCGGTGACTCGAACCGTCTCATCGCTGGGAACTCTGACAACGGTGGTGCTGCCAACGCCAATTGGGATCATCCCTCGAACTCGAACGACAACATCGGTTTCCGTGCTGCGGTAGTATCATTTACTAGAAGAAAATGGCCTGCTTTACCAAGAGCAGGCCTTATTTTTAGGCGGAGGAGGATTTAATCCAACCACCGAGCATCTTGCCTATTTCTTGGAGGGAAGATTCTAATTCAAGGTATTTTTTATTATCAAGAATTTTTAAATCTTTACATAACCGAATGAGCACTTTAGTCAAATCAAGCTTTGCACTTGCCTTTTGTAAGACAGGGATTTTCTCTGTTTTGCTTAATCCTCCGGCGATTGTGATTGCTTCTAAGAAATCTAAGAGTGCATTTTCGCAGCGCTGTCCGAGGGTATATTTATCTTTTTTAGGAAAGTTGACTAAATAGCCATAAAAGAGTTTATATGTTTCATAGGTTTTCTGAAAAATAGGAAAATCTAAAGTCCGATTAATAGATGAAAAATCATGAGAGTCTGGCATAACATTTACAAAGATCTTATCACACTGGAGAGTGTTTTCCAAGCCTGGGACGAGTTCATACAGGGTAAAAAGAAGAAAGCTGATGTAGTGGAATTTAGTAGGTTTCTAGAGGATAATTTGTTTGAACTACGTCAAAACCTGAAAGACAAAACATATAGACATGGTGGCTATAAATCTTTTTACATTAGAGATCCTAAAGTACGCCATATATCAAAAGCGTGCGTAAGAGATAGGGTTGTTCACCATTTAGTAAGCAATGAATTAGAAAAGATTTTTGATCCAACATTCTATATCCACTCTTACTCTTGCCGGAAAGAAAAAGGAACTCATAAAGCTATTGAG
>Ga0163150_10006491_pt1 | contig 14272 bp, 14 predicted proteins | sample OliLakLV19P2IB_FD_148628 | JGI IMG/M metagenome (GOLD analysis project Ga0163150, IMG submission 148628) | Freshwater microbial mat bacterial communities from Lake Vanda, McMurdo Dry Valleys, Antarctica - Oligotrophic Lake LV.19.P2.IB | ecosystem: Environmental > Aquatic > Freshwater > Lake >...
GCCCTGTCATGTCGCCATAGGGCGACATGACAGGGCGATTCAGGACTTGCCATGAGGAGCACAGAGTTGCGCCCTCGCGGCAATCTCGACACACGTATCGGTCCGCCTTGGGATTGCAGTCGTAGAACCGAGGGTCCGGTCAAGGATGCGGCGGAATCGCACAGGTCGCGTTCCGCCATCTTCAGCGCAGTCGGGCACGACTCCGTTGTCGCGAAGGCTAACGAGAGTCGCCGGAACACATTAAGTCAACTCCCGACAGTGTGAGGAACAACGCTATTCGGCCTTGATGATGCGCGGTTCATACGATTGATCGAGCGTCACGCGTGCTGCGACAATAGCGTGAGGGCGCAGTTGCCTGGCTTCGGCCCGTGACGCGAGTTCCCCAGCATTGCCCTTTACCGCGGCTTGAACCACGAGCCAGAGCCGATCATGCGGCAACCCTTGTCCGTCGGCAGAAACGGGCGTGCGGTCAAGATAGTTGACCGCCGCCGGGATCCAGCCGGTTGGGCTGCCATAGAATTCCGCATCACGCCCGCATGCCTCTTGGGTTGCCAGCAGGCCTATAGGTCCCCGATGCGAGTTGACCAGTGCCGTCCACTGTTTTCGAAACGCCTTGGGGCAGGTTCCGTGTGCGCAGGCGACACTGCCGCATAAACCCGTGGTTATACCGCCTCGCGCCTTGTCCGCTGGCAGATCCAACTCTTCGCATTCGGTCATCCAGATGGGCACGATCTGCTTGCCGGGCGCCAACTCGCTCACTTTTTTTACGAACCTCGCTGCCGCGTCGTCGACACTGTGCGACGTGGCCGTCGCGGACACTCCATAGTCAATCGCCCAGCGGCATTGGAGGTTGCCGCAACCGCACGCTGCTGGTCCGCCCTGTAGATCGTTTAGCAACAATCCGCCGTATTGGGCCGGAACGTTTTCGAGCAGACCCTTGATTCGTTGTAGGTGTGCTTCGAACGCTTCAGCATAACCAATCGGCACCCACGGATAGGCCTTGGCGACTTCTCCCTTCTTCGGCGGAGCTGCATCTGGAAAACGCTTCCGCCAGTCGTCGTGCATTCCCAGTGACGCCATCCACCGCGGGTGGGCATCGGCCAGTGCCGAGTTGCGGGCCACCTCAATCCAGTAGTAAAGATCGACCCCGGCGGCATGTGCTGCGGAGGCGGATGATCGGTAAACGTCGGCGGGATGAGCTTCGTCGAGCAGCGCGACCACCGCGGTAAAGCCCTCGGCGCGCCAAGCATCGAGACTCTTTGGCGTGATCGAATCGGGCTCGACTAGAACCATCTCCGTTGGCTTGTTGTCGGGCGCTGCTTGCTTAGCCCCGCCTGCATTAGTTGCGGCTGAACGAGTCGGCGTCGCAACGGTCGTATCGGGATACTCGGCCGACCAGGCGAACCAGCGACATTGGACGGAATCGATCCAGGTCAGCGCTTGGCCCTTGAGCTCACCTGACACCGCGCGGCCTTCGACGCCAAACCGAGAATCCGTTCCACGGTCAACAAATGGCGCTGACGGCTCGGTGGCATCGAATTCCAACATGATCGCGCGGTCTGCGTCGGACTCATCTAAACGCGGCGCATATGCCGCCGCAGTCCGCGTGGACGGCTGCCAGAGAATGACGACCTCCTGGCCGGCGAGCTTATCGCGGATGATGCCTCCCTCCTTCGGCAAAGAGGCCAGCGCGTAGGCCTTGTGAGTCGCACCGACCGTCACGCCAAGAACATCCGCCACCGCTGTCAGCCGTGGATCGACAGGCCCCCGAGTGCTCTTGGAATCGGGATTGTCCTTGTTCGGCACTTCGATCGGCTGGTACTTTTCGAACATCCGGTAGGCCACCGATCCGGGATACGCCTTGTTCCAGTATCCCCAGTTAGTCGTCACCGTGGCGATCGGCTTGAGCCGTTCTCCCTTGCGAGGTCCGTCGAATGCCATGCCTGAGAGCGTTGAAAAGAGCGTGCCATCCTTGTGGCGCATTACGAGGATTCCGTTTCGCCATCCGTAGAAGGTGAAATCGAGCGACGGCTCATAACCCCGCGAGAATCCGGCATCGGGGTCGAAGACAAAGACGCCGTAGGTATCGCTGATCACGCGGTACGGGTTCAGAAAGAAGCGAATTGGAATTGCGCCGCCTGCATACTTGCCGCGGGTCCAGGCCAAAACGAGATCGTCGTCGCGCAATTCGCCAGCCCGGGACTTCGCCTCATCGACGCAGTGCGAGCAGTCCGGATTGACCAGAGTTTGAAAGGCGTCCGGTTTGGCCAGCAGCTTAGGCTCGGCCGCGAACGCTTGGGTCACCATCAGCGCGAGGTACAGTGCTCCGATCCAAGGCCAGAAATGCGAGCTCAGACTAGCGACGTATCGACTCATTGTGTTCTCCTCAAAGGAATTACTTTCCGCCGCGCTTTCCGCGCGGCACCGGCACGAGCATGCGAACCTGTCGTTGGTAAGCGCGGTACGTCTCGCCGTAGAACTTCAGCAGATCGCGCTCCTCAAGCTGCAAGGCGACGAGGCAGTAAGCCGTCGTAGCAATGGCGAAAAGCAGACGGCCGACGGTCATTGTCGGTGCGGCCCAAAAGGCGATCAAGAAACCCAGGATCAACGGGTGCCGCACCCATCGGTACAGAAATGGAGTCCGAAAACTGATCGGTTCATCCGGCTGGTTCATCCAAAACAAGTAGACCTGCCGTAGACCGAACAGGTCGAAGTGATTGATCACAAATGTTGACAAGAGAGCCAATAGCCAGCCGAACCAGAACAATGCCCAGATGACTGTACGAAGCGCTGGGATGTTCGCTTCCCAGATCACAGTGGGAATTGGAATCCACAGCCAATACAGCACGAACAAGAGCAGACTGCTCTTGAGCACGTAGGTGCTCCGCTCCACGGGCGGCGGGACGAATTTGGTCCACCAAGCCTTGAAGCCTGGCCGCGCCATCACACTGTGCGGCACGGCGAACAGCAGCAGCAAAGCCGTATCCAGCGCGAGCGATTGAAACCAGCTTGCTTCGACGACAGGCCCATCAATGCTCTTGGGCACGAACACGCTGCCGACAAAGCCAATGGCGTAGAGGAAGCTCCCCAGGAAAAGCAAATAGCTGACCAGCCCATACACCAGTGCAAGTTGCCGGAGCATCTTTCGTCCCCCCACTCCACCCCCGAGCCAATTTAGAACGTCAAGACCTTGTCGCACTCGGCAACCAACTGGTGCCTTTGGCCACTTTGTGGGCTATCGGCCTGATTTCGGTTTCTCGGCTCGAACTACGGCGCAGAGCGCCAGCTCGTGCCCAGTCCTCGCGTTGCGTTCCAGCGAAAGAACCTGCGGATTCGCCAGGCCACTAGATTGCAGTCGGCTGAGAAAATCCTGCTGGACCAGCGCCCCGCCAATGCAGCGGAACCAGTCGTTGATCTCGCGACGGACCTCGTGCGGCAGTTCGCTCTGGAGCACAATTTCGGCAAAGATCGTGCGACCGCCCGGCTTCAGCACCCGGGCCACTTCACGCATCACCGCATCTTTGTCGGGCGAGAGGTTGTAGATGCCATTGGCTGTTACGATGTCAACCGAGTTGTCCGGCACTGGAATGTCATCTGCCGGGGCGTGTAGCCACTCGATGCCAGCAACGCCAACGGCGGCCATGTTGCCGCGTGCCTTCTCCAGCATCGGTTGCGAAAGATCGAGACCGAATAGCTTGCCGGTCGGGCCGATTTTCTGTGCATACAGATACAGATCGAGCCCGGCCCCACAGCCAAGATCGAGCAGGGTTTCGCCGGGCCTCGCGTCAACAAACGCCTGCGGATTGCCTGCGCCTGTGAACGATTCCCACATGCCCTTTGGTAACTGATCGAGCAGCGCCGCGTCGTATCCCACGCTTTCGGCGAATTTGCGCCCCACCGGGAAATTGAATCTCTGGCTCGGTAACGTTGCCACCTGACCGTAGCGCTCCGCGACGGCGGCCTTGATCTCCTCGGACGAATGCTCCGCCAGTGTCTTCATGCGAGGCTTTCCTACGAACAGCTCGGAATGTCCTGAATCACGTGGCCGTGCACGTCAGTTAGTCGGCGCTCAATGCCGTTGCAGCGGTACGCCTAGTGCAGTCTTGGTCGAGCATTTCTAAGACCTCTTGGATGTCCGCGTGCGTCGTATAGCGTCCTAGACTGAAGCGCACCGCCCCCAACCCAACCTCCTCGGAGAGTCCCATCGCCTCCAGGACGGGACTCATCTGCAGGCTGCCCGCATGGCACGCCGATCCTGTCGAGGCAGCGATATTTGGGATGCGCGCCAGCAACTCACTTCCGATTTCTCCGCGGAAGCTGACATTGAGGGTGTTTGGCAACCGTTCGCTGGGATGTCCATTGAGTACCACGCGTTCACCGAGGCGGTCCTGCAAGACTTGCCATAGATGATCGCGCAACCGAGCCGTTGTGTTTCCTTCGATCCACGAGTGGGCCAGTTCGCACGCTGCTCCAAGCCCGACGATTTGCGGCACGTTCTCAGTGCCCGCGCGACGTCCCGCCTCATGACTGGCGCCGTGCAGCAGAGGAACCAGCTCGATGCTCTCTCGAATGAAGAGCGCGCCAACGCCCTTTGGGCCGTAAAGCTTGTGGCCCGCAATTGAGAGCAGATCGACTCCGAGCAAGTCGACATCCACCGGCAACTTGCCCACGGTCTGGGCGGCGTCGGTGTGAAGTAGGAGTCCATTTTCTCGGGCGATCGCTGCGATTTCGGCGATCGGCTCGATCGTCCCCACCTCGTTGTTAGCGTGCATCACCGAAATCAGCACGGTATTGGGTCGAATGGCCCGGCGCACGTCGTTGGGATCGACTTGCCCGTAACGATCGACCGGAACGACAGTAGTGGAGGCACCAAGCGTCTCCAGAAACCGCAGCGGTTCCAGAACGGCCGGGTGCTCGACGGAAGAAGTGATGAAGTGCGGCTTCGCTACTTCACCTTGCTTGGAAAAGAAGACTCCCTTGAGTGCCATGTTATTCGCCTCGGTGCCGCCCGAGGTGAAAACGATTTCTGTTGGGTCGCACGCAAGGAGCGACGCCACTTGGCCGCGGGCTCGCTCGATGGCATCGCGCGCTGATAACGCGGCCCAATGAGCGCTTGACGGATTGCCATAATGATCCGTCAGGAACGGCTGCATTGCTTCTCGCACAGCCGGATCGATCGGCGTCGATCCGTTGTAGTCGAGGTAGATTCGGCGACTCATGTCTTTGCCCTCACGCGACTCGACGCGGGCTTGGGCCTGGCGGCCTGCTCTTTGTCGGCCTGGATTTGCGCGGCCGTGCGCTTGACGACGAAATGCTCGCGCCTCACCACGTCGAGCAGGTTCTCAACCAATGTGGGCCGCGCGAGGTAATAGCACCGCAACGTGCCGTCCTGGGCATAGTCGACGAGCTTGGCGAAACGGAGCACGGCAAGATGCTGCGAGATGTTTGCCTGTCTGGCCGGCAAGAGGTCTTCCATGTCCGTGACGCACTTGGGGCCGCTCATCAGCTCTCCGAGGATCAATAGCCGCGTCGGATGGGCAAAGGCCTTGATCAGTTCGGCGAGAACTTGGGGGTCGTCTGGCATGTGAGTACACCTCTCTGCAAGAATTCGAATAATTGAATATATTGGTACTGGCGGGTCGATTTCAAGAGCAGGTACTCCGCGACCTCGCCCCGACCTCTGGAACTTGATCGGGGGTCGCCCTTTGCATCTCGGGCATGGCGGTCATCATGCTCGCCCCGCGTGGCTGACGATAGGGCCGCGGCAGGCTCAGAAGCCGCCCTCCGAGAACGTGCGAATGGGCATACGTCATTTGGAGATATCAAGAAGCGACTTAGGCCAACTCTTGAGGGCAGTCAAAAAAAGTTCAATAGCCGTCCTGTCGCCCCGATTTTTTTCTCGCTTAGCGAGAAAAAATTGAGCAGGAGATCAATAGAGCAGGTGACATATGCGATCACCTGCTCCCCTGCTCATTCTTCAAAGTAACTAGATCTAGACACGCTGCTGTGCAAGCAGCGACTGTCACTACTGCGGCACTATCTCGCTCACGCGCTTCGTCACCGGGTGTTCGCCTCGGACCGTCCCCTGGTCGTATGACATCACCGCATCGTGGAACTCCAGGCGACCGTTGGGATATCGACCCTGCAGCGAGGGACGAAACGTCAGCAGCGGGACATCGTGAGCGCCGTCGCTGACGAACCCGCAACCGTCAGCGGTCGTCCCCATTCGAAACGACTCCTTCCCCTGGGCAAAGAATCGAGCGAGCGCCATCGGTTGCGCCTGGGAAAGATTTCGCCCCAATTGAATCGCGCCATTAGGATCGAACGGCGCATCTCCGAAGGCATCCGCACGGCCGACGCGCAGCACGCCGGTCAGCCACACGTCCTCGGCAATGGTCATTCGCGCTGCTGGCGCATCCGCGGGATGCGGATCGATCTGAATCTTGTCCTGATGATCGAGCGTCACCGCAGTCGACGAATAGTTCGGTCCATAGATCCCCAATCGTCCTTGCGCATCGACGCGCAACCCGCCGACGGCCTTGCCGTTCAACGTGATTGCCAGCGCATCTCCTGGTTCCTTCAGATCGATGACGACCGGCCCGCGCTCTGGAGCCAACCGCGCCCCGAGCGAGAACGCCGCAACGAACAGCGAAGATACGACAATCAACGACGACTTGTTCACGAATGGCTCCTTTCAACGAGAGGGCGGCTCACTCAACCGCTGCCTGCGCGCCTACCAGCGGCACGAAGCGGCAGTGCGACAGGGGCATGGCTCGCATTTGGCCGTCTTGCTTGCGAAAGGCTTGCAAGAGCTGGCCCTGGTTGTCGCCCAAGGGAATCACCAGTATTCCACCTTCGGCAAGTTGCTCTTCGAGCGCACTGGGAATGTGGTTGGCCGCGGCCGCCACGAGAATGCGGTCGTACGGGGCACGCTCGGGCCAGCCGGCCGTGCCGTCGCCAGTGATGAGCGTGATGTTTCTGTATTTGAATTCCGATAGCGTTCGCCTCGCGCGACGCGAAAGTTGTTCATTCCGTTCGATGCTGACAATGCTCGCGGCCAGCTCTGCCAAAATCGCGGTCTGATAGCCACTGCCAGTGCCGATCTCGAGCACGTTTTCCGCGCCGGTCAACTCGAGCGCGTCGGTCATCAAGGCCACAATATACGGCTGGCTGATCGTTTGCGAAAAACCGATCGGCAACGCTCGATCTTCGTAAGCCAGATGTTCGACGTGCAGCGGAACGAAACGCTCTCGCGGAACGCGGGCCATCGCCGAGAGCAATTGCCCGCAACGGATGCCCCGCTCGTTCAACTGGCGCAACATTTCCTGATGCGCCGCGGTGAAGGGAAAATTGCTTGTCATAGGGTCAGCTTTCGTGTTCTCGATATCCGGACCGTAGCGCTCGCCGCGCTCGTGCGTCCCGCATCGAATTTCTGTGCCCCATGTCCTCGCCCGCTCTATTTTACCCTTTGGCGGGCAATTAGGCACACAATTCTGTCTTCGCCAGAGCCGCCGCGGGCTGCCAATCGCAGACCTGCAACTCGACCGAGCTGCGGCCGCGAAAGTGGTTCATTTGTGGTCGAAAAGCCACCGCGATCGGACCCGAGAGTTGGGTAAGAGCGTCGGCCCATTCACCGCCCCCAAAGGCCACTCCGCGCAACTGGACACCATGCTGTGCAAGCCGCAGCGCCAAATGCCGTTCGCCCCCCCCAATCCGTTTGGGTGGTTCGGTGAGCGTCACGTTCGAGGTGCACAACAGCGGCCGGGGATTGGAATTTCCAAAGGGCGCCAAGCGCTCGAGATTCTCGATCGCCGCAGCCGTCAGCGAACTGAAAGGAACTTCGGCATCGATGCGCAATTCGGCCACGCGCGCCGCGCTCGAGATTTCGCCCGAGACGTGCTCGCAGAATTGCGCGCGGAATTCATCGAGCTTGCCTTCGTCGATCTTCATGCCAGCCGCCGCCGCGTGTCCGCCGTGGCTGATCAAATGTTCGGTGCAACTTTGCAGCCCAGCGTGCAGGTTGAAGCCCGACACGCTGCGCGCCGAACCGACGCCCGGCTTGATGCCCAGCGGATCGAAGGCGATCAACACGACGGGCCGATGGAATTTTTCGGCCAGGCGCGACGCCACGATGCCGATGATGCCCGGATGCCAGCCGCGATCGGCCAGCACGAGTGCCGAATCCCCCTCGGGATCGAACTGTTCGGTGGCCTGCTTGTTGGCTGCCAGGTAAATGCTGCGTTCCAGACTTTCGCGGCTGCCGTTCAGTTCGTGCAGGTAGGCGGCAAGCGCCGACGCGCGGTCCGGCGAGTCGGTGGTCAGTAGCTCGATGCCGAGCGTCGCTTGTCCCAGCCGGCCCGCCGCGTTGAGCCGGGGCGCCAGCATGAAGCCGATATCCTCGCTCGAAAGCTGCGGCTTCTGATCGACGCCGGTTAGCTTCATCAGCGCCGCCATGCCCAGACCCGGGTTTTGCCGCAGGCTGTTGAGTCCATGGCGCACGAGAATTCGGTTCTCATCGACCAGTGGCACGACGTCGGCCACGGTTCCCAAGGCCACGAGCCCGATGGCTTGCATCAGGTAGTCGCGCATCCGCGGGCTGACTTTTTTGGATTGGCTGGCACGTTGGCAGAGAGCCCAAGCCAGCTTGAACGCCACGCCAGCGCCGCACAATCCGGTGAACGGATAGGAACTCGAGGGCAAGCCGGGATGGACGATCGCGGCGGCGGCCGGAAGGGTTTCCGAGAACTGGTGATGATCGGTGATGATCAACTCGAGACATAGTTCGGCGGCAAGTTGGGCTTCGATCACGCTGGCGGCGCCGCAGTCGACGGTCACGATCATCTGCGCGCCGCGCGCTTGCAGCGTTCTGAGCGAGTCGCAGTTGAGCCCGTAACCTTCTTCGATGCGATTCGGCACGTAGTAGCTGACTTCCGCGCCGAGCAATTTGAGGCACAAGAACAAGAGGGCCGTGCCGCTCATGCCATCGACGTCGTAGTCGCCATAGATGACGATCCGTCGACTGCCGGCAATGGCGGCCATGATGCGGCTGGCGGCCTCAGGCACGCCCGGCAGATCGTCGGGCTCGCGAAGACTGCTGAGCTTGGCATCAAGAAAATCGCGCGCCCTCACCGGGTCGGAGATTCCCCGGCAAAGCAGCAGTTGGGCCACTACGGCCGGCACCGCAGCCGAGCGTTCCAGGGCCACGATTCGCGAGGGATCATGGGGTTGGATCCGCCAAAGCTTGGCCATCATCTTCCTGATGAATAAAAAGGAGCTCCCTCGATGAAGACAGCCGGGCAACGATCGCCGAGGCTACTTCTTCTTTTCGGAGTGCAGAGTGTGCTTGCGCAACCGGCGACTGTATTTCATCAGCTTGAGCTTTTCGCCACCCGACTTGCGGCGCAACGTGTAGTTGTAGTCACCGGTTTCGTCGCAGACGAGGAACACGGTTTCGACCTTTTTCTTACTCTTAGCCATTCGACTCACAGCTCCTCGAAATCCAAAAAACCCGCCGCTAATTGGCGCGCGACAAGCCTCAGATTGTACAACAGCCGGCCCGAAGCTGGCCAGAGCCCCTTTTCAGATAATGACGGTCAGCCGGGTCACAACGAAGCGATCGGGACCGCCGCGGCCCAAAGATGACGAAATTGGCTGCCCAGGGGACCCGCCCGGGGCAAATTGATACAAAAACGTCCCGGTTTCGCTTACACTAGGGTGAGGAACGACCGGTGCGCGATTTGCCGCCGGCCGAAGAGAAGATGGCAAGCACGCGGATTGAGCAGAAATCGCCGCCACTCGAGCGGGCGGTTTTGTTCTGGTCGTGTTGCGCAAGAGTCGGGGTCTTTGATGACTGAACGCGCGCCAGCAGCCGATGCGGTTTCTGCCGTGGTTCCCGGCGCGGGTGAAAGCGGTGGGCCGCCGGCGGCTCCGCTCGTTCCCGCGGTTCCCTTGCCTCCGCTGGCAACTCCACTCGGCCCGATTGTTCCCGCACAACTCGCGCCCGGTCTGACGCCAACCAACTTAAGTGCGGTAGCAGTTGCCGGACTTGCCAACGCCCAGAATGAAGTCATCGATTTGTCTGTCCAAGACGAACCCACTTGGAGCGATTGGTGGCTGCAAGTTCCCAGTTGGATGGCGAGCATGGTCGTACACCTGGCTTTGGTGCTCATGCTGGCGCTCGTGACGACGGCCCAACAGATGAGCGGTCCGGGGGCCGATTTCGTGGTTTCGGCCGAGCACGCCGAGGCGCTAGGTAGCAGCGAAGAGTTGCAAAGTCAAATGATGGAAATCTCCGAAGAGTTGCAAACAACGCCGAGCCTCTCAGCGCCCGAAATCAGCGCGCTGCCGCAAGCGGCGCCGTTGTCTGAGATCATGGCGCCACTGCGCGCCGAATTGGCAAAGTCCGACGGCGAACCGAAGCTGATCGGCGGTGGCACGAGTCTGGACAACGTGATTGGAGCGGGTATTGGCGGCGGTGACGGCAACTCGTTTGACCTGCGCCTCAAAGGCAGCAATCGCGCCGCGATGGTCGCCTCGGGCGGCGGCACGCGTCAAAGCGAGCAGGCCGTTACCTTAGCGCTCAAGTGGCTCGCCGAACACCAGAACTATGACGGCAGTTGGACTTTTCAACATCAGCACAGTCCCAAATGCCACGGCACTTGCGGCGATCCTGGCAACGTCGACAGCAAGATCGCGGCCACGGCGATGGCCTTGCTGCCTTTCCTGGGCAACGGGCATACGCACGACGAAGGGCCCTACAAGCGACAGATTGAGCTCGGTCTGCGTTTTCTCGTTCGATCGCAAGCCAGCAATGGCGGCCTGCATGACGATGGCGGAACGATGTATGGCCACGGCCTGGCGTCGATCGTGCTCTGCGAGGCGTTTGGCATGACCCGCGACCAAACATTGCTCCAACCGGCCCAAAAGGCGATCAACTTTATCGTCGAAGCGCAAGATCCGGCGGGCGGCGGTTGGCGCTATATGCCCCGGCAGCCAGGCGACACGTCGGTCGTCGGTTGGCAACTGATGGCGCTGAAGAGCGCGCAGATGGCCTACCTTCGAGTTCCTCCACAGACGATGCGAAAAGCCGGCTATTTTCTCGACGCCGTGCAAAGCGATCGCGGCGCGGTGTATGGATATCAAGGGCCTGAGCGCGGCCGCCCAGCCACCACCGCCATCGGGCTGCTGGGCCGCATGTACCTGGGATGGAAACACGAACAGCAGCCGTTGCAAAGGGGCGTGCAGATCTTGAGCGTGATGGGCCCCTCAACCGACCGGACGGCGATCAAGAACAACATGTACTACAACTACTACGCCACGCAAGTGATGCACCACTACGGCGGCTACCCCTGGCAGCGCTGGAATGAAGTCATGCGCGAGTACCTGATCAAGGCGCAAGACCACCAGGGGCACGAAGCGGGAAGCTGGCACTTCGACATTGTCTCCGACCACTTCACCACCGCCGGCGGGCGCCTGTATTGCACCGCGCTGGCAGCGATGACCCTCGAAGTCTACTATCGTTATATGCCGTTGTATCGCGACGACAGCACCAAAGGTACCCTCACGCGAGAATAGCGCGGACTCGCCGGCTGCTCGCTCGTTTTCGCCAGCCCTTGAGGTCTTGGATCCCGTGCAGGTCGTTTCGGTCATTGATCTATTGGGCGGCCAGGTGGTGCGAGGCAAGGCCGGAGAGCGGGCCGAGTATCGCCCCATCGAAAGCCAACTGGCCGCAGATGCGCAGCCGGCGAGTGTGGCCGAAGCGCTGGCCAAGGCCGGATTTCGCACCACCTATGTGGCCGACCTCGATGCGATTGCCGGCGCCACGCCCGCGTGGGCGATTTACGAAACGCTGATGCGCTGTGGATTGGAGCTGTGGGTCGACGCAGGGCTCGCCAGGGCCGAGCAGGCGCGCGAGATGGCCAGTTTCGAAGTCGACTCGCGTTCACTAACGGCAATCGTCGCCGGTCTTGAATCTCTGCAAAGTCCCGCCGAGTTGGCCCCGATGTGCCGCGCGGTTGGAAACCGGCGTTTGATTTTCAGTCTCGACTTGAAAGACGGAGCGCCGCTGGGAGGAGCCGGCTGGCGCGGTTTGACGTCGCGGCAAATTGCCGTTGTTGCCTTGCGGATGGGAGTGCGGCGCATGATCGTGCTCGACCTGGCCGCGGTGGGAATGGGTCGCGGCGCCGGCACCGAACCGCTGTGCCGCGAGCTGCGCACGCTCGATCCCAGCCTGGAGATTATCGCCGGCGGCGGAGTCCGCTCGCTGGCCGATCTCCGTTCCCTGCAAGCCGCCGGCTGCAACGCCGCGCTCGTGGCCTCAGCGCTACACGACGGCAAGCTAACCGCCGAAGATTGCGCCACGCTGCGTTCTTAACGCTACCACCATTTTGGCTCGCGCTTTTCCAAAAACGCGGCCAGGCCTTCGGTGGCGGCTTCGGTGGTGCGCGAGGCGGCGCTCACCGCGGCGCCGGCGACTTGTTGCGAAAGCAGTTGCTCGCCGATCGTTTCGTTCAGCAAGCGTTTGGTCATTTGTACGGCTTCGGGCGCGCTCAACGCGATTTCCCCGATCAGTTGATTCGCACGGGCCCACAACTTGTCGTCGTCGATCAGTTCGTGAAACAGCCCGTAGCGATGAGCTTCTTGCGCATTGATGGCCTTCGCCGTGAACAATAAGTATGCGGCGTGCGCGGCGCCCACGCGAAACGCCAAGAGCGGCGCGACCATTCCGGCCACGATTCCGCGGCGCGGCTCGGGGAATCCGAACGTGGCTTTGTCCGTGGCAACCACCAGATCGCAAGCCATGACCAGTCCGGCCCCGCCCGCGATGGCCGGACCATGAACGGCGGCAATCAATGGCTTGGGAAACCGCAACATGGCATCGATTAGCTCGTGATAGACCACCGAATCGGCATGCCATTGAGCCAGGCGGTCTTCTTGCTGGTTGGTGGCCAGCATTTCCGAGAGATCCATGCCGGCACAAAACACGGTGCCCGAGCCTGCCAGGATGACGCCGCGCACTTTGCGCTCCTGGTGCAAATCGTCGATCGCCTGGTGCAATTCCTTGAGCAGCTCGCGCGACAAGGCATTGCGCTTGTTGGGCCGGTTCATCGTCACCGTGGCGGTATGCCCATGAACCTGAATTTTGACGATCGGTTCCATATTTTGTAAGCGGCTCGATTCCTGAGGGCTGCGATTGAGTGCTCGGTACAAGCGACGTGTGTTCCTAAACAGCGCATTGCATGGCTGCCAGATTCTCCGGTCGTGGCAATTCCAATTCCAGAACCGACGTGCCCAGCAGCTTGCCTTGAGTGTCAATGCGCAGCGACTGGCTGGCGCCGCCGCCCAGCGCATTGTACAAAAGGAAATTGAACGCCCACAGCCGCGGAAGCTCGAAGCGCGTTACCTCGGTCGGCTTCATGCTTGCAAAAAACTGGGCGAGCGCTGCCGGCGTCAGTTGCTCAAGCAAATAGTCGTAGCCGGCTTGTGTGTAAGCGGCTACGCCGACGTTGGCGTGATTGCCTTTATCGCCACTCCGCGCGTGAGCGATTTCGCCAAGCGTGATCGTGTTCGTCTGGATCATGGTTTTTCTCGCTTGCTCAATGCTATTGCTCAAGGCTATTTCGCGGCCGTTCCCGACTCCGCCCACTCCCGGGCAGTGCGTACTTCAACTTTGGCCGCGACTAACGACTTGGGAACGAGCGTGGGCCAATAGGCAAATACCGGTCGGACCGAGCTGCGGCCTGTCGCATAGCCGGCCAGGCCCGGCGGTCCGCTGGTAATCAGGGGAGCAAACTCCTTCGTAAATCGTTCGCACGCCTCGCGCCGCGCATCGCGCACGCTGACGCGGAGCATGACTTCGCGAACATCGCCTTGCGGCTCAAAGCCAGGGGCACTCTCGCCCGCGCCCAGGCATTCGATCAGCGCATCGTTGAACTCGAAACCAGCCTGGCGCACGCGATCCAAAATCATCTGCCCGCAGGCCCGCGCCTTGCTCACGGCGTCTCGGCCGCAAACGAGCAACTGGCCGCTGGTCGAGAAGCCGGCGCGATAGGCCATCGATACTTTGTAGCTGTCGGGTGCCGAGCGGCCCGTGGCGTTGGAAATCATCACTCGATCGGCGCCCGCCGATTCGACGTCAAGCGTCGTGAAGTCGACCGCGACGTCGGGTGTCAAATAGCGGGCCGGGTCGCCGATTTCATAGAGCAATTGCTCGATGACCGTATCGCGGTTGACGCGGCCGCCGGTGTTGGGCGCTTTGGAGATCGTCACGCCG
>Ga0163150_10006492_pt1 | contig 14272 bp, 6 predicted proteins | sample OliLakLV19P2IB_FD_148628 | JGI IMG/M metagenome (GOLD analysis project Ga0163150, IMG submission 148628) | Freshwater microbial mat bacterial communities from Lake Vanda, McMurdo Dry Valleys, Antarctica - Oligotrophic Lake LV.19.P2.IB | ecosystem: Environmental > Aquatic > Freshwater > Lake >...
AATGGGAGCCGCATGCGGCCACCTGGCTTTCCTGGCCACATAAGCTGGAAAGCTGGCCCGGCAAATTTGAGCCGATTCCCCTCCTATACGCCGAGCTAGTCCGCACACTTTCGCGTTTTGAGCCGGTGCATATCAATGCCGGGGGGAGCAGCGTCATGCGCCAAGCGAAGGAACTGGTCGGCCACCTGCCAAACGTCTTCCTGCACGATATCCCGACCAATGATGCCTGGTGCCGCGATCACGGCCCGACGTTTCTGGTTGGACCTGCCGGATCGCAACCGGCACTGGTGAACTGGAACTACAACGCCTGGGGAGGGAAGTACCCGCCATTCGATCTCGACGATCAGGTGCCAACCCGGATTGCCGCGATACAGAATCGCAGGGTGTTTACGCCCAACATCTTCATGGAAGGGGGCGCGATCGATGTCAATGGTCGCGGCACCGTACTGACCACCGAAGAGTGTCTGCTCAATCCAAATCGCAATCCGACTCTGTCCAAACAGCAAGTCGAACGGTATCTGTGCGACTATCTGGGAGTGTCGAACGTCCTCTGGCTTGGTCGCGGAATTGTTGGGGACGACACCGATGGCCACATCGACGAACTGGCACGGTTCGTGAATCCAACCACCGTGGTGGCACCGCTCGAAGAAAACCGAGATGACGAAAACTACGAACCGCTGCGCGAGAACTTTGAAAGATTACAGTCGATGCGCGATCAGGATGGCAAGCGGCTGACGGTGGTGCCGTTGCCGATGCCGGCGGCGATATTTCACGAGGATCAGCGGTTACCCGCTTGTTATTGCAACTTCTGTATTGCCAACGGCGTGGTGATCGTGCCGCAGTTTGACGACCCGGCCGATGCACAGGCCATCGAAGTGCTGCGGCCATTCTTTCCAGATCGACAGGTCATCGGCCTGCCGGCCCGCGACCTGGTCTGGGGACTAGGGGCGTTCCACTGTATCAGTCAGCAGGAACCGGCGAATTAGGCCTAAAGCGACCACCTGCGGCAAGCTATATTTCCCTGTCAGAGCAACTATACCGGAATCAAGCCTGTTCCACTTTTTATCGCACCTTTCTTTATGACCGTAGTGCCAGAACCAATTATCAGCGTTTCCGGGTTGCGTGGAGTCGTTGGAGTCAGTCTGACTCCCGATGTCGCCATTCGTTACAGCGCGGCGTTTGCCTCGACGCTGCCGCCCGGACCGATCGTCATTACGCGCGATGGCCGCACCACCGGCGAGATGCTTGCCGCGTTGATTTCCGGCGGCCTGCAAGCTTGCGGACGCAAGGTGATCTATGCTGGAATTGCCGCGACCCCAACTACTGGTATCCTGGTCCGGTCGCACACCGCCGCCGGCGGAATTCAAATCTCGGCCAGTCACAACCCGGCCGAATACAACGGGCTGAAACTTTTCAATTCGGATGGGCGCGTCATTCCAGCCAATGCCGGGCTGGCAGTCATCGAACAATACCGCAACGCCGCGCCAGCCTGGGCGGCCTTTGATCAGATCGGCTCCCCGCGCACGCTTTCCGATTCCATCAGCCAGCACTGGCACTTGCTCAGTCAGATTGTCGACGTGCCACGAATTCGCCGCCGTCAGCTTAACGTGCTGCTGGATGCTAATCATGGAGCTGGTAGCGTTCTGGCACGGCGCATGCTGGAGGAACTCGGTTGCCGCGTAAAAATTCTTGGCGGCAACCCGAACGGGCATTTTGATCACAATCCAGAACCGACCGAAGAGAATCTGCAATCGGTCTTGAGTCGCGTAGTCGAGACCAATTCCGACATCGGTTTCTGTCAGGATCCGGACGCCGACCGACTGGCGGTGATCGACTCCGCAGGGCGTTACCTTGGCGAGGAGTACACTCTAGCGATGTGCGTGGATCATGTGCTACGACGGACCAAAGGACCAATCGTGACCAACTGCTCCACCAGCCGGATGACTGAGGATCTGGCGGCCAAGTACGGGGTGCCGTTTTATCGATCTGCAGTTGGGGAAGCCAATGTTGTCGACAAGATGCTGGAGGTTGACGCAATCCTAGGTGGTGAAGGGAACGGCGGAGTGATCGACCCGCGAGTCGGTCTGGTGCGCGATAGCTTTGTCGGCATGGCGCTTCTGTTGGACGCGATGGTCTCGCGCGATCGCTCGATTGCACAACTGGCGGACGAACTGCCACGGTACAGCATCTGTAAGACAAAGATGTCGCTCCCGCCACAAAAACTAGCTGCCGGGCTGGCCGCGCTGAAAAAACACTTTGCCGACGCCACGACCGATACGCTGGATGGGCTGAGGCTGGACTGGCCCGGTAGCTGGCTGTTGATTCGTGCCAGCAATACCGAACCGGTGGTGCGAGCGATTGCCGAGGCCCCGTCTGCGGAACAAGCGTCGCGACTTTGCGAGCAGTCTGCTGCGGTGCTGGCGGCGGTTTAGGAAGTGTGCCACTGGCTCTGCCAGTGCAAAGCAAGTGTATGGTTTGACCGCACGGAATGTTTTGATTTGCCACAAGGCAAGAAATTTCACCTCTCCCTCTGGGAGAGGTCGTCGCCCCAGCGACGGGTGAGGGAAATGTACGATGAATTTGTGGGTATCGGGTTTGTGGCGTTTTACCGCGGCCTGATTGTGGTTTTCTGGGCATATCCGGCACTAGTGCAACTGAGGGCATGGAAAACCTATTGATTCCATCCTGTCGCTGCTACAATAACAGCAGCCGCTTGCGCGCAGGTTTCGACCTGCGGCGGAGTTACGTCGAATTTCAGAAAAATGGTTTAGACGCGGAATACTTTTCGGTTCCTGTGGCGTCTAAGAGTCATAGCCACTTTCGATTCGGCTGATCAAGACGACGGAACAGCACAGACAACGGTAAAGGGGAGATTTCAACGATGGACGCAATTCAAAGGCAGGTGACAATTGCAGCTCGGCGGCTGACGCTGGAGCGGTTCGTTGGACTATTGGCCTGGTGCTGGTTTGCGGCACTGTTAGTGGCTGCCATTGCGATTGCCGTCCCTCGGTTGTATCTGATGCAAGTTGACCAGATGACCTGGAATATCTCCTGGCTGGCCGGATCCCTGACCGCCGGTTTGCTGGTGGCCGCGATCATTGCGTTCTTTACGCGGCACAACCGCATGGATGCCGCGATTGAAATCGATCGCCGTTTCAATCTTAAGGAGCGTGTCTCCAGTTCGCTATCGCTCAATCAAGAAGAAATGCAGACCGAGGCCGGGCAGGCTTTATTGCATGATGCGACGCGCAGAGTCGAACGGTTGGATGTCGGCAGCCAGTTCCGCGTTCGCCCTCGTCGGCAGACGATACTACCGTTGATACCGGCGGCAATCCTTGGTGGCGTGCTGTTCATTCCGCTCCCAACGCAAAATCAAACCAGCGTTGCCAGCACCGCAACTCCTGAACAAATCGCCAAAGAGGTCCGTGAAAACGTTAAGCCTCTGATCAAGCAATTGGCCGAAGCCGAGAAGAAGCTGGCAGAAAAAGGATTGCAGGATGGCTCGAAACTCTTCAGAGACATGCAAGATGGACTGCGTGAGGCGGTCAAGAATCCGTTAAAAGACCCTAAGGAAATGCTGGTCAAATTGAACGACCTGCAAAAGCAAGTCGAGGAGCATCAAAAGAAGATGGGGGGCGACGAAAAAATCCGCGAGCAGCTCAAAAACCTAAAGTCCACCAAGACTGGCCCCGCCGACAAGGCGATGCAAGCGGCCAAGGAGGGTGACTTCAAGAAGGCGGCTGAGTCCATCGAAGAGCTGGCCAAGAAAATTGCTGAAGGAAAGCTCGACAAGAAGGAACAGCAAAAGCTGCAAGAACAGCTTGCCGACATCAAGAAGAACATGCAGCAGGCGGCCGCTGCTCACGACGCGAAAAAGAAAGAGCTGGAAGAGCAACTAAAACAGGCCGAGAAACAGGTTCAGGCGCAGGAAGATGTCGAAAAGCAGGCCAAGGATTTGGAGAAAGCCGGGGACAAGGCCGGTGCCGAGGCCATGCGAAAGCGCGCCGAGCAAGCAGCACAGAGTGCCGAGAATCTGCGTAACCAACTCAACAAGATGAACAACCAGCAATCGCAGATGGAGCAGCTTCAGCAAATGGCGGAGTCGATGGGGCAGGCCTCGCAGGATCTGGCCCAAGGCAAAAATGCGGAGGCGGTTAAATCACTCGAAGAGCTGGCGCAGAAACTCGACGAGATGCAGATGAAAGCGGAAGACCTGCAGATGATGGAGCAGACTCTCGAACAGATTGCCGAATGCAAAGGTGACTGTGCGGGCGAGGGTCAGGGGAATGGTGATAAGCCAGATGGCGGCGGCGATGGTGAGGGTGATTACAAAAACAAGCCGGATTCCCTAAGCAACAAGCAGAACAGTGGGACTGGCAAGGGAATTGGAAATTCGCCCGGTGGATTTGGCAAGAAACCCAATGAACTCAAGAACGCCGGTTTCCGCGATTCAAATGTCAAACAGAAACTGACCAGCGGTCGTTCGACCATCATTGGTGAGGCCGAAGGTCCAAACCAGCGCGGTCAGGTCCAACTGGAAATTCTTCAGCAGGTGGAAGCTGCCAAGGTCGAGAACACGGAGGCCATCTCCAACCAGCGCCTTCCGCGTAATCAGCGCGACCATGCGCAGCAGTACTTCGATTCATACAGTCCTAGAAAGTAACGACCCGTGGGTCGTTAAAATCGCACCCACTAACCGGATTGATGGATTACCATAAAAGTATGCCGGTTCGGTTTTTGCGCATGGATCCCTACCTGGGAAGTTGAAGTATGTTCGTAGCTCTTTTCTATTGCATGGCGCTCTTAGGGCAAGTCAGCGCCGCTGCCTCCGCACCTCAGGTCGTTGAAGAAGCCTATCCAGAAGGTGGAATCAAAGTTCGTCGCGAGGTCATTCGCTTGCGCAGTGGTAAGTTTATGCCCCACGGGGTCGAGACCGAATATTACCCGAATGGTCAGCCGGCGGTCGAAACCCATTATGTCAACGGCAAGCGGCACGGAAAAATGACCGAATGGTCAACCAAGGGTGTAAAAACCGCTGAGCGTCAATGGGTCGACGATTTGAGGCACGGACCCGAGATCGCATACTACCCAGATGGTGCCAAGGCACGCCAATGCGATTACGTTCAGGGGGTCAAGCATGGCGCAGAGAATGAATGGACGCCAGACGGTAAAGTACTTTTTTCGGCCACCTATGTAGGAGGCCAGCATGAGGGAAAACTGGAATCCTGGAATGCAAAAGGTGAGCCGCTGCTCCTGCAAACCTATTCCAGTGGTTCACTGAATGGGCCCAACATACGCTGGCATGGCAATGGAGTAAAATACTTTGAAACGAACTATAAAAATGGCCTGAAGGATGGAGACTATCGCGAGTGGTTCGGGACTGGAAAACCGCGGATCGAAGCGCGCTATGCCGAAGGTGTGCCGAACGGCCCTTTCAAGCAATGGTTCAATGACGGCAAGCCGCACATGGAAGGAGAATACGTCAACGGCGTCATGCATGGAGTCTGGCGAGAGTGGCACGAGAAGGCACCTCATCCTCCCAAGTCGGATGCAAACTACTACAAGGGGATCGCGCACGGGCCGCAAACCTATTGGCATGCGAATGGTAAAAAATACCTGGAGATGACCTATGACCGTGCCCGTAAGCAAGGCCCCTGGTTTGAATGGTACGATGATGGCCAGCGTCGTGCCGTAGGAAACTACAATCGTGACATGATGGAAGGTCCATTGACGTACTTCCATCCCAACGGCAACCGCTGGGCACTGTACCATTACCAGCGCAACGAGCGAGTTGGCCGAGCCTGGCAGTGGGATGAAGAAGGGAACGCGACGCTCGTAGAGCAATACCGGCGCGGCGTTGCCATTCAGTCACGTGTTCCACCAAAAGCCGAGAAATCATCCGCTCCGGCGGAGGATACCCGGTTGCCTCGTGTGGAAATCGTACCAGAAGTTCCGGCCGAAACGCCTCCAGTCGAGCCGCCCTCGGCACCAGAAGCCACGACAGAGCCTCCACCGGCAGATCCCACCAAAGAGGGTGAATCCAAGGAAGACGACGCTAGCAAAGACGAGGCAAAATCCGAAGCGGTAAAAGCGGACGCAGCAAAGGCCGATTTGCCAGCCGCAGAAGCGGCGAAAGATTCACCCGCGAAAGCGGCACCGACCGAAGGCGCAAAATAGCGAATTCACAACGTTCTTACCCGCTTTACCTCTCCCGCTTGCGGGAGAGGTAAAACTCTGGAACATTGCCACTACCAGTGCAGTTCCAGTCCCGCAAATCCACCGTGCAGCAGCAGGTTGCTAGTTGGCTCATCGACCAGCAAGCTGTCAAAGACGAGCGCCACATTGTCCAGCATCATCGCTTGATAGCCGGCGCGCAATGTCCAGTAATCGGTGAGCTGAAACTTGCAGGTGATGCCAAGCTCGCCGGCAAAGGTTGCCTCGTCGTGGCGATCGCGCACGTTGGTTGAGACACCGTCTTCAAATTCAAATCGCGTTGCGTCGGCGTGGTTCGCGTAGATGCCACCCTTCGCTGTGCCATCGATCCAAAAGCGCTCGGCCACCTGAAACAGGCCGATTTCCGTCCCTAGTTGCAGGCCGTACAGATAATTATTCGTGTCGTAGCTATGCAGAACCGTCGAGACTGCGCCCAGCGTTTGAAACTCGAGATCCTCTTCCAGTTCGATGCAGCGCACCCCCCAATACACGGTCAGCCAATCGCGTGGGTGGACGCGAAAATTCAACTCCGTGCTGTAAATTTGCGAGCCGAACTGCAACTGGCCATCGCCAAGCGGTGCCAGCGTGTAATCGCGACGAGCGCTGAAGCCATCGGTGCCAAAGAAATTCAGCTCCCAATCGCGATTGGAATCGTAGATGGGAATCACCAAAGAAATTCGTGGGGCGACAGCATTGTTTACGTCCTCGAAATTTGTGAATGTTGCCGGAGCGACGCTGAGAAAATTATCGAAGTCCGGCGCATCGCGGCTCAGCACCAAGGCGTCTGCGCTAAGCGAGTACCGCAAAAACTCCGGCGGCGGAGGTGGAATAAAATCTGGATCGGACGGGATGCAAGGACTCTCGCGCCACGGGGCAAACGGAGGGACATCGTCCGAATGGCCATAGACCTTGCGGTGCCAGGCCTCCGCATTGGGCCAGGGACCATAACAAAATTGCTTTTTCTCAGCCTCGCATTCAGCGCAGCAAGGCGTAAACGCCTGACAGCAGGTGACCGGACGGCCAGGACCAGGCGGAACTTCGTCGGGACAATCCCCCTCGGCAACGTCCGGCAACGCGACTGGGCCAATCTCCTCAATTTCTTGAGCAACGATCGGCACTACCATAATCGCGCAGAGGATCCAGCCTGCCACAAATGCCAGGATGGCCAAAAACGGCAAAATGGTCGAGCGGCGATGCGCGCGGCTGGATTTCAAAATGAACCTCGCCAATGGAATCCGTAAGTTCCTGTACCTGCGTTATCGGCCCGATTAACCGGCATCTGCGGACTAATCAAACCCATCGACATCCCTTGCGCTGTTTTGCGATATCACGCATTCAACCCACATTCACATCTGTCGTGCTTGCATCGCCGAAAATTGCGAAATGCAAGCTCTACTTCGGCCTTGACGGGCAAGTACACCCTTTCGATAATCCCGCGTCCATTTCTCCCCCTGCGCTTCGAGCGTGGCGGGATCAAGACCGTTCGGTCGTTCGTAGGTTGTGTCCACAGTTTTCCGTTTGGCATCGCGATGATTCGCGAAGTGCCGAGACTTAACTTTTGCGCTATCGCATGCCTGTCACTTTCCATCCCGGTGGTTCTGCCCCCGCGCGAATTAACTCGCGCTCTGGGTTGCTGCGCAGATGTATGCTGCCAGTCATCGCGCTGGTGGTAGTCAGTGGTATGCAATTGGCATTGCTCACTGCCGCACCGTTGGATGAAAACTACTCCAGCGAGCCACCCACCGCTCCTTGGCAATCAGCCGGCAACATTATCCGAATTAACGCGGTGGAGGCCGTCGACGACGGCCCATCACTGAGCGCACCGCCGAATAGAGAAAACACATCGACCACGAATGATAAGCGGGAGTTTTCTGGCAACGACTATCAGACATTCGATCGAGGAGCGGATTTCACCTCGCCACGCATAGCACAGCGTGCGGCTCCTCACGAAGATCCGCAATTGCCGCCAAACATTCGCTCGCGGCAGAGTACTCATTCTCGTTCACCCGCCAGCCGACAGCAGCGTGCCCCGCGGATTTTGCAAAGCAATCACGAGGACCCCGGACCGCAGGCGGAACAATTGCCCGAACCAATCGAGCCAGGCCTGAACGGCCACTACGAAGAACCCCCAGTCGAACTGCCGAGCACCTTTGAACCAGTTCCCTACGGGCGGTTTGAAGGGCGTGGAGAGCCACTGATTGGTGCCTCTTGGCAGAACAGGCCGTTCTTTGCCGGTGTATTTATTGGCGGATTCGATGGCGATACCCTGGTCGATGGAGAAATCAACCAAGGGGTCGGTTTCATGTCCGGTATTCGCCTCGGGTGGGACTACGACACCTACTGGGGGGTCGAAACGAGACTGGCTTTTGTCGAGACCGGGCTCGATTTTCTCAATGCTCCCTGGATCGATAGCACCGGAAATCAGGTAATTCTTTGGGATGGCAGCCTGGTTTACTACCCGTGGGGAGACTCTCGCTGGCGGCCCTATATCCAAGCGGGCGTGGGCCTTCTAGACAATGACTTTGTGGACAATGTGGGATTTCGCCGCAGCGAGGCGGTGCTCAGCGTTCCCTGGGGCTTCGGGCTAAAGTACCGCCAGACCGACTGGATCACCATGCGGTTGGACTTCACCGACAACGTGGCCTTTGGGGGCAAGGCGGGCTACGTCTCCATGATGAACAATCTGTCGCTGTCGGGTGGTGTGGAGTTCCGACTGGGCGGAGTTCGCAAGAGCTATTACCCGTGGAATCCTAGCGCGGTCCTTCGTTAGTAGCATTTTTTGCCACAGTTGGCCGTCTCAATGCCTACCCCCGCCCTTCCGCCTTCGGCTTTGCTTTTCTAGGATAGTCAGAATAAGCAACGCATTCGGCACCGCCATTGACGCTTCCACCAAGGCGCTTCGCATTTACCGGGGATGACAGCTAAATGATGCAGTTCGACATTGGTTCCGTCGGCTCAACCGTTCTGCAAGAACTGTTGGGTTATCTGAACTTTTCGTCGGGGGCGTCCGATGCCAAATTCCTGCGAAATCTGAACGAATTGTTCGGCCAGATTGAAGGCCACCTGCCTCGGCATGGCGAAGCCTGGCGCGTCTTGCATGAAGTCCTGGTCGAGCAACTTCAAGAACTATCGCAATCTGTGCCCGCCTTGCGAGACCCTCAGCAAGCTCAGGCGGTGCTGCAATTGACGTTTGAACAGGTGTTGCCAGCTTATCGACGGCACCATCGGGATCTGCTGTTTCACCAGCCCGATCGCGATCTATTTCGTCCGTTTTTTATAGGGCGAGTTTTTGAGGCCGTTTTGGCCGAAGGTTCCCCCTGGGACGAAACCGACCGCATCGTTGCCGGTGCACTATTGCGGCTGAACGATTTTGTCGGACATCGCCCTTTGGCGGTGCTAAGCAGCGAACAAAAGGTGGACCTGTACCGAAATGAGCGCGTTCGGCCGGTGCCGCTTTACGTTCAGCAGGCGGGTGTCGCGGCAGGTCGTTATCACGATTTGGTCAAAGGTGCTTTGGAGTTGCTGAAAAGCACGTCGCCCGAACTGCTCCGTGTCGCGTATTTTTCACCGGAACATTTGGACGAACTGTCGTTCGACCCACGTGCCTATGATTTCAATCACCCCGTGAATAAGCGGCCCAACTACCATTTTGGTCAGTGGGATCCACACCAGATCGACAATCAGGGAAACTACCGCCGTTTTGTATTGCAGCAAACTTTGCTGGAGGCACTTTTAGAGCGAGTTGAAACGACCCCGGATGTGCCGCGTGAGCACTTGCTGGTCGAAGCCTCGGTGGTACTTGCCGGAACCATGTTGATGGCGTCTGGGACCAGCGGCAGCGGCCCGGACACGCACGATTCGACCACTACGTTATCGGTTCTGCTACCGAGAATCGCCGAGTATCGCGATCAGTTTTATCGGCAGGTGCTGGATCGGATCACTGGACCGCATGCGGCTCGCCTGCGTGAGGAGGCGGTTTCATTGCGGCAACCGTTTGCCGCGGCTCGGCAGCATCTCAATGCGCAGCTTGCGCGTCGTCGCGCCCTGCAATTGCAACATGTTCAACTGGCGATTTTATTTGCACGGCTGGGCTACCCCGAGGCGGCGATGAAGCAGGCTAATATCGTTCCTGCGGCTTCGGCCCGAATGCAATGTACGATCCATTGCCTGTTGACGAGTGCCGCACACGCTGCCGATGCCGGCAAGCTGACCGAGGCGGTGCAGGCGTTGCCGCAGATCGAGTCAAACCTCAAGCGAGGTATCGACTGCGGGGCCATCGTGGATCCCTGGAATATCATCGGCTTTGGTGGGCAATTCAGTCTGTTTCCCGCGGTTGAAAACAGCGTGCCCGATTTGCGCGTCGACGATCTGCTAGATTTGCTGGAGCAGGTTTTCTCGCTCCACTCGCGGCTTTGGCACGACGCGGTCTTGGTGGCCGATACCACCCTGCAGCGCAAGCTGGCCGATGAATTTCGCGGGCTAGCCGAATGGTGGGACCGCTTTGCTACAACTTCGGTAAGCAGTGTTAAGCGGATTGCCGGAGCCGATTCGTACGCGGCTTCGGCACGCGTGGCCGAAGCACTCACTGCCTGGCATAAAGCCGGCGGCACGGCCGGGGATTTGGCGTTTTGGCGACCTTATGCCGAACGGTTTGACTCTCCGCACGCGTACGCGCGCGTGGTCGAGGCCTTGCTGGAGAATCACCATCTGGCCGCCGCACAAGCGATCCTCATGCATTGGCTCGGTCAGGCTGAAACGATTGAACTGGATGATGGCATGACGTCGTTTCATCGCCTGATTATGGAGTGGTTGCAGCGCAGCCTGGAGTCCGAATCGGATGCACCCTCTGTTGCGTCGACTGACTCCGCTGCGATCTCGCAATCTCGCCCGAGCGCCGAATCCGCCGAAAAAACGCGCCGGACAATCGAGCGGTTCTTTGATCATTTGGAAGCGAATGCCGAATCCTTTTGGCAAGTACCGGAACTGGATGTCACGCGCGACCTGCTTGGCAACACGCCGCTAGAAAGCGTGCTGCCTGACGCGGCTGACGAGCCTGACGATGAAGAGGATTTATACGGTGCCGCCTACGAAGAGGTGATTTATCGCGATAGCACTGGTGACGGCATCGATGCCGATATGCTGGAATCGGGCACACAGCCCAGCGAATATGAGCTGGAGGGAGAGTCCTCCCGATTAGCCAATCGCCTGAGTTTTCTGACCACACTGGCACGCCTGTGGAAACTGGTCGCACTCTATTCCAGCCGCACCCCTTCGGATGCGGCACAACCGGTCGCCTCGACCGACGCCGTAGCCGGCTGGCTTCATCAGGCTGCGACCAATCGGCAGCGTCTAGGGCAACTGGCTCAGTTAATTGAACGCCAACCGCTGACCGCGTCTTCGTCCAGTCATGAGGCTTTGCTGGAGTACGATCGACGGCGCATCATCAAAGAGACTCTGCTGGAGAAAATCGTCGCCACCAGTATCGCCAGCAACGATGCCGAGCTTCTGCTGCGCGCGATCAGCGATCAGCCCCCCGATCTGACGCGAGTCGAATCCGAAGGGGTCACCGATCAGACCGGTATCACCGTTCAACTTTGGTCGGCGCTTTTGGATCGTAACGTATCCGAGGTGCAGCGCATCTGGCCGACGTTCTTGTCCGCCGTCAGTCGACAGACATTGCTGTACGTACCTCTGACACGTGGCGGAGACCCACGCAAAATCACGGCTGCGCGTTGCTTGCAACAGACTTTTCGCGAATTGTTACGCCGACTGCCGAGGCTAGGGCTGCTGCGTGAGACTTGCCAGCTCATTCAGTCGGCGCGTGCGATGGAGCGTGACCACCCGTTGGGTGCCGGTGCCGTGACCGAGTTCGACCGCCTGTTTGAGGTTGGTTACAAGGCAGTTGTCGAAGCGGTCATCGAGTCGTCGGTGCATTGGCCGGGCCGCGAAGATGAATCGGCCGACGCCTACTTGATCGAGTGCTTGCAACAAGTCACCGAGGCCCTGCTCAGCGAATGGTTGTCCCACAGTCGCACGCTACGCCTCTCGGTGCTGGAAAAAGTTTCCAACGAAAAAGATTTTGAAGAGCTACTGCAGTTCGTTAATCGTTACGGGCACGACCTGTTCACGCAGCGATTTTTCAACCTTGGCAATTTACGCGCGATTTTGCACCAAGGAGTCGATGTTTGGTTGGATCGATTGGCCAACGACGAAAAATCGGCCAGCGATATGTCGATTGTCGCCGATTTGGATGGTGTGCTGCCACGCGCCGAGGCGAAAAAACACCTCGGACTGGTGATCGAGGCGGTTGTTGAAAACTTTGCTGAGTACCGCGACTACAACGCCACCACAACGCAGTCTGACCGTGGCGAGTTGGTCTATATGCTGCTCGACTTCTTACGTGCCAAGGTCGGTTACGAACGCGTGCATTGGAATTTGCGCCCGGTGATGATGGCACATGAGGTCCTGGTGCGGCGTGGGCACGACGGTGCCGCCGAATTGTGGCGACGTGCCATGGCAGACCGCACCGCCGAGACTGCTGATCAACACGTCCGCCGCTTACTGCAACTGCAAAAGAAGTACGGCATGCGACTCCCTACGGTGGCCGATCGATTGGCAGAACGCTTCATTCGACCGCTGGCCATCGATCGGATTCGCGCGCTGGTCAAGCCGGCGGCGCAGCAGGCCCGAGCTGATTCCGAATCGCTCGCGTTTGAACAATTGGAACTGGAAGCGGGTCAGCTCGCTCAGGAACCGACCGGGGCCGGTCTCGATCTGCCAGACTGGCTAGTCGCTCTGGAAGACGAAGTTGATCGTGCCTGCTCGCCACACCGCGCCGACCCGTTCTTGCACGCGGTCGAACGCCTGGATTGGGTCCACCTCAGTTGGCAAGAAATTCAAGCTCAGTTGTCCAACTGGGAAGTACGTTTCTTGGACGATAAGAGTTGAAATCGGTGCCACTGCGGCCTTCCACCTCTCCACCCGCAAGGCTCTGATTACACACATCGCGCCGTGGGGGAGAGGTCGTCGCCCCAGCGACGGATGAGGGGAACTGTTGCCTTTCACTCCGTGAAAGAGCACTGTCGGGGGATCGCCACACCAATTCGGAGACCAAGCAAAACACAATTTCGCGGAGCGAAACGCGGCTATAGGCAGAGAGTAGTTCAGTTGAATTCGGCGCGAATCGGTTTTTTAACCCTCCACTTTCACATCTCTACTTTCTCACCGGCCCTCACCCCCGCCCCTCTCCCCGAATGCGCCAAGAATGAATTCACAGATTATTGCGTGGAGAGGGGAGAATGCAGACGAATCGGCAACTCGGCGTGAGGCCGTGCAGCGGTGGAACCCCGAGTTAGCGGTTCAAATAACATTCACCTCTCCACCCGCAAGGCTCTGATTACACACATCGCGCCGTGGGGGAGAGGTCGACGCCCCAGCGACAGGTGAGGGCCAGACAGAGAGTAGAGCGGGAGAACAGTAGAGAGTAGAGCAGTTGAATTCGGCAAGATTCGCCAATCAAACAATCGGCAACACAGTAGCAAGTGACGATTGGAGTCGATGCAGTTCGTTCCGCACACTTCCCGCGTCACTGCCGTCCGCCAGCAATGTGAGTATCGGTTGGCCGGCCTGAATGGTTGTACCTACCGCCGGAATATCGGCCACTGCCGGTTGCGACACAGTCAGGTTTTGTTCCAGAACCCAGCGTGCGGCGGCAGCTTCAAAGTTTCCATCGCGCTTGGCAAAGATGATCTTCTTGCCACCGCAGCATTCGTCCGATTGCCCGACCGGAGCCGGCAACGTACGAAAGCAACAGGCCGCTTCGTGCCAGTCGATCGACAACAATCGATGTGAGCGACGGACAGAAGTTCGTTGCGCGCTGGCCCGTTCCAGCACTTCAATCGAAGCCGAATAGCGTGGGTTGATCTCAATCGCAAAAACATCGCTATTCGTCAAAACAGCGTCCACACCAAACAGCCCGATCAATTGCAATTCTCGGCTGAGTTGCTGGCCAATCGCCTGAAAACGTCGAAAGACTGCTGGCGGAAGATATCTAGGTCCA
>Ga0163150_10006494_pt1 | contig 14264 bp, 19 predicted proteins | sample OliLakLV19P2IB_FD_148628 | JGI IMG/M metagenome (GOLD analysis project Ga0163150, IMG submission 148628) | Freshwater microbial mat bacterial communities from Lake Vanda, McMurdo Dry Valleys, Antarctica - Oligotrophic Lake LV.19.P2.IB | ecosystem: Environmental > Aquatic > Freshwater > Lake >...
CTGCTCCTGCACCTGCAGGTGCACCTGCTCCTGCTCCTGCACCTGCTCCCTGCTCCTGCACCTGCAGGTGCACCTGCTCCCTGCTCCTGCACCTGCTCCCTGCTCCTGCACCTGCAGGTGCACCTGCTCCCTGCTCCTGCACCTGCTCCTGCGCATAATGCCCATCTTACCCATAGCGCCCAGCTTGCCCATCTTACCTATCCTGCGCATAATACCTATCTTACCTATCTTACCTATCCTGCGCATAATGCCCATCTTACCCATAGCGCCCAGCTTGCCCATCTTCACAATGTTAATTTGGGTAAAATGGGCGATATGGGGGGTAGGGGTACTTTGGGGAACAAGGTCGGTAAGGTGGGAGCTAGCGCCCCCTTGATTTTTCTTTCAGGGTGGTATTACTAGTATATAAGGATACAGCACTCCCTTGATTTTTCTTTCAGGGTGGTATTACTAGTATATAAGGATACCGGGGGGTATGTCATTATGCGCTCCATGATTCTGTGCATGACACTCCCAAAAACTTAAGCGGCACCCCCACTATGAGCGAAGCATACAGCGCTCTTGACAAACTGTAGGTTTGGATATAATCCCTGTTTGATGTGACTGCTTTAATGGTTTTTCAAAAGGAGTGTCTTATTATGAACGCTGCACGGTTACTCAAGCTGGCGGATCATCTTGAATCAGGCAAACTTGGGCATAAGGTGTTCGACTTCGGGGTAGTTAATGCCACGCCTACTTATGCCGACAGCGCGGCATTAGTAGTTGGGTGTGGTACACACGGGTGCGCCATGGGAGAACTCCCCATTCTGTTTCCCCGATCTTGGGGTTGGATTAACGGTGATCCCGTGCTGAAGAAAACGCACGTTCACTGCACAACGTACTTGCGCATTAACCTGAATCGGCGAGTGGCAGGGTTTTTTGGAATTGCTGAGGTAGCGGCAGCATTGTTGTTTGTGGATCATCCTTATAGCGCTGCATGGAACAGGAAGCCCCTTTCCTGTAGGGTGGGGCGTAAGGCGGTGGCGGCTTCCCTGCGCCGGTTTGTTGAATGGCGGCGCAAGAATCCCCGGTCTAAGGAATACATGGATGTGTAGGGGTTCCCCACACACTTTCTTCTCGGTTTGAAACGTGGTTTTAAGGAGTATCTTATTATGAACGCTGCACGATTGCTTGATTTAGCGCTACACCTTGAGAGAGGTGTGCTTGGGCATGAGAAATTCTGCTTTACCACTTATAACGGTAACACGGAAGGGCGCTGTGGCACTATGGGGTGTGCCATCGGGGAGCTTCCCATCATCTTTCCCCTTGAGTGGGAGTGGCGGGAATTCACCCTGATTCCCGTGCCGTTGGCATACGCTGGTTTTCGACGGTATGAGGGCCATCAGCTTAATGAAGATGTGGGCACTTTCTTTGATATATCCGCAGAGGACGTGCGTGATTTGTTTCATTCCAATAATAAGCGCTGGTGGGTGGAAGGTGAATCATCCTTATCGGGTGGTGCTGACCGGATTGAGGTGGCTTTAAGCATCCGGCAGTACGTGGATGCTGTGGGGGAATACACGCGGGAGTACGGGGATATTATTGAGCGAGAGTACGGGGATATTATTGAGCGGGAGCAGAATGAACGCACTGAACTACTCTTGGGGGGCTTGGAAGATTTGCGGAAATGTATTGAAGCGCTGTCTTTAGTTGAGGATCAGTTGCGTGCTGGTGCGCTGAATGGGATAGAACCCCCCAACTACACCCTTGCGCGCAGGTTGGAGTTGAAGCAGCGGCAGCATGAGTTGTTGGAGTTGCTTGGAAAAGCAATACGCCCTCAGGCTCCGCTAAATCCGAGCGCACCGGGTTTGGCCGCGCAGCACGACTGGAACTTTGAAGAACCCCGCGCCGAGTAAGCGCATAATATAAAGCAAAGGCAAGGAAGCTAACTATGGTCACGCAAATCTCTGATATTGTTCCTGATGCTTGGCACCGGGACATTTTAACCCTCTTGGGTAAGCATAAGTGCCTGTACGTCACCAATACCGATGAGACGGGCCTGAACTACCATGATCGGGTGTTCGTGGCGCATAATAAAGAGGCGTTACGCAAGGTTTTGGAGCAATACCCTGACAAGGCTGATGCGCTGGAAAGCGTTTTGATGCAACCCGGCAGCACCCGGCTATCCAGTGATTCGGCCTATACCTTCATGTTGTCACAATTATGCGCAGATGGATTGAAGGTGTTTCGCCCCACGTTCGAGCAGTGTGAGATGATGAGCCGGGTGGACATCTCCCTGAAATCCAGTGAGTACACCCAACCCTTCAGTACACTGGTGATCGACTTCCCGAAGCAGTGGCAGGATAAGATGAAGGCGGTACGAAAGGATAACGTCGTGATTGCCGGGTCGATCCTGTATGCCAGTGATGTAGTGGTCATGTCACTGCTGTTTGACGCGATGAGGCAATCCGACGTGATGGACTTTGGGGTGCTCTACTCGTTCTCGCGCTGGGCGGATGAGTACATTGAAAAAACCCTGCACAAAGGGTTTTTAGAGCGCACCAACGAAGTCACGCAGATAGACAATGATTCACCGTGGATGCAGGGCGTCATTGAACACCGGCTTGCCCTTAATTTCGGGCTGCTGCTGAGTAACCATGAGTGTATGGTTGCATACTTTAATGAAAAGCACGCCAAGAAGTCCATCAAGGCTCTGGGCAAGGGTGGGCCGGAGCGTGAGCGTGCTGAACGATTGCTTGGTAATGCCGGAATGCACATCACCTTGAAGGATCAGGCCGTCACGGTGAGCAGGCAGTTCCCCGCTGAGGCTCACGGGGGCACACACAGTTCCCCTACCCCACACTGGCGGCGGGGGCATTGGCGAGTGCTTACGCCGGGAGAGGGGCGGCGCTGGAAACAGGCTAAGCGCGTGCTGGTGGCCCCCGTGCTGGTTATGGGGCGTATGGTTATAGATGAAGCCCCGAACACTGTGGCCTACAAGCTGCGGTCTGCTAAGGCGCAGAATCAGCCGGGTGTTTGAAGTCATTTACTCTAACCGTGGTTATCGACCACAAAGGATTTGCCGTGAAGAAGAAAGACATTAAGAAGAATCAGTTGCCTGAGACGATTTACGCGCAGGTGTATGCTGTGAATTCTGAGCACCCATACGTTTCCACTTCCATGAGCGCCATGGAAGCCGTCGAGAACGCCGCAGAGGAAGAAACAAATGGCTGTGTCGGTGTCTATGAACTCGTAAAGGTCGTCAGGTTCAGCATTGAAAAGAAGGTCATCGAAAGCGCTAAATAACCGGGTGCGTGCCCGGAGAACTTTTCAGGACTGCAAAGCATAAGCGGGGCGACTTGACGCAAGTGTGGAATCGGATTTTGAGCAAGGAAACTTAACCGCCCAAACGGGCAAGGATGAGCGGAAATGGCACGGGACATCACTACGATCGCACTGGCAGCGGTGTTAGGCATTGGATCGCAATCACGCATTAAGGACAGGAATCGGATGGCGTTTCATATCACTCGATCAGACACAATTTCAACGAATCGCGGTGGGCAGATGCAACGACACGGGGTCAAGAAACTACGGAACCGCAAACCAAAACGGTGACTCCGGCGTGTTAGTGCGCTAAATAACCGGGTGCGTGCCCGGCCCGGCGGCGAAAGTCGCCGCCGGGGTTTGAATGAGACTTTTGAATTGAGTGGGAACCACTATGAATACACTGACCGACTTTAGTTCGACGCTTGTTATCACGACTTGTGGCTCTTGTGGCATACGCTTTGCGATACCCTCAGATTACGAAAAGATGTTGAGAGACACACACAGGCAATTTCATTGCCCTGCTGGTCATATTCTTTTTTTTCAAGGTGAAACCGCAGAATCGAAACTACGCAGGCAGTTCGCCGCCGAGCAGGAGATAAGCAAACGAAATCAACAGCGAGCAGAACAAGTCGCCCGCCAACTTTCCGCCGCGCGTGGTTTGCACACGCGGTTTCGGAATCGAATTAAGAATGGGGTCTGCCCGTGCTGCAAACGATCGTTTGCGAACTTGTGCAAACACATGAAACACCAGCACCCGGGCTATGGCGACAAGGTTTGACCGAGACAATTTTTTGAAAGTGACTCTGATGAAAGTTGAAGAAACGATGGCGGCGGCGGCGGCGGCGGCTGTGGCGGCAGCAAAAGATGCGGTGTCGCGAGCGCATGATTCAGCGAAAGCTATGAAGGCGTGGTCGCTGGCAACTAAAGAAAATGAAGCAAGGTTAGCGGCGGAAGCAATGCGGGCAGTAGTGATAGCGGATTCGGCGTGGGCAACGGCGGTACAGCTAGCGATTGAGTCGAGGTGCGCGAGTCATGAGGTGATGCTTTTGTGGCTCCAAGTCGGCGACAAGAGTTGAACGAGGGCCCCGGTGCGAAGCATAAGCGGGGCGACCTGACGGAAGTATGGAATCGGATTTTGAGCAAGGAAACTTAACCGCCCAAACGGGCAAGGATGAACGGAAATGAGTGACAGAGCCGGAAATAGACCGCCGCTGTTCAGGATGATTCAGGAAAATCGCGAAAAGGCAGAGGATTTATTGCGAGTATCGAAGCACGTTCAAGATTTGTTGTCCGGGGTAAAGGGCGAGGCACTTAACAGTTCCGCACAAGTGGGAGCAAACCCGGAATTGTCGCCCGTCGAAACTCTCGCCGTAACAGAACAAACGATGCACGAGATGCGAGACGTTTTGTTACAGATTCGCACTGCCTTAGTTGGCGACATTGGCGCGTTAGTACACACATAACCGGGCGCGTGCCCGGCCCCCGGCGGCGGCGATCTTATCACCGTCGTCGCCGGGGAACTTTTAAGGAGAACGAATATGACAGATTTCAAGTTGCCAATTCAGGTGCTGCACAATGGGGAGTGGCTCGATGCGACCGTGGTGCATTTTTTCAGTAGCACGCGGGCCGTGGTGGTGTCCGATCCCTTCGATGAACTTGCGGTGACGTTCGACCATCGCAACGGCGGCATCCGCAACACCCCGCCCGCGCTGGTACTGGTGGCGTTCGACCGGGAGAGCGTGCCGAAGGGGGCGTTGTGGAGAATTATGAACGATAGTGAGAGTTGGTTTGAATTTTCTTGTTACGAACTGGAAAGCGTTTTTCGGAACGAATTTGAATACACATATCTAAAACTGCTAAATGAGTTTGAACATTCCACCGACGGCGGCGCGACGTGGCATCGGGCAGGTAGGGTGGCGTGATGAAGAAATCAAACAAATTTAACATCACAGAAGTAAACGATCTGCCTCGGTAGTTAATTTCAACTACCGATGTTTAACTTTTTTTTAAGGAGAACGAACGTGACAGATTTTTTTAAGCCGGTGCAGGTGCGTTGCAGCGGGCGTTGGTTCGATGCGACGGTGATACATCTTTTTACTAGCGAACGAGCCGTAGTGGTATGCGGTCTTGCGTTCGCGGAGGTTGCGGTGACGTTCGACCATCTCAACTGCGACATCCGCAACACCCCGCAACCGATACCTAAACAAGGCGTGATGATGAGAGCAGCAGATTTTACGAAGCCGATTCAAGTGCTACACAAAGGGTATTGGCATGATGCAACCGTGGTGCATGTTTTCGCTGATGGAGCGGCTTTGGTATTTTGTCTGAAGGCATACGGCGAGGGCATTCGTCGATTTAATGCGAACGAAACCGACATCCGCAACACCCCGCCCGCCGCGCTCAAGCCCCCTGAAACTGAGGGGGTTAAGTATTCGCCGACCAACACCCCAACCGCCTTAATAAAGGTGGCGTTCACACGCCTCTCAATACCGAAGGGGGCGTTATGGCGATTGATTGCCAAAGCGCGTGACAGTGAAACGAGTTGGCTCCCAATTCGCCGCTATGGGCTGACCACCGTAGATGTAGGCGGATTCACAGTTGACTACTCAAATTTACTTGAGCATTGGGAGTACAGCATTGAAGCGGCAGAAAACAAAGGCAATGACGACCCGACGTGGCATAGTGCAGGAAGAAGGTTTGCGTAATGAAGAAGTCAAACAAATTCAACATCACGCCAGCGCAAGAACGGTTTTTGAGAGCGTGCCTTCTCTTTCCGCAGAGGGCGGTCGATAGCTACAGGCCAGCACAAATACTGTGCCTTAAACAGTTTTTGACCGATGGGAAGGGATATTACGGTTCAAATAGATTCACAATCACAGAGTCGGGCCGCGAATTGCTTTCAAGAATCGACAACCACGACAATTTACAACCCGGCTGTGGTGCCGAGTGAAACGGCCTAAATGCGACTGCCCGATTTATTGTCGGTATTGTCTGCGGAAGCGCAGTCTCGATTCTGTAGGGCACTACTGTAAAACACACAACTGCCAGTGGCGTCACGGGTACAATGGGTGTTACGCGAAAAACAAAACTGCACGCCGTATCAAACAATTAAAAGGAATAACCCATGCTGCCGATGGAGTGCGAGTGTATGGAGTGGGGCGTTGAGCATCTAACTGATGTGTTTCTAGGCAACGGACACCATTTGAAGTGTGAGCATTTCAGGCCAAACGTCGGCGCTCTAAAACTGTTGCGTGAGTTGCTTGCAGGAATCGACCATTGGGCAGATCGACGTGGGGGCGTGCCTGAAGAATTGTGGGAAGCCTATAAGCAAGCCTACTTTATTTGCCGAAGTGCGTTTCCACCGGAATCAAAACAGAGGCACTAAATCATGCAAATTCCACTGCCAGTGATGAAAGAAATAAAGCTGCCGCACATGCGCTGTGATGTTGATTGCGGTGGGTGCTGTGGGTTCGTGCTGACAACCAAGACAGAGCACGACCGCGTGCGGGCGCATATTGAGGAAAAGAAGATCGTGCCCGTGAAGCAGGGCTATCGCTGTCCTTTCTATCAGGAAGGGACTTGTGCTATTTATGAAGTCAGGCCGTTTGCCTGCCGCCTGTTCGGGCACTCACCAAGAATGGTGTGTGAGCGGATGTATAACGTCAACATACCATTAAAACGAGAAGAAAAGCTGTGGGCAGAGTATGGTAAGACGGGTGCGTGTGATGAGACGCTCCACACCTTTGCTTACGATGACCATGACGCCGCATCATATTTACGGCAGTACCTTCAGCGCGAGAAAGCAAGACAAAATGAACGACCTTGAAATCTACAGCGTGCCCTTGAATGACCCCTCTCTTGTGGGGCTGGACTTCATTTCACCACTTGAAGAAACAACGGAAGAACGCCTACAGCGCCGGATGGATTCCGTTTCCAAAAGGCTCGATACGCCTCATCGAAATTATGCGCGGGACGAGATGGTTTGGGCACGTTACGCTTTGGCGATCTATCTGAAGCTCTCTGAAGTTACGGTTGAAAGGTTGAATTTATCTGATGAGAAAAAAACCATGTTTTTACAGGAGCACCGTGCCATTACTGAGGGGTATTTGCTTGGGGATTATGACGGGTGGTTGTATGAGGCTGACAGGGTTATCAGGCAACGCATTGAGGCTTTACTGAAAGGAGAATCGCATGTTGGTTTTAACCCGCCGCACCGATGAGTCCATTATGATTGGTTCGAGTGACGGGGACATTGAAATTGTTGTGGTCGCTGTTGATGGGGGTAAGGTTCGGATTGGCATTAACGCACCAAAGGGTCTGCCTATCTACCGCTTTGAAGTGTGGGAATCCATAAGAAATGCAAGATTAAACAATGAAACGCAAACGGCGAATAAGGCTGCATCCGGGGATACCGTTGACTCAGCGCCCCCTGCCGTCTGAAATCATCCGCTTTCTTTCAAAAGTAAAAGTGAATGTGGAAACCGGCTGCTGGTTTTGGAAAGCCTACAAAGACAAAAAGGGATACGGGCAATTTTGGTATCAGGGTAAAATGGTTTGGGCGCATCGTTGGTCGATCCAAGCCTTCACCGGCCCGTTGGAGTATGGCATGGAAGCCCATCATCTGTGTAAAAATCCCTGTTGTGTGAATCCCGACCACATGCAGCCTGAAACGAAAGCCGCCAACTCATTTAACAGCACCAGCTTCAAAGCAAAGGAGTGCCCTTTTTGAATAGTGTGAAAAGAATCCCCTGCGGAGAGCTTGGCAGGCTGTCGCCAAGAGCACTGTTCACTTTGATTTTAAGTCTTGATCGACGAATGGGGCGTCCCGCGTCAAAGGCTATTGAGAAGTGGATAGAGCACCATTGGCTTGACCCCCGGATACTGCCCGCCGATGCAATCATTCCTCTGGACGATGAGGGCATAGAGGAAATCATGGCTAGGCTTATTACTGTTTGGGATGAGCATTATGCGCAGTGGTTTTCCGAGAAGCCTTCAGCAATAAAGAAGCGTAGGCGGCTAAGTTGATGCGAACTTTTCGCATCATAAGGGTGCTGCACGCAAAAAAGGCGGGCTTGCTCATCTATCTGCCCATCAGAATGAAAGTGGTTATCGTGCGCTCGTACATAAAATCCAGATGCCGCTACATCCGCATTCAATCAACCCTCACGGGTGAGTGTTACACTATTTTGGGCGTTGATCGGGAAGCGTTGAAAGAGATAACCCATGAGCCAAAAGGATTCTTCCCAAATGAATAAGCAACTTGCAATTATTGATGCTAACGCGGTACTTTACCGAGCGTTTTATTCACGTTCACCGGAACTTACATCTCCATCGGGCGAGCCGACCAAAGTAGTCAATGAGTTTTTCCAACTGCTGTTCAGATTGCTGGATGCCAATTTGGATTATGTGGCCGTGGCTTTCGATGCTCCCCGTGAGACGTTATTTCGCACCAAGTTATTCCCGGCCTACAAGGGGCAGCGCCCGCCAAAACCAAAAGGCTTCGGACGCCAGCGCAAGCGCGTAAAAGAACTGCTGCGCATAATGCAAGTTCCCACCTTAATGCAGCCGGGGTACGAAGCCGACGATCTGATTGCCACTCTGGTTAAGAACGTGGTGTGGAGCGATCTCGAAATCACCATAGTCAGCAATGATAAAGATTTATACACACTCGCGGGCTACCCAATGGTCAGAGTGTTGAGCCTGCAAACCAACAGCGTGCTTTCCAAAGAATTTCTCGAACGAAAGTATGGGATCGAGTTATCGCAACTTACGGATTACTTCAGCATGGTGGGGGATACTGCGGATAACGTAAAAGGTGCTCTTGGCATCGGAGAAAAGGGTGCGGTTGCGCTACTCACTAAATTCAAAACAGCCAACCGTGCTCTACTGTGCAAATCACTGCTTTCTGACGTGGAGCGTATTGGTTTGTTGTCACCCGCTTTCAAACTGGCAAGGCAGTTAATTCCCTTGCGCTATGACGCCCCGATCTCCTGCGTGCGGCAGACGTACAGCGTGAAAAACATTAAGCTGCACCGCGCGGCGGGACTGTTTAAGGAACTTGGCTTCAAGCGGTGGGCGAATTTTGGCAAAGGTTTTTAATATGTGCATTACAAAGCTGCCGAAGCGTTGGGTGAAGGTACTCAACCCAAGCTATAACCCGGAACAAACCACAAAGTTTTTCATTAAGAGCTACAGCACCAATGAAAAATTCGTCTATGGTTTTGTGGGGCGATATAATAGTAGCATACACAAAGGCGGGGACGGTCAGCCAAGTTATGTGAACTGGCTTCTGGATGTTCATGTAATCCGACCTCTGAAGTACAGCCTTGATGGAAACACGGGATGGCTGCACGGGCTTTGCATTCATCCAAAAAATGTAGTGCGTGTCGGCCCGCTGCTTAATCCCTTCGTGGCGCTCGATCTGGATGCTTTTGAAAAGGTGGAAATCACCGTTCCCACCGACCGCCCTTATTGTGGGGTTGCCGGATATATGAATCGGTATTGGGTGCCCGATTTCAAAAACATCATCCCGGCAACTCCCGTGAAAGAGATTTCCGGCGGGCTTCGGCGCTAAATCTGTAAGCCCGCCGATTTCCATTATTTTTCATTCTGCGCTTGACTGCATCTCCATGCCCGGTATTGTTTAGACCAATAAGGCACTAAGAGATGGCGCGTTTGCCACCCTCAAGGTCAATTCGGATTTGGTAACAAGTCCAGTGTTCGGTGCAATGCTGAATACTTTTGATCTATGACCACCAGCTTAATGCTGTGGCTACCTGCCCAAAAGTTCCTAACTTTTTTGGAAAGGTTGGCAGATGCCAAACACATTCTCGATCAACGATGTAATTCCGCAGATGCTTGCACAAGGCGTTCTGGCGCTTCGCGAATATTGCCCCATCCCCATGCTCGCCAATCGCGACTATGGTATTGATGCTGCACAAAAGGGAGCGACGATTCAGGTGCCGATTCCCAGCGCCATGACTGCCGCTGATGTCGTGCCCTCAAATACGCCCCCCGTGCCGAGCAGCGCCGCACCCACGTCTGTCAGCATTACTCTGGACAACTGGAAATACGTCGATTTCCACTTAACGGATAAGCAACAGATGGAAGTCTCAACGGGCGTGCTCCCGATGCAGGCGGCAGAAGCCATTAAATCGCTCGCCAATGCAATCAATACTCAAGTGCTGAGCAACTACAAAGCCTTTTTCGGGTACACCGGCACGGCGGGCACCACGCCTTTCGGTACGGGTGTCGAAATTCTCTCTGGCACTGGTGCTCGCACGAATTTGAACAAGCAGCTTGCCCCCATGTCAGATCGGCGGATGTTGCTGAACCCCGATGCCGAAGGAATGGCGATGGGGCTGCGGAACTTCCAAGACGTGAACTTTGGTGTGTCAGTTGACGACATTATGAAGGGCCGCTTGGCCGAGAAATTTGGCTTCTCATGGTGGATGTCGCAGTTGATGCCCACCCACACGGCGGGCACGATCACCACGGGGCTAATCGCCAAAGCAGCTACGGCGCAAGCCGTGGGGCTGAAAGCTATCGCCTGCACGACTGCGGCAAGCACAGGTGCGTGTGCTTTGGTGGAAGGTGACATCATCACCTTTGCCGGGCACACCCAGACCTACGCACTGACCGCTGCTGCAACGCAGGCTGCGGCAGCTACGGCAGTGACACTGAATATCTATCCGGGGCTGAAAACGGCTCTGGTTGGCTCTGAAGCGATTACGGTGAAGGCTTCCCATGTGGTCAACATGGCCTTCCACCGTGATGCCTTCGTGTTTGCCTCACGCCCGTTGGAGCAGACGGGGCGAGGGCTTGGCCCGATTGTTGAATCAATCACCGATCCTGAATCAGGTATGTCGCTTCGTTTGCAAGTCAGCCGCCAGCACATGCAGACGGTTTGGACTTGGGATGCCCTTTGGGGCAGCAAGGTTGTTCGCCCCGAACTTGGCACCCGGCTTGCCGGTTAATCCCACGGGCGTAAGCACGTTTTACTTCGGCTTCGTTTTGCCACACCATGACGTGCGTGGGTTAATAGCCCACGCACGTTATGTCTTTTTATAAAGGAGCGCAGAATTGTGACCGATGTATGGAACAAGGTTGTTGAAAAACTCCACCTTCCAAGATTTCTGGACTACGCGCGCTACACAGTGCTTTCTGTTTTGCTGGTGTTCACCATGACGGGGTGCCAGTTTCTTTATAAGCCCAAAGCGCCCGATCCCCTTGACCCGAAAGTGCTCATTACACGGGAGTTTTTAGACGCTCGCGTAATAGAGTTTGAAGCCAAAGCCCGCGCATCTTACAAAGTGATCGAAGTTCAGGAAAATATGATCCAACAGATGACGGCGGGGCTTACGCAGCTAATTGCCACGGTGCCGGGGCCGTGGGGGGTTGTGCTTACCAGTATTCTTGGGATCAGTGCTGTAGGATTAGGTGTCACTACGGTTGGCGTCAAGGCTGATAACAGCCGCAAGAATCGCGTCATTAAAGACTTGAAGGATGTGGTTGGTGGTGGGGTTGGTACTATTCATAAGAGCCGAAGCATTAAAGCCGTGAAGGATAGGTAATGCCCATCGATCAACGGTTGCCCGGCGTCAACATCGAAGATGGAAAACTATCACAGCTTTCCGTTGAGCAGGGGCCGTTGGACGTGCGCCTATTCAATGCCCGCGCAGATGGCATAACGGATGACACAAGCGCCGTGCAGGCGTGGATTAACGCGCTGGTTGAAGCAAAGTCGGTTGGGTTTTTACCCGCTGGCACGATACTGATTTCTCAAACATTGGTTATTCCACAGACCACGGCAGTTCATTTAATTGGGCAGCAGCGATCTTTGCTTGAGCCGGATACGCCGTATGGGTGGAACACGGCTAATGGCCCCACAGCTTTAATTTGGGTTGGTGCAAATGGTGGAACAATGTTTTCCGCCGCACGCTTGCACAATCTGGTGGTTGAGAATTGCAGCATTCAGGGTTCTAAAATCTCACACCTTCACCGGGGCTTTGACGGCGCAACAACTGCTGCTGGAAACGTCCTAACCCTTAGCTTTCCACCGATCAGTTCATTGGTTAATTATGCGGGTGGAACGCTCACTATCTATGGTGGAACAAATGCCGGGACGTACACGGTGGCGTCCTACACAACCACCAGCGTTACCATCACTGGTACTTTTGGATTTACACTGACGGGGCAACAGTGGACGCTTTCTCCCACTGCGGGAAACATCAGCCGCGCAGGAAAGCTATTCCATTTTACGGAAACGGTCGGGTACAACAACACAGCACTTCACTTTAAGCGCGTCTCGTTTTTCAACTATGACATTGGGGTGCAGTGCTCCACGGGCGCAGCGGATACGGGCACGGACAACATTCTGTTTGAGGATGTGGCGTTTACTAGCGATGGAAGATCGGACACCGACCTCTCCATCGGCGTTAAAACAATGTCGGTGCAGAATCACCCTTTGTTCTTTAAGCGCATCGGCCTCAACGGGACGAACACACAATTGTTGGATGTTTTTCATGGTGGGGACATCTATATGGAGCAATGCGCGGGCACTCCATACGGGCGCAGTGTGTTTGTTGATTTTCGTGGGGGTGGCCCATTCGCGGGTACGATTTCAATGCGTGACATCACGCTTGAAAGCAACAACGGCTACCCCATTGTTTTGAAGCTGAATCCCACGGACGGCCCTGTGTGGGCATCACTGCATAATTTAGCGCAGGGGGCCAGCAACGGCAACAATCCCACTAACCCAAGTCCCGGCGTTTTGATTGTGGGGGCGAATGCCAATCTCAGCATTTATGATTCCATTATCAATCAAACTGATTTAGCGCGTGTTACCGGGTCAGCCGCAACCCCCGCCTGCATACGTTTCAATAACTGTGGTTTACCCGTCAACCCCGAACTTGGAATTGTGCTGGCAAACGCTTACTCGAATTACGAATTCGAGGATTGCAAAATCAACGTAACCAATGGAGCGCTCATCGCGGGGAGCAGCCGCGTAGGGCGGCTTCCCGGTGGGTTACGTTGGCTGTTCCATGAGATCGGTACGGGCGCAACAACAGTCACGAAAGACATCACTGGACTAAATCCGTTAAATTACGATGCAGGATTTCACACGAATGCCAATAACAGCCTTCTTGGACAGGGTGTGGACATCGTGGGGCGGGGTGCTTTAGCCGATAGCACTACTTTTCAGAAATACACACCGCCGTACACGTTGTCGTTTTGGCTGAAAGGCGTGGCTACGGTTCCAACCAACAGTGCCGTGATTGCGCTATCGGACTCAACGGGTGGGTTTGCAAATCCGCCGTGGCTGCAAGTTAGATTGAATACAGCGGGTGCTCAACAGAATTACGTCACACTCACATACAACACAACATCTTCCACACCCTATGATTGTGGGGCTGATCTTCAAACGACGCCGCATTTCATCTGTGTCGTGGTGGAGAGTGGAACATCCGCGAAGATTTATGTGGATGGTGTTCTCGCGGGTACGGCAGCGCCCGCTTCCGCGTACACATTGCCCGTATCAGGGATAAGTGAATACCTTAATTTTGGAGATCATTGGTTTTTGCCGAGCACAGACGCGGCAAGTTGCCACTTGTGGGATTTGCGCTATTTAAGAAAAGCCTTGACCATTGATGAGATTCAGTTGCTTCGGCGTGATCCCCGTTATGTGGGTGTAGCAGCAGCCGCAGCAGCCCAGAATTATATTGATCTTACTGAAGTCGCTGCGTTGCCCCCTGCTGCAAATCAGTTTGTATATTTCACTTCATCAACAACTATTGCCACCAGCAATATCACAGTAGCAGGCCGGGCGCTTATTGATGACGTTGACGCTGCTGCGCAGCGTACCACGCTTGGGCTTGCCATCGGCACGAACGTGCAAGCGTTTGACGCGGAGCTTGCCGCGCTCGCTGGCTTGACCAGCGCCGCCGACGCTCTTCCGT
>Ga0163150_10006495_pt1 | contig 14263 bp, 25 predicted proteins | sample OliLakLV19P2IB_FD_148628 | JGI IMG/M metagenome (GOLD analysis project Ga0163150, IMG submission 148628) | Freshwater microbial mat bacterial communities from Lake Vanda, McMurdo Dry Valleys, Antarctica - Oligotrophic Lake LV.19.P2.IB | ecosystem: Environmental > Aquatic > Freshwater > Lake >...
GTGGGGGTCGGGACACACGCAAGCGGGGTGTCGGATTGAGCTTGGCGGCATATTCGCGTCCAGCTCCCCCACCCCTCCGATTTTGACGGGCTCGGGAGGTGACGTTCAGATAGCCAGCTTAGGTTCAACGTGGGCCGCTGCTGTTTTCAACTCGCCGAAAAACACTGGGGTTATTTTAGCGTGACAGAGGTGAGAGAAAGCCCAAGCGGCGCAATCGAGACCATCACCGGCGGCGTGAGCCCAGCGCCGACAAACCCAGGCGAAAACAACAGAGTGGCTTTCGCGTCGGCGGGAACGCTCCGCTATTCGGCGTATGTGCAGATTCCGCTGGTCGGCGGTGAACTGCAGGTGGGTACGTCGTCGTTTGAGCCGGCTGCAGTCAGACTCGCCTCGGAGTTGAATGTCGAGCTGATAACAGACGACGGCGCGCAGCTGTTGCTGGAGCTGGATGAAGCGAGAGTGACCGGTGATGCGGACGGAGCGGCGCCGACGACTCGATGGTTTGGTGACGGCGCCGACGCGGTCATTGAATCCACGCTTGACGGCAATCAAGCAGTGTACTGGCGCAGCTCCGCTGGAGTGGTGTCGGTCGGCGTGTTCGGCGTGCCGGACGTCGTCCGGCAAAGCAGCACAACGCTAATAGACCTGTGCGAGGCCCTGAAAAACTACGGCTGGCTGACGGATGGCTCGAACGTCATCACCGGATTGACGAATGGCGAGTTTCTGAAGTTGAGCGGCACGCAGATCGTTTCGGCGGCGGTGGGCGGTCCAGCACGTTCGTTTATCGATTTTTCGTCAACAATCTATGACTTTGACAATTCGACGTTTGCGGACGGTGAGTTTTTGCAGTTGAGCGGGGGAAACGTGACGGGCAATTCTCAAGTGTTCACATTCGGGGGCCCCCAAAGCGTCACGGGCTCGCGGTCTGGGGGGGCGGCGCTGACAAACCTGCTCGTCGAACTCGCAAGCATTGGTCTCATCATTAACAACACAACGGCTTAACAATGACAGATTCAGACTTGCCAACGAACCCCGAACACGCGCCGGCGATTACGCTGGAAATGATTTGGGGCAAGCTGACCCGGCTCGAAACAAACATCGATCTCGTCTATGAGCACGTGGCGCTGGCTGTTGTGCAGATGCGTGAAACAACGATCTATGAGGATGTGCTGGACCTCAAACAACGCGTGCAACATCTGGAACTCTGCGCTCAGCGCAACGGTGTGGAGCTGTAACCGGTGGATTCGCCCGTACCGATTCCACGCCGTCAACGCACGGGTTTTTCCGGCTCGATGCGGGCCACGATTGACCCGTCCAAAGTGCCGGCGGCCGTAGCGCAACTGTGGGGCGACCGGCAGAATCAAGAGGAACTGAACGAGGCGTACGCCCAGCGGCTCGCGCGGGTCGAGCGAAAGATTAAAATGTTCGGCGATGACAGAACGAGAGTGATTGCTTGGGGCGCGGCGATCAGCGTGCTGTGGGCCGTTGCAACGTTCGTGTTAGTGTGGCTGAAGTGAGCTTATGAAAATACACATTTGCACGCCGACCTACGGCAACAGTTTTGCGAAGAACTACGTCGTCAGTCTCGCGCAAACGCTGCTGTGGGCCCCCGGTGCCGGCGCCACAGTGACGTTCAGCTGCTTCGAAAATTCGTTTCTTCCCTACGGCCGAGACGTGCTTACGAACGCAATGATCAAAGGCGACGCGGAAGTGTGCTTCTTCATTGACTCCGACGTCGGGTGGACGACAGCGGACCTCGAGCACGCATTGAGCGCGCCACTGTCCGTCGAGATGCTGAGTGGCCTGTATCCGCGGAAGGAGCCGCCTTACACGCCGCCCGTCCAGCTGATGCCGAAGCGAGTGGGCGGCCTGGAGCAGCTGGCATCATGCGGGGCAGGCTGGCTCATGTTGCGCCGCTCAGCACTGGCGCGGCTCGCGGATCATACTGTTGAGGATCGGCTGTGTGGACCACCGGGCGATCGGATGCTTGCGCTGTGGACGCCCGAATTCTTGCCGGGCGTCGGAACCCTATCCGAGGACGTGAGCTTCTGCCGGTTGTTCCGGGCAGCGGGCGGCGAGATATGGGCGGACCCCCGCATCCAATTGACGCACCAAGCAGTTACGCTCCTCGATTTGCGCGCCTTGCGCGGATCTCGGCCTGCTGCTGTGGCTGATTCGCCTGCCCCGCCTAAAGCGGCCGAGCCCAGCGTCAAGCGCAAAGCAGCGGCGAAACCGCGGCCCAAACGATGACTTGACGCGAGGCCGGGTCAAATGAGACCCTCTGGTGTAGTTTTTACCCACCCGAGGATTTTCATGTCGAATCTTGCCGAAGTCTCCAAGTCCGAACTCGCCCAAAAGTACCAGTCCGCGCTCAATAGGGCCCGGTCAATGAAGCGAGAAATGGCCAACGCGGCAAAAGTCGGCACCAATTCAATGCTGGTTGCAGGCGGCGGAGCCATCGCGGGCGCGCTGGCTGTGAAAATGGCCAAAATCCCGGGAACGGAAATCAAGACGGATGTCGCGCTCGGGACTGCGCTTGTTGCCGCTGCCGCCTTCGACCTGCTCGACGGGTTCGGCGACCAAGCTGCAGCTGTCGGATCCGGCATGTTAGCCGTCGCGGCCGCTCGATCAGTCCAGCAATACCTGGTCTCGACCGTTCTCCCGAAAAAATAGCACTTCGGCGGGAGCTTGCGGGCGCCATTTTGGTTGCCCGTAATCTGCACGCCTAAGAAAAAAGGCAAGAAAATGAACTATCTCGGAAATGACGATTTGTTGCTGACCGGCGACGAAGAGCTGAACGGTGATGAGATTTTGGGTGGCGACCAAATTCTTGGTGCAGATCTCGATGCTTACCTGGGCGTAGATAACATGCGTTCAAAGATGGCACTCGCGCGCAGAGTCGCGCTTGCTCGTTCGCTCGGCGGTAACGTCGTGCGCACGCAACAGGGCGGCGGGATGCAAGAACAAGTGCTTCCCATCCCGCGCACAAGCGTGTTGACGCTGCAGACTGTGACGATTCAGGCATTCCCTCAGCGTTTATTCCGAACGGAACGCTTCGTCGTAGCAAGTCAGATCGCCGCGTTTTTCGACTTGAACGATCTGTCAATCGGGCAGGACAGGATGTTTGTCTCGACCGGCGCCGTGCCGTGTTCGGTCTTTAGCGAAGTCGGCGTGGGCGTTCGCCTCCGCGGATTTACCGCTAATTTGGGCAACACCATCAGCGTAACGGTCACCAACAACACTGGTGTGACGCAGGTGTTCCAGGCCTCCATTATTGGGACGACCGTCGTCCAATAAGCGGCCAATGCGCTTCCTCGTCACCTTGGGAAGCGGCACGCTTGATGACCCTTGCGCGTTGGCCTGCCTCGCCCGAGGGCATCTCTTTTTTGTGTGTTTGGAAAACCTTGGGTTGTTGCGCAAGGCGCGATCGCAGGGCAAGCCGTATCCGAAGCTTTACCAGAGCGGTGTCAGGTACAAGCTGGAGCCCTATCGCAAGCGATACCAGGAACTAGCAACGATTCCTCGGGTGCTGGCGCGCGGCTGGGGTGACTGCAAGCACCTGGTAGCGTGGCGCATCGCGGAAGAATGGGAGAGATTGCTGCCCCCGGACAAGGGGCCACCGCTGAACTTTTGGGCGCCGTCGGCGGGGCTACCAATGCCGCTGATCTATTGGCGCACGGACGAGACCGGCAAAACCCAAATCTTCCACGCAGAGCTGCGGCACCCGTCAGGCCGTCGCGAAGACCCCTCCCGATATTTAGGCATGTGAAAGGTAAACCAAGATGATTTCCCCCGTTTTGTTCGCCGGCGCGCTCGGTTTGTTGTTTTTGGCCGGGAGTGCGAAAGCTCGACCAGGGGCGACGCCTCTCCCGGTCCCCAAAGGCAAAGATCACACGGACGGCCTGCCTGGGCGGGTGCCGGACGCAAGCGCGCCCACTCCCCCGGCTGATCTGTTAGCTCGGATCGAAGCGGCGTATCAAAGCGCGGACCCTGCACAGCTGCGCGCCGTCGCTGAGCTGTGCCTTGCGGCGGGCTACAAAGATCAGGCGTTTGATCTGCGAGCGTTGGCGGCTGCCATCGAACAAGCTCAAGCAGCTGCGCAGGAGCGCAAGCGGCAGGGGCTGCCGCCTGTAGCTGCGGGTGTCGCAAAAACCATCCCAGGGCCCGGTGGCGGCAAAATCGTCGTGCTCCCCGACGTAAACATCGAAGCCAGAATCCCTCCTCGTGCACCAACAGACATGCGCACAATCAGCGCGCAGCGGTTGCTGGCGGGAAAAATGCAGCTGAACGTGCAGACGACGGTGAGAGGGTCGGAGAACAAGAAACTGGTCGCAGAGTATCAGCAGAACAACAATCTGAAGGCTGATGGCTTCTACGGCTACAACACTGCGCTTTCGTTGGCACAGCGATATGGCTACGTCCCCCCAAAGCCGCGGTATTGGTCGGCGACAAGCGCCGCCCGGGATAAAAAAGCTTGGCGAGATAGAATGTTAGCCTATGCCCAAGAGGACGGCGCGCGCCGGGATGAGTGGCAGCGGGCGGCGGTGGTATGATGACCGACTACGAAGCGCCGGCGCTGACGGAGCTGGGCCACCTCGGGCACGAGGAGGGTTCGACTGAACCGTTGACTGAACCGTCGACTGAACCGTCGACTGAACTGCAGCAACTGGTGGATGAGCCAAGCGACTACGAGCGCCGCTCTGACATGGACACCGACGTCCCGCCTCAGCTCCCGCCTCAGCTTCCAGAAGAGCTGCAAGTGGCGCCCGAGCTGCTCGCATTCGTCCCAGACCCTCGCGCAGCGTATGAAGCGGGGCCTATGGGCGCGCCAATTGACGCGCGGATGCCCGAGCACGCCTCGGCACATGCGGGGCAATGGGTCCAGCACGCTCCGCGCGACGCTGTGCAGTCGCACAGCGTCGACCATGTGGTCATCGGCCGCGACGCTGTGCAGGTGGTCGGCCATCAGGTGACAGTGCAGGCCGTCGAAGCTCAGCAAGTGGGCTACGCGGGCGCCAACGGGCCAATCAGCGGCCCACACCAAGCGGCGGAACCCGTGGGCTATTCTGGTGAGCAACGAGGCGACGATGGCTCGCTACCTCAGCGCGTGCCGCCACAACAGATCTATGAGGCGAAGCCTCTCCCCGATGGCAGGTCCCAGCTCGCAAAGCTGTTGCGCGATGTCGACGAAATCAAAAACCTGTTCGGGGCGGCGAATTTCGAGGCCATGAAGGAAGACGTGCTCGAGCAAACAAAAAGCGCGGTAGCAGCACAGCTGCGGGCGTTCGGCCTGGGGCACCTGGTGGAAAAAGATTCTGACGACAAGGAGCCCAAATGAGTTTTCTACGCAACATTTCGAGAGCAGCGAAACGCACCCTGAAAAGCAAACTGACAATGAGCGTGCTGGGCGGGGTAGCTATCGTTTTTCCCGTCGTGGGAGTGCCCGCGCTGGCCGCGGTCGCCATCGCCAATCAGACGCTCAACAATGTGGAGAAAATGAAGGGCGGGAAGGAACAGCTGATGAAAGCCTTCGCCCGAACGCGCGTGCTGGCCGCAAAGGGGCACGCCCCGGCCATCCGAGCCGTAAAAACGTTTGATTTGGTGATCGCGGCACGTCGCGCCGATCCGGTGGCGTTGGCAAAGCTGCAGAAGATAAAAGCGAATTTCATGACAGCTCAGCGCGTTCGGGCTGGGACTCGTCTTTTATCGAACGGTCGGATCGTGAGGCTCTAAATGTCGCGCAACGTCGTTGTACCGCGCAGAGCTTTTCCTCCGACGTACTACGGGGATCGACCGCCAATGCCAGGCGTGCCAAGCGTGCAGCAATTTGGCCAGATCAAAGTGTTGCCGCCTCCCTGGTCGGACGGCGAAGCGCGGGTAGTCCTAATGGGCGAACTGCCTGTCGCGAAAGTGGTGACTGCGTTTTTGCAGCTCAAAGACCCGAACACAATGAATCAGCGCTATCAAATGCTGTGGCGGTTAACGCTGGGCGCCGGCGGCGCGCAAACACAGCTTTTAATCGATGCGCTCGGGTCGCAGCAAATCAATGTGCCGGCGAGCCGGTTCACAATTGAGCTACTTTGCCGATCTGTCAGCTCAGCGGGTTTTACGGTGGTGAACCCGGTGACCGCGGTGGCCTTTATCGGCGAGTATCCAGTGTCGAGCGGAAGCGCGCGGTTAACCAGTTATTTCCGGGCTGTGGCGGCTGCAACAGTGACCGTGCCGGCTCCTGATGGTGCAGCGGGGTGGAGGCTCGACGGCCCGCGCGAAGCGGTGGGCGCAAGCCCCTTCAAAGCGCTGGTGGATGTGTTGTTGCGCGGCCCTTTGACAGCAAACCCGAATTCGTACACCGGGCTGGAATTGCTCAACACTCCGCGTTTGACTGCCGATTTCCTCCCGATGCCAGGCGGCACTCAGGATGTGCAAATCGTGAACGGGTCGGCGGATGACATTGAAGGCAAAGTAATTTGGGAGCTGGATCTATGAACTTACCGAACGGTTGGGAAAACGTGTTGAGTGTTGCGCTTGGCGCGCTGGTGACGGCGCTGGTTGGGGTCTTCCGGAAAAAGCGCAAGGCGCGCAAGAATCAATTATGAAAAGCAAAAACGTGCCGCCGTTGGCCCTGCCCCGTGTGGGATATGCAGCTGGGTCTCGCGCTCGGGGTAGCGGGATGAGCTCACTGATTGCGACAGCGCTCCAAGACGTGAGCAACTGGGTAGGCCACACCGAGGACGACGAGTGGGGCTCGCAAATGGTGGGCCAATACTGGAGAGCGCTCGGGCAAGCGTCGCCCGGAGCCAGCGTCGCATGGTCGGCGGCATACCTTGTGTCGCTTGTTAACTCGGTGTTGCCAGATGCATTGTCGAAAACAGGGGCTCATATCTACTACGTCAAAGAAGCCTTGAGCCGTCGACTGAGCAAGCGTCCCGGCTATTGGGCGTACGACGCTCGGGACGCGCCGCCTGTGCAGGCTGGCGACATCGTGGTCAAAAGTCGCGGCCAACGTCTGACGACTTGGGATGATGTTTTGGCAACGTCAAACTTTCGCGAAATGCACGGTAGTCTGGTTGTGGCGGTGGCCGGCAACCGCGCGAAAATCGTTGGCGGCAACGTGGACAACGCGGTGAGAGAAAGAGAAGTCGCGCTCGATAGTTCTGGGCGCTTGGCCGGGCCCGGGTGGGTGTCAGTGCTGAAATTGAGTGACGATATGGCCGCGCCGTCGAACGGTGTTTTTTTTTCCTCGCCGGCGCCGGGCTTGTCGCCTACGGCGCGCATCGCGCTCACCGGCGCGCGCGACGCAATTAACCTGGTGCTAGCCAATGGCGGCATTTAGCGGCGCTCGCCTAAAGCGCGAGAACGAGCGTGACAGGCGAGCGAGGGTCAAGCAGCGGTTGGCAGAACTGAAAGCCGCACTCAAGGCGGCACGCTTGGCGCGTCGGGATGCGTTCGCCAAGCTGAAAGTGCGATGCAAGGCATGGCGGGCTCGGATCTGCGAAGCGTGCTCCCGACGAAAGGAGCTGGCGCGAGAGCTGGAAGTCGCAACTCGCACGAAGTTGCGGCAAGAAATGTCGAACGAGCGAGACGTGGACCGATGGCTGCGCCAAGCTGACGCAAAAAACAGATCACGAGTACTCCGCACAAAAACTCGAGGATCTGAGCTGCGGCAGGAGTCGGATCAAGATGTGAAGCGCGAGATAGACGCCCAGGCGCCGGAGCTGGGGGCCGTCTGGGAGCGGGTGAAAAAGCACATTTCGGGCTCGGCTCGGCTGTCGCGCGCTGAGGCATTTATGCACTGGGCCCACGAGCACCCTGAGGAGATTTATTCGATCCAGAGCCCGGCCGAGGATCGGGAATTCCGCAAGCTCTACGCCGAACACGCAACGATGGAGCGCCTGGACCGGCGCAAGCGGGCGCCGACGCTGGAGGAAGTCCCCTTCTAGTCCGCGCTGTGTCATGCTTGCCGGCATGGACGAAAAACCCCCACAGCTGAAAGCAGATGACATCTGCAAGCGGTTCAGGATCGACAAAAAAACACTGATGGCATGGGCGAACAGCGGCCGGATCACTCGTGATCGAGATAATACGGGGGTTTGGCGTTACGACCCAGAAAGCTACCTGGAGGGGGAGCCGGAAGAAGCCGAGGCCGACGCCGAAGGGCGGATCGCCGAGCACCTGGGGCCGAAACAGGTGGCGGAATTGGTGAACGCGAGCGTTGGCTTGGTGAAGCAGGCGCAGGAGCATGCGAAGGACCTCTTGAAGCTCGTCACGGGGCCGGCAAAGACCGTGCTCGATCTTTTGAGCGCCGAAAACGCTAACTTGAGAGCGGAGTGCGCGCTGTTGCGCGCGACCCACGCCGAAGCGATTACGGCTCGCGAAGAAATGCTCAACGAAGCGTCAGTGAGAGACGCGCAGCGCGTCATGGTCGCTGCTGCAGAAGCGCGCAAGGGGAAGATCGTTGATGCGGCGGCAACGCAAATCCCCGGGCTGTTGTCGGGGCTCGGCGGGCTGATCCACGGCGGGCCACCGGGCTCGGGCAAGCTGCTCAAGTTGTGGGACTCCCTGCCAACCGAGAAGCTGGAGTTGCTGCTTGAAATCGACTTGCTCGATGCGTCCCAAAAAACGCTGCTGGGCGATATCCTGAGAGAACGAACCCCGGCACTTGTTGAGGTGCCGACCGCGCCAAACGGTGCGCCCCGTGCCTGAGCAGTCGCTGATTCCGATCTTCAGCGGCTGGAACGCGTGGAACGTTCAAGCGAAAAACGACTTGGACTGGAGCGCTCTATCGTCGTTGCCGGGGTTTCTCGGCAACACGCCGGCGGAGCGCCTGCAAATATGGGTCGACAACACAGTGACGCGCGGCTCCAGCGCGGTGTCACTGAGGACCCTGGCTGGCTTGGGCCTGGTAGGAGAGCAGGTTGAGGTCTTGTCCGCGCCGGTTGAAGATCTGGCCGTGGCGGTGAGCCGAGCCCAGCGCGGGGGCCCACTGCAAGTAATGGACGGCCCAACGACGTTGACCGGGGTTCGTTTCTTCAATCGCGACAGTCGGGACGTGCAGATTGCCTGGCCTGACTGGGACGACAATTTCATGATCGAGGAGGTTTTTCAGCCATCCCCCTCAAATCCAGTGACCTCGGGCCCTGGCAGTGGCACTCCCTTCAGTCAACCGTCGGCCGTCGTCGCCGAGTTTGCCGGGCGGGCAAGCGGGGTGATTGAAGTAATTGCCGTTGGCGTAGTGGTGGTGCTAGCCTTGCAAGCGTACCTCCACAAAAGGAAATGAACATGCCAGCTCGATCAGGTGAATCAGGAACATTGGTAGGGATTTTTGGGAGCGTCATTTTCGACGGAGTCAACTGCCCAGCCGCCTCAGTGACGATCCAGAGCGTGACGATTGCTGATGCGTTGCCAGGTGACAGCATTCAGCTGGTGCCGCCCGGTGCAGGTCCAGGCGCTGGCTTGGCGCTGGCTGCTGGGTACTGCAACGTTGCTGGCGTTGCGCTCATCCCCTTTGTCAATCCGACAGCTGCAGGGGTCGATCCCGCCTCTCTGACCTACACCTTCCAGATCAGGCGACCGAACTAACTCACATTCCCTGTAGGTAAAAACCCCGGCCGAAACCGAGGTCCTTCCCTACAGGGAAGGAGTGGTCATTCAGTAGCCCGCTCCGGCCGATGTCAATGTTCCGAACTTTCCAGATAAGGAAACCGAACTAGGACAAAAAAGCAAAACCCCGGTCGAAACCGAGGCTCTGCCCTACATGGAATGTGGGGTCATTCTGTAGCCCGCTCCGGCCGATGTCAAGGTTCCGAGTGGTGTCACCGTCGCTGGTGGCCCACTCCGGGGCGGTTTCCGACAGGAAACCGCACCACTCGGGCCCTTCACTTACGCCCGAGAGGAGAATACAGATGAAAAAAAAGGCATTTTCGCCCGTCGCTGCGGCGGCGGTCGGCTTCGAGCTGGGACAAGTCGTGTTCAAAGCTGAACTCGAATATGAGCTTGGGGGCCCTGAGGGGCCGCTAAAAATAATGTTGGCGATGGCTGGCGCTGAAGCGCTACGGCTGGGGTTTTCGCTCGAAAGCTTGGCCAAGTACTCCTGGGCCAATTGGCAAACAGAATGCGGGTTGAAGTGAGCGCGGTTGCTCATCCGGTGCACGCCTTTTTCCAGGCGCGCGAGCACAAGACGCTCGCGGTGGCGACGGATGCGGACTTCGTCTGCGAGACCTTCAGGATCCCGGCGGAATGCGCCGGCAACTTCGACGTGTTGGAGATTGGTCGGCGTGCTGTGAACGCGCGCTGCGCGGTCTGGCTGGTCCGGATCTCCAACAACGACGATTGCGCGCGCAAGCTGGACGCGCTGTTGTGGGGCGACGTGCCCGTGTACCTGGAGGATCGGGCGGCAGGGAGGAAGACGCGATGATCTGCAAGTGCCAGCGGTGCCTTGCAGGCGCGCGCGAGTCGATGCGGATGCTGCAGCTGCTGCAGGCAGCTCTGCGCTACTACAAATTCAACGCTCGATTTGAGCTGCTCTTGGAGGAGTGGGTTTTGGTGGATGACACCCTTTCCGCGCTCAACCAGAGTGTCGGAGAAGCCGAAGCCGCCTACGCCGAAATCAAGGGGGTTGCAAATTGACGAAGAAGCGCTTGGGCCAGCGATTGCGGGGTGCCGGGCGCCGCCCGGGGATCGTGGCGGCTGGCTTGTGCGCGGCATTGCGCGCCGGTGAGACGGAAGGACGTGTCGGCGTGGGAGCCGTGTCTGGTTCCCTGGTCGTTGGTGTTGTTGATTCGAAAACTGAGGAGAAACGTATGATGAAGAACGCTCGCGAACACTGGAAGACCTGGAAAACGCAGTTTGGGCCCCGTCGCTGTGTCGGCGAAAACTGGTCGCTGTATCACTGGCCTCATGCGCCGTTGGCGGTGGTGGCGGAGGAAGAATGGCCTCTGCTGGAAGCCGTGGAAGATGTGCCAGGAATGAGGAACGCGTTGGCGGATCCTCCTTGGCCATTGGTGGTAAATAAGACGGTGTGGGGCCTGTGGGATGACACGCGGGTTGCGGGCGCAAGTGAGTGGAATGCCGAAGAAGCTGCGATTGTGCCGCTGGTGAGTGAGCGAGCGCTCGTCGTGCTTGATGTTAGACTGGAAGCGCGGTTGCTTCGGCAGGCTCTGGAAATGATTCATCCAATGGTCTCGCACGTTGACATGTGGAAAATCTGGGCATGTGATGACCCTCCGCTTGAGAAAAGGGTGCCGATTCTCGTGCTTGCCGGGTGCAAGTGGCGCGTGTTGCTCGCGGGGCTCCGCGGTGACGGGCCCGAGCTACCATCGGCGGATGACCTGTGACGCAAAAACGGAGCCGGGCCTGGCTTGCTTGGTGGGATCGCGTGATGAACGAGCGAGGGACCACCGCGCCCAAGTCTCGGCGAGCGAGCCGGCCGATGCCGGCGCAGTTCGAGTTACCGTTAACCTGGGACGCCGAGGCTCGGAACTCGGAGCGGGAATCGGCTTCTCCTCCGCCTTCGGAGCGCAAAAAATGAAGCGGGCCGAACGACCCAAGCGCTGCGGGAGCCAGGAGGAAACCGCCCCGGAGTCCGATCCTGCGCGAGAGGCCCCCAAGTGGGGGCCGTACCCCGTAACGGGGGCGAGGGGGGATGGGGAGCACGAACTGCGGTGCGACTGCGATCGGTGTCTGAATGGCTGATGCGCGGCGTATTGCACAGGAGCGGGCCCTGGCCGCCTGGAACGCGTGGCATGACGCGGTCGGGAGGCCGAGGGAGGAAACTGAGGCGATTTACGAAATTGCCCTGGCTTGTCAGATCCGGTTTGATCGCTTGGTAGCTTTGCAGGAGATCTGGCGCGCTGCCGTGTATCGCTCGCACGCAGGGTAGATGCGGTTCAGGCGAGCTGGCAGAGTAGAGCGGATGCCGCGGAGCCACGGTGACCAGGGTGCCGCCTGCGGTGGCTCGCAGGGGCAAGGAAAGTCATCGATGGTGGCTGAATGTTTGGGCGACGAATGAGACCGTTGGACGAGACAATGCTTTTGACGGTGGGCAAGTGACATCCGATCGCCGATCTGAGCCCGATGGGCCGCCATGGCGATGGGTCGTGGGCGAGCATCCGGACGGGCGCCGTGTAGTGTTCGGCCCGTTCGCCCGGAAATTGGCCGGTGCGATTTTCTGGGATTGCAAGCAGCGGGGCGTAGTGGGCGTGCAGTGGCGGATCGCGGAGCGAGATCCGGCGGCTGTGCACAGCGCCGCTTCCGGGACTTCGGCGAAAAATGTGGATAGTTTCGTTTCACGTGAAACGCCTCTCGCGGACGAAGCGGTTCGGCGTCCACGATGAATCCAGGCGCAGCACGGAAGCACGCCTACCGGTCCCACGGCCGGGAGGCTGTCCGGCCCACGGGAAGGACACGGACTGCGCAAAATCGTGGGCAAAGTGCGCCAGATCTGCTTGTCAGTACAAGGATAAGTGGGCACGCCAACGAGCGTGCCCACGCAAGTCAGGTCGCTGGGCCGGCGAAGCCGTGGGCTGACGTGGGGCAGGCGTGGGTCAAGCAGGCGAGACCGGCGTTCGGGGTAAAACGGCACCCTGCGCCGGAAAAAGCCCCCAAGTGTGTGCAGTGCTGCTCGGAAACCGGGAGCAAAGCCTGGGCTGTGTGGACTTGGAAGCTGAATAACCCCCAAACGCTGCAGCGATCCCCGTATGTGTGCCGCTCCTGGCGCCACCCTGGCCCGTGCGCTGCTTGGGACGCCGCGCAAACATTTTCGCGGATAAACGAAGCGGTCAACCGTCCTGCATTTTTGGCGCGGGGCTGGGTCTTCGTGGTGGCGACGATTGACCGCAATCGCGTTTATTCGACGGAAAAAAAGAAACGCTGGGCGGATCTCGGGGAGTGCTACGGAGCACTGTCCACAATGTCTCGAGATTTGCTGTGGGAGCTTCGACGGCTCTGCAAGCGGAATGGCTGGAAGACGATAAAAAACGAGTGGATTGCGGTGGTCGAGGCCCACCGAAGCGGATGGCCGCATGCGAATTTCCTGATTTATTGCCCGGAACTCGCCGATGAGCTGGAGGCTGAGCGGCTGAGACGCCTGGATCGGGGGAGAAGCGCCCGTGATTCCACCCTCGTGCACGGGGAGCTGCAGGCGGCGTTGCAGCGGTCGGGATGGGGCATCCAGAGCACTGCGGAGCAAGTGAGAGATTTGGGTGCGCTCGGGTCCTACGTGACCAAGCTTGCCGGCGAACAACTGGCGGTCGGTGGCGAGCTGGCGAAATTGACCCAAGCCCCATACGCGGCGCCTCACAGATTTCGGCGCTTGCGCTCGGGGCGGTCGTTCCTCGCAAAAAAGCACAAAAATGAAGAAGTGACCGGCACGCTGATCCGGCGAGAATTCGACGTGAACAAGTCGGTGTTCGGGGCCCTGCCGTTGCACAAAGTGAACGCTGCGGCAGAGGAGATGGTGGCCTTGTGCTGCAAGCTCGAAGGCGAGCGGATCGAGGCGGAGGCCAAGCGGGAGAGGCCCGCGGGGCCAGTGTTCGAGCTGGCGCGGTCCCCCGGCGAACGCGCTGAGCTCATGGCGAAAACGCTAGGATTTCAGCTCGCAACGTGGGTGGACGGGCGCTTGCGTTATTAGCTGATTTGCCGAGACACCCGAAAAACAGGAAGATAAACCATGACCTTGCGCCTCTCGCCTTCCGGCCCATTCGACATAGCGGATGCTGTGCCGTTCGCTGAACTGCCCACGTTGACGCCGAGCCGAGGGTCAATAGTGGCTGTGAAGGAGAACCTCGGCATCTATCAGTGGGTGGATAGCCAGCTCCTCGCGCCGAACGGTGCGCAAGTGGTCAATGCGCCGGGCGGGCAGTGGATACGCGTAGAGATCGGCTCGCAATTCTTCGCGTCGCAGGCTGCTCTCTTCGTTGACAGCGTCGCGGGGCTCGACACGAACGACGGCCTCACCGCAGCAACAGCGATGCGGACGCTGGTGGAGTTAACCACTCGCTTGTTTGAGACGAGCGTCACAGTAAACCAAACAGTGACGCTTGCAGGCGATTACACGGGTCAAGATCTTGTTTGTCGGTGGAGTATAAAGCAAGGGCTTCAGCAACGACTTACCGCTACCGGTCGCACGACGATCTATTCGGGCGTGCTCACCGGGGTCATTAATGAAAACCCAGCGGGGCAACAGCGCCAACAGATCCAGGACGGTGCAACTTTAGGAGCGGCCGGCAATGTTGGGCAAATCATCAGACTGACCTCTGGCGCGAAC
>Ga0163150_10006497_pt1 | contig 14261 bp, 9 predicted proteins | sample OliLakLV19P2IB_FD_148628 | JGI IMG/M metagenome (GOLD analysis project Ga0163150, IMG submission 148628) | Freshwater microbial mat bacterial communities from Lake Vanda, McMurdo Dry Valleys, Antarctica - Oligotrophic Lake LV.19.P2.IB | ecosystem: Environmental > Aquatic > Freshwater > Lake >...
CCCCGTAATCGTGATCGACGAGGCTTTGGTATCCGATTGAGGCGGCACGCAGGAGTCGGTCACGGTGACTTCAAAGGGGAACATGCCCGCCGGTCCGGTGGGAGTCCCCACGATCTCGCCGGTCGAATTGACCAGAGACAAGCCAGCGGGCAATTGTCCGCTGCTGACGGTAAAACTGAACGGCGGTTCGCCGAAGGTGACCGGGATGGTGAGTGCGGGATACGGTTCGCCGACCACGCCCGGGAAGAGGCCAGTCAGGCCGAGGATCGGCGGATCGGCGCATGCGGCCGCGTCTTCAATCACGATGGTGTACGCCTCCTCGGTCGTCTGCACTGGCGTACATGAGTCCGTCACACGCAGGGTGAAATTGAAGGTTCCGGCGGTAGTGGGGGTTCCGGCCAGATCGTTATCCAGCGTCAGCTCGATGCCAGGAGGCAGGGAGCCAGACGCCACGACGACATCTATCAACGCGATCCCGCCAGTAAACACGACCGATGCCAAATAGGGGACGTCGGGCTCGCCGTCGGGGAACGGAGTCGCATCCAGAGTCAGAGGCGGACAGTCGCCTGCTTCGTTGATCGTGATGGTGTACTCGCGGGTGACCACCTGCGGCGGCACACAATCATCCTCGGCTACTACCGTGAAGGTGGAGGTACCTGCCGTCGTAGGAGTTCCGACGATGTTCTGCGCACCATTGATCTCCAGGCCAGCAGGCAGTGCGCCGCTAGTGACCGTGATGGTTTCGAAACCGGCACCGCCTATGGCCAGGAAGTCGCCCAGGTAGAACGTGCCGACCGCGCCGACTGGGAGCGTCGTGGCCCTCAATGAAAATGCCGGGCAAGTAGTGATAGTGATGGTGTACTCGCGGGTGACGACCTGCGGCGGTACACACTCATCACGGGCTTCTACCGTGAAGGTGGAGGTGCCTGCTGTCGTTGGCGTGCCATGAAGACGGCCATTGAATTCATCAATGCTCAGCCCAGGGGGTAGGGAGCCGCTGGTGACCACGATGTCAATTCCATTAAAGCCGCCCGTCGCGAGAAAAGAGCCGGAATACCGCTCCCCGATCGCACCACCAGGCAGCGTGGTCGCCCCCAGCCCCAGGGCAGGACAGGTGCCATCGACTGTGATTGATAAGTCACGCGTCGCAGAGCCACACTCATCCTCAACCTGAAGAGTGAACGTGAAGATGCCCGCGCCGGAGGGCGTCCCTGCGATGGAACTCGCACCGACAGCCAGGCCAGGTGGCAACGCTCCTGAGACCACCGAGAGAGGCAAACCATCTCCGCCGTCCACATTCAGCGGCTGGGAGTAAAACTCGCCGAGCAGCCCATTTGGAAGCGTCGTCGTGTTGATATTCGGCAAAGGGCAGGGAAGCGTCGACCCACCGCCCGGGCAGAGCGACCCCATACAGACCAACCAAACGAGCAGGAGGCAGGGTAACAACCAGAGGAGACGCTTGGCGTGCATGGGGGGAGACCTCGGAATGCAGGGATGTCTGAGAAGCAACGCTACGGTAGCAGAGTTGGCGCGTGACCCCACTGCAAGCTCTGGCGCAAATCAGCTCTGATAACAAAAAGGGCGCAGGCATCGCTGCCTGCGCCGATCTTGCTTGGGACGCGTACTGGACGGTTAGTTCACCGTGAGCGTGATGATTTCCTGCTCATCCTGAGGCGGTACGCATTCGTCCCGGACCTGCAGAATGAATTGGTAAACACCAGGGGTCGTCGGTGTGCCACTGAGGGTTCCCGAATCCTGATCGATGGTCATGCCGGGAGGCGGCTGCGTCGGTGCGGCGATGAAGAAGCTCTTGTCGCCTTCGCCCCCACTCACCCATTCCCCGAAGAAATGCTCGTAGAAAACACCGACGGTCGCGTCATCGACCGTGAGCGGATTCAGGAACATCTCCTGGCAACTGCTGCCGTCCGGCGCGATGGTGATGGACACTTCCTGCTCATCGCTTTGCGCCGGGACGCAGGAATCGGACACCCCGATGGTGAAGATGAAGGTGCCATCCAACGTCGGAGTCCCTGAGATCTGGCCCTGCGAAGTCATGCCCAGACCATCGGGGAGATTGCCTGAAGCGATGCTGAAGCTGAGCACACCTTCCCCGTCGCTCGCCGAAACTCCTGTGCTATACGCACTGCCCACGATGCCGCTGGGGAGGCCGGTGATCGCCAGATTGGGTGCGGCGGCGCATCCGGCAGCGGGCGCGATCGTGATCGACGTTTCCTGCGAATCGCTCTGCGCGGGGACACAGGAATCGTCCACCTCGACTGTGAAGGTGAAGGTGCCATCGCTCAACGGTGTGCCGCTAATGGTGCCGCCGGTGGACATCGTTAGCCCCGGTGGCAGTCCCGCTCCGGAACTCGAGAAGGTGAGTGCGCCCTCGCCGCCGCTAGCAGAGACTCCCACGTTGTAGGCCGCTCCCACGGTGCCGCTCGGCAGCCCGGTGATCTGCAGATCCGGCGCAGCGGCACAGGTCGCCGCTTCATTGATGACCAGCTCATACTCCTGCTCCCGCGTTTGCTGCGCATCGCAGCTATCCGTGGCCTGGAGCGTAATCGTGAATGAGCCGGTGCCAGTCGGGGTGCCGGTTAGTTGTGCCCCCGCCGAATCGAGCATTATCCCAGCGGGGAGGGCGCCCGATGTGAGCGTGATTGCTACGGGCGGCAAGCCACCACTGACGGGGATCGGAGCGGCATAGGTGATTCCCTGCGTGCCCGCCGGGAGGATCGTGGCATTCATCACCAGGGCCGGACAGTTTGCGGGATCGAAGACATCGATGTTGAACGTCCCCAGCGTCGTTCGGGGATCGCCGAGCAGACAGGTATCCGTGACGCGGATCGACACCTGCGAGCTTCCGGCCACGGTCGGGGTGCCGCTGATCCCGGTGTTGGTCAGCGTTAGGCCGGGGGGCAGTGTCCCGGAAGTGATCGCCAGGGTGAAGGGTGGAGTGCCACCAGCGGGCGTAATCGCCGCCGTGTAAGGCTCGTTCAGGATTGCGGGAGGCAGGGTTGTGATCGAATTCAATGTGACGGGAGGGCAGAGCGCGTTACTGATGATGATCGGGATTCGGAAGTCCATGAACCACGGAGCATCGCAGGAGTCGCTGACGAGAATACGCATCCAGTGTTCCCCTTCGCTGCCGGCTACCGGGGTCCCACGGATCTCTCCGCGCGCATTCAGTGTCAGGCCGGTGGGTTGATCACTCGAATCGAGAAGGGTGTAGGTGAACGGGGGATTCACGGGTCGAAAGACATTCGTCACACTCCAAAACGTCTCTTCCCCAACAAAGGCCCGGAGCTTGCCCTCCTCTTCGACCGGAATCGGACTCAGCAGGTGGCCTGTATCAGGCAAGTCACGGAACTGCAGCCCCGGGCCATTTCCGGCGGTCAGAGTATCGGGATAGTGGAGCGCCTGTGCTGAGACAAAGCGACAATCCGCCACGTTAAAGGTCTGCATCGCAGACCGATTGGAAGTCTTGAACTGCGTGGAGGCACTCATGTAGTAGACGACCGTGTAGCCGCCCTCGGGAAGTTGAACAATCCGTTGCGTGGCGCTTTCCCCCGGCCCGTAGGGATCCTCCTCCCGGATGTAGTCGACGAGTGTGTGGGTGAAGGCGGGATTAAACTCGTCCCCCGCATATGACGTGGCATCGCCCCGATAAATCGCGAAAGCCCAGGTCGAATACGCATCGGGATTGCCCGTGGTTTCAAGGGCAGCGGCATTCAGAGTAATGGGTTGCATCGGACGAGGCGACGAAGGCGAGATTTCCATATAACCGCCGACATCGGCGGTTCGTCCATCCGTACTGGTGGGGCCGTCAGTGGGGCACATCGAGGCGGTCGTGACCAGCCACATGAGCACCAGGAGTGGGAACAAGAGGGCAATGCGAAACGTGCGCATGAGTGAATGCCTCCGGGCGGAACCTGCCTGTGTGTGAGGCGATGGTAGCACACGTCATGGAGGTACCAGGGGCTACACACACGAGTCCCTTCGCCAGCAAAAGACGCAGGCATCGCTGCCCGCGTCTTGTTGATCGTTCTCAGATAACGAAAGTTAGCTTCCCGATTTCCCCGCGACTGCGAGGACGGGATGCTGGTCGCGGGTCGCGGAGAGGAGTTCCTCGGCGGCGCGATCGACAATGCGCTGGAAGAGCTCCGCGACACGCGGCACCCATAGGCCGGCGGGCATCTCGCCTGTCTTCCGGTAGTGCCGGAACTCATCCATGGGGATCGTCAGGGCTTTGAAGACCGTATCGACGACTTCCTCTTTGTACTTGCGTGGCCCAAAAACATCGAGGCCGTAGAGCTGCTTGATGAATTCATCGTAGAACGGGATCGCATCCGCCGCCGGCATCCTGAAGGTTTTGAGCACCTCGGCCAGAGTCGCGGTCGTTTGCTTGAGATCGAAGAAGAGATACGCGAATGCGCCCTGCAGGAAGAAGGCGTAATGACGCGTCTCATCGGAGGCGATCTGCCGCGCGACTTTGGTCACGAGACTGTGCGAGGCGTAGGTGGGGTCGTCGCGACGATTCGCCAGGGCGTGGGTGAACTCGCGATAGATGACATCGGTTGCCCGTTCCTGGAGGACCGTGTAGAGAATCATGCCGATCGGAGTGTCATAAGGGAGCATCCACTCCTGCTCCATGAGCTCGCGGTTGAGCTGGTTGAGCTCGGCATCGGATTTGTAGCCACTGAAGAGCAGGACGTTGCGCCAGGCTTCCGAGTGCTGTGTTTCTTCGGCGGCCCAGATGAGATGGAAATGCGATCGCCCGTACATTTTGCGGGTGAGCTCGGTCAGCTTCGCGCCATAGTCCGGGACAAAGGCTTCGACGGCATAGAAGCCCTCCACAATCTGCAGTTCCGCCTCATCGAGCTTGTCGATGCTCTTCCAGTCGAAAGAGAGTGTGGGATGCCACTGATTGCGACGGGCACGTCGAATGGTGTAGCTGCGATAGAGAAGGCTGAAAGCTTCCTCGACGGTCGATGGGAACAACGGACGCTCGCTTTCGTGCGTGGCACTGGACTTAACTGAGTAACTCTATCATGGGTCTCCGCCTGGCCGACCATCGGATGCCTGATCCGGCGACTCTAACTCTAACTCTTCTGCAGGCTCTTCAGCGAGCTGGGGCACGCCGCGCAGGGCTGAGAGCGGGGTAATTGCGGCTAAAAATAGACCCGTGACCAGTCCGCCAAGGTGCGCCCAATTGCCAATCGGATACAAATTTAGCCAGGTCAACAGGAATCCGACCGGAATCCAGACGACAAAAAGCAGGTCAAGCTGCGGCTGCACGGTGTGCTTCAGCCGGGGGTCGCGTCGAGTCTGCCAGGTCCACCAGCCATAGAGGCCGTACACGACACCGGAGAGTCCAACGCCGATGGCACCCGCCGACGCCTCGGCGAGGTTCGCCAGGATCCCCGAAATCACAATGATCGCGAGCATCCAGCGATGCCCCCACATCTGCTCGATATAGTTGCCAAGCATCCAGACCCAGAACACGTTAAGGATCAGATGGGTGGCATCGACATGCAGCAACGTTGGCGAGAAGAGGGTCCAGGGGCGCTGGAGGATGTATGCGGGATGCTCAAGGAATGCGGGGGAAAACATCCAGCGCTGCATCTCATCGAGATCCGGATTCCGTCCGACATGAATAAAAATTGCCGCGAGACAGAGGACGGAGGTGACCGGCACTTCCCGCCACGTTCTCGCACTTGGCATTCTGGCCTGCATGGCCTCCATTGTCGCTGATCTTCAGCGCCGGGCTTCCGTACAATCATGCTGATGTCTCCTGAGCCGCCATCGCCGCCGGTCAACCGCTGGGAAGCCTCGCGTCGCTATGCCGGCGAATTGCAGCAACGGACCGCGCAGGCATTTGAGCAGAGCACGACCCGCGCAGGGTCGTTCCTCGACGGCATCAAGCGCAATAAGCCACTGGCATTCGCGACGCAGTTTCTGCCCACGGGCTGGCTCGCTCACGCGATCAACGGCGTCGATGTCACGAAGTCGCAAGCGCTCGCCGATCGGTTGCGACGGTGGTATCCGAAGGCGACCTCGCGTCAGCTTGCCGAACGCATGATGCTGCAGAAATCCGTGCAGTCGGGGAGTCTGGGATTCGTCTCCAGCCTCGTGCCCGGCTTCCTCGCGCCGTTGTTGCTGGTCGATCTTGCAGCGTCGGCCGTGCTCATGGCCGAATTGGTGTTCCAGATTGCGGCGGCGTACAACCAGCCGCTGGATGATCCGAAGCGCAAAGGCGAAGTCCTCGCGATCTTCGGGATCGCGCTGGGCGGACAGACGGCCGTGAGAGCGGGGCTCACAGCCTTGCGTGCGGTCCCTATCGCCGGCGCAGCGATCGGCGCCGGGACCAACGCGGCGCTGATCGTCGCGCTCGGTCATGCCGCCTGTACGTTTTACGAGACCGGTGGCAAGGCGCTGAACTCCGAGGCAGAAGTGCAGCAAGCGATGGCGGAGCAGGCAGCCTGGCAGGCGTCGGTGGTCGAGCAGGAGGACATCAGCGATTTGGTGTTGGTCCATTGGCACTATCTGATGGGCGAGTCGCGTCCCTTACCGGAATTTCTCACTGAACTGGCCACTTATGAACCGCTCAATCCCACGGTGTTGGCCCAGCTGGAGGGCATCGACCCGCTCGCCCTCGATACAAAAGCGTTGATCGATCGACTGTCTTCCCTGTACGCAGCGACGCTTCTCGGGCAACTCGACTTGCGAATCGCGGGCCTGGAGCGGATCCCGCCCGCTGCGGCGGTAGTGATTAATCAGCTGAGTGTCCGGTCGAGCCTCAGCGCGGAGGAGATCCAGTTGCTGGAGTCCGAAGCGCTGAGTACAGAGTGACCCCGCCACTGGTGAGCTACATGACCATTATTCACCCCCCTGCCGTCTGTTTCGATTGACTTCGAAATACCGGTAACGTAACCTTTACCGGCATTAGGACTGGGTCGCAATTCGCAATCCGCCGCAACACTCCGTCGCCTAACACTCCTTTTTCTTGCTCTCTTTAGGTCTCCGCACCGGCCCCCGCAAGGGGGCCGGCCTCTTTGGGTGTGGAATCGGGGTGGAGTGCGATTGGACGCCGACTTCAAACTATTTTTGGCTCTCCATACTGGCATCGACCGGCGGGGGACGCCATACTCCCCGGAATGGTGCCCCCTCCGAATGACCGGCGCGAGGAGCTCCTGAGTATCGCGCGGTCTCTGCTCTCCACGATCCCCCTTTCAGCGTTAAGCCTCGCCGATGTCGCACGCGAGGCCAATGTCAGTTGGGGGACCGTCCGACGTCACCTCGGCTCCCGCGAAGAGCTCCTGGCCTTGCTGGGCGATGCGCACGCCGGACACGCCGAGCCTGATACGCGTCGGAGGCTGCTGGATGCCGCAGTCCGGACCTTCGCGCGTCTGGGTTATGACCGTGCCTCGATGGATGAAATCGCCTCCGAAGCCGGCCTCACCAAAGGAGCGTTGTATTGGCATTTCGCCAGCAAAATTGAGCTGTTCAAGGCGATCATGGCCGAGCAGCGCGCCCGGGAAATCCGGGAAATGCCCGATGCCCCCCGTATCTTTCGCGAGGCAGCAACTCCGGAAGAAGCCTGGGAGACCATGATCCTCGCCCTCATCGAGGATCTGGGGCAGCACTCCGACTGGGTCTGGCTCATCTTCGAGTTCCTCACCTCCAGTCGCGATGAAGAGATCCGTCAATTGATGCTCACGGGGTCGAGCGACATCAACAATCGCCTGATCTCCCAATTCGAAGAACTCAAAACGATGGGCAAGCTGCCCGAGGATGTGAGTCCGGAGTTTCTGACGGCGTATTGGGCGATGCTGGTGAACGGATTGGGCGTCATTTTCCTGGTCCGGCCCGAGATCGGGGAGCGCGCGAAGCCCCTCGCGAAGGCCCTCGCGCAGCTCTTCTACCGCGGTTTGCAGCCCTAACGACGAATCTCATTTTTTCTTGGGCCAACCCTCTTGACAGTCGCCATACCATTCGGTATGTTCATCTCCATACCAGCCGGTATGCGAGCTGGTCGACTACCTCGCCGCGCTTCGCAGCATCCTTGTGACGGCGGCCAGCCAGCTGTCGGGGCGCGGCGGGAAGTAGTCGACAGGCCGCAAGCAGAAGGGCGGTGAGTCAGATGAGCCAGTTCTTGCAGCATGCGATGGCGCGACTTGAGCGCCTCGTGTGGCGAAACAGGCGGTACCACTACATCCGGGTGAGCGAAAGCGGCCCGATGCCGGGGATCGCTGATCGCGACTGGGCAGGCCAGCTCGGGGCGCTTGATGAATGGATGCACGCCGAGATCGGGGTCGGCGGCCGCTCATCGGGCGACGGCAGCGTGATTGACGACTACCAGTGAGACGCACTCTGGTGAGTGATGCGGGACGTGCCCGCGTTCCGATCCTCCCATGGCCCCTGCCACAGCAGGGGCCTTTTGATTTCGCATAGCGCGAACGCGGTCGATACCTTGGATGATGTGAGGAATCTGGTGATTCATCTGTCATGCGGGGCATGTACCATGACACAGCAGTTCCGATTCCCGGCGCTGATCACCTGGACACTCCGACGGCGTCTCGCCACTACTCCGCTCTCCGAGGTACGTTCCCATGCTCGCCCTTGCTTCTTCAGCCCCTTCTCGCGTGATCTGCTACGGACTGGCGGCGACCCTGCTGCTTGTCGGCTGTACTACGGCGACGCGTCCGACCGCCCCCGCGACCACCGAGGCGCTCCCGGCCATCGCGCCGAGTATCCCGATCGGCCGGACCGGCGATCTGGATACCGGCCTCGCGACCATGGGACTCTTCGATTTCCAACTCGATCCCTCGCGCGGCACCTTCGAACTGACACCTGCGCGTGCAGCGACCGCAAACGGCGATGCCTTCACACTCGATCTCACGACCGCCTTTACGACGACCAAGTTTGGATGCGCGGATTGCCTGGCGATTAAGAGCGTCGTGTTCGACCCGAGTCAGGATCCGGATGCCTTTGATGTCGAGTTTGTAGCGACGCATCCGTTCCCGTCGGGCGATGTCGCGGGACGGGCCGATCTGCACGTGAACAATGTCCGCCTCGCCTTTCTGGTGAATGGGACAGACACGTTCTTCGGCGGTGAGGTCACCGGCGATGCGGGGCTGGTGCAAGACCCCGATGGCTATATCAAACTGCCGGCGACTTTCGTCGCACCTCCGCCTGGCCTCACGAGCACGTTCTTTCCGTTTCAAATATTCCAAACGGGCGACAACGTGGGCAACCCCACGGGTAATTTCAGTCCCAGCATCGGCTGGAGCGGCGCGGTCAGCGATCCGCAGGGCTTCAATGTGCTGAAGATGGGCGGACAGGCCAACACGACGGTCCGCTTCAACATCGAGTCCGGTGATACGAAGGTCCTCGATGGCCAGGTGGCACTGCTGGCGAATTTTGTCGCGTCGGCGACGTTCGATACGCGCCCGAATCCCACCTACTACATGCCGGAAGGCGCGATGCCGGAAGCGTGGCATGTGACCGCGACCGGTCCGGCGGGACTGACAGATGAAGCCACTGATCAGAACGGGACCGTCTCGGTGTTTGTCACTGATTGGCAGGCGGGAGCCACCATCGATCCGGCCTTCCCCAATCCCGGCAATCCCGGTGGGCTGAAGACTGGCGGCAACGTGGCGTCAGTGAGCGTGAATATTCCCGCGTTCAACGCGACCCCGGCGCCGGTGACGACGCCGACCTCGGGGGCTGGAACGCTGGCGACTCCGTGGGTATTCGATGTCGTTGTCTCGAAACCAGCGAGCCTGACTACGGCGGGCACCTATGTCGGACTCGTGAAAGTGCTCGATGAGCGGACTCCCTTCAACGCGCTTGATAAATCCCTCGATGTCGCGACCGGTCTGAGTTCGCTCAGCGAACTCGCGACTTACCAGACGTTCACCACAGAAGTCATCGTTGATGGCGGCGGTGGCTACGAACCGCCGCTGCTGGGGCCAGCGACGATGTTCGGTCCCTCGGTGTCCACGAACGATCAGCCCAGCGGCACGTTGATCAGCCCGGATCGCATCTCGCGGATGTTCGATTCAGTCGGCGATACGGTCGTGGTGGTGTTCCGGAAGCAGGCCCCAGATTTCCTCAGCTTTGCAGTCGCGTCGAACGATGGGGGAACCACCTGGGGAACCCCGATCGCGCTCGATCCTGCGGCGACCGGTGGCGGCGCTTCCTCCTTCCAGGCGGTCGCCATTGCGCTCAGCGCCGATGCCACCGAGGCGTATGTGGTCGGCAGCGAGTTCACGCTGCGCGATCTCTTCTTCAGCCGGTTGAACCTCAGTGGCAACACACTCACGCTGGATCCGGCGGTGCGCGCAGTCGTGCTATCGAGCATCATCGGTCCGAGCTCGGATACATTCGAGGTGGCGATCGCGGCGCATCCGACCGATCCGGAGATGCTGTACGTCGCCGCAGATGATGCCAACGGGACCGTCAGCACCCGGCGCTTCATGATGATGGCGGTCGTGAACGCTGCATCCGCCACAACACCTGCTCAGGTCGGTCAGGTGCCGATGGGCGGGACCGCCAATGGCGCCGCCTGGACCACCGATCCATCATTTACGCGCATCGATGATCCGTCACTGGAAATCGGTCCGGATGGCGACGTCTACGCCTGTTTTGATCCCGGTCGCACCGGCATCGATCCCGGCATCTTCTGTCACTGGGATAGCGGTACGGATACTTTCTCCGCCCCGGTTGTCTTCGATGGCCTGGTCACCGCAGAGTACGGCGACTTTTCCGAGGCACGCATCGGTGTGGGACCGGATTCGCGCCCGGTGATCGTCTACCACGAGGCGGCGAACGATCCCATCCTGATCATGAAAGCAGCGCTGCCGACAGCACCGTGGAATTTCACGAGTCCGGTCCCGGTCGACCCCGATTACAACAAGATCGCGCAGGGCATCGAGGAGTTTCCCGATCTCGCGGTCGATGCGACCACTGGCCGCATTCACGTGACCATCGGCGACTTCCGCGATGCGCCCACCGAATCGCAGGCTTCGCCGCTGCTCGTGAGCCTGTTCGAGAGCATCTTCGAGCCCGATCTCACGCTCACGATCGATGGCCGGAAGATCGATGATCCGGGGCTGGGCGACAACACCGATGGCGATCGCAACCTGCGAATCCACATCCTGCAACGCGGTACGCCCACGACCAAACGCTGGTTCTACTTCTGGCAGGATGCCGACGCCAAAAATCCCGCGGTCGGTCCGGATCTGCTTTACAAAATCGGCGTGTAGTTATCCGCTCGATCATCCAAACAAGCGCCGCTCCTCGACATCGGGGAGCGGTTTTTCTTCGCTTTTTCTTTTAGAACCGCGAGCGTCAGCGACCGGACAGGACCCGCAATCAACACCCGGCGACGCATGTCCCCGCGCTGACGCTTGGGGTTCTACATAAATCATGTAGAACCGAGAGCGTGAGCGACCGGACAAGACCCGCGATCAACATCCGGCAACCGATGTCCCCGCGCTGACGCTTGGGGTTCTACGTCAGCGACAGGACTGTCCGCGTCCTGCCGCTTGGGGCTATAGGTGAGGATTCGTAGAACCGCGAGCGTGAGCGACCGGACAGGACTCGCAATCAACATCCGGCGACGCATGTCCCCGCGCTGACGCTTGGGGTTTTACGGGAGCGACAGAACCGTCCGCGTCCTGACGCTTGGGGTTCTACATAAATCAGTAGAACCGCGAGCGTGAGCGACCGGACAGGACCCGCGATCAACATCCGGCGAAGCATGTCCCCGCGCTGACGCTTGGGGCTCTGTGTCAGCAGCCTGTGTTTCCCCCTGGTGACGCTTGGGGTTCTAAAAAAAGGCGTGATTTACGCCGCTTCGCTGGGGAGGAGGCTGGAGCTGTGGGCGGCGGGGGCCTGGATGCGCAGCAGACTCGCGTGCCGGGGAATCTCCGCCTGTAGATAGGCCTCGACCGGCGTTAAGGCATCGGCGTTGGTGGCGAGCAGCCGCATGGCACCCAGCGAATACGCGCGATTGGGATGGCTGCCGCTGAGGCCGTAGTAGCCGGCCCGTTGCGCGCAGGTGTCCGCCAGTTCCGCGAGAGCCGGGAAGCGTTTGATGGTCGCGGGGACCCGATAGAGCTCGTGATGAAATTCGACCGCGTGAATGACGGTCGCGGGCATCCCCCAATGCTTCAGGAACGCGGCGCCGACTGCGGCATGCGAGACACCGAGACGTCGGGTTTCCAACAGATCGAGCGGCACGGACCCCTGGCGATGCTCGCGGATCAGCGCGCGATAGTCGGCCTGGAACCAGTGAGCCAGGAGCACCTGCCCGACATCGTGGAGGAGTCCGATGATGAATGCATCGTCGATCGAGTGGAGTTTGGCCGACCGCGCGATTTCCTGCGCCGCGAGTCCCGCTGCAACACAGTGCCCCCAGAAATGCGCATCGAGGACATCGCGATTTTCGCCGCTCAAGGAAAGATAGAGTCCGTGGGAGAGGGCTAATCCCTTGATGTTGCTGTATCCCAGACGGACCACCGCGCGTTGCACATTGCCGGATTTTTCCGCGGCCGCATAGGCGACTGAATTTGCAAGACGCAGGACTTTGGTCGCCAGCGCAGGATCGGATTCGAGGATGTGGGCCACTTCGCGGGCATCGGAACCGGTGGAATCCAACGCGACAAGCAGACGGGTCACTGCCGCAGGAATCGCGGGCAGCTCCTGGATTTCGGGGAGCCATTCATCGAGGCGTAGCACGCGGGCGTCCGTGCCCTCCGGGTGAGCGGATAGAGCGGTACAAGAGCAGGATCGCTTCAGGCGGCCTCCCCGGAATCAATCAGATGCAACCGCAGCGGGGGATTTTTCACAGTCACGCCGATAATGGCGACGTGGCGCTCTTTTGCTCCCGATGTGGTGCGGACAATCCCGCGGTCGCGCAGTACTGCGGCGACTGCGGCAGTCTGCTGGATGAGGCCACCTCCGAATCCACGATGGGCGAGTCGACGGCATCCCCTGCGGCCACCAGTGAGCCGGTCGCGCACTGTATCCGCTGCAACGCCATCCTGCTCGATGAGGAGCGCTGCGCGACCTGCGGGGCACGTCAGCCGCTCGGCGAGGGGGACCCCGATCCGTGGCTGTTGTGGCTGGCATTCCGCGTCCCCGACATGCTCCGTTCGCCGCGCATGGCCGCCAAGGCGCTGCCCTATCGCGCGGACCTCTCGGGGATCCTGCCGCCGATGCTCGCAGCCATGATGCTCATCCCCCTCGGGTGGCTGATGGCGCTCTTGCCCACATTGCTGCCGGTCTGGCGCAGCACGCGCCTGCCGCAGCCCGATGGGGGCGGGGTCGCAGCGTGGCTCGCGATCCTGGTGATCCTCGGGCCATCGCTGCTGCTGGGCTACACCGCGGTGATCCAGGGAGTGATGGCGATTTTCGGCGGCGCGGGGAGCCTGGAGAAAACGATCCGCGGACTTGCGCTGTTCCTGCTTCCCGGATGGCTCGCGATCGGGGGCTGGATCTGCCTCATGCGCATCTCGCAGTTGATCCTGCTGCAACTTGGGTGGATCACCTCCGATTTCACCTTCGCGCCGATCCCGGCCGTGTATGCGTATGCGCTGATCCCCTTGCTCTGCGCGTGGTCGGCGGTGCTGACAGTCGGCGTACTGGTGATCTACCAGGCGATTTTTCTCGCCGAGCTGCAACGGATTCCGCTGGCCTGGAGCGTGCTGCTGCATGCGGCGCTCGTCATCGCGCTCATCGGCAGCCTCATCCTGGGCCATCATTGGCAAATGCCGACGTTGCCCGAAACACCGCTTGCTTCCCTGCAAGCTCTGATCCCCGGAGGATCCTCATGCTGAGTCTCGGACGTCTCATCACCGCGATGGTGTCGCCTTTCACCGACGATGGCCGCGAACTCGATGAAGCGCGTCTGCGCAATCTCGTGCATCACTGTGTCGCGACCGGATCCGACAGCATCCTGGTCGGCGGCACCACCGGCGAAGGGCCGACGCTCACGCAGTCCGAGTTCCTGACGCTGGTCCGCGAGGCGCGGCATCATGCGCCCTCCCATGTGCCGATCATGGCCAATGTCGGGACCAACGACACGCGGGGGAGCATCAATCGCGCGATCGCGGCGCAGGAGACCGGCGCCAACTCGCTGCTCGTGGTTTGCCCGTACTACAACAAGCCGCCGCAGCGGGGGCTCATCGCGCATTTCGAGGCCATCGCGGAAGTGACGCCGCTGCCGATCATGATTTACAACATCCCCGGAC